>Ga0208820_1001888_pt1 | contig 10896 bp, 9 predicted proteins | sample June2015DPH_16_5_FD_184713 | JGI IMG/M metagenome (GOLD analysis project Ga0208820, IMG submission 184713) | Peatland microbial communities from SPRUCE experiment site at the Marcell Experimental Forest, Minnesota, USA - June2015DPH_16_40... | ecosystem: Environmental > Terrestrial > Soil >...
AGCTGTTCTATTTCGCGGATTATGAAGGGTTCCGGCAGTTGCAGCGCTATCTGAACTTCGATTCGATTCCCGACATGAACGATCGCAACGGGTTGCCGGCGCCAAATGGCCCTGGGCGCTCCAACAATGACGAGGCGCTGTTGCTGATCCGCGATTACGGCGACAAGTTCGACGCCAAAATCGACGGCCAGATCAACGATCGCATGACCGCGTTCATCCGTTTCAGCCAGCGCAAGGACCTGCAGTATTACGCGCCCGACCTCACCGGACCGTCGGGCGGGGATGGCAACGGTTACATTCACGTAATCGATCAGAACGCTTCGCTCGGCTACACTTGGACCATTACGCCGACCTCTCTCTTCGATGCCCGCTTGGGCTTCTCGCATTTGCTGGGCGGCAAAACGCCGCCGTATGTGGGTGGCCCGAGCCTCTCGGTCCAACGGCAACTTGCCAAGGACACGGTCTTCACGCTGACCTACAACGGAAACCACAGCCTTCGGTTGCCGATCATCGGCGATTACAATGAAGCAGCTCCGTACAATCCGAGTGCTCGCTTAACATATACTGCCCGCGTGCCGATACCGACTTTCGGGCCGATCACCTGGCTCGACCCGGCCGGAGACAACCATTACAACGGTCTTTCGGCCAACGTGGAGCACCGTTTCGCGAAGGACTTGTACTTCCTGAACTCGTTCACCTGGGGGAGTGCAATAGGGGATTCCGAGCAGGCACTAGAGTATTACGCGGGTTACTTCCAGGCCAATCCGCAGAACATCCACGACCTGGCCGCGGAAGTGGGGCCCTCCAGCTTCGACGAGAAATTCAATAATGTCTCTACGCTCATCTACCAACTTCCTTTCGGCAAGAGCCGCAAATACTTGTCCAGCGCGAATTCCCTAACGGATGCTTTCTTGGGTGGACGGGAGCTCACCAGCATCAACACCGGCCACACGGGCACGCCGATCGATGTGGTCTACAGCGCGTCTGGAAACAACATTGTCAGCTCCCTTTCCAACGATTATCGCGGCCAGCCATTCCTGCGCCCCAATGTAACCGGCAGTGCCGTCAGCCGGCCCCGTTCCGAAATGCTGAACAACTATTTTGCCGGCTACACATTCAGCACTCCGTCGGCGAGCGACCCATTCGGCGATGTCGGGCGCAACGCGTTCCGCGCTCCGAACTTCGACCAGTGGGACTGCTCGATTGACAAGAACTTCCAAATTCGCGAAAGGGCCCGGTTGCAATTCCGCGCAGAGTTCTTCAACTTTCTGAACCACACCAATTTCGGCATACCGGACACAAAAACCACCGACGCTGCCTTCGGCACCATCCGTACGACCTTCCCGTCGCGGCAAGGCCAGTTCGCGCTGAAGCTAATGTTCTGAAACGGGGCGCAGAAACGGCGCGATCGCGCGCCCGCGGGCGGGCGTTCGTTGGCAAGCTAAGAGCATGCCCCACCAAACTACACTTTCTTGCCGATGATGGCGTAGTCCAGGCCGCCAAAGAAAGCCTCGCGAAAGTCTTTCGGCAGCTCCGCCAACGACGGCATCGAATCGACAGCCTGCTCCAGGTGCCGCACCTCCAGGTTGCCGATGCCGAACTCGCTCAGATAGAAAGTCAATAACTTCTCGGGCACCGGCCGTGAGTGGGTCGGGTCCAGGTAAAAGTAAGTCGCGAAAATGGCGAGACAGTCGGGGTTGGGCGTCTCGATGACGATGACGCCGTTGCGCTCGAGGCGGCTGGCGGCGAGGCGGATCATCTCCGGCAAGCGTTCGGGGGGAAGGTGCTCCACCACCTGCGCGCAGAAAATGCCGTCCAGCTCGCCTTCGCCAAGGCCGTGCAGGTAATCGAACAGGTCCACGGCTTCGGCTGGAAGTCCCTTTTCGCGGCAGAGCGCGATCGACTCGAGGCTCGAATCGATGCCGCGCGACGGCACGCCGGCTTCGCGCATCAGTTCCAGAAACTCGCCGCGCCCGCAGCCGATGTCGAGCACGTTGCCGCAGTTTTTGAAATCGGCTACGTAGATCCGCTGGCCGCCCCTGACGCGCTCCTCGCTGCCGCGGTAGGCTTCGGCGAACCGGGCATAGTCGAAGGCGAGCGGAGCAGCGGGTCGGGATGGCACGGGGGCACTCGCTTCAGGCGCCGCGGCGGACAAGAATGCCGCACCGCTTCGCTGGCGGATGAGGCGCAGCTCGACGTGGATCAGCTTGTCGAATTCCGCCCGGACGCGTTCCAGGTCGGCCCACAGGCGCTTCTGGATTTCCAGTCCGCGCTGGTCCAGGCGGACGGTGAAGTCGTTGTGCTGGGAGCGCACGGCCTCGCGATAGTTGCTGTCCATCAAGGTGAGGCGGTACTGGAAGGCTCCGTCGAGGTCGGCCACACTGCGCAGAAACTGCATCTCGTTGGTCGCCAGCTTCTGCTCCCAACCCACCCGCCACTCGGACCAATGGGCGCGAATGTCGGACAGTTCCTGGCCCCTGCCGTGCTCCCGTTGCTCGACGTCTTCGACGCGGGCCAGCATGGCGGCAACTTGTTCGCACAGTTGCTTGTCCAACTCGTCGCGGCGGGCCCGTTCGGCGGCAGCCTGTTCGCGGAGTTGCTTTTCCAGTTCTTCGAGGCGCGCTCCGGCTTTTTCCAATGCTTCGATGCGGCCGCGCTCGGCAGCTAGCCGGTTGCCGAACTCGACCAAGGCGCGATTGGATTGGTTGAGCGCCTCGAGGGCGGCGTCCACGCAGGCGATGGTCTTGCGGTTGAATTCCACCTGCTCCCGCACGTGCCAGTCTAGGACCCGCGCCAGCAGGCGCTTCCACGCCTGGACCAGGCTGTTCAGCGGGCCGCCGGCGCGCGGATTGACGGTCCCAATGGACGCCACTTTCCCCAGCGCGGCGTCGCGCGCGTGCATCAACCCGGTGAGATCCGGCAGCGCGATATCGGTGCCGCCGGCCGCGGTCTCCGGATTGCTGGCGCGCACCCGGTCGCGCACGTCGCGCAAAATGGCGATCAGCTCAGCGCTTTCCACTTTTTCGCCTCCAGTCGGCCGTCACGACGGTCGCGAGCCCGCCGCGCGGCGCGAACTCGCCAATCACCGTGGCCGAGACCGGCTCGGCCGCTCGCACCACGTCGCGCAGCACCCGGTTCACGATGTTCTCCTGAAAGATTCCCACCTCGCGATATGCCAGCAAATACATCTTGTACGATTTCAGTTCCAGGCAGCGCCGCAGCGGAGTGTACCGCAAAACGATCTTGCCGAAATCGGGCAGGCCGGTCTTGGGACACATCGAAGTGAACTCCGGCATGACAATTTCGATTTCGTACGGCTCGCGGTACTGATTGGGCCAGGTTTCGATGTCCGGCAGCGGAACGCGCGTGCCTGCCTCCGCGTGCGCATCGGTATATTGGCGCTTCATGCGAGATCCTTCGAGAGTAAGTCGAGAAACAGGCCGACATCGGCCACCACGCCCACCGCCTGCCCGGTGCCGCGGTCGCTGACCTTGGTGGCGACGGCGGGATTGATATCCACGCAAACGATGCGCACCCAGCTCGGCAGCATGTTGCCAGTGGCGATCGAATGCAGCATCGAACCCAGACAGAGCACCAGGCCGGCGCCCGCGAGTTCGGCCGCGTAAGCATCCTGCGCGGCGTTCATATCGGTGATGGTATCGGGCAGAGGCCCATCGTCGCGCAGGCTGCCGGCCAGCACGAACGGCACGCCCGCTTTCACACATTCGTACAGCACGCCCGAGCGCAAGCGACCGCTTTCCACGGCCAGACTCACCGAGCCGGCGCGGAAGATGGCGTTGATGGCGCGCATGTGGTTGCGGTGCCCGTGCTCCTCCAGGCGTCCGTCGGAGAGGCGGACGCCTAGCGAAGTGCCGAACAGAGCCGCTTCCACGTCGTGAACGCCCAGCGCATTGCCGCTCAGCAGCGCCTGCACGAAGCCCTGCCGGATCAGCGCCGAGAGTCCTTCCACGCCGCCGGTATGCACCACCACCGGCCCAGCCACCACCACCACTTTGAGACCGCTCGCGCGCGTTTGCCGCACCAGCTCGGCAGTCTGGCGCACGGCGGTTTCCACCTGGCGCTCCGACGAAATGCCATTGGCCATGAACGCGAACGACAGGCGTCCGCGCTCTTTCGATTCAGGAACCACGCGAATGCCGCGCATCCCGGCCACGATGCGGTCGCCGCGGCGCAGGTCGCGCAGCCGCCGGCAGCGCGCGCGCCCGCCCTCCACCACCACCATGGCGTCCATGCGCTGGTTTTCTACTTCGATCCATTGCTCGCCGTGGCGCACGTAAGTGCGGTGGTTGGTGGTGGAATAAAAATCCTCCGGCGCGCAGCGGTCGCGCTCCACTTCGCGAAGCTGGGCGTCACTCGCGTCCACCGGCGCGCAGCCGAGCAGCAGCAGCGTCTCGATCAGCCGATCTAGCGCGAGCTGGTCGGCGGCGGTTACCTTGAGCCGCAGATAGGACGGTTCGCTGTTGGTGCGGCCGATGCGGAATTCTTCCACCTCGAAACGGCCGTGCTGCTCGACGACCGTATCGAAGATGTTCTCCATGATATGGGAGTCGATCAGGTGGCCTTCCGCTTCGACCACTTCCTGGAATGACATAGAATCTTCCATTGTAGCGTCGGCGGAAGGGAGGAAACTCAGAACAAGTCGGCGTGCGTGCCGGTGCGCACCAGGTACAGATCGTCGCCATCGATCTTGTATATGAGTAGCCAATCCGGCTCGATATGGCAATCCCTCTGATGCGCCCAGTTGCCCCTCAAGGGGTGGTCCTGATAGCGGGGCGGCAGCGGGGTGCCCGCAGCCAGCAGTAAGATCGCCTCACGGAGCTTGCTCAGGTCGCAGCCGCGCTGCCCGGCGAGCTTCACGTCGCGCCGGAATTGGGCCACGCCAATTACGTTGCGCACGGCGTGTCAGATCCCCAAGTCCTTCAAGAGAGCTTCGGCGGAACGGTATCGCTTTCCTTCTCGCCGGTCGGCAGCCTCCATAGCCTTCACTGTCGTTGCGTTCGGAACCTTCACCTCGAACGGGAGTGCCTTTTCCGCGGCCACGCGGACCAGCAACATGCGCACGGCGTCGGAGACGGACAGGCCCATCGCGGCAAGCGTCTTCGACGCCTTGTCCTTCACGCGCTGATCGATGCGAATATGCACCATGGTAGTCGCCATACGTTTATCGCCTCCTGAGATACATTGTATCGCGCTGCTCGGCTGGCAGAAGCTGTTGAAGAAAGTCCAATAAGACTTTCCGGACTTCTTCAGCGGGGAATCGGTGGCCGAATCGGCATCCTGCCGGCGATTAGTTGGCCGGCAGTTGCATCTTGCGAAGCAGCGCCTGGAATCGCGGTTCGGAACGCAAAGGATCGTACACCGCGTCAACGCCGATATAGACGAGACCCGGCGCCCGCGCAGTGTAGGCTTTATCGAGCCAGTCCATGGCCGGTTCTCGATCGTTCAGCCCGCAGTAAATCTCCGCCAGGATCTCCGGAGAAACGAATTCGCGTTGCGAGCGGGCGAGAAGTTGTTCCAGCATGGCCTGTGCCTTGCCGTGTTGACCGGCAACGGCGTATGCATGGCTGAGATCGGCCAACGCCGCAGAGTTGGCGTGCTCCGCATCAAGGGCTTTTTGCAACGTTGCGATCGCGTCGGTCAGCATTCGCTTCCGCTCGTATGCCTTCCCAAGAAAGCTGAGAACCCCGGTGAGGTTGGGGGCTTCCAGGAGAAGCCGCTGGCCCTGGCTGATGACGTCGTCATACTTGCGCGAATAGAGCAAGTGCCACACCATATGCGCCCGCCGCAAGGGGTTCAGTGGGTCGATTTCGAGAGCGGTCTTGCTGTGGGCGAGAGAAGCGTCAAACTGCCGCATGGCGATGGAATAGTGCGATAGCCAGTCGTGGGCGCTGGCGTCATTAGGATTGAGTTCGACAGCCCGATCCAGCTCGCGCTTTGCGCCGGCCCAGTCCCAGCTGTGAAAGAAGCAGGTGTATCCGAGAGAAGCGTGAGCCTCACCGAGATTCGGATCGATCTCCAGGGCGCGCACAGCCGCGGCGGTGGCCTTGGAGAAAAGCTCTTCCTGGTTCGGGGCCCCTTGTTCGGCAGCTAATATGTTGTAACAGTCGGCCAAGCCGGCCCAGGCGACCGCCGCGTTGGGGTCAATCCCGATAGCCCGTTCGAAATAGCGGATGGCCGTAACGGTGTCTGGCACATTTCTTCGATTCCAGAAGAAGCGCCCCTGGAGGTAGGCGTCATATGCAGTGGGGTTGATCGCCGTCCGGCGTGAACCGGCTATTGGTGAAACGTGGGCCCGAATCTGTCCGGCAATCGCAGCGGCGATCTCGCGCTGCACGGCGAGGATGTCCCCCAGATCGCGCTCGAAACTTTCGGCCCAAAGATGCCGGTCCTCGCGCCCTAGCAGCAACTGAGCGGTAATCCGGACTCTTTGATCCGCGCGTGCCACGGAACCTTCCACCACGGCATCCACGCCAAGGGCGCCGGCGATAGCCGGAAGGGGCTGGCGCTTGCCTTTGTAGGACATGACGGAGGTACGCGAAATCACGCGGACGCCTTCCAGTGAGGCCAGGTCGGTGATCAGCTCATCCGTGATTCCGTCGGTGAAGTATTCCTGCGCAGGGTCGTTCGACAGATTCTCAAACGGCAAGACGGCGATTGAGCGGACCTGCGGGCCTGTTGGCGCCGCAGTCCGGCGGTCGCGCCAAGTTCCCGGGCTCCACAGCAGTACCGCTGCCAGGACGATGGCGGCAGCGGCCGCGAGCAGCGTGCGCTTGCCAGCGAAGGCGCGCGTGCGAGACGCTGGACCGGCCGGTGGCTCTCGCGTGACGCCGTCCGTGTCACCGCCGGTTGCGCGCATGGCCTCCGTGAGGTCGAATTCCTGAACCGGAGCGATGAAGCGGTAGCCGCGCCTGGGGAGCGTTTCGACGAAGCGAGGGTTCTCGGCGGAGTCTCCCAGCGCATCCCGGACGCGATTGACGGCGCGGTTGAGGCCGCGATCGAAATCCACCACCGTGTCGTCCGGCCAGATCCGCTGTTTCAGCTCTTCCCGGGTCAAAACCTCACCGGGCCGTTCCAGGAGGGCGAGAAGAAGTTCGAACGGCTGCTCCTGAAGCTTGACCTTGCGGCCTTGTCTGAAGAGTTCGCGGGAGCTGGCGTCGACCTCGAAGGTGGCGAAGCGGAGTCGGTGGGGTGTTCTGCCGGCGGCGCCCATAACTGGAGTCCACTATATCATCCGCTCCCGATTGCGGACCTATGTTTAGCGCTCCAGGCGCGGAGACATAACGCCGTAAGTAAATGATTCCGCGCGAATTACCTGGGGATGAACATTCAAGCAACAAGAAACCTGCGGGCCATCGACATAAACGCCGGCGTCGCGTAAGCTCCCTTTAGATCACAGCGGGCGCTGCCGCCCGCGATCAACTCAGGAGAGGACAAATGAAGATCACACTTACGGTATTACTGCTCACAGCAACTGCCCTTTGGGGGCAAGAGAACGTCACCTGTACGAATGGCACCCTGCAAGGTGATTATGGGTTTACAGTCACCGGCACGCGGCCATCGGCCCCAGGCGCCATCACGACTGAGACAGTTGTGGGAGTTGCCATGACCACCTTCGACGGCAATGGCAACTTGACCCAGACGGACAACATTCACGGATCGATTTCCGGCTATACGACCCCCGATCGCCCAGGTACGGGAACGTACAGCCTCAACGCGGACTGCACCGGCAGCATGCAACTGAGCAGTCCCGGCTCGCCCACGCTGACCCTGCGCATCGTGGTGGTCGACAGCGGCAACGAGGTGCGGACGGCGGTCGTCGCGCCGGCGCCGGTCATGGTAACCAGCAACGGCCGGCGGACCACACCGCGTTCCGCGGGCGGGTTTTTCACGTTTCCGGACATCCGGACGAACGCGCCGGCTCGGTAGAGCGGTTGCGGCGGGTGGATTCCCGGTGATCGAACGGCTGGCGGTCTACTTCACCGCCAGCCAGGCCAGGAACAGGCCGTCGGGCGGCACGTCTTCCCAGTACGATATTTCATGGCTCTCCACCTGGCGGCAGTGGCGCTTTAAGAGGCCCTGGAGTTCGCGCCGGCCGAACCAGCGCTCCCACTCGGGCGTCTCCAGCCGTCCGCGCGCGCGGGCGTTTTTGTCGATAATGACGATCCGCCCGTCCGGCTTCACCACGCGGCAAATCTCGCTCACGGCTTTGTCGATTTCGACCGCGTGCTCCAGGCTCTCGGTGGCGTAGGCGGCATCGAAAGCGGCGTCCGAAAACGGCAACTCGGTCATCGAGCCGGCGCAGACGCGAATGCCCGCCGGCGCGAATCGCAGCATCTCGAGCGAAAGGTCCAAGCCGCAGATTTCGGCCGCCGGTTCCTGGTCGTGCAGAACGCGGGCGAAGCGGCCTTTACCGCAACCCACGTCGAGCACACGCCGCCCGGCCAGGTCGCCCAGGTGCCGGCGGATCAGTTTCACATGATAAATGCGCGGATCGATGGTGGCGGGGAAGTGCTCCTCATCGCCTGCGGCGCGGTCGAATGAGGCGCGGATGCGGGCGCGCAGCTCGCCGGTAAGCCGCGCGTCCGCCCGCGAAAACAGATGTCTCCAGTTCAAGCCTCAGGCCCTGGTGAGGAAGATGGGCAGCCCCAGCTTGTGATCGTAGACCGGCCGGAAGCGCTCGGTGTTGTACATGGTTTCGACTTCGACATGCCGCGGACCCAGCTTGGGATCGGGAATCGGCACCAGGGTGAAGCAGCCACTGCTGATGGCCGCCATCAGGCCGCTCTTGCCTTCCTCGATGGCGTCCATGGCCATGCCGGCGAACGTGTTCGCCACCAGGCGGTCGACGAAGTCCGGGCTGCCGGAGCGCAAATCGTACGTCAGGTCGCTGACGATGGTTTCCTCTCCGGTAGCCGATTTGATTTCGGTGGACAGGTCTTCGGCCACGCTCATCTTCTTGCGATGCCCGAAGGCGTCGGCCTCGCCGTACTCCTTGACCATGTACCCTTCCCACTCCGCGCCCTCGGAGAGAATCACCAGCGCGTAGTTACTGGGGTTGTGCTTCTTGTCGTTGACCAGGATTTCGATCAGCTTTGGCAAATTCACCTTGTACTCGGGGATGCAGCAGCGCACCGAGGTGACATAAGCGGTGTAGAGCGCGGTGTAGCCGGCGTCGCGGCCGAACACGCGGAAGATGCCGATGCGCTCATGCGAACCCACCGTGGTGCGTTGCCGCTCGATGGCATCCATGGCGCGCGTGATGGCGGTGGAAAAGCCGATGCAGTACTCGGTGCCGCGCACATCGTTGTCCATGGTTTTCGGCACGGCTACGACCTTGACTCCCTGGCGATCCAGTTCAGCCGCGTAGCTGAGCGTATCGTCGCCGCCAATCGCGACCAGGTACTCGATCCCCAGCGCTTCCAGGTTCTCGAGCACCGCCGGCGTGACATCGTACACGGTGGAAGTGACGCCCTTCTTGGTGCTCTCGCGGGAGGGGAAGGTGCGGCGTTCGAGCGTCGGCGGCAGCTTCGACATCTTGGACGGGTTAGTGCGCGAGCTGTGCAGGTAGGTGCCGCCGGTGCGGTCGATGGTGCGCGTGTTCTCGCGGTTCAGCGGCTGAATGTAGCGGCTGCGGCTGGCCGGGTCTTGCAGGTCGACGTGCGTCAGGCCTTCCCAGCCGCGCCGGATGCCGATCACCTCCCATCCGGATTCACCGGACCGGTAGACCACCGATTTGATGACCGAATTCAATCCGGGGACGTCGCCACCGCCAGTCAGGATACCGATACGCTTCGCGGGCATGAATGCTCCTTGAGAGTGAAATTGGTTTCAGATGAAGAAACATCATTATAGAAGATGGCGCGCGCGTGGCGCAGGTGTGGTGGCGCTGGTCCCCGACAGTCCCCGACCTGCGCAGGCCCTACCGCCATTTGCGCTGGATCCACTGAGCGGCCGCATCGAAAGCCGCGTCGGTGCGAGCTTCGACGATCTCCGCGTAGCGGGCCAGCAGGCTTGCGGGCGGCGGCTCCAGTTGACCGACGCGAACCAACAAGACCGCGTCGCCTTCGTCATTCGTCGTGGCGGACTCGAACCCTCGCGCGGTAACCAGAGCCGGAGGTTTGCCGGATACGGCCCGCCCGGGGAAGCACGCGACCGAACCATCCGTCAGCGCCCGCAGCGATTCCTCATCAGCGGCCGGCCTATGCGCAGGTCCTCCGGCCAGCGCCAGCCTGGCGGCGCAGCGCAACGCGGCCCTCGCGGCCGGGTCGCGGGTCGCGCGCAATCGCAACCGGTCGAGCGCCTGTCTCCACAGCCGCCGAAAAACCAGCGGACTGGCTACCGCTCGCGCCAGGAACCGCAAATAGTTCACCTCCAACATCGTGGCAAGTTGCTCTCCGCTGTAAAACCGCGAGGCTGTGGCACGGTGCCGGTGCTCCACCACCGCTCCGGCCACATACACGCTCGGCCACCCGCGGAGCCAGGCGCGATACCCCAAGTCAAGATCCTCGACATACGCCGGTGCGTACGCTTCGTCCAGGCCACCCAGCGCGCCGAGCTTGGCGGCATCGTAAGCCGAGCAGCCGCCGCTGCCGTAGAGCACCCAGGTGCCGTCCTCACCGGGCAAGGGCTCATCGCAACGAATCGGGAAATCCTCCGGCGCGGACTGCGCCATCACCGCCTTGCCGGTCTCTTCGCGGCGCACGCCCGGCGGGAAGCGAATCTGCGCCGTGGCGCAGAACAAATCCGGCACCGCCCGAAACGCCTTGAGCAAAGCGGCGAAGAAGCCCGGATCGATTCGCATGTCGTTGTTGAGCAGGCAGACGTGAGAAAAACGGGCGCAGCGGATGCCTCGGTTCACGGCAGCGGCGAAAGAGA
>Ga0208820_1001900_pt1 | contig 10840 bp, 8 predicted proteins | sample June2015DPH_16_5_FD_184713 | JGI IMG/M metagenome (GOLD analysis project Ga0208820, IMG submission 184713) | Peatland microbial communities from SPRUCE experiment site at the Marcell Experimental Forest, Minnesota, USA - June2015DPH_16_40... | ecosystem: Environmental > Terrestrial > Soil >...
CTCGATCGGCGCGAAGGCGGCACCGAGATCATCGGGAGCGTTCACAAAATGCGCACGCGGGGCAACTGGAAACTTGCCGCCGAGCAGTTCGCCGGCGACAACTACCACGCCATCATGACCCACGTCTCGGTCCGCGACGCCTGGGCCGATCCGCAGGCGCACCAGGCTCCTGCGGGTTTCGCCAAGGTCATGACGATGCCGGGGCGCCACTTCAGTTCTCGGCAGGGGCACGGCATGCCCGGCTTTCTCCTGAAAAATTCTGGCGTGCCCAGTTTCTCGGGCGATCCGTCGATCAGTGAAGACCAGGGCATTGTCGCCGATTATTACAAGGCCACCCGCAATGAAGTGGCTAATCGCCTCGGCGCCGATCGCGCCGACGGACCCGCCGACGGCGCCGGTTTCGTCTTTCCGAATTTCGCTTTCCTCTCTGGCGTCCTCGGCAGCTCCACCATTGCCGTCTTCCAGCCCAGGGGCCCGCATCAGTTTGACCATTGGCGCTGGGGCATCATGGACAAGGCCGCCCCGAAAGCCGTCAAGGAAGCGATGGTCCGATGCCTCCACGTATGGCCGATCGGCGTCGCCGACGCGGACGACGGCGAGAACTGGGGCGGCATCCAGGCCGGCCTCTGCGGCCCCATCGCGCAGAGCCTCAAGCTTAACTATCAGATGGGCATGGGCACCGAGGGCGCGGACCCCGTCTATCCGGGCACCGTCGTTCCCAACATGACGTGTGAATTTGCGCAACGCCAGTTTTACCGCCGATGGCTTGAATACATGACCTCTGACAGCTGGCCTGCCATCGATTAACAAGCGATGAAAGCCGGCTTCATCGGGCTTGGCCAGCAAGGCAAGTATCTCGCGATTAACCTCGCCCAGGCGGGCCACGATCTGATGGTCTACGACGTCCGGCGCGAGCCGCTCGAAGAGCTCGCCCGTGCGGGCGCGACCATCGCGGACTCGCCGCGCGCGATCGGCCGCCATGCCGAAGTCATCGCGATTTGCGTATTGGATGACGCGCAGCTCGAAGCCGTCGTGTTCGGGCCCGACGGAGTGCTGGTAGCTGCCGCGCCCGGGACTGTCGTCGTCATTCACAGCACGGTTGAACCCTCCTCGATTGCGAAGATTGCCGCGGCGGCCGTGGCTTTGAAGATCGAAGTGGTTGACGCGCCGGTCAGCGGCGGTGAGCCCGGAGCAAAGGGCAAGACCATGTCCTATATGGTCGGCGGCAACGATCAAGCGGTCGAGCGATGCTTGCCGTTGTTTCAAACCTCCGGGCGCAGCATCACGCGAACTGGGCCGTCTGGCAGCGGCATCCGCGCCAAGCTCGCCCATCAGCTAATCGTCTGTCTCAATATGCTGGCCGCCTCTGAGGGTATGCGTCTTGGCCGCGCAGCCGGCTTGCCCAGTGCGATCCTCGAACAGGTGGTGCATGAAGGCGGCGCCCAGAGCCGTATCGCTGATCATTGGTCGCAGTTGTCCCTGCGGTCCGCGACGCCGGTCTTTTTCAAGGATCTCCAGATCTGCCTGAAGTTTGCCCATGAGCTTGGCCTCTCCGTTCCGGGTGCCGCGCTGGTCCAGCAATTACTCGAACAGATAGTACCGTGACTCGCCCTCGAGGCCGGTCACGGAAAGCTTGAACGGTTCGGCGCGGGTCGCTGGAGGGTCTGGTGTCCGGTGAGATCAGCCGCGAGATCTTCGTCCACCGCAATTGCCCCATCGGCTCAGTTTGGTCGCAACCCGCTGCCTAAGGTCGGCGGCCGACTACGACTCCAGAACCTCTTAGTTCCGAGTTCATCCCGCGATTCGGCGCGGCGCGGTGGATTTGTGATTCGCAGCGTCCGAAATCGCGTAGCCGAATCAAGGGCAATTTCGAGCCTTGGACTCGACTTGGACTGTTTATGATAACCACCCCGAGGCCGCTCAAGCTTCGAAGCCATCATGTGAGCCTGTCGATTGAATGAAGCGTGCGTCAGGTTCCGAGCAGCCAATGGTACGTGATAAACCCGATTATCGTCACCACGGCCAGAACAATCGCGTATTCCGTCATCGCCGATCGTGTAGCCATGAGGCTAATTTCCCAGCTTTCAGTAAGGTTCCCCACGCTTCATAGGAAGGCCATAGGCGCCTGACTTGGCCGCGCCAGAAAGCGAATTGTAGACGCGAGTGAAAATTTCGGGTAATGAAATTGTGTTCCTTGGAGAACCAGACAGCCTAAAAGACTACGCGCTCGCGCGGTCGTCATAGACCTTGAGCCCCGCGGCGCGGTCGCGCGTCAATCTAAAGCGGGCGTGCGCACGGCAAACCTCGGCGTTGCTCATCGGCCAGCCGCCGGCGTGAGCGTAGCGGAAACCCAGCCAGGCTAGATTCCCACACCCTGTCTCCGTGCATCGCGCACGATAGCCGAGCGCTCCGATCGTCACACTCGCCTCGGTCGCGGGATGGCCGGTTTTCACTCCACAAATCCCCATGAGTGATCGGCCCTCCGGCTGAAATATTTACAGTAGCAATGCGGTCTATATTCATCACCGAAGCAATTGCGGGTGGGATCGCTGGCTCGCGCTAATTTACAAATTGCGGCCTGGCCCTCGGGACACGTCACATTGCAGTCTCCGCAATAGCTGTGAATTGAGCACGAGGAAGAATTCCGACCTGATGGCGCGGGGGTCGGCGCTTGAGCTCTGGCTGACGGCATGCTGGTAGACAAAACGGCAGTCAGTACGGTCACAAGCAAAGCACGCAATATCATGTTTAGAGCCCCCCCTGATATTGAGTTCCGAACATTAGGTTAGGTAGTTCGCGGGCGTCAATTGAAAGAATGTTTCCTATATCTTCAAACGTGGCTCTGCGCTCTTAAACGCCGAATTCTCTGTTAGCCCCGCGAACATCGGATGCCGCAAGTGATTGGCGGCCGTCCGTTCCAGATAATCAATCGTCACGACCAGTCGTGGTTTCAGCCCGCGGCGGCACTTCTGCATCTCCGCGGACAGGATTGAGCCGGCCGATTGATTAGAGCAAGCGAATAGGTCCGCCAATCTCCCGCAAATGAACTGGGAAGCCGCCCATTTCAGCCGGAATTTCCTGCCGCACCTGTGGAGTTATTTTATCGACTTCGATCACAATCCAGACATCCATAACGTCGTATGGATCACCGCCAATACCTATCGACTCGATTCCTGGTTGTTTCAGCAGCCAGTGGGTATTTGCGTCCATGGCCTGCCTGGCGACCGCGACTTTCTCGTCGTATCGCGTTTGGTCCACGACCTGAATCCAAACGCCTTCGAGTTCGCTTGGCAATTGATGGTCAAGTTGGGGTGTCAATTCCTTGACCATCACGCGGATCCATCCGTGGTATGGCGTCGGCCCCGACTTGATAGATACCGACGACGCCCGGAAGGTTTAATTCTTTCTGATGACGGCGGATGATTCCGTCCAACTTGAGAGCGCTCTCGCGCATCGCCTGCTCCCTCATTCCGCTTTTTGTCGTCCTGACAGCCGCTTCCGCTGCGATGAGGTTCACCATTGATCCTGCGCGAATTACATTGGTGCAGGGCGAAGAGGATTCCGGCGCAAGCGAGCCCCCCGCGATCACGGACGAACAGAAGCAGGGCTCCGCCTGATTCTCAGCTGCACAATTCGAGGAGGTCCTCTCTAAGCACCGAGCTGTTCGAGCAAGGCCTTGGCGTCCTTTAGGTCAGCGGTATCGAAGCCTTCGGTGAACCAGCCGTGGATGTCCGCGAGCATTGTGCGCGCTTCGCCGCGACGACCCTGGTCATCGAGCAGTCGTGCGAGGCTCACAGTTGCGCGGAGTTCCCAAGACTTCGCGCTCATCGATTGCGCGAGCGCGATCGCCTCGCGGAAGTCAGCCTTGGCTAAACCTGTATTCCCCTGTTTGAGTCGCAGTTCGCCGCGTATGCGAAGCGTCTCGGGGCGGTAAAGGAGTTCGTCGGGATTCGCCTGGAGCGCTCGTTCGACCGTTTCAAATGCGTCGGTGATAGAGCCTTCGCACTTCTGCGCCTCGGCCAAGTAAGCGATGTAGTTGCTGATGCCGAAGCGCGACCCGATTTCGAGCAAACCTGCGATTCCCTTCCGGATCAGATCAATACCCTCGGCCGCGCTGCCGAGCTGTGCTCGCGCCTGACCTAGAACGCATCGGGAAAGTGCTGTCGGATATGGAAGGTGATGTTTCTCCGATAGTTCGAGCGCGCTCGTCGCCAGTGCCTCGGCTTGTTTGTACTCTCTCATGTAACCGCGAAGCCGCGCGGCCAGCGCTTTCGAATATGCTACGTCGTACGGGTCGTTTGCAGTCACGACGGCCATCATCTGGGCCTCGCGCTTGTGCGCGATCTCTGTTTGCCCCAACGTCCACGCGCTCCAGCTCGCATAAGCAAAGCCTGGTATGGCGCCTCCGCCGCGGGCTCGTCTGTAGCCGGGATCGTCGAAGAATTTGAGTCCGTTTGCGAAATGCTCCTCAACGCCGAGGAGGTCTCCACGCCAATAACGCACCCATATCTGTAGCCCGTGCGCGGCCGCAAGATCATGGGAACCTCCCTCACGCTGCGCGAGGGCAAGCGCCTCATCGGCAAGGGTGCCAGCTGCTGCCAGGTCGCCTGAGACAAAGGCGGTGAAGCCTCTCCGGAACACCGAACGCACGAGCTGCGGCAGGTTGCCACTCTTTTCGGCCAATGCTGCGAAGCGCGCAATTGCGTCGACCGTTTCCGGCGCGGCGTATCCTTTGGTGACATAGAGCATGATAACGACGAGATCACTAAGCTCTAGTTCACGAAGATCACGCTCAGGAGACTCCGGCAACAGGCCGACGAGCGCCACAGCTTGCTTATAGCTTTCCAGCGCCTCCATGAATGCGTTCCGCGCATATGCAGCCTTACCCGCCTTCGACCACTCAGCTATCGATCTCTCAGCTTCGCCGGCTTCAGCCCAGTGGCGTGCGAGGACCTCGGGATTTGCCTCCTTGAGCGGGGCGAATTGTTCATCGATCGTACGTGCTACGAGCCGATGCAGGTCCTTGCGCCGGCTCTTGAGTAGAGCTTCGTAGGCTGCGTCCCGGATCAGCGCATGCTTGAACTGGTAGGTCGCCTCCGGCGCGATGCCGCGCACATAGAGCAGTTCCCCGTCGGTCAGCTTCTGCAGCGCCGCTTGCAGTTCACCTTCGCGGATAGGATGGACCGCGTGCAGCAGTTCATAAGAGAACTCATTGCCGATGACGGCGCCGACCTGAATAATTTCCTTGGCCGGACCCAAGCGATCGAGTCGCGCCATCAAGGAGTCATGCAGCGTCGCGGGAATCTCGTGTCCGCTGAGCTTCGCGTCGCCGCTCTCGAGCACCGCGCGCGTCAACTCCTCGACGAACAGCGGCACCCCGCCGGTGCGCTCGACCACCGTCGCGACGGTCTCGTCCGCGATGGCAATTCTGGCGGCGACTTGCGCGACCATCGTACGGACGTTGCGCGCGGTCAGCCGGTTGAGGTTGAGCTGCGTGTGATGCGGGCGCATCGGCCACGGCGCGTGGAACTCGGGCCGCGCCGTGTATAAGAGCAGCAGTGGCGTGGACGCTCCCTGTTCAACCAGCAGTTGCGTCAACTCCAGCGTCGAAGGATCGGCCCAGTGCAGATCTTCGGTCGCGATCACCAGCGGCTGAGCCTTGGCGGTGCCGAACGCCCATGCGACCACCGTGGCGAGCAGCCGCTTGCGCTGCTGGTCCGGGGCCATCGACAGCGGCGGATAGCGGTTGCCAATCGGCAGTTCCAACAGCGGCGCGATCAATGGCACGGCTTCGTCCGGGTCGAGCCCGGCCAGCCCGAGCGACGCTTCCAGTGCGGCCAGCCGATGTTCGAGAGTATGGCTCGCGTCCCAGTGAAAGCTCTGCTGCAACATGTCGGCGACCGCATAGAAGGGCGTGTTCTGGAAAAATGGCGCTGTCGCACATTCGAGCCAGGTATGGGGGGTAGCGGCAATCTCCTCGCGAAAGCGCTGCACCAGGCGCGACTTGCCGATGCCGGCTTCGCCGATGATCGTGACGACCTGACCCTCGCCGTCGAGGACGCGATCCCAGCGGTGCAGCAGCGAACGCAATTCGTCCTCGCGCCCGACGAACGGAGTCATCCCGCGCGTCGCGGCCATCGCCCGAAAGCGCCCGCCCATCCCGCTCGGCCGCACCACGCGATAGAGCTGGAGCGGCTGTTCGATGCCCTTGAGTTCCTGCGCGCCGCAATCCTCGACGACGAACAGGCCGGCGACCAGCCGCTGCGTCGCGCCGGTGATCGCGACGGTGCCCGGTGCGGCGGTTTCCTGCACCCGCGATGCGATATTCGGCACCTCGCCGAAGACCTCGGCCGCGCTGCCCGCGCCTTGGCCGATCACCACCAGACCCGAATCGATGCCGACTCGAGCAGATAATTTCGCATGGCCAGGCTGCTCGTTGAGCTTGGCAATCGCGTCGAGCAGCGCGAGTCCCGCGCGGGCGGCACGCTCTGCATCGTTGTCGTGGGCGGCGGGCCAGCCGAAGTAAGCCATCACGCCGTCGCCGAGGTACTTTGCGACGTGGCCATCGAAGCGCGTGATCGCTTCGGTGGCGGCGCGATGGAATCCGGCGAGGGTCTCGCGCCATTGCTCGGGGTCGAGCACCGTCAAATGGCGCCGCTCGCCGGCCACTTCCGGCGATTGAAGCGGTGGGATCGCGGAAACTGGAGTGCCGATTGACGAGTCGCAAGGAGCACCGCATTCGCCACAGAACTTCGCGGCGGGTGCGTGCTCTGCATTGCACCGTGGGCAGCGCATGAGAAGTCCAACACCGCATTCAGAGCAGTACTTCTTTCCGACTGGATTCTCGGACCCACAGTTTGAGCAGCGCATCGAGGCCCCCCGCCAACAAGCGACTCAACGCTTTTCTACACCCAATGCCGGCATCCGACCACAGGGCGTGAGTAGCAGGGAAAAGCTTTTCCGACGGCTCGACCGAAGCCGTCCGCAGCGTGGTCGACCCCGAAGGGAAAGAGAATGATGATGCTCGTCCCGCCTGACTACAATTCCGGTACCGCCTGCCGACGCCTACGCTTCGCCTCAAGCTTTCGTATCAACTCCATTAGGGACGGCCCAAGTTGAGCCCAAGTCGCCGATTATCTGTTGATTCATCTACGCTATTTGAGACGCAGTGGATGGCAAGTTCAGAGCGCGTCGCGACAGGAAAGCGCCGGAAAAAGCTAGCGAGAAAGAAAAATAAAGGGTCGACCGGCTCAGCCGCTGGTTCCGTTCCCGCCTGGCATGGCCTTCCCAACCGACTACAGCGTCAGCTATCACCCATCGCCAAGGCGTTCTCGAGGGCATTCGCCGCCATGTCGGCGCTCGCGGCCGAGGAGATGCGCCGTCTTGACACGGAGCGCTGCGAGAACGTTTCGCACTAATCCGCCGAGCTGAAGAGCTTGCGAGCGAGAAGTGCAATAGCCTGCGAGTCCAGACCCTCGCCCGATCCGTCTTCGGTGACTATCAGGCGTCCGGACGGATTCTCGTCGGTGTAGCGTGTGAAACCGTTCTCCCGGTATAGCCTTTCTTTTCTCGTCCAACGCCGGCGATAGCTCTCGTCATCCATCATTCCGCAGTGCTCCCAAAACCAAGTGTCACCGCGACATCTGATCTGAAAATCTGCCCAACGGCCTTTTGCGTTATCAGCAAAAGGCAGTGGAGGTTCCACGACGTATGCCAGCCGCCCTTCGCGTTCCAGCGAGTAGAGAATATTGGCAATCGCGAGTTCCGATTTGGAGCTAACCATCTCACCTCGAATTGTCCTATGGACGAGGCGTTCTTCAAGAAAGCCTCTGCTTAATGGCAGAAGACCGGGCGGTAGGCCGACCGGGTTCGGGACTTGCTGTAGCCGATGCTCGCGCAGGAGGTTGGTAAGGCGTGCGGCAATATCCGAAAACGAGTAGTGACGATAAGCTAGTATCGTGTCAAGCGGGCCCTGATGTAAGATCCAGATTCGGCGCTTCTGTCGCGTTAGCGCTGTGTAGATCATCTCCCGAGACAACAATCTACTGTGTTGTGGAAGCAGCAGAATTACGGTATCAAAGTCGCTACCCTGTGCTTTGTGGACCGTGATCGCGTAGGCCAGTTCGAGATGTGGCTGTCCTTCTTCGCGGAAAGCACCAGCGCCAAAACTAAACGACCGATCCGGTCGGCCGGAGAACTCTACGTGTGTAAAGCGAGGGTTGCTTTTACCGTAGGCACACTGCCCGACCACCATACCTATTTCGCCGTTGGCTATATATTCGTCTTCGGGACCTCTCTTTTTTTGAACATACATCCATGGGCTGCGAAAATGATTTCGCACGCAAATCACTTTGTCGCCGTATGTAATTTGCTCCGGGCCCCGCGGTTTAATGAATCTAAACCAATCTCGGAAGTGTGGAACGTGATTTGACTCGATCGCTTTCTTTAACCTCTCGCCCCGGTATGTTTCCTTAATGTGGCGGTTCAGGTGGATGGAGCCACCGGGCTGAGTCTTGGTAACGCATAGGATCTGCCAATCTGACGCTCCGTCGGAACAACCATTTTCAAAGTTGAGGTATCCCTTTTGGTTTCGAACTGCACCAAGGAATTCTTCAAACCTGCTTTGCAGAGTGTCGTCATTCGCACTGAATTCTTCTTTGAAAAGCGTTTTCAGGAGGGTCGGTAGGTCGGCCGTTTTATCCCACCGGCGACACTTCACAAATTCGTCGTCGGTAGAAGTCAATATTCGAGCAGCGATCTCATCCTCACCTGGAAGGAGCGCACGTCCAGAAAAGATCGCAGCTAGTTGGACGTCCGATCGCTCCAGTGGGGCCGTTCGACGGCCGTCTTTTGAGGTGCTGTCCTGCCGTCTTGGTACTGTTAGTTCTCCTATGGCCTCGGCATGGCTTCGCCGCAGGAACTCAATAATGTCCACGAACGGACACCCCGCACCGATTGGGGGCAGCTGATACGGGTCTCCGACCAGGATCAGACGACAGCTATCAGGTATTGCATCCACGATGGCCGCTAACATGTCTTCGGTCATCATCGAAGATTCATCGACGATGCAGGTAGTCGCTTCGGTTTTGGCAGTTGCAGGATTGGGGAAATAGCGGCCCGTCACCTTGTCGTACCGATCTAAGGCCAACAGAAATTGAGCTATGGTCTCGCCCTCTCCAGGTCTATTGGTTTCCTGAGCGAGACGGACACGGGCTTTCCCAGTCGGCGCCAGAAGATGAACGCGAGCGCCCACCACACCATGCTGTTGAAGCAAGAGCTCGAGAACGGTCGTTTTGCCCGTCCCCGCTGGACCGACCAAAGCAGCTATTCGACTTTCGGCGAGCCGATCTAAGGCGACCTCTTTCTCTTGACGCGCACGCAGTTCATCGACGTCGTCCGGCCTCGGGTTCCCGAATTTGCGATTTAAGGAGGCTCTCCACTCAATGACGACCTTTTTCGGCTTGGATCTGAGGCGGTCCTTGACCGCCTCCTCGATAAGCTCACGATATTGAACGTATCGTTCCAGTTGGACGGTCGGCTTCGCCTTTTCGCCACCGACATGGACTGCTGGTTTGAAATCCTGCCGGAAAATATCGAGCATCTCGGCGTCGAGAGGCAACGGTCGCGTAAGATTCAGCTCCCCGCATGCATCCTTTACGCGGTCTGCAGGCAGAAGAGTGTCACCCTGCGCAGCGGCTTCCTCAAGAATATGGACGCAGGCCGCCCGTAGCCGGAGCGGATTATCCGGTTCATCGAGACTGCGGTCACACTCTGCGGGTAGCGGATGCGCGTCAGCTATCTCGGTACCAGGATAAACCCCACGATCGATCGTCGCGAACGACACGCCGTCGAGACTTTTGCGATCGTCCTCGTATAACACATAAGGATTGCTCAGCACGCTCGAATGCTCAGTATCGTTCACAGCTCGATAGGCTTGATCATTCGTTAGTTCGAAGCGTGCAAGGAGTTTCAGTGACGCGAGTCGCTTTGGATCACTTTTGACGTTAGCCCACCGCCTGCGAAGGGCTGCAGTAACCTTCGGAGCCCCGGCCGGCGCGTTCTGCCCGCCCGAAAAGATCAAGTCTACGATCGGCCACGGATCTTCATTTTCACCGAGAACGTCCGAAAGTGTGACTGCGAATAATGTTCCATTGAACCCCTTGTGAAGCGCGGACAATGTCACGCCAAGTCCTGGGGCGGGGCCTTGTAGCCGCCAAAGGCGAGACAGCCGTTCATCAATCCAGCTGATGTAGTTAGTCCATGGCCCTTCAAGTTTCGTTCCGATTTTTTCCAGCGCATTTCGCGAAGCAGTCAAAACGGCTGCCGCGACACCATGGGAGACCTGCTCGCTGCCGTAAGAGAACTGCATGCGCACGTCGTTGGGAACGAACGCCACGAACTCGGCGGGATCGACCGTTGGGTCCCGTTCTGCGAGCTTTAGGACTTCGTGGTACGGCATCACGAATCCTCCGCTGAATCCCGTCCCTTTCTTTCGTCGTGGCCGCAACGAATGCTGGATGGGCCGTTCCCATACCATTGCCTGAAGTCGATCTCTCGGGCTGCCACCCTCGTACGGATACTCAACTAGCTCGGATTTTGTTTCGAGGAATGCAACTCCAAGAATCGCTCGCCGCTCGTCATCGCAAAGCGGCGTTCGCGGCGCATAGAAGAAGACCAGCGTTTCATCTTTGATGAGTGGCTTCGCGAAGGCATCTATTGACTCTTGCATAATATAGATACATATGGTAGCCTGCTGCCATGGGTAATGCAGCAGGGGTGCGGCGGGACTTTGAGGGACTGGAACGGCGGCGGATGGCAGCGGCGGATCTGCTCAAGCAGG
>Ga0208820_1001905_pt1 | contig 10818 bp, 7 predicted proteins | sample June2015DPH_16_5_FD_184713 | JGI IMG/M metagenome (GOLD analysis project Ga0208820, IMG submission 184713) | Peatland microbial communities from SPRUCE experiment site at the Marcell Experimental Forest, Minnesota, USA - June2015DPH_16_40... | ecosystem: Environmental > Terrestrial > Soil >...
CAAGGTGGACATCCTCAACTGCATGGGCTTTTCGATCGCCGTGCTTTCGGTGATGGCCGTGTTCCGCACGCGCCAGCGCGTGGCGGCCGCGGCGGCGGTGGGGCTGGCCATCGCGCTGGCTGGGCCGCTGGTGAGCGCGGCCAATTGGACGCAAGTGCCGCAGGCGTTGGCGAATTACATTGCGCCTAGCCGCGTGGCGTTCGGGTTCTTTCCGTGGGCCGCGCACCTGGCGTTCGGCATCAGCGCTGGCAGCCTGATCCGATCGCTCACGCCGGAAGCGACCGATCGCGCCATGCGCTGGATCGCGGCGGCCGGCGGTTTGACGATCGTGATCGCGCAAGCGTGCGCGGCGGCTTCCCGCTCGATTTACACAACCTCCGATTTCTGGCTCAACAGCCCGGCACAGGTATTGACCAAGGCGAGTGTGACGCTGGTGATGCTGGCGGGCGCCTACCTGTGGACCCGTTACGGCGCGCGGCACGGCGCATGGAGTTGGGTGCGGCAGTTCGGCGTCACTTCATTGCTGGTCTACTGGGTGCACATCGAGCTGGTCTACGGCCGCTGGCTGTGGTTCCTGAAGAACAACCTGACGGTTACCGAAACAGCAGTGACCGCGGTGGGCGTGATTCTGCTGATGCTGGCGATCTCAGTCTTGCGCACCAATTGGGCGCGCGTCCGCGCCGGGCTGGCCGAGATGGGCTGGTGGTATGCTCCGCCGACGCCCGAACGCGTGCCGGGAGACTAAGAAAGGAGTCAGGAGTCAGAAGACAGACGTCAGGAGACGGGAGTCGGAGGTCAGGAGTCAGAAATCGCGCTTCCAATGCGACCGGGTCTTCGACGTGTGATGTCGCAATCCATGCGGCGTACCGTTCCTTCTGGTCGCGGCTGCGATCGGAGCTTTTGACTCCTGACTCCTGACTTCCTGTCGCTAGCCTCACCGCCGCAACAAATTCCGCAGAATGAAAAGCACGTTAGCCGGGCGCTCGGCCAGGCGGCGCATGTAGTAGGGATACCAGGCCTTGCCGAACGGCACGTAGAGGCGCAGCCGGTAGCCTTCCGCCACCAGTTGCCTTTGCAGGTCGCGGCGTATGCCGTAAAGCATCTGGAATTCGAAGTTCTCGCGCGGCACGTTCCTGGCCGCGGCGAAGGCCTTGGCTTCGGCGATCATCCTTTCGTCGTGCGTGGCGATGGCGGGGTAGTTACCCCGCTCGAGCAGGATCTTCATCAGCGTCACATAGTTCCGGTCCACATCTGCTTTGCGCGGGAAAGCCACGCTGGCCGATTCCAAATAAGCGCCCTTGCACAGGCGCACGCGAATGCCGAGGTCGCATAGATTCTCCACGTCACCCTGCGCGCGGTACAGGTACGATTGGACCACCGTGCCCACCGCCTGGTAGCGGGCGTACAGGTCGGTCACCAGGCTCAGGGTGCGATCCACGTAGCCGCTCGATTCCATATCGACGCGCACGAAGCCGCCGAGCTGTGCGGCGCGCCGCACCAACCGCTCGACGTTGGCGCGGCATGCGTCGCCCGAAAGATCCAAGCCGAACTGCGTCAACTTGAGCGACACGTTTCGCTCGGCGCCGGACTGCTCGATGGTCTCGATCGCGCGCAGGTATTCATCGCGTGCCGCGGCGGCCTCGTCGAGCGAGTTGACGCTTTCCCCCAGTCGATCGAGCGTGAGAGCGATGCCCTCCGCCTTCAGCCGCCGGCCGACCGCCAGCGCGTCATCGAGCATCTCTCCGGCCACGAAGCGGGAGGCGAGTCGTCTGGCGGCCGACGAAGTCTCCAGCCAGCTTCGCAGCCAGGCCAGCCGCGACAGAAACAGGAAGACAGGGCGCACGACCAACAGGCTACCACCCGGCGAAGGCCGGCAACGTGAGTGGGAGGCAGTGCTAAAATCACGGTTTGGAAACCGCGGACGAGCCCGACTTGAAGCCTGGGGAATTGCGCTGTCCCCGGTGTTTCAGCAAAGATGTTGTTCCTTCCAAGCCTCGCGGATTGGCCGATGCGCTGATGGTCCGATTCGGCCGCGTTCCCCGGCACTGCCGTTACTGCGGCAAGCGCTTTTATGCGCTGCCGACGGCGCCCAAGGCGGCGCCATGCGAGCCGTCGTAGGACACCTAGTACAACTCGATAACGCGGAGTTAACTCAAGTCTCGCCTGCTCTTACCGAAGAGTAAATTGTCAGGCTGCTCACGTGTTCGGCCGTGGAATCGGTTGGGATGGCCAACCTATTCGCTGGATGCCGGGGCGGCCGCCAACCATGCTTGCGCCGGCGTTCGCGTGACGCGGCCGGCGCGGTCTCCGAAGTGGCGGCGCACAATTTCCCGCTTCGATGAAGAGTGCTACGTTGAAGGCATGGAAACCATGGAGACGTTTGGGCGCTTCAAACGTCTCCTGGCCGGCGCTATCCTATTTCCCGCCGTCGCGCTGGCCACCGATTGCCGCTTCACCCTCGTTGACCAGTCCAACTGGGATGCCAACACCGGGTTCTATATGGACCTGGAAAACAGCCCAACCGGATCGTCGACTTACTGCCAGTTACCCAATATGACCATCGCGGTGGGAGTTGCCGACGGCACCACCTGGCGATTCATCGTTGCCCATCCCGCTTGGACAGTGGGTCACGACTACACGGCTAAGGCCGTGGTCACACCGGCTTACTTCGAGCTGTATCTGGACGGGCAGCTCCTGGGCCAGGTCGCGGGCGGATTCGCCGGTCTGCCTAACCAGGACTTGCTGCTGGATACGGTGCCCTCCTGGGCGGATGGCCTCGGCAATTATCTGGCTTCGCAAAGCTCGATCGATGCGGAATCGAGCGGCGGAGCCACGGCATCGGCTACTTTTCCGGTGGACACGCGGCCGGTTCCGCTGATGCTGCTCGCGCCGGCGTCCCTTTCCGCGAGCCTGCCGTTCCAATACGGCGCGGGCGAATCGTTGACCTTCACTGCCGTTTTCAGCCTCACCGCAGCGGCGACTCCGCAGAACTACGCGCCGTATGTGGATACTTATGGCCAAAGCGCCCATTCGAGTTTCACAGGAAAGATTCTGGCCGACGCCGACCTGCAAACCGCCGCCACCGAAGAGCAGAAAGCGCTGGCTGCGTGGGGAACGCCCACCGGGTACGATGCCTGGGGCGGCGTCCTCAACGCGGGCTGGCAGGACGCAGCAACCAACTTCTTTCACGTGATCCAGCACAACAGCGTATGGTGGCTGATCTCACCGGCCGGCAATCCATGTTTCTATATCGGTCTCGACACCGGTCCGCTCATCACGGGCAACAACACGCCTACAACTAACCGAACGTGGGAATTCGCCGCGCTGCCGCCGCAGACCTTTGCATATAGCTCGGCCTGGTCCAGTGGAGATTGGGGCAACACGGGAATTGCCAGCGTCTCTTTCGACACCTGGAACATGATTCGCAAGTACGGCAGCTCCTGGCAAGCCACGGCTACCAATCTGACCGTCCAGCGGATGAGCGCATGGGGTTTCTCGGGGCTAGGCAAGTGGTCGAACGAGACAGGCAACCTGCCGATTCTGCCCGTGCTGGAGCCCAACAACGTCCCCATCCTGGTGCTGCACCCAGACATTTTCGATACCACCGTGCAGCAGGCGCTCCAGTCCTCTTTGCAGCAGCAGATCCAAGCGAGCGTTAACGATTCGCGAATTCTGGGCTGGTCGTTTGGCAACGAGTATGACGACCTCATCACGCCAGCCGAGGTGCAGAGCATCCTCGCTTTGGGCAGCACGGTGCCCGCCAAGCACGCCCTCGTGAACCAGGCTCTCAGCACCATCTACGGCAACAATGTCGCGTCCATGGCGGCCGCGTGGGGTGTCTCTGCCACAACCACCGCCGGCCTCTACAGCTCATCGCCCACGCCGCCGGCCGCGGACATCGAGACGCTGCGCGAGTATTACGAGGATCAGTATCTCGGATTCGTGTATCAGGCGATCAAGGGGATCGACCCCAATCATTTGTATTTCGGCATCTGGATCGTCCCCGGCTGGTGGGTGAATTCGACCGACTGGCAACTGAATGCCGCGCACGTGGATGTGATCGGCTACGACCGTTACTCCCCGGTTTTCGAGGACAGCCTGCTGGAGGGCCTGGCAAAATCCACCGCCAAGCCGATGTTTCTGGGCGAGTTCTCATTCCCTCCAAGCTACAATCTGCTGCGCGGATACGAGGTTTACGCTGCGGCCAGCTCGACCGACGATGCCGATGCGGGCGCGCAGTATCAGAGCAACCTGGAATCGGCCGCGCGGAACCCCTGGTGCGTCGGCGTGGCGTGGTTCGAATATCGCGACGAGCCGGTGTCGGGCCGCGGCTTCCTGGGCGAGACGGATCTGGATCTGGTGGAGGGCGAGGACTACGCGTTCGGGATGGTCGATGTCGCGGACCGTCCCAAGTACGATTTGGTGAACCTGGTGCGCACTACCAATCTGGCGATGGCGCAGCGGCGGCTGGCCTTCGCTCCGCCCAGCCTGAGCGCGGGCGGCACCATCGACAATGCCAGCTTCGCGGTCAACGCACCTGTCGCGCCGGGAAGCCTGGTATCGGTCTTCGGAAGCGGTCTCGCCGGAGACGCCGCGATAGCACCCGGCCCGTCCCTGCCAACTGTCCTGGGCACCACCGCGCTCACGCTCGGCGGCGTCCCCGTTCCGCTCATCCATGTATTTCCAAATCAGGTGGATGCGCAGGTCCCCTGGGAGCTGGCCGGCCAGACTTCGGCGCCGCTCACCATCGTGACCGACGATTTGAGCGGCAACACCGTCAGCGTGCCGCTCGCCGAATTCTCGCCTGGCCTTTACACGGCGACGGGAACCGGAGCCGGCCAGGGCGCGATTCTCATCGACGGCACTGCCACGCTCGCCGCGCCGGCCAGCGGACCGTTCGCCGGGCAGCCCGCGAGTCGCGGCACCTTCATCGACATTTACGCCACCGGGCTCGGACCGGTGACGAACCAGCCTTCGAGCGGCGCGCCCGCGCTGGCGAGTCCGCTCTCTTGGACTACGGCGACGGTGACCGTCACCGTCGGCGGCGTGGGGGCCTATGTCAGCTTTGCCGGCCTCGCGCCGGGATGGGTCGGCCTGTACCAGGTGAATGTGCAAGTGCCCTACAACGCCCCGGTGGGCGACGCCGTCCCGGTCGCGCTCAGCGTGGGCGGCGTCGGATCGAATCGGGTGACGATGGCGGTGCAGTAGGGCGAAGCCGGCACTGGACGCCTCCGCAAGGCACCCGAGGCTCAGATGCCGGCGGTGCAGCCCGCCGGTCGGATCAAGCCCTCATTCTCTCCAACAATACAGCGTTGCTGCGCCGCAGGGACAGAGTCTCCACCAGCGCGAATCCGGCATCGCGGGCTGCCTGCAATTCGGCGTCGAACGTGGGAGCTTTGACGTGTCCCTTGGGTTCGGCGAAGAGCAGGCGCGCTCCGGGCTTCGAGGCCTGCGCCACCTCGCGGAAGAACCCAGCGGCGGTCGGCAGTTCATGCACCATAAAGAACGCCAGCGTGAAGTCCACCGTCCCTGCCAGGTCCGCGATACCCAGCGAGTCGGGCGCTGCCAGCCGCGCGTCCAGGCGGTCGAGAACGCCGGCTTTGGCTGCGCGGCGCCGGAGCCGATCGAGCATGCGCGGCTGAATGTCCACCGCGATCACCCGGCCTGAGCTGCCGGCCAGACGGGCCAGCTCCAAGGTGAAGAAGCCCATTCCAGGGCCGGGTTCGAGCACGGTCATGCCCGGCCGGACGTGCGCCGCCAGCACTTTGGCCGGTTGACACTCAATACGCCGCAAAGGACTTGCCAGCAGATAGCCAAGCCACCAAGGGCAGACGTGGTGAGGTTTTGCAAGAGCCGGAGTGTTCTGCAGCTGATCCGGCGACACGGGACTTTGCATGGTTGCTCCTGAGAGTGACTACGGCAACGCCTGCGCTTAGGTTCCGGACACTACTACGGTTACTGGCAATGTGGTCCGGGGCTCCTTTGCGGCAGCTGCGCTCTCGCGCGCCCCTTTACTGACAATGAAAGGCGAAGTTCAGCGTGACAAGCACACTGCCGGATTGGACGGAGTTGGGTGCGAAGCGCCACTGCTTCGCGGCTGCAATCACAGTTGTGGTCAGAACCGGGTGCCCCGAGACAATCGCCACGTCCTTCACCTCGCCCGTGGATGGCTCAACGGTTAGCCGCAGCTTGACCGTCCCCGAAATGGCCGCAGCCATGGCGAGGGCCGGATATTTCGGAGGGACGAAATGAGTGAACTGGTAGCTCTGCCGGTCAAAGACCTGAGGACCCTCCGCGGAACTGGCTGGCCCCTGGTATGCCGCCAACAGGGATCGAAAGGTCGGCGAACGGCCACTGTCACCCATCCCAGCTGTCAGACCTAGATCGTAGCGGCCGGAGACAAGTTCGGGGACCAATTTCGCACCGGCGTCCTGGAACGCCATTTCCTCCTCGTCGGTTCGGTCATCAAAGATGTCCCTGTCCCCATACACGGCCCCAAAGACCTTTGCCTCTAGATCCCACAGAGCCGCGAACTCAGGGTGGGCCGCCTTCATCTGCGTCATCTTTACACGCTCCGCGATCGGCACCGCCAACGAAACCGGTGTTTCTCCGCACTGTGCGACGATGCCGAAGCTGATGGTCTCCAAGGTGCCAATCGTCTGCTGGTACCGCTTAAGGGCGGCACGGAATGAACGCGGATCGATCGCGCAGGGATTGTCGGCTCCGACCAGGTCGGCAGGACTCCTATCCCGCAGCCTGGTTTCCGCAGCTTGGACGATCACCCGAGGGCAGATTAGGCTCTCCGGGGCCACCCGGATGTAGCGAACGACGGAATCCGCGCCGTCCCGCCGAACGTCGAGCACACGGTAATAATAGTGTGGGCCGGCCTCGGAGAAGAAGACCGACACGATATAAAACCCCGACGGTGACGGCGCCTCCGTTGCTTGTGCCAGGGCGGCGAGCGCGGCGACGATCAGCATGCGCTGGAGCATATCGCCTTGAGTATAGATCCTCTACGCCCCCGAGCTGTCGAAGCTGCCGAATTCCCCGCCCGGTCTGTAAACCTTTACCGCCGCATTCCGGTCTATATAAACGAATGGAGACAACGCTGGCGGCGGAACCGGTTTCGGTGACGGCGGCGCCCGTGGGGGAACTCGCGGATTTCGATGCCGTGGTGCGGGATCACCAGCCGGCAATATTTCGCTTTGTGCTGGTTTCCTTGCGCGAACGCGAACCGGCCGAGAATTTGACGCAGGAGTGTTTCCTGCGCGCCTACCAGGCTCGGCGCAGCTTCCGCGGCGACGCGAGCGTGCGCACCTGGCTGATGCGCATCGCCGTGAATCTGGTGAACGACCATCGCAAGAGCGCGCGCCTGCGCTTCTGGCGGCGGGCCGCGCAAACCAGCCTGGATGTGACGTTCACCGGCGACTGGCTGGCCGACCCGCGCAGTTCCCCGGAAGCCGAAGCGTCGGCGCGCGAACAGGTGAAGGCGGTGTGGCGGGCTACCGCCGCGCTATCGGAACGGCAGCGCACCGTGTTTCTGCTGCGGTTCGTCGAAGAAATGGAGATACGGGAAATTGCCGCGGCCGTGGGTTTACGGGAAGGCACGGTGAAAGCGCACCTGTTCCGCGCGGTGGACGCGGTGCGCAAGAAACTGAGGGAGACGCCATGAGCGGGCACTTGTCGTCGGTCGAGATATCGGAATGGCTGGCTGGGATTCGCGCGTCCGAAGCGGAACGGCACCTGGCCGAATGCGCTGCGTGCGCCGCAGAACTGGAGCGGGCGAGCCAGCCGCTGGCCCGGTTCGGCTTGGCGATGCGTGCCTGGTGCGCGGCCGAAACGCCGGTTCCGCGGCTGGGGTCGATTGTATCCGCGGCGAGGCGGCGCCGACAACTCACGATGATGCGGGTTGCGCTGGCGGCAGCCGCGGTATTGGTAGCGGTACTGATGGTGGCCGCGCCGGTGTACCGCCAGCACCAGCGCGCTCTCGAAACGGCCCGTCAGGACGAGGCCCTGCTGGAACAAGTGCAGACCGAAGTCGCGCGCTCGGCCCCGGAGCCGATGCAGCCGCTCGAGAAGCTGGTCAAATGGAACTCGCCCTCCGGGCAATCCGGTTCCAGCCAGTAGTTTCAAAACAAAGGAAGGTAAGAAATGAAACTGACGATTCTGAAGACCACTCTACTTGTGTCCGCTTTGAGCGGATGGGCGTTGGCGCAACCGGCGCCGGAAGCCGCGCCGCCAGCCAATCCAGCGCCGGAAGTTGCGCAGGTGCCACCCGCACCGCCGGTGCCGCCGGTGCCGCCAGCGCCGCCCGCTCCGCCGCGGGGCCCGCAAATGGGCCATGCTCCGGGCCATGGCATGATGATGCCCGGTCCGGCTGGAAAGTGGTGGGATAATCCCGATCTGGCCAGGCGGCTCAACCTGACCGCCGAACAGCAGAAGAAAATGGATGAGGTGTTCCAGCAACACCGGCTGCGGCTGATCGATCTTCACGCCGCGCTCGAAAAAGAGGAAGCCATTCTCGAGCCGTTGCACGAGGCGGCCAATCCCGATGACGCAAAGGTTCTGCCGCAGATCGACCGTGTGGCGGAGGCTCGCGCCGAACTGGAGAAGGCCAACGCTCGGATGCTGTTGGGGTTGCGCCATGTGCTGACGCCGGAGCAATGGAAGATGCTCGAAAGCGAGGAGCACGGTCCCCACAGCCCGGAAGGACACGGCGGCCCAGGCGGCCAACACATGATGCCGCCGCCACCGCCGCGCCCGTAGCGGGATTAGCCGTTACATGAGAGGGGAACATCGCGGCGGGCATTCCTTCTCCGCCCGCCGCGCGGAATATTTATTCTTTCAATAGTTTGCGGGCAAGCTAAAGCGTGCCCTACCGCCGGCGCTAGAATAGAAGCATTCCTGCCTCCCCCTAAGAGCCGGGCGTGTGCCTGGGATCGAGGAGCCGAAAAGGAGAGAATGCCTTTCGTTCACCTGCATTGCCACACGGATTATTCGCTGCTGGATGGGGCTTGCGATATCGACCAGTTGATGCAGCTCGCGGTCGAGCAGAAGATGCCGGCGGTGGCCATGACCGATCACGGCAACCTGTTCGGCGCGGTGAAATTCTATAACGCCGCCCGGAAGGCCGGCGTGCGTCCCGTGATCGGCTGCGAGATGTACGTGGCGCGCCAGGGGCACAAGTCGCGCTCCGACGGCGCCTACAACCACCTGGTGCTGTTGTGCGAAAACCAGGAAGGCTACCGCAATCTCATCAAGCTGGTTTCGACCGCGTACCTCGACGGGTTCTATTACAAGCCGCGCGTCGATCTGGAGCTGCTGGCGCAGCATTCCAAGGGCCTGATCGCGCTCTCGGCCTGTCTGAAAGGCCACATCGCGGAGACGATTCTTTCCGATCAGTACGACGAAGCCAAGCGGCTGGCCTTCACCTACGCCGACATCTTCGGCAAGAACAATTATTTTCTGGAGGTCCAGGACCATCACCTGGATCAGGACAAGCGGCTTATCCCGCAGGTGAACCGGCTGTCGCAGGAGACCGGCCTTGCGCTGGTAGTCACCAACGATTCGCACTACCTGCGCCGCGACGACGCGCGTGCGCACGAGATCCTGCTCTGCATCCAGACCGGCAAGATGATGAACGACCCCAACCGGATGCGCTGGAACACACCGGACTTTTACCTGAAATCGCGCGACGAAATGATGGAGTTGTTCGGCGAGCTGGAAGACGCGGTGGACCGCACCTGGGAGATCGCGCAGAGGTGCAACGTCACGCTCGAGAAAGTCAGCGAGCCGTTCCCCAAGTTCGACGTGCCCGAGCAGCACACCACCGACACTTATTTCGAATATGTCGCACGGCAGGGGTTCGAGAAGCGCCGGCCGCGTCTCGAAGCGCTGCGCGCCAAGGGAATCCTCAAACACGATCTCGCGGAATACGCCGAGCGCCTGGACCGCGAAATCCGGATGATCCAGTCGATGAAGTTCTCCGGCTATTTTCTGATTGTCTGGGATTTCATCCGCTACGCGCGCTCGAAGGGCATTCCGGTGGGGCCGGGGCGCGGCTCGGCGGCGGGCAGCCTAGTGGGTTACTCGATGGCGATCACCGATATCGATCCGCTCCAGTACGGGCTGCTGTTCGAGCGCTTCCTCAACCCGGAGCGCGTCAACCTGCCCGATATCGACATCGACTTCTGCATGAACCGCCGCGGCGAGGTGATCCACTATGTCACCGAAAAATACGGCCGCGAACAGGTGGCGCAGATCATCACCTTCAACACGTTGGGCGCGCGCGCGGCCATCAAGGACGTGGGCCGCGTGCTCGAAATCCCATACGCGGATGTGGACCGGCTCACCAAACTCGTCCCCGGTGTGCTGAACATCTCGCTCGAAGACGCCATCCAGCAGGAACCGGGTTTCGCCGAGGCCCGGAAGGATCCGCGCATCGATGAGGTGCTGAAGGTCGCATTGCGGCTGGAAGGCCTTTCGCGCAACTGTTCGGTGCACGCGGCAGGGGTGGTGATATCGCCCCAGCCGCTCAGGGAGCTGGTGCCTCTTTACAAAACGAACCGCGATGAAATCGTGACGCAGTTCGATATGAACGGCCTCGAGAAGCTGTCGCTGCTCAAGATGGATTTCCTTGGGCTTACCACGCTGACGCTGATCCAGGACGCGCTGCGCCTGATCAAAAAGCGGCACGGCGTGGATCTGGTTCCCGAGGACTTGCCGCTCGACGACGCGGCCACCTACGACGTCTTTTGCAAGGGCTTCACCTGCGGCGTGTTCCAGTTCGAATCGCAGGGGATGCGCGACATTCTGCTC
>Ga0208820_1001909_pt1 | contig 10813 bp, 8 predicted proteins | sample June2015DPH_16_5_FD_184713 | JGI IMG/M metagenome (GOLD analysis project Ga0208820, IMG submission 184713) | Peatland microbial communities from SPRUCE experiment site at the Marcell Experimental Forest, Minnesota, USA - June2015DPH_16_40... | ecosystem: Environmental > Terrestrial > Soil >...
TCCGCGCCTACGCCAAATCCGCCAGACCCTTTCGCTGGACTTATACTGACCCCCGGCGCCGCATCCGTACTTACGAAATCACCGGGACAGCTCACTAGATACGTAGCGGGTCGGATTTCGGTTTGTCCTTGACGCGACCAGAATCCGCCCCCCTCCTCGTCGTGAGCGCAATCGCCTGGTACCAATCTTTTCCAATATGAGCCGTTAGATGGTCAGCCTAATGCGGGGTCGTTGTTCTTTTCGAGCAGGGTCGGAATCCCTTGTCGGGATCATCTAAGCGGAAAACTACACACGATTCGGTACGGGGAGGTGCGGCGCTCCCGTCTTCTATGGTGACATCACCGTCAGCAACTAATCGCTTAGTTTGGCGACTAACCTTGACGTCGTCTGCGCGGACGGTATATGTGTCGAACATGACTGTAACTTGTAAGCGATCCTGGCCGTGTCGAAACGTTGATGGAAGAGGTTCGTACCAAGCCCCGCCATTGCTCAGGTCCGTTGATTTCCCGCACGCAATGATCATTTCCCGCTCGGGGGTACCTTCCACCGGCTGACGATGTTCCTGATAATGAAAAGGGTAAGGTAATTTTTTACCGTCAGCGCCGTAGAGAGTCTCCACGAGGACGATTTGAGCGATCGTAAAATCGAATCTGATTTGTGCATTAGCTTTCGGTACGAAACCGGGCCGGTGAAGCGGCGAAAAAAGTCGCTCACGCTCGAACGAAACCGTGACTGTATATTCGATTTCGGGCGACAGGACCGCCTTGTATTCTCCGCTCTGATTCGTCCTTGCCGTTACCGTTTTACCATCTTTAGTCTCGAAAGTAACTTTCACTCCCTGAACGGGGCGCTCGGACGGGACGAGGTCCGGTGCAGTAGGCATTACGGCGTGCACAGTACCAAAAACGGTTGCCTGCGTATCCACTGCTCCATTCGAGGCTTGTCCACAGAGGGGAGCGGCTACATTACAGACGAGGCACAGGACGAATATGAATGCTTTTTCCTGCATGCTGCGAGTCTACAGCGAAGGGTTTCTGATTGTTGGCGAAAAACCCCGATAGTACTAGGTGAAGGATTCGACACGCACGGGCGGGGTCGATTGGCAAAACATCTCGATAACACTCACAACGCCGGAATCGGCTCGCCACTGGGCGGTTTGCTGGCTACTCGGAAACTGGCCCACTACGCCTAGATACGTAGCGCTTGAGCCGCGCTGGCATCTCATGCCATGCTGATAGCCATGGGTGCTGCCGAAGCGCTATCTCCCTACATCGAGTTTAGGGACGTCTCCAAGGCATTTGGAGATCGAGTCGTTCTCCAGGACGTCAGCTTCGACGTGTTGCCGGGGGAGATGGTCTGCATCCTCGGGCGCAGCGGTGTCGGAAAATCGGTGGCGCTCCACAACATCATGGGCTTCCTGAAGCCGGATTCAGGCCGCGTCATTGTCGCTGGCCAGGACATCACCGGCTACAACCAGGAACAACTCGAAGAAATCCACAAAAAAGTCACCATGGTATTCCAGAACGGCGCGCTCTTCGATTCCTTAACGGTTGGCGAAAACGTCGCCTTCCCCCTGCGCGAAAAAAGAGAGCTTTCAGAAGACCAGATTTACCAGGTCGTCGATGGCCTCCTCGAAATGGTTGGAGTCAAGGAGATGCGCGAGTTGTTGCCATCCGACCTTTCTACCGGTATGAAACGTTCCGTCGCCATCGCGCGAGCGCTCGCCGCCCAACCCGAGTGCGTGCTCTACGACGAGCCCACCACCATGGTCGATCCGCTGATGGGGAATCTGCTCGGCGACCTCATCGCCCGGCTGAAACTGCAATTGCACCTGACGTCAGTCGTGGTCACGCACGACATGCGCCTCGCCAAAAAGCTAGCCGACCGCGTCGTTTTCCTTTACGAAGGCCGCGCAATTTTCTTTGGCCCCTACAAGGACATGGAGAAATCCACCGAGCCCATCATTCGGGAGTTCCTGGAACTGGACGAGTTGAAGCTGGAAGCGTAAAGGCCGTTCTCAGTTCTCCGTTCTCAGTTCTCAGTAAAACCCGACAGCACTCACTGAGACCGGAGAACTGAAAACTGCCTTTAAAACCCCTGCCTCACCAACTCCTCCACGGTGATCGAGCTCTTCGCCGACTCGCCTTTCATCATCTTCTCGATGTACTTCGCGATCACATCGGCTTCCAGGTTCACAGGGTCTCCCGATTTCAGCGAGCCAAGATTGGTCAGTTCGACGGTATGCGGAATGATCGCGATCGTGCAGCGGTTTCCTTCGAGCTTGGCAACCGTAAGGCTGATGCCCTCGATCGAGATCGACCCCTTGTACACCGTGTACTTCTCGATCTCCGGCGGGATTTCAATGTGCAGCCACCAGTTCTCGGAACCGGCGATGTCCGAGTCTACGATGCGCTCGAACTCGATCAGCTTGCCCACGCCATCCACGTGCCCCTGGACGATGTGGCCATCGAAGCGCCCATCAGCCTTCATCGGCAGCTCCAGGTTCACCAGTGCGCCCTCGTGCATCCGCGAGAATGAAGTTCGCACCCACGTTTCCGGCGCCAGGTCCGCGCAGAATGATTTTGCTTTGATATCAAGCGCCGTCAGGCAAACGCCGCTTACTGAGATGCTGTGGCCGGTTCCCAATTGTTTCGGAGTACTTGCAGCCTCGATAGTGATCCGGCGGTTCTCACCGCGCTGCACGATCTTTACGACCTTGCCCACTTCCTCGACAATTCCGGTAAACATAAGAGCTATACCTCCTAAATCCAAATTGTCAGCAATTCAACTTGTCATCCTGAGCGAAGCGAAGGACCTATGGATTCCGGCGCTACAAACAAATGCATAGGTCTTTCGCTGCGCTCAAGATGACACAATAATGTCACGCGTACGGGTCGCGGAGATAACCTTCCAGCGCGAAATCTTCGCCGAAGCGATGCAACTCGAAACGCTGCACGCACTGTGGTCTTCCGCGCAAGTCTTCACCGGCAATGAAGGGCACCGCGGCCCCGCCAAAAATCTTCGGCGCGTAGTAGAGGAACACCTTGTCCACCTCGCCCGACGCCAGGGCCGCACCGTTCACCAGCGCTCCACCTTCGAGCAGCACGCTGGTGATCTCCATTTCTCCCAGGGTCTGGACAATCGCGTGGAAGTCGGGCCGTCCCTCCGCATTGGCCCCGGATATTTGCATTACGCGAATCCCCTTCGCTTCGAGCGCCCGCCTGGCCTCGTCCTCCGCCGTGGAACACAGCACCAGAACATCGCTCTCCGCCGTCTGGATCACTCGCGACGCCGGTGGAATGCGCAAGTAGGAATCCAGGATCACGCGCAGCAGCTTACGCCGCCGCGGTAGGCCACTCCGGTCGGTCAGCAGCGGATCGTCCGCCATCACCGTCCCCACTCCGACCAGGATCGCGTCGTTCTGATGACGGAGTTGCTGCACATGCGCGCGCGCCACTTCGCCCGTGATCCAGTGGTATCCGCTGCGCGCGCCCTCGGTCACAGACGTGGCCGAGCGAGCTTCTGAACTGTGTTCCGCGCCGGGTTTGGTGGCGTCAGCGATTTTCCCATCGAGAGTCATCGCCGATTTCAGCGTGACCAGCGGCTTGCCCAACCTGATGTACTTGGCAAAGCTTTCATTCAGCTTCCTTGCTTCCGCCTCGAATAAGCCGATCTGTACGCTGATGTCTGACGCGCGGAGCTTCGCAAATCCCTGACCCGCCACGCGTGGATTCGGATCTTCCATGGAGCAGATCACGCGGCCGATTCCAGCTGCGATCACGGCATCAGCACACGGCCCGGTCCGACCCTGATGCGAGCAAGGCTCCAGATTAAGGTAGAGAGTTCCGCCGCGGGCCGCATCGCCTGCTTGCTCCAGTGCCAGAACCTCAGCGTGCTTCACGCCGTCATAGGTGTGCGTGCCAGCGCCGACTTCGCGGCCCGACGCGTCCACCACAACCGCGCCCACCGCCGGGTTGGGCGAGACAAGCCCAACGCCCGCCCGCGCTAACTCGAGCGCACTCCGCATGTGTTGTTCGTCGGTTGTCATCAGATGCCGCTAGCTTTTAGCTGTTAGCTTTTAGCTAAAAGCCAAGAGCTAGAAGCTAAAATTCGGACTTTACGCAAACAGCGACTCCACAAAATCCTTCGCGTCAAACGGCAGGAGATCCCCTGCTTTTTCGCCCACTCCCACATATCGCACCGGCAGCCCTAACTCCCGCGAAATTGCCACCACGACGCCGCCTTTGGCTGTGCCATCGAGTTTGGTCAATACGATTCCCGTGACTCCTGACGATTGCGTGAACTGCCGCGCCTGTTGCAATCCATTTTGACCGGTGGTGGCATCCATCACCAGCAAAGTCTCGTGCGGAGCGCCCGACACGATGCGTTGCGCCGTACGCCTCATCTTTTCCAGTTCGAGCATAAGGTTTTGCTTGGTGTGCAACCGCCCGGCAGTATCGACAATTACGTAATCGGTCTTGCGCGCGGTTGCCGACTGCAGTGCATCGAACAACACCGCGGATGGATCGCCCCCCGCTTTCGTCTTGATCACTTCCGTTCCCGTGCGTTGTCCCCAAATTTCGAGTTGCTCGATCGCCGCTGCGCGGAACGTATCCGCCGCGCACAGCAGCACCGTCTTTCCTTGCGCCCGAAAGACCTGCGCTAATTTTCCGATGGTGGTGGTCTTGCCGGTGCCATTCACGCCCACCACGATGATCACTTCCGGCGTGCCGTCCACCTTGGTTACGGGCCGTGCCCCGGTCGAGGTCAAAATCGCCAGCAATTCTTCTTTCAGCAGACGTTTGAGTTCATTCACATCTTTGATCTGCTTGCGATCGGCTTTGTCGCGCAGCTTCTGCAGAACCTCATGGGTGGTGGTGGTGCCCAGGTCGGCGCCAATCAGAGTGGCTTCAAGATCGTCCAGCGTAGAGCGGTCAATCTCCTTGCCGATGGAGACGACATCCTCGATGCGCTCGGCCAGGTTCTCGCGCGTGCGCGAGACGGCCTCCTTCATGCGCTCAATAAAACTTGGTTTCTTCTCTTCGTCCAGACTGCCAAAAAGAGTTTGAATCATGAGGTAACGATTATAGGAGAATCGGCGGCGGAGAAATTGGTAATTTGTAATTTGTAATAGGTAATTTGAAACTCGAGATCGGCCTTGGGTTTGAAATTACCAATTACAAATTGCCAATTACAAATGACCTCAGGTTCGCGTGGTTTCGACCGTTAGGGGATCGCCAAGTTCGCAGGGCGCCGCAACCAGGGCGGCCGATTCCAGCGTGATCGTGTGCGTCGGTGGTTTCTGAATGCGAATTTCTCCGCGCTTATACACCGCCAGCAGCGCGTTCACGGCCTTGGGGTCAAGGCGTTTTCCCGAGGCGTTCTGAATGATGCGCAGGGCCTCCTCAGAATCGTGTGCCTTCTGGTATGGACGGTTCGTGGTCAGGGCGTCAAAGGTGTCTGCGACCGCAATCACTCGAGCCAGCGGAGGAATGTCGTCGCCTTTTAGACCGTAAGGATATCCGCGCCCGTCGAGAGCCTCATGATGCAGTTCGATGCCGGGCAGCATCTCCACCAACTGCGGCACCGGACGCAGGATGTTCGCGCCCTTGGTGGTGTGCGTCTTCATGATCTCGAATTCTTCCGGAGTCAGAGCGCCGGGTTTTTTCAGGATGCGGTCTTCAATGCCGATTTTACCGACATCGTGCAACTGCGCCGAGACTCGCAGGATCTCCAGAAATCCCGGATCCATCCCCATCTCTCTCGCGATCATCTCCGAGTATTTCGTAACGCGGTCGGAATGGCCCTTCGTATAAGGATCTTTTTCGTCGACCGCCCCGGCCAGCATCTGGATCGACCTCATGAACAGCGTCTTGTTTTCTTCGGCGGCCCGCTTCAGTTTCTCGACGTACTGTTCCAGTTCTTCCTGCATGGTGTTGAACGTTGTCGCCAGTTCGCCGATCTCGGTGCGGGTTTTCAGGTGCACGCGCTGGGAAAAATCACCGCGCGCAATGGCTTGGCTGGACTGCGCCAACACCTGCAATGGGCTGGTAATCCGCCGTGCTGAGAAAATACTCAGGCCCACACTCACAAACACCGCCAGCCACGCCAGCAAGCGTCCCGTGCGCTGCATTTCGTAGATTCCGCGATACGCGTCCTCGCGCGGCTTCTGCACCACCACCGCCCATTCCAGCGAGGTCACCGGACTGTACGTTCCCAGCATCTCGGTCGTGTCTTTGCCATCGCGAATCGTGAACTCGCGGGTCGCCGCCAACTGGGCTTTCGCGCCTTCGCCCACAAAACTGCGGACGATCTCGAAGTGGCTCATGTCCTGCCCGGTAGCATATTGGCCAGTCGCGGCCGCCACCAGCCTTCCCTGTCTGTCCACGACGTACGGCATTAATCCGCTCAGACTGACTTGCTGCAGGCGCCGGATCAGATAATCCATGTCTACCACCGAACCGATCATCCCTAGGAAGCGTCCGTCGTACATGATCGGCGAGCTGACCAACATGACGGTGCGCGCCGATTTCCCGCTGCCCACCATCAACGGCTGCCCGCTGTAGACGCGGCCTTCGCGGGCGGCTTGATAGGCTCGCTCCAGTTCCCGTTGCAGAAAAGCGTCGGGCTCCATACGCCCGGCGGAAACTCCCCTGGCATCGGCATTCAGCAGCGTGGCATAGGCAATGTCATTCGACGAAGAAACAAAATTCTCCACCATGGCCCGCAGTTCTGGCGTCAGAAATTTCTGCGCGCTAAGGTCGCTCCCGCTCGGATTGGCCAGCATCATCACCTGAATCGACGACGACAAATTGGCCAGCATCATGCGCAGCGCTTCCTGGTGCTGGGAAATGTCGTCGGCCAGCGAACGTGTGACCGTGTTTTGCAGCAGCATTTCGTTGGTTTTCAGGCGTTCCCGATTCATGGTCTCGATCTGCGCCGAGTAGAAGTACATCGGGAGGACACTGATGGCCAGCAGCACGCCCAGGATGACGTAAAGCAGCTTAATGCGCGCGGGAATGTGAAGTTTCAATGGCAAAAGGCAATCCTGTCGGCCCAAGCCCGGGGATGGGCTGGTCCTAGCTTCATCCATTCTAAGTTGCTTTCGAGTGCTGACCTCAGGTGCTTAAAGTACAACTCACCGTTACGGAAGTACTCACGCAGCCGGTGACCAAGCGGAGTTCTCAGTCCCCAGTTCGCAGCATCTGACCCAGCGCTTCCCAGGGAAAACTGAGAGCTGAGAGCTTGGTTTTGCGGTTTATAATTAAGCCAGTGGGCACGGGGTGCTCCATGCGGTGCTTCCAAGTTGACTTCGTTTGTTATCGTCTGTTGGCGATCCTTCTAGTCTTCTCCGCGCTAATGCTCGCCGAGAACACTCCGCCGCCAAGGATTTCCAAGGAAACCCGCCAGGAAATTATCCACGCCTTCAATGCGGAACTGGTCTATGTACGTACAAATTTCCCAATGGGGAAGACTGGATTAGCCCTCAAGAACGGAACTGTGACCCCCAGTGGCCCGGAACTGCAAAGTTTGATGGCGCTCTGGGGACCAGCCGCGAAGCCCGGCGACCGGGCCCGCATCAGCGACGTCGTCATCAAGGAAGACCACATCCGTTTTGAGATCAACGGCGGTCCCATCAAAAGGCAGAAGTGGTACCAGCGCATCGAGGTTGCAGGTGCGAACGGAGGTGGGCCGGTTGCGCCCTCGGATTCCCGCGCCAACGCCCACGGCTCGTTCGTCGATCTCTACTTCGACAAGTATGTTCCGGAACTGACCGGGCCAGAGCTGAAACAGTTGCTGCGTCCAGTGTTTGATTTCGATGCCAAGTCGGCCCTCGACGCCTATCTGGAAACTGTCCCTCCCAAGGTCAAAGAGGCCATCAAGAATCACCACGTGCTGGTGGGAATGAACCACGACATGGTGATCTATGCCAAGGGACGTCCGCCAAGGAAAGTGCGCGAACATGCGCCCGGAGTTGAGGGCGAGGTTGAGTACGAAGAATGGATTTACGGCACGCCCCCAGAGGACGTAGATTTTGTGCGCTTCATCGGCGACGAAGTCGTGCGCGTCGAGACCATGAAAGTGGATGGCCAGAAAATCGTGTGCATCGAAAAGGAGGTTGATCTGGGCGCGCCAACCGTTGCCAAGAAACAGGAAGCCCGCTCAGCGACCGCGCCCACGCTGCGGCGTCCCGGAGAACAGATGCCGGAGTCTGATCCGGCAAGCTCGCGTACCCCGCCACCGATGGGCGGCACGCCGCTGCCACCGATGGGCACGCCGCCGCCAACCGGCCCCGGTACAGGCCCAGGCCCCAGCTAAGGGCCGATGTTCTAAACTAGAAGCGTGAAGATTGCCCTGGGCCAGATCAACCCCACCGTGGGGGACTTCTCTGGCAACGCTGCCAAGATCATCCAGTTTGCGCTTGAGGCGCGGAGCGCTGGCGCTGGCCTGATTCTGTTTCCGGAACTGGCCGTCTGCGGCTACCCGCCGCGCGATCTGGTTGAGAGGCCGTCGTTTGTGGCGCGCTGTCGCGCTACCGTCGATAGGATCGCCGCCGAAACGCGGGGGATTGCCGTGATCTGCGGGATGGTGACCGCGGCCGAAGCGGACTCTGGCAAAAAAGCGATGAACTCCGCCGCCCTGCTGCGTGAAGGGCGCATCGACTTCATCCAGTCAAAAATGCTGCTGCCCACCTATGACGTCTTCGACGAGATGCGCAACTTCGCTCCCGCCAAGAGCCAGCAACTCTTCAGCTTTTGCGGCAGGCAGATGGCTTTGACCATCTGTGAGGATGCCTGGAACGACAAGCGCTTTTGGAACCGGCGGCTTTACGGCATAGACCCGGTGGAAGAATTGGTCCGGGCCGGCGGCAACTTCGTGCTCAACATATCCGCGTCGCCATTTTGGCTGGGTAAGCGCGAACTGCGCCGCGACATGCTGGCGGCCATCGCGAAGAATCAGAAAGTGCCGGTCGCGATGGTGAACCAGGTCGGGGGCAACGACAGTCTGGTCTTCGACGGATCGAGCCTGGTGATTGCGCCCGATGGACAGGTGATCGCGCAAGCGAAGTCGTTCGAGGAAGACCTGATCTACTTCGATTCCCAGAAGCTCGATTCTCAGAACCTCGATTCCCCGAAGATCAGTGGAGACATGCACCCACAGATTGTGGGTGAAGAAGCCAGCGCGTACGAAGCGCTGGTTCTGGGCACGCGAGACTACGTTCACAAATGCGGCTTCCAGCGGGCGATCGTCGGACTCAGCGGCGGCATCGATTCCGCGCTCACCGCGTCGATTGCGGCCGATGCGCTCGGCTCCGAGAACGTAATCGGAGTCGGCATGCCCGGCCCGTACTCCTCGCGAGGTTCGATTGACGATGCGCGGGAACTTGCCGGCAACTTGAGGATTCGCTTCGAACTGATCTCGATCCAGGAAATCTACGAAGCCGTGCGCCAGACGCTTGCGCCAGTGTTTGGCGAACTGCCGCAGGACGTCACCGAAGAAAACATTCAGTCCCGCGCCCGCGGATTGCTGCTGATGTCCATGTCGAACAAGTTTGGCGCGCTGGTGCTTTCGACCGGCAACAAGAGCGAATTGGCTGTCGGCTATTGCACTCTCTACGGCGATATGGTGGGCGGGCTGGCAGTGATCTCGGACGTACCGAAGACGTTGGTGTACCGCCTGAGCGCTTACGTGAACTCGCGGCGCAAAGTGATTCCGGAAGCGACCATCGAGAAGCCGCCGTCGGCCGAACTGCGGCCGGATCAGAAAGATTCAGATTCACTTCCACCCTACGATGTGCTCGATGCGATTCTCGAAGACTTCGTGGAGGAGTTGTGCTCGGCCGAACAGATTGCTCGCAATCGCCATTTCGATCTGGATCTGGTGCGGCGAGTCATCCGCATGATTGAGCGCAGCGAATACAAGCGGCAGCAAGCGGCGCCCGGAATCAAGATTTCCTCCAAGGCGTTCGGCTATGGGCGGAGATTCCCCATCGCGGCCAAGTCGGAGTTCTAGCACCGTGACCGCCTGATGAGATATTCGGTGGAGAGACGGGCGTCTCGCCCGTCCAGCAGTTCGGTGGCCGGGCGGGGACGACCGGCTCTCCACTGGCGAAGCTTCGGAAATGACAACTGCGCCACTTTTTGTAACAATCGAATTCCAAACGAACTCAAAACCTATGACAATCATGCAACGCACACTGCTCGCTGGTCTTCTGTTGTCCGGCATCGCTATCGCTCAAACTCCATCGGCTCCCCCGGCAAAGTCGGCAGCCAAAGCAGCGGCCCCTTCACCCGCCGGGGGAAGTTCGACGGCTCTGCCCACCGAAGACACGGTCGACGCGTTCCTGTTCCAAATGTTTGGCTACGATCCCACGGTGACGTGGAAGGTGACTGATATTCGTCCCTCCGAAGTGCCGGGACTGGCGGAGGTGTCGCTGGTGATCACCAACCCGCAGGGCTCGAACCAGAATCGGTTGCTGGTCAGCGGTGATGGCAAGCATGCGATTTCGGGCGACATCCTGCCCTTCGGTGCGAAGCCCTTTGACGATGCCCGCGCCAAGCTGGAAAAAGGCGTGAGCGGCCCCGCCAAGGGACCGGCGAAGGCTGCGGTGACGATTGTCGAGTTCAGCGATATGCAGTGCCCGCACTGTGCGAAGGCCGCACCCGCGATTGAGCAACTGCTGGCGCAGGAGCCCGAGGCCCACTTTGTTTTCCAGAATTTTCCGCTGCCCGCGCACGACTGGGCAGAGAAAGCCGCCGGCTATATCGAATGCGTTGGGCGCGTTTCGCCGGGGCAGCCTTCGAATGATGCA
>Ga0208820_1001910_pt1 | contig 10813 bp, 10 predicted proteins | sample June2015DPH_16_5_FD_184713 | JGI IMG/M metagenome (GOLD analysis project Ga0208820, IMG submission 184713) | Peatland microbial communities from SPRUCE experiment site at the Marcell Experimental Forest, Minnesota, USA - June2015DPH_16_40... | ecosystem: Environmental > Terrestrial > Soil >...
AACATCGCCGTTTTGACGTGCTTTCATCGCCCCCGAATCGGCGACCATTCCTTGCCGGGTCCGATTGCCGGTTACCGAAGACAATGAAGTTATCGAGATCCTTCAACGAAGATCCAACAAGCGTGTCGGGACAAAGATCGGCACGTTGATTCATATTCCGGATAATGCAACAGATCCTTCGTTATTCTGTTTGCCGGTCCAAGCAAGCGGAGCTGATGGTTTCAAACTTGCCCTGTACCTCATTTCACGTGCGCTGGAGGGGGTAGATGCACGTATTGTTCATACCCCCACAACACGACGAAATAATAGTCGAGGCCAGAGATGGCATAGAGGATCAGGTAGAGGCGATTGTGGAGGAGTCAATGGAAGAAGCATTTCAGGGGATTATCCCAGAGGTCCCGTTTGTCGCGGAGATCAGAGTGACTGAGGCTTGGGGATGAGGATATTGGAGGTAAATGCCAGACTTAAACTGGACTTTCAGAGACTGGCGAAACAACAATATCCAAACGACTGAAAAGCCAAAGAAAATCGTCCTTAAAGGTGTAGAACCCAACCCTCCCTGAGGGCCACCTCGATTCCCCCACTTATGGCCACCAAGAATTCCCCCACCCTTGATTTAAAAATTGGCAGATGAAAAAGGAAATAATATTCAAGATCAGGACCCTAGATACCCCCTATACCGCCTAAGTTGTTTTTGGAGTGGGGGAAAAGTACCCGGCCACAGGTGGGGGATTTTCAAGTGGCCATCTGGGGTTGAAGGCAAGCCCACCGTCGAGCACATCAAAAAGGCATCCCGCGACCGCATCGCGCGTCTATCGTGCGCGTTGGGCGGGCGCGGGGAGCCTTGAAGGTTTTCTCATTATTCGCCCCCTTTTTTGGGAGGCTCATTATATAGAATTATTTATGAAACGTAACACCAGATCCTCTGCATAACTGCATCCGATTGATTGTTGAGCAGCACAGACAAATCTGTTAATTTCATTTGACTTAAATTATTACTTGCGATGAAGTCACGATCGCCGTTTGGGGTTTATCAGCGACCTCACCTACAGATGAAAGCTCAAGATCTTTCGTTTCCGGGCTAAATAACAGGCTTACGAAAGTCATCATTGCACCCACGGTCAAAACAAGCGCTGGGGAAAGCCACATATCCTGTCCTTCGATAGCCTCTATAAAAGGTATGCTGTGAGCCCACCAAATGTAAACGCTGAACCATGCTCCCAAAAGAGCTCCCGAAGAATAACCAAACCCCACTCCTACGGCCCGCCGTTTCGTCGGGAACCGTTCGGAGAGGTAAGCGGGTATGACGCCCCATGCGAGTTTCATCATTGCCGCCATCGTCGTGCCCACGATGGCCATCATTACATCGCGGTGGATTGCAGCATTATAGAGGACATAATAGACGGGAGTGGCAAACAAAACCAAAAAAACAGTGTAGTAAAGCGTTAGCTTCTTTCTTCCAGTGAAGTCAGAAACCCACCCGTAGAGGTTATAGCCAAGAAATGCCATAAAGAGGGCAAAACCATAAATCAGGCTGTACGTTGTCATGTCGAATCCCCTTCCGTTCAAGGTCAGAATATTCGGAAGGAATCCGTAGACCGAATAATCCGTGAGGAAAAGTCCGGTCATGAACACGAAGACCTGCAGAAAATCCCACAGGGCGGGAGGTTTGAACATGTTAAAAAATGGTGACTTTTCAATCACCCCGTTCTTCTTGGCTTTTTCAAACTCGGGAGACTCGGGCAACGACTTTCTGATATAAAGAGCCAGGAATACTGGCATTGTCCCCGTTAGAAACATGATGCGCCAGCCATACTGAAACATGGCCTGATCACCCAGTATATGCGACACCAGTGCAAAGATCAGGGAGGCAATAACATACCCAAGCGGAAACCCTGACTGAATGAAACCGCCTATGGCCCCACGCCTCTCTCGGGGAGAATGCTCAATGACAAAAGTATGTCCGACCGCATATTCACCGCCGAAGAAACACCCCATCACAAATCTCATGAAGCAAAAGAGAATGTAGGACCAGACCCCAACCTGCTGAAATGTGGGGAGCAGGGCGGACACCAAAGACATCACGCCGACTCCGCCTATCGTCAGAACCAGAAGGAAACGCCGGCCGATTTTATCGGCAATCTGCCCGAAGATCGCTGAGCCAATCGGTCTGGCCGCCATGGTTATCGAATAGGTGAGAACGATCTTGATATACTTCCACGCCTCAGTTCCTTCAGGGGACGAGAAAAGCTTGACCAGAATAGGGGCCATGGTGAGCACCAGCGCCATATCGTAAGCATCCAGCATGAAGCCCAAAAACTGGGAGCCCATCGCCATCTTGGTATCTTTGTTTAATTTGGATTTTTCTTGCCTGGCCATGTTTATTTATCTCCTTTCAAAGAGATAGCGGACATATTTGCCCCTCCCCATTGCCGCCTCGCCTCCTTCCCGCATTCCCCCGTCAGACACTTAGATCTATGGGGCCACCGGAAGGGGGTAGACGTACTTGGCGCTGGCGTACTTTTCAGGCCAGATAATCTCGTACCGACCTTTGATCACCTGCATGACCAGGGTATCCATGAAGTTTTGATTGGTATAACCTTCCTTATCTTGGAATTTTATTGGACCAAAGGCTGTCATCATGTTTGTCTCTTGCATGGCAACACGGATATCATCGGATTTCCAACTGCCGGACCTTTGGAGGACATCCTTGACAACAAAGAGGGCCGAATACGCCTCAGCTCCATGATAAGAAGGGTACTCTCCGAAGCGTTTATTATATTTTTCCGCAAACTCCGTAGCCCCCGGATAGGCTGCTCGTGGACTCCAAAGGGTTGTCGTGACCACATATTCGGCGGCCCCTTTGGCGCTTTGAATAAATTCGGGCATCGCAAAACCTGCTGCTCCGCCCGCGTAGAGCTTTGCTTTAATCCCGAGTTTTCTAATCTGCTCGACCAGAAGAACCGCGTCCATCGCATAAGAGACCATATAGACGGCATCGGGTTTGGCTGCCTTCACTTTGGCGAGGATTGGTTTGAGGTCGGGGACGAATCTAAGATCGAACGTGACATAGTCGAGGGTCTCCCTGGCATAGGGTTCCTTCACCAAAACCTTAATGCCGGCTTTCTCCGCCTGCTTCACCATGTCCTCCGCGCCTGAGGACCCAAACTCCGAGTTTTCGTAAAGTACGGCGATCGTTTCCGGCTTAACGGCATTCTGGAGGAAAGATATCAGTCCACTGGTATAGTAGGCGCTTGGGGGATTCATGCGGAATACATACTCATAGTGCTGTTGAGTGATCTCGTCGGCTGCGCCGGTAACCACCAGGTAGGGGACCTTTTTCTGCTCCGCCAATGCAGCCAACGCCTTTGAACATGTGGAGCTGTATTCGCCAAAAACAATTGGTTGTTTCTTAACGTCGATCAGACTTTCAACGATCGATTTTGAAATATCAGGATTGTCTCTGGAGTCTTCAAATTCCAGCAGGATCTTTTTGTCTTTAACGCCGCCAGTAGCGTTGATCTCTTCCATGGCGATCTCATAGGATCGTTTTTCTATTTCACCAAATTGCGCCAGAGGCCCTGTAAGGGGGAGGGGAACGGTCAGCTTGATCGATTCTTGTGCGAATACGTTGACGGCGAAAAAACTTATGAGAAAAGTTAACGCCATCTGAGCCATGAATTTTTTCATCTTCGATCCTCCTCTGAGCCTGTCAATGATTTGCTCCTTCCTTCAGCCCCGATCCTTGGCACTGAAGGGGCCATTGCGGGAGCACTCCTGCGCCGGGGTAGCCTGGAGCGGAAGCCGGTTCCCGATGCGTGTCGTCTGTCGTTGCCCTCAGATGTAGCTATGGTATTCGGGCTCGTACATCTGAGACCTGATATATTCCGGCAGGTCTTCGGGTCTCTGCTTGGTCGCGAAGCCCCGTTTGTATGCCAGCTCCGCTACAGCGGCAGCAATGACTGTAGAGACTTCCCTGATGCGAGACAATTTGGGAAGAATTCGTCCCTGTTCAAGATCGGCTTCCGACACCAGTTGCGCCAGGGCTCTTGCTGCAACGAGAAACGTTTCGTCAGGAACATGCGTAGCCCCGCTTGCGATAATGCCCAAACCCACACCGGGGAAAATGTAAATGTTATTCCCTTGAGCCGGAACAAATGTCTTTCCATGGACCGTAACGGGATCAAACGGGCCGCCGCTTGCAAAAACGGCGCGTCCCCCGGTGCAGGTATAGGCCTCTTCGGCAGTACATTCCGTGTTGGCAGTGGGATTTGAGAAGGAGAAGACAATCGGCCTTTCGTTGATCCTTGCCATGCCTTCAAGTACGGGTCGAGTGAACATTCCCGGCTGTGCGGAAACCCCAATGATCGCTGTGGGCTTGAGCGCTTCAACAGCGGCAGGGAAGTCCGAAAGGAATTCGTGGTCATGCGCATAGAGAAGTTTCCCCCCGGTCAAACCGGTCCGGCTTTTTACAACCAGTCCCTTGGAATCCACAAACCAGCATCGCAGGCGAGCTTTTTCTTCGCTTAAACCTTCATCAACCATCGCTGAAACGATGAGATCGCCGGCGCCCATTCCGGCTTCCCCCGCCCCCAAAAACAGGATCTTTTGATCCTCGAGCTTTCCGCCGGTAATGCGCATGGCTGAATAGAGACACGCCAGAGTCATTGCCGCCGTTCCCTGGATGTCATCATTGAAGGTGCAAACCTCATTGCGATACTTCTGCAACAGGCGAAATGCATTGATATTGGCGAAATCTTCAAACTGGACGAGAGCGGCCGGAAAGACCTCCTGCACCGCCACGATGAACTCCTCGATCAATTCGTCGTACGCTTCTCCTCGGAGACGCCGCTGTTTTAAGCCGATATAGAGAGGATCGTTCAGCAACATCTCGTTTTCCGTTCCGACGTCAATGGTTACTGGAAGACTTACAGAATGATGAATACCGGCACAGGCGGCATAGAGGGAAAGCTTTCCTACGGGAATACCCATACCGTCGGCGCCGAGGTCTCCAAGTCCGAGAATGCGCTCCCCATCAGTCACAACAATGATGCGTATGTTTTTGTAGGGCCAATTCTCCAGGAGATCGGCTACCCGGCCCTTGTCGTTAGCCGTAATAAATATGCCTTGAGGTCTGCGAAAAATATGGCCGTACTCCAGGCAAGCCTTTCCTACTGTCGGGGTGTAAACGATCGGCACCAGTTCCTCAATGTTTTCCAGAAGCACCTTGAAGAATAAGGTCTTGTTTCGATCCTGGAGGCTGATCAGGAAAATGTATTTTTCCAGGTCCGTTGGCTTCGCTCGCAGACTCCTGAGAACCCGCATAAGCTGCTCGTCCATGGTATGGACATGAGGAGGCAGGAGCCCGCGAAGGCCCAAAGCGTCACGTTCTTCCTCAGTGAATGCAGTCCCCTTGTTCAGAGCGGGATCATAGAGCAATGCAAGTCCAGTGGGAAAATCCCTCAGACGACTCTGAAGCTTCATTCTTTCCTTTGCATCGCCACTCGTACTTTTCTGGAGGATGGATCGGAGGTTGATATGGCCAAGAAACCTTGAGAGAGCCTCTCCTTCTGGGAGATCTTTTTTGAAGCGAATGAGCATGTCCTCGTTTTCGTATGCTACGCTGTACACGGTGGGTTCCTTTCAGGTAAAGGGGACAATTGGCCTGATCGATACATGTGCGGATACGTTGACTGCGGGAAAACTTACAAAAAAAAGAGGAGATGGCCCCCAAAGAGATACCCCGAATCCCGCTTGGAGGCTTCACATCGGAAGTTTCAGGCAGGTCCGCTTCATGACTTACTCCAGACAGAAGACCCTGTCAGAAATAGCTATGAAGGAATAACTGTGGTAAGCAGCTAAACTATTTGGAAATTAACCGTACAGCCGTGATGCGGCTATGCGTGGAAATGATTTTAATACATGAGAATTATTTCACACAAACATGAAAATGTCAAGGGCAAAGTGAGGGTGGATATTGGGTACAAGTATACCCAATATAGCAGCTATCAATGTAATTTTGATTATATAAGAATTATTAAACTCTCATTCGTATGGAGCTCCTGTTTTTGGGCAAGAATTCAGATCATCTTATTGAATGTGAGGGGATTAAATTCTGTTATTTGACTTTTCCGCTGAGAGTCTTGCCTGCTTTGAACTTGACAACTTTTGACGCCGGAATTTTGATCTTTTCGCCGGTCCGTGGATTGCGGCCTTCACGTTTAGCCCTTGTCGCGACGCTGAAAGTCCCAAAACCTACCAGCGTAATCTTGTCACCGGCTGACAAAGCGCCGGTAACAGCCGAAACAAATCCTGCCACGGCTTTATCAGCCTGTGATTTGGTAAGTCCAACTTCACTTGCGATTTTTGCAACCAATTCAGCTTTCGTCATTTTCTTTCCTCCTCAAAGATTGGATTATGCTGATTCTTCAATTTCCAGGCAAGTGGTTTAGTCATCCGTAAGTACTTCGTGCGAGATGTTATCGACGACGACAGGGCATTCGAAGTAGGTGAGCGATGCATCCACCCCGTACTTTTCGCGCACAAAGCTCTTCCATTCCTGTGTATAAAGCCGGTCTGCATCTTCCTTAGAATTCCACAGATAGATACCACCAGCCGTTCCTCCATCTTGCGACAAGATGTAGTACTTTCGGATAAGGCCTGGCAAATCCTTGTATTTGGGTGCAGTACTCAGAAAGGTTTGCCGAGCCCGTTCCCTGGTAATTGGCTGTGGCAGTTTGAACTGCGCGATAACGGTAATCATGCTCAAATACCTCCTGCTGAATAGAGTTGTGGGTAAGACGCCGAACGGCGAATTCAGCGGGCCGGTCGAACTGGTAAAGAGCATTGGAGTCTGAATAAGGAATCAGCATGACAGCCCACGAATTCGGAGATGTTTCCAAAGATCACGTCTGGCGCATTCTAAGACGGCACAAGCTTCAACTTCAAAGAAGGCGAAGCTGGTGTATTTCCACCAATCCGGGGTCATATGTTATGCTCTATATTATCGTAGTCGGGGATAGTTCCAGCCTTCTATCGCCCCGCCACTCATCGTAATCCTTCTGCCGTCAGGGCTTATGGTCCCGATACAATGTGCTGTGTTCACCATATCCCTGTCGAAACATTCAATGTCGAACTGATTTTCGTTGAGAGGGTATAGACGACCGTTTGGATTAGGCATTTGGCACATATCCGATCTCAGTTGGCCAGCCAAAATAAAGCGGCCACGGACTTGATAGCAGGGATTAGAGCCATCACTGGTGTAGTGAACAAATATGGCGCCATCCAGATTCCTCAGCCATCCTTCGTAATCGTTCTGACCTCCGGCACTCTGGGCATACCCTATAGACGCGACCGCAAGGATCAGCACCCTTACCAACAACACTGCAAAACGCGTCTTTCTCATTGTTTGTCCCTCCTGTCATTTTGTTTCCTGCTTTGTGTCTCCATGCTACCGCGTTGAGCCGGGGATCGAGGAGAACTTCCTGAAGTGGAGTTTTTCAACAGTCCCTTTGATCCTGAATAATGCATCAACTTCGCTCTTTGCGAACGGCGAACGCATTTCGAGGGCGGCTCACGCCCGAAAAACTCCTTGGACAACCCGATAGAGCGCAAAATCATACGATTTCCCAATCAAATACTCAAGTGAAACGCTAAACGCACTGGTTTTTGCAATTTCAGACACACCACCATTCCACCCCATCGCATTGACACGGGATTTGAGCGGGATCTCCTCTACTTCCTAAAAACCTGAAACTCATGCCCGCACTCCGCACACCTTTTTTCAAAAATCTTTATCGTTGGGACTCCAAGAATCCTGCCCACCCACGCAACGATGTTTGTAAAGGATAGCTTGGATTTCACATTCTCGCTTCCACACTGCGGACACTTTGGTTTTATTCGTGGATCTTGAATAATCATGGCTCGACCTCCCTTTGGATGGATGATGTCGTTTATGTTGGCGAATTGAGTTGCGATCAGTTAGCGTGAAAGTGCAGTGGTGGTGGATTGAATTGCTATCTTGCATATTCATATATGTAGAGAGGGAGCATCATTTCAGCGGAGGGTGTTTGGTTCGGTGAGTCTGGGAAAAGAGAATGAGCTTTGGATTTATGTTGGCACCGACCAATGTGAGATCACTGGCAGAAGACAGTATAATGGATCGGATGCGCGCGATCCGCATGGGCAGCCATGAAGGTTCACAAATGTGACAGATATGGAAAGGTTGATCGTGTGCTTGGGAGGTGAATGTAGGAGAGATGTTTAAAGCTTCGGTAATCCTCGGACCAATCCATAGACTCGATCATCGGGCGGCTTGGAAAGGATACTTTTAACGAAATTTTGCGAAAATGATAGAAAAAAAAAGATTTCCACCTGTCGGATTTTACGAATGCCGGACAGGATTGACGGATGCCTTTGATTTTATAGGGAAAAAGTCCCCCGCAAATTTTCCATTTGTTTCAGTTACTTAGATGATCGTTCCGGCTAATATCTCTTCATCCCTGGTCTTTTTTTCCTCTCATCTCGTTTCGTGTTTCTCGCCCAAAATTGGGGAGATCAACTTTGACGAACCGGTGAACATTCACTATGAAACCGTATTTAGGTGCACATGGTTCAGCCTTCAAGACGCAATAGGAAATGTAATGATTTCAGCCTCCTAGCTTGGGCATGCTATTTGCCGATGTTAATTTGAAAATTCCAAGTGGTAAGGGATGGGAGACACGGATCGTGATTCCTATCAGGGTGGTTGGACGAACCACTGGGGGGCGACCTTGCACCCATTTTTTTTCAATAAACCTCCACAATGCTATGGTTGGCCGAGTAGAACTTCGGTCATGTCATACATGGGAATAGATTTCTTCTGAGCGAACCGTTAGGAGGAAAGTCCATTTGTGCCGTTGCGAGTCTCGTCGAAAAACGAACCAGGGTTTGTAATAAAAGAAAATACGCAAACGCGGAGACAAGAATTATAAAAGGCATGGCCAAAAGAAGAAAAGGGGGTTGAATTATGTCGACGCTCCTTGTTGTCGATGATGCAGTAACTGTGGCAAACTCAATTATGAAGGTGACGAACACTGTTCGCGGTGTGGAATAAGCTTTAAGAAACCCTGAAAATGAAACGTTCTCTGGGGTAGTGACTACGGAAATATCTCAGCAAATAAAATGCTGTATTGCACGCAGCTGTAGGTAACAAATCTTCGATACCTCAGCACGAACGGACAGGACATGCTACCTCCTTAAACGCAACTTGGTATTAGTAACATTACACATATACGGAGGTGTTTCTATGTACATTAACCCTGCCGATGGAACCAGAACAAAGTCTATCCCAACTCAAGAGGCAGAGCGTGCCCTTAGGGTACTTTATTCTAAAAAGCTCGAACAACTTGGATATGCCCCGGATTATGATAATTTTTATCCAATCAATTTGATGTCCTTAGCCCTGGCTTTGGGGTGGAGAATAGAACGTGTCTCAATGACCGGGCATTCAGCCTCAAACGAACCTATTGATGCTGAAGTCAATTTCGAGCAGAAAATTTTAACTGTGAGTGTTGATGAAAACATGCCCCCAGGCAGAGTTAATTTTTCAATAGCGCACGAACTTGGACACATTTTATTACATTCAGAAAAAGGGAGCAGAGCACTATGGAGAACGCGAGGCATAAGAGAGAAAATCCCGAGTACCAAACATCATCATCCTTTTGAAATCGAAGCGGATCGTTTTGCCACCGAAATTCTGATGCCACCGAAAGCTGTCATATTTAAGTTTCATCAGTTTTTCAAGTGCTGGGCTATAGTCATGGGTTCAAGTATTGCCGAGCATATTTCAAAACAGGTTTCTTTGGATAAAAAATCACTGGCACGTTCTATTGCTAATTATAGTCCAGGTCGAGGGAGTGCATCCTTGGCTCACTTTTTCGGAGTCTCAATTGAGGCGATGGCAATTCGTTTACTTGAGTTAAGATGCGTACTTGATTGAGACAAATAATGGAGTGGCTTAGCATGCCTGAGAAAAGTACTCCAATAGAAGAACCCTCAATTGGAGAGCTTCTATCCTCCCTTCATAAAGTTTATGAAGGACGCGATAAATTGGCAGAATTTGAGGAAGAGAGTTCTATTTTTAGGGAACTCATCCCAAAACTAGCCGATACATTTGGTAGTAAGGGTTCCGGGGATACCTGATAGACTCACAAAATAGGCCGAAAGCGGATACAGCAGTTTTTGCACTTCTTGCCACCGTACGTAACAAATCCTGGAAATCGGCGTCTGCTCCATACTTTGGAAGTTGCTACAACTTGCCAGAAGGTGGAATCTAACCGGAGGGACCTATCGCAAAAAGTATGATCCGAATGTGCTGAACTTTTGAGTCCTCACGAATTCCATTCTCAGGGCAAGAATAGTGAGTTAGTCAATTACGGGCCGGATTGCCGGAATGGTCCCATAAAAATGAAAAGGACTGGCCGCCGATTCATTCCCGCGAGCAGTCCCTTCAGGTCATCTTATTGAATGAGAGGGGATTAAATCCTGCTATTTGACTTTTTCACTGAGAGTCTTGCCTGCTTTGAACTTGACGACTTTTGACGCCGGAATTTTTATCTTTTCGCCGGTCCGGGGATTGCGGCCTTCACGCTGAGCTCTTGTCCCGACGCTGAAAGTCCCAAAACCTACCAGCGTAATCTTGTCGCCGCCTGCCAGAGCGCCGGAAACAGCCGAAACAAATCCGTCCAACGCCTTTTCAGCCTGTGATTTGGTAAGTCCAACTTCACTTGCGATTTTTGCAACCAATTCAGCTTTCGTCATTTCCGTTCCTCCT
>Ga0208820_1001913_pt1 | contig 10809 bp, 7 predicted proteins | sample June2015DPH_16_5_FD_184713 | JGI IMG/M metagenome (GOLD analysis project Ga0208820, IMG submission 184713) | Peatland microbial communities from SPRUCE experiment site at the Marcell Experimental Forest, Minnesota, USA - June2015DPH_16_40... | ecosystem: Environmental > Terrestrial > Soil >...
GCAACATTTTCCCGCCCGTATTTGTGGGTGACGTATTCGATCACTTCGCCGCGCCGGTTCATGCAGAAATCGATATCGATATCCGGCATGGAAATGCGTTCCGGGTTCAGAAAGCGCTCGAACAGCAGTTCATGCTGCAGCGGATCGATGTCGGTAATCCCGAGCGAATACGCCACCACCGCTCCCGCCGCCGATCCGCGCCCCGGCCCCACAGGGATGCCGCGTTCGCGGGCGTAGCGGATGAAGTCCCAAACAATCAGGAAATAGCCCGAGAACTTCATCTGCTGAATAATGCCGATCTCGCGCGCTAGTCGCTGCTCGTAGTCGGCAAGAGAGTGCTTGAGCCGACCGCTCGCCGCCGATGTCCGCAGGTTCTCCATTCGACGAGCAAATCCTTGCCGCGTGATGTGCTCGAAATAACTGTCGAGAGTAAATCCCTCCGGAACGTCGAAGTGCGGAAACGGGCTGGGAACTTTCTCCAATCGAAGGTTGCAGCGCTCGGCAATATCGAGCGTGCGCGAAAGCACCTGGGGCGCGTCCTTGAACATGCGCATCATCTCGTCGCCGTTCTTGACGTAAAACTGCGTGCCCTCGAACTTCATCCGGTTGGTTTCCTGGATGGACTTCCCCGTCTGAATACACAACATCACGTCCTGGGCGTGCGCGTCGTCTTCGCAAAGGTAGTGGCTGTCGTTGGTCGCGACCATCGGCAACCCGAGATCTTTTTCGAGCTGAAATAACCCGGAGCGGATGCGCTCCTCCATCTCCAGACCCTGGTCCTGAATCTCAAGGAAGAAGTTCTCCTTGCCGAAAAGGTCGCGATAGAATCCGGCAGCCGACCGCGCCGCGTCGTAGTTCCCTTCCGTCAGCCGCTCGGCCACTTCGCCCTTCAGGCATCCGGAAAGCCCAATTAGCCCCTTCGAATGCTCCGCCAGAAATTTCTTGCTCACCCGAGGCTTGTAATAGAAACCGTGCAGCGAGGCTTCCGACGTGATCTTCACCAGGTTGCGGTAGCCCTCTTCGTTTTCGGCCAGCACCAGCAGGTGGTTATAGGTGTCGCCGTCAGGCGGAGTGCGCGCGATGTTGTGGTCGTCCTTCTTGCAGATGTAGAGTTCGCATCCGACGATGGGTTTGACCCCGGCCTTGTGCGCGGCATCCACAAAATGCACCGCGCCAAAAATATTGCCGTGGTCGGTCATGGCCACCGCCGGCATGCCCAGTTGATGAACCCGCTCGACGAGCTTTTCGACGTCGCAAGCGCCGTCGAGCAGAGAGTAATCGCTATGCAGATGCAGGTGGACGAATTGATTTTGGCTCATGAAGACTTGGGTTTCATTCTAATGGCTGGAGGGAATCGCGCAATGACAGAAAGTGGTGCAATCCCAGCCGCGGCTCAGTTTTCACTCCAGCTGGTGGGTTTGGTCAGTGGGCTGTTCCCATCCGCGGCCTAGCCGCTCCGCTGGCAGCCCATTCAGCAGTTCCAGAAAAACCCCATTCGTCCATCCGAACCCCACGATGTTGTCCCTGTATCCTTCCGCCACTTGTATGTTCGCGGAGTCCGAGACCACGTCATATTTCTCGCGAATGGTCCCGTCGCGCGCGAAATTATCCAGCACCATCGACAGGAATTCGCAGGAGATGCGGTCCGCTTCCAGGTTGTACCCATACCGTCGCAATCCTTCGACGGCGAGCAACTGAATGGGCGCCCAGCCATACGGATAGTCCCATTGCACGCCGGTTTCCTTCGTGCTCGTGGCTAGCCCTCCTCGCCGTTCGAAGAGCTCAAGGTTCTGCACCACAGCCTTCGCTTGCACAGCGCTAGCCAGCCCCACCCACAGTGGGTAGAACGTAGTGGCATACCCATACGAAGACAGCTTCTTTTTTTCAAAGTCGTAGTCAAAGAACAGACCGCGCCGGCGGTCCCACAGCAGTGTACGCATGATCCTTTTGCGTTTCTCTGCCCGTTGATGCCATTGTGCGCCGGCGGGCCGGTCCCCCAACCATTTGCTAATTGTCTCCAGGTCCGTTTCTGTCTTGTACAGCAAACTGTTGAGACAAATGGGCGCGTAATGGTCAGTCTCCGCCCCATAAGGTCCAAAACGAAAGGAAATATCAAACCCCGATTCGCGCATACTGCGATCGCCCTTGTAATATTCCTCGCTTAAGGCGACGTGTTTGATCTGAACGCATTTCGAATCGGCCTCGGGCGAATCGTCTGCACAGAGCCGCAGCGAATACTCAGGGTGCTTGAGCGCGTCGGCCGTTTCCGCTTCCACCAGGTACGGACTTTGCCGCATCTGCTTGACAAAATATGCGAGCACGTCGTGGTAATAGCCAGTCTCATCGTGCAACCCTTCGGGGACCGGCCCCTCGCCAAAATCGTAGTACCGCGACAACCCGGTCGCTCCCGCCAAATGTGGCGCCCGCAGCCACATTTCATAGTCCTGATTCGCATAGTGATAGGCCTTCGCCAGCCATTTCAAATCTTCATGCCCGCGCGCCTTCTCCGCCTCGTACACCGCGATAATCATGGAACTCAAAAAGGGCGGCTGCGATCGTGTAAGGTAATAGGTTCGATTGGCGTTCAGGACGGCGCCGTAGTGCTCGATTTCAAAGAAGAAATTTTCCACCATGCCTCGCGCTTGCTCGACCTTTCCCGCGCGCAGTAGCCCCCGAATAATAAAATAGCTATCCCAGCCATACATCTCGTTGAATCGTCCGCCCGGGACGACATAGGGATTTTCCAGGAAGAGCAAGCCGGGTGGTTGAATCCCGTTCCCCGTCACCTGCCCAGGCCCGTGAATGATGTGGGGTAGATGTTCCACGCGCACGTTGCACTCCCGCGAAAGTTTCTGTAATGCGGCGGGCATTGCCAGATCTGCCGGTAGATAGAGTGTGGCGATCTCGGTGAGCTTCGGGTCGGCAATCCCCTCGCAAGTCGTGGTCGAACGACTTAAGACGCTCCAACTGGAAGAAATATAGTCAAGGATAGCCTGGAGTTCATGCTTGCGCTTCGGAAGCCCATTCATGGCTTGCGCGTGGATATCAAGGGAGCAGAAACACAAGACAGCAAGAATCGCTACTTCGCGCATACTGACTGAAGCGCTATCTCGGCACCTGAAAATCCACGCCGCGATCGTCATTCATCTTGACCGTGGCAGGAAGATCGAGCTGGGCGAGCGGAATTTTCTTCGCGGCTTGCGCATTGAGTATCCAGAGCGTTTCACCCGCGATCGCGTAATTGCGCACTTCTTCAATATGCTGGTCGCGGAAAACCAGCGCCGTCGCGGGTTCCTGGTCTGTCTTCGGTCGATTGCGCGCTTCGACATCGGCTTGCAGCCGGTCGATCTTTCCGTTCAGCGCCTGCACATCACGCTGCACTCCGCTGTCGTTCTCAGGATAGGGAGCAGGATAAGAAGCACCGGCATACGAATCCTGATCTTCGCTGTCTGTGTTATAAGCGAGAGGATCATCGTACCAGCCGTAGGGATAATACCCCGCGTACGGGTAATAAGGGTAATAGCCCCGTCGTCCGTAGGTGCCTCGCTGATTGTAGTAGCGGTTTCCAGTCCGAATACGAACGCCGGAGCCGCGCCCAAAACTACCGCCGCGAAACGACCCGGAGGAATGTACGCCCGAGGAATGTACGCCGGAGGAGTGTATGGCAGACCCGCCACGTGAGGCGAAATGAGCACCGCCGCCCCCACCACCGCCGCGCCGCTGCGCCCACACAGGCAGCGCGAGCAGAATCAGGCTAAACGTCGCTATGGACAACCAGCGCCGCATGCCCACATTATAGCCCAGTTTGACTCGTCTCGATGAGGAGAAAAGCCGGGTTCGGATCACCGTATCGCTTTACAAAACTCGACGTTGCACTTGCTTTTGGGTGGCGCAGCGGTTTACCGCTGCGATAACTGGCGTATTTTCGGTATCGGCTTTAGCCCCTGAGGTCGTGCTGCGGTACAGAAGGTACTTTTTCCGCAAGTTGTTTAGCGATACCGCAAGTTCAAGCCGGCTTCGTATCAGGGTATCGCTTTAGCGATACCGCAAGTTTTTCGCAAGAAGATGCCCCTTTAGGGGCTGAGCACCGAATAGCCCGCAGGCCAGGTTCACAACGCCCCGAAAACCCGCGTTATTTGCTCTTCTTCTTGGCCTTGCTAGTGGCCTTTGCCTTCCTTTTAGCGGCCGGCTTCGTGGGCTTGGCAGGTTTGCCCGGCTTTTTGATGACAGAACCCTTGGCTGGCTGGCGTGCCTTGGCAGCCGCAGCTGGCTTCGCTAGCTTTGCAGGAGCAGCGCTCTTCGCCGCCATCACAGGCTTCGCCGCCGGGGCGGACTTCATCTGTGCCGCGGTTGCCGGAGCCGCAGCCGCAACTTTTCCCTTCCCCTTAGCGCCCGTCTTCATGCTAGCCGCCGCAGGAGCAACGGCCGCAGCCTTGCCTGCTCTGCCCCGTTTTGTCGGCGGAGGCGGCGGTGGCGGCGGAGGTGGCGGAGCCAGCGGCTTCAGAAACTTCAGCGTCTCCGTCCGCGATCGCAGCTTGCCATCCAACAACAGCAGGAACACATCGTTCGCGATCTTCGGATACGCCGGCATCTGCGGCGTGATGCGGAGTTCCGTCATCTCCGGCAACGGAATCTTCTGCTGCACTTGCCGCCACTTGGTGAAGAAATTCTTGATCTTCTGCACCACCGCCTGCTGCCGCGCCGTAATCGCCAGAAACAGAATCATCTCCGGACGCGCCGACGACAGCAGTTGCCACGTCCGCGATGGTGTAGCCGCTTCCTTGCCCGACAAGCGTTTCGCCAGGCTGTGGGCGTTCGAATCCAGATCCTTCCAGGCCTCCACCAGATCCTTGCGCGGAATCGCCCGCCGCAAATCTGAAATATCCTTGTCGCCCAGCCGCTCGGTGAGGAAATGCAGCACCAGGGGCGCAACTTCCGGAGCATAGCCAAGGTCGTTCATTTGCTGCCGGGTTTTCATCAGCGCGCCCAAACCGGCCGTGTCCACTTTGGCCGTGCTCCAGCGCGGATTCAGCACTTTCAGCCAACCCTCTTTTTCATAAGCCTTCAGAACGCCTTGCGGATCGTCCTCGTACGCCAACTGCTCGATCTCGTATCCGATGCTCGAACTCCGGATGTATTCGATGTAGTTGTTTTCCTTGCCCGATTCGTAACGCGCCTGTGTCCGTTCCTCGAGCGGCCAGTGAAAGCGAGTAGTAAAGCGCGTGGCGCGGATCATCCGCGACGGATCCTCAAGAAACGCGTAGTTATGCAACACGCGGATTACTTTCGCTTCGATGTCGGCCACACCGTTGAATGGATCCATCAACAGCCCGCGCGATCCCTCGTTCAGCGACAGGGCCATCGCGTTAACCGTGAAATCGCGGCGGCGAAGATCTTCAATGATTGTGGCCGGAGCCATCTGCGGAGGCTTACCCGGCTTGTCGTAGCGCTCCGAGCGCGCCATCGCAATCTCGGCGCGAACCCCACCCGGCAGCGTCAGCAGCAGGCTCCGCGTCTCGTTGTCGGCGTCACCCACCACCGCTCCCGCCCGCTCCAGATCTTTTTGCAGCTTGAGCGCGTTGCCCTGAACCGTGAAATCCAAATCGCGGATGGGAAAGCCGGTAATGATGTCGCGGATGGCGCCGCCGGTCAGATACAGGTTCATCCCCGCCGACCTGGCGGCGTCTAAGACAAGAGCGACGGCCTTTTGTTGGTCCGGCGAGAGCCGGGTTTCCAGCGTGTATAGGTAATCGGCCATGCCTTCCTAGTCGCCTGGTGGTGGCCCTTCGCTGGGCTCGACCGGGGCGTGATCCACAGGATTTCCACAGGAGAGCCGCTCAAGACTTGCCGAGCTGCCCGTCGGCGGAATCTAACTCCCTCTAGACATTAGACTTATACCGCACTCTTGCCATCCCAGTAAACAGAGAAAATAACACAAACGTTTACCGTTTGGCTACTGTGAAGGCACAAACTGTCCGAATTCATCGGGAAAGTGCGAGAATCGCATCTGGAACTTCCATGGCCGCCGCCGACTGTGCTGTCGCGTGCGGGCTTTATTAGGTCCAGGCGTTACTGGTTCCGAGCATTATTAGCTCCAAGCTTTGAAAGCGTTCCTAGCCCCATGCCCTCGACCCACAAGAAAGTGATCGTGCGGAAACACGACCGCGACTCGGTCAGCGGTTACGTCGCGCCCGCCAACTTTGTGGTGGAGGGCAAGCTAGAACTGCTCAACACTTCCGGCAACGTGGTAGCCATCGATCTGCGAGAAATCAAGGCCGTTTATTTTGTCCGCGAGTTTTCCGATACCGACTTGATGCTCCGCAAGACTTTCACCACCCGCCCGCGCACCGAAGGCCTGTGGGTGCGCCTGAAGTTCAAGGACAGCGAAGTGATCGAAGGCATCCTGCCCAACGACCTAACGCAAAATCCCGCCGAAGGATTTCTAGTGAACCCTCCCGACCTGCGTTCGAACACACAGCGCGTGTTCGTGCCCCGAGAAGCGCTGACATCGGTGACGGTCCTAGCGGTAATAGGAGCAGCCAACCGCCGCCGAAAAGGCGGCCAGCCCGATACCCGCCAAGTAACGCTCTTCGAGCAGTAGCTCGCGTAGGGACGGACGCATTCGTCCGTCCCACCCAAGCGCAGCTCGTGTGGGGACGGGCGCCCTCGCCCGTCCAAGCCGAGCGCAGCTCGGCCTTCGCCGCAGACTATCCACCCGCCGCACCGCCGCGCCCGCCTTCCGCTACAATTCCCGAGACACCGCCATGAAACTAGCCACGATAGCCAAAGCACTAAATGCACGCATAGACAACGCCCCACCCGAAACCGAAATCTCCGGCGTAGCCGGCATAGAACACGCGAGCCCAGGCCAACTGACCTTCGTGTCGAATCCGAAATACAACGCCGCCGCGAAGTCGACGAAAGCTTCGGCGGTGATAGTAGCGGAAAACTTTCCCGCCATCTCCACGGGAATGCTGCGCAGCAAGAACCCGTATCTAGCCTGGGCGAAGGCCATCGAGCTTTTCTACCAACCGCCGCGCTACGCCCCCGGAGTCCATCCCACCGCGGTAGTTCATCCCCGAGCCAAGCTAGGCAAGAACGCGCACATCGGCCCCTACGTAGTGATCGACGAAGACGTCGTAATCGGAGACAACGCCGTCCTCCTAGCCCACGTAGTCATCTATCGCGGAGTAACCATAGGCAACAATTTCTTCGGCCACGCCCACGCCGTAATAAGAGAATTCTGCCAACTAGGAGACAACGTTCTGCTGCAGAATGGAGCCATCGTGGGCTGCGACGGTTTCGGCTTCGCCAAGGATGAAGATGACGGACACTGGCACAAAATCGTCCAGTCCGGCAACGTAGTGGTAGAGAGCGACGCCGAACTCCAAGCCAACACCTGCATCGACCGAGCCAGCATAGGCGAGACCCGCATAGGACAAGGCGCGAAACTAGACAACCTGGTCCACGTAGGCCACAGCTGCACCATAGGCCACGACACGCTCGTCTGCGCACAAGTAGGTCTCGCCGGCACTACCGACGTCGGCAACAACGTCATCCTGGCCGGACAAGTAGGCGTCTCCGGCCACGTCAAGATCGGAGACGGAGCTATCGCCATTGCGCAAAGCGGCATCCCGCACGACGTTCCCGCCGGAGCCATGGTCAGCGGCGCTCCCGCCATCGATCACAAATTGTGGTTGAGGTGCTGCGCCGCCTACGCCAAACTCCCGGAGTTAGCCAAAGCAGTAAGAAAGTTGTCGGAACGGGAGTGAGCCGCCTCGCCACAATCTGTCGCCGCCACAAATTTGTCATCTCCGCAAATTTGTCATCCTGAGCGAAGCGAAGGACCCATGCATTTGGCTGCGCGAGGCGCGCTGCGAGGTGCCGCACCCTTCGGCCGAGGCAACGGGCGATTGGGGCCGTTACGAATTCCGAACAAAAGATGCGAACCCGCTCCACGAGGAAGGGGTTGCTGTATCGTGACCCGCATCTCTCACGGCTCTCCGGTCCTGCAGAGCAGACCCCCTCGTCGCCTCGCGGGGCCATCGAGTCGATTCCAGGGAGTAAGGGTGGGCGCGTTCTGGTTCTGTGCTAGGGCAGAGTGCCCCACCCTTCGCAGCAGATAGACTCGGCGTGTTTGCGACGAAAGAGCTATTCCGGTTGACCGAGGGCTAGCCCGGCGGTAGGGTGGGGGCAGAACAGTTGCCAGAGGGTTGCGCCATGACCATCGAAATAAAACGTCCGGGAATCGAGGCGCTCATTCAGCAGCGGCTGCGTAGCGGCGCGTTCGAGAGTGTGGAAGACGTGCTCTTCGATGCGCTGGAAATACAAAGCGAACGCGAGGTCTGGCTTCAGGAAAATAAAGACGCTATCAACGCCAAGATCGAGCGGGGCCTGGCCCAGCTCGACCGGGGCGAAGGCATAGCGGGAGACAAGTTGCGCGCGCGTCTTGCAGACGATAAGGCGGCGTGGCTCGCGGATCGCTCCGGTTCGTAAAGTTCGGATTCAGGTCGCGCGGAATGCCCCATCGTAATTTCCGGCCCCTATATTAGAAGCAAGACGAAACGGCGCAGCATTCTACGGACAGGACTCAATCTACAATGAGCCATTTCTTAGGACGCAGTAACGGTTGGCATTTTGACATCCCAACACTGATCGTTACCCTCCTCTTCGTACCTCTCGCCACGTATTTCCTCGGCATACTCCGCAAGCACGGAAAAACCTGGGGAGGCTTTTTGTTCGAGGGTGCCTGCTACTGGGTGGGCCGCGTGGTAATGCATTCGCTAGCTGCTCGATTTACGCTTAAGCGATACTGCAGGCTCGAACTCCAAAAGGAAAACAAGTACCTTTACGTTCCGTCCAGTACCGATGTAAAGCTGGAAATAGACCGGGTGTTCGTCAACCTGACATTGGAACAGCAGAGCACTCAGACAGAAAGCTATGACCAAAGCACTCTGTTTACAGCCGGGAATAGAATTCGTGTCATCGGAGATCCAGGGTCGGGAAAGTCGTCACTCGTCAAGCGTCTTTTCCGCGACGCGTGCTTGGCGGCCACGGCGAGTCCGTCGAAGGCTAAGCTGCCGGTACTGGTCGAACTCAAGAACATTTCCATACCGAACACTATCGCGAGCAAAAAGTTGGGCCGCTGGCTCTATGACGAACTCAAGAGATCAGCTGCCAGGAGTGCTGTTTACGGGATGGAGGATTGTTTCGACAACTATGCCCGCGTGTCTGGCCTCCTGGTATTACTCGACGGGTTGGACGAGGTCGCCAGTGCCGGGTACGCACGAGTGCAAGATTCCATTGTCGGTCTTTCCGAACTTCTGAGCAATTTCAGCGACAGGAACACGCTCATATTGACCATGCGCACGCAGCTTCATCAACAAATCAAAGATGCATTTCGGAGCAGCTTCGGGAAGGCCGTCTTCGTGAAACCATTTTCTCCCACCGATATATACGAGTTCCTGTCCCGTTGGCCTTTTACTGATCGCCGCGTCGGGCCCTCTATCTATGCCGAATTGACGGACCGCCCGACCTTGAGGGAGATGTGTACTAATCCATTGGTGCTCGCGATGTACGTAGCCGAGCGCCAGTCGGGGTCTGATCCACTCACTCCAGAATCGAGGACAGACTTTTATAGAAGAGTTCTCGACGAGTTGCTGGTAAAGCGACGACTGCGCCAAACGGGACCGGCACCACTTCCCGGTAAGCTCCGTGAACAGCGTGAGCGAATACTAGGTCGTGTCGCTTACGAACACCTACTGGACGCCAATCAGGCGGCAAATTCCCTCCATTGGGCGGAGGCTATGCGCGTTGTTAGGGAAGTGATGAAGTGTGGCGATCAAGAGGCCGAGGACATTTTTCTTGCAATTGCAAAGGACACGGGCTTGGTCAGCCAGGAAAAAGAAAGGGAAACGTTTCGCTTTATTCACCTGACATTCTGTGAGTTCCTTGCTGCGCATGAGGCGGTCCAAGGGCAAAAAAATGGTGTCGACCGCCTGATCGACATGCATAGGGCCTTTCGTAAGGATCCAACGACGCGGGGTCCTTCACGGCTAATTGAAGTAATTCCGTTCGCATGTGGGCTGGTTCAGCGTTTGTTGCGCGATGACGCAATTTCCAAAGTCTCCGCGCTGGGCGACGACCGGCTTCTGGCGCGCTGTTTCTTAGAGACAAAGAACTACGAGCACGCGGCGTGGCAGACATTTGCGGAAAGTACGCGAGACTCTTTAATGAAGACTGCAGAGTCTAGTTGGAACGAACAATGGTTACAAGATTTGCATCTGTTCAACGTCGTGGTCCGTGATGCTGCCCAGTGCTCAAAATATGTCCCTATCACCGGCGGCCAAATCGACCTGGGCGAATTCTACGAACAACTGGTACGGAAGCAAGGCGGAAATAGTCTCCCTAGGCTCTTGGCCGCCTACGCATCACACGACGCCCCGGCAGCGCTGCGGCTAGCTGAGATCAGCGGACTGAATTTACCTGTCGACTTTCCTGAAGTCGTCATCGACAATTGTGGTCAAATTCCGTTTCTTTCACTTGTCGTTGACAAAGTGCTTTCCGGCTCCGAACGATCACTGGCGTGGGCTGTGCCGCTGGCAGAGGCGGGCCTAGGATCGCGATTGGTTGCCGGATTCCTTGGTTCGAAAGCCGCCGATCGAGGGGCCGTTGACGAGCTCTTGAAAAGCGTACCGTGTCTTGGCTCAGCGTGAAATGGAGAAGCGGCGTTCTCCGTTAGTGAGTATTCCGCCCTTCGGGCGGGGATTTTCAAGGCATGAGGGTCTATCGTCCGATGACTTTCTCCCG
>Ga0208820_1001917_pt1 | contig 10801 bp, 9 predicted proteins | sample June2015DPH_16_5_FD_184713 | JGI IMG/M metagenome (GOLD analysis project Ga0208820, IMG submission 184713) | Peatland microbial communities from SPRUCE experiment site at the Marcell Experimental Forest, Minnesota, USA - June2015DPH_16_40... | ecosystem: Environmental > Terrestrial > Soil >...
CTCGGCATCCTCGGCGCATACGGCGGGCTGAACAAGAAGGAGATCCCCGACGCGCTGTTTGTCGGCGAGCTTTCTCTCGACGGAAGGGTGCGCGGAGTGCGTGGGGCTTTGCCGATCGCGATCGAGGCTCGTCGAACGAAAGTAAAACGCCTGGTCGTGCCCGAAGTCAACGCTCGCGAAGCCGCCATGGTCGGTGACGTTGAGGTTTACTCGGTTAAATCACTGCTGGAAGTCATTCATCTCATTAACTCCGGCAACGGCGTCTCCCGCTTGCAGGCCGACACCGATCAACTGCTCTGCCAAGCGCAGCACTTCGCGGTGGATTTCAAAGACGTACGCGGCCAGCAAACCGCCAAGCGGGCCCTTGAAGTCGCGTGCGCCGGTGGTCACAACATTCTGATGATCGGGCCTCCAGGATCTGGAAAAACGATGCTGGCGAAACGCATGCCGACGATCCTGCCGCCCTTTACTTTCGAAGAAGCCCTGGAGACCACCAAGATTCACAGTGTCGCTGGTGTGCTCGATGCGCACGCCGGACTCGTCGGGCTGCGACCTTTCCGCGCGCCTCACCACACCATCTCAGATGCTGGCCTGATCGGCGGCGGTGCGATCCCGCGTCCGGGCGAGGTTTCGCTTGCTCACAATGGGGTGCTGTTCCTCGACGAATTTCCCGAATTCCCGCGCAACGTTCTTGACGTCATGCGCCAGCCGCTCGAAGACGGTACCGTCTGCATCGCACGGGCCGCCATGTCGCTGACTTTCCCCGCGCGCTTCATGCTGGCCGCCGCCATGAACCCCTGTCCTTGCGGATTTCACAACGACCGCACCCGCGAATGCCACTGTACCCCGCCCATGATCCAGCGCTACATTTCTAAAATCTCGGGGCCGCTGCTCGACCGCATCGACATTCACATTGACGTCCCGGCGGTGAACTACAAAGAGATGCGCAGCACGAAGGAGTCGGAAAGCTCAGCGAGCATTCTTGAGCGCGTGGTTCGCGCCCGTGACGTCCAGTTGGCGCGCTTCTCTTCTGGGCGCGAAAGACTTTACTGCAATGCCCAAATGCCGACGCAGTTCATACGGAAATTCTGTGAACTCTCCGCCGATTGTGAGCGCCTGCTGGAACGCGCCATGGCGCAGCAGGGGCTCAGCGCCCGCGCCCATGACCGCATCCTGAAAGTCGCACGCACGATTGCCGACCTGGATGGGATTCCGCAGCTTGAACCGAAACACATCGCCGAGGCGATTCAGTACCGGACGCTGGATCGGACCTACTGGGCGTGAGGAGAGGTCAGAGGTTAGAGGGCAGATTGCGGATGTGAAAACCTAGAGAGTGCTCGGATATTTTTCCAGGTACTTCTTTAAGAATTCATCCGGATCGACTGAATAAAACTTCATTAGCACTATTCGGTCATTGCTCATCCAAGCATAGTGGGCCTCGGCATCCCGCTTGAACAAGATTCGATTTCCAAATTTGGTGCGTTCTTCCACACTTGCACCATATGCGTTTTGGTGAGCGTTTTTAGAAAAGCCTTGCCCTTGTGACGGCAGTTCGGATTTCGCCCATCCGCTAGGCCAATCTTGCACCTCGACATCGACATGTGGTCCGACGCTGGATGGGCCAGCGCTCGGTCTGCCGGAGAGACTATAGCGAACCGAGTAATCCTGACCGCTGGTGCTATGCGCGGCACGGGCCTGCTCGGGCGAGTACTTGCCGATTGGGGCCAGGATGAGCATCGAGTCGGCAGGCGTGGTGTCTCGGTTCTGCCGCGAGTTCTTCACGGTGGGCGCGGTGCCAGCGCATGTTCTGGTAGTCGCTTGGTGATGAAACAACGACAAACCAGGTCAGAGGCACTGCCATCAGCGCAAGCAAAAAAGCGTTGCTCGGTTTCAGTTTTTGCTTCGGGATAGCGCCCGCACCGGCCGTAGTGGGCACAAGCCGGGTTTCCAAAAGCATGATGCCGAGAATCATCCCCATGCCAGTTTGCCAAATGATATTCGCCGAGTACTGGTTCAGATTCATGCTCCGAGCGGCATACCCTATATCCTCATTGGCTGGCACCAATTGATAAGATTTTAGGGTCGACCAAACTAACATTCCAAGAGATGGCCCCATACCCCAGCCGACCAATGCGAGGAGTCCGCCGACCAGAGACCACGGCAGGGACTTTCTCATTACACGACGCCATGATGTTTCTGCCGAATACAGGCGCAGTACGGCTGTCAAAACCAGAAATGCGCCGAGCACGCCGGCAATAAGAACTGGCGCGACCATGTCTGCACGCAGCTCGGCGCTGGCGGTGTCCCAATTCGGCTGAAAGCCCATGATCTGGGACGCGAACATTCCCAGGAACATTCCCGAAAACATGGCCACGAAATACGCGAACATGGAAGCGATGACCAGGCCAATTGCCTTTGTAGCAGACCGGATGCCTGCATAAGTCAAGAAGTAGACCGCTATCATGGCCCCGAAAACGTCTCCGGGGAAAACTCCTAGACTGCTTCCAACGAAAAGCGGCGAGCGCGGCGCTGTTAACAAAGCCGGTACGAGATTGGACAGAAGCGCGGACACCAACCCAAGCAACGAAAGGATTGCGATTGTCGCGGCAGGATCTGGTCTCGCCCTCATGCGATTCCCCCCTCGGTTCAACGCTGGCTTACGGATCGGATGTGCCCGGTAGGCAAATTATCTCTTGAAATGCCGGGCGGTATGGCATATCTCGACGACGATTTGTAACGCCGATAACTAATCGGCTGATTCAGCTTTGCAGCGAGCATTTTGGATATAAAGTTCCATAATGCAGTCAAGCTGAGGCGAGCTCCTTCTGCGCCCGGGCCGGAAACGGTCTGATTCTTGGCAGCCTGTTTTTCTGGGCCTTCCAAAGATCGTAATGGAGCTGCATCTTCAGCCAAAACTCGGGAGACGTGTACGGCATCGCCTTGGCAAGCCGCACGCTCATCACCGCCGAAATGCCGGCGCGGCCGTTGAGTATCCGGGAGAGATTCGGCCGCGTCACCCCAAGGCGCTTGGCCGCCTCCTTCACCGTCATGTCGCCTAGGTAATCCTTCAAAACTTCGCCGGGATGGGATGGATGGAAAAGCATACTTAGCTCCTAGTGGTAGTCCTTGTAATCGACGAGGATCGCGTCCTCGCCCTCGAACGCGAACGTGAGCCGCCAGTTCCCGCTCACCCGCACGGCCCAGTGGCCCTCCAGTTCGCCCTTGAGCGGGTGCAGGGCGTAGCCGGGCGCATTCATGTTAGCCGCGCACGTAGCCGCATCCAAGGCGGACAAGATCCTTTTGAGCCGGTTTGCGTGTTCTGGCTGAATGCCAGCCTTCGAGCCGGTTTCGGCAAACAGCTTGATGCCTTTATGCCGATAGCTCTTCAGTATCTGTAAAGTGTACCAATACACGATACTGTCGATCAAGGGATATCCGCGGAGGGGCGGCGGGCGTGAGCGGTGGGATCGGGTCATCGGAAGTCTGGGCCGGGAGAGAGACGGCCCGATGATCCGATCACCCGATGCCGCAACCGGCCGTCTTAATCGGCGGCCGCTCCGCTCGTTGGCCTTGCGTCGTCGGTGGGTCCGTCGGCGGCGGGTTTGTTTTTCTCCGCCTGCTGCAGGCGCAGGGCACGGTTCGAGGGCAAGCCGGCATCGCGGATCTTGTAAAGCAGGGCGCGATAGCTGATGCCCAGCGTGCGGGCTGCCTGCTTACGATTCCAGTGGTGCTGTTGCAGCACCTTCAGGATGACCTTACGCTCCAGTTCGTGCACGCACTGGCGCGTCAGTTGCTTCAGAGAAATCGGCCCGTCCAGCGAGAACTCGGGATTGAAAAAGTCCGGCTCGCGTGCCACCAGGTCGGTGGTGATCACTTCCTCATGGCCCAGGATCACGTAGCGCTTGATCAGGTTTTCCAGTTCGCGAATATTTCCCGGCCAGTGATATTTCTGCAGCACCGCCAGCACTTCATTCGACAGAGGCCGCGCCCGGCAGTTGAACTTGCGGTTGTAGTATTCGAGGAAGTAGCTGCACAGATCTTCAATATCGCCACGGCGTTCCCTTAGCGCCGGCATGCGCAGATTCACCACGTTGATGCGGTAGTAAAGATCCTGGCGGAAAGCCCCCGACTCGATCTCCGCTTCCAAATGGCGGTTGGTCGCGCACACCACTCGCACTTCGACCTTCTTGTCTTCCTGGGCGCCGATGCGGCAGAACTGCCCATCCTGCAAAAGCTGCAAAAGTTTCGATTGCAAGGATGGGTCAAGCTCGGAAATTTCATCTAGAAACAAGGTGCCGCGGTGGGCCAGCTCGACCCGTCCTGGCTTCGACCCAACCGCGCCCGTGAACGCTCCTCTTTCGTAGCCGAACAGTTCGCTTTCCAGAAGTGTCCCCGGAATTGCCGGGCAGTTCACCTTTACATATGGACCCATCTTCCACGGAGACAGCCCATGAATGAGCCGGGCAATGATGTCTTTTCCGGTGCCGCTCTCGCCGGTGATAAGGACAGGAACGTTGGCGGCGGCTACTTTACCCAGTCGCGAACGAACCGCTTGCATGACTTCAGAGTGACCAAAAATAATATTGTCAGGGGGAACCTCGCCGAGCGATTGTGCCAGCGCACTTACCGAAAGTGTCGTCATAAGACCAAATGCCCCCAGTGCGGCTAGTGTCAAGCCGCATGCACTAAAAGTGCATCCCAAGCACCAAACTGGAGAAGAGAGCCAAGCGAGCTAGAAGCTTTCTGTTAAACGCTCACTTATGAATGGCTTAGAGTGATGATATCCGAGAAGCCGGAAGGTCGGGCATGGCCCCAAAGTGCCATTCTGAGACAGAGGCGAGATAGGAAAAATAGTTCACACCGCAGAACCAGCTTTTCTCAAGTGCTTCCCAGAAACAGGCGCCGCGTCGGTGCTCAGGTGACGGGCAAACTTCAGACCTAGAAGATGGTAATCATCGAGGTGCGCAATCCATACCGCCTTGGCTTGCATAGTCCGCAAAGACGTCTTGAAACCCTTGACAGGTCCGATTGGAGCGCTTGGAATCTCCAGTGAAATCGGTGCCGATTGCGGCAAAGAACGGCGAACTACCACCATAGCACCCCCAGGAGAGATGTTAAGGGCGGTGGCAAACTCCAGGGAATCCTTGCCGCTTTCGTCGCGAGTGCGGACAAAAACCGGAATGGCAAGCTGCAACCGTGGCCATTTGCGTTCTTTCTTTTTCAGTAAGGTATTAGACACGTGTCTGGACCACCATAAGAGAGGTATAAACACCCCAAGACCGCATCTTAGGGGCCAAACCTCCCAGAGAAGCCGAGCCTGCCTGGAATCACCCGAAACCGCGCCACTGACACGGACATCGCCGAAGGAGCTTCTGGTCAATGAATTCGCTATTGACTATTGGTCACGTCAAAAAGCTGCAACGTTTTTCGCTTCGGTGCCTGGTTTGGGGCCGTTTCCAATTGACAGTCTGGAGCACCTGACATAGGATCAGAACATCCCCCTTACTCTGAGGTAGCAGGCTCCCTTCCCCTAATACTGTTTACTTGGTTATCCATGGCTTCGACGCCCGACAAAAGCCCAGCGGTCTCCGCGACCGGCAGTGGTCCCAAAAGTAGCCTGCCGTCAACCGCCGCGGCGCGGGCTTCTGCGCCCAGCTCTGCGGACGACGCGGCAGGCGAGCTCGAACAATTGCGCGATCGTTTCCGCAAGACTGCGGACGCTCTGGCCTCTGCCGCCCACGACCTCAAGACGCCCTTGGCGATCCTCAACGGTTACATAGAGCTGCTGCAGAGCCAGAAACTCGGACCGCTCAACGACCGCCAGCGTGAAGTGATGGGCGACATGTTTTCCAGTGGACAGCGCTTGCAGCAATTCATTCAGGACTTCCTGACCTTCAGCGTGCTCGAAACCGGCGAACTGCGCATGCAGTACGTGGAAGGTGACATGAACGCGTGCCTCTCGGAAGTTTGCCGGCTCTGGTCGAACCGGTTTCAGGAGCGCGGTCTTGCCTTGTATTTCCTGGCCAATGACAAACTGACGACATTTGCATTCGATGCGCCCAAGATCCAGCGCGTGATTTCCAATCTTCTGGAGAACGCCTGCAAGTACACTCCTCAGGGTGGCACTGTCTGGCTGCACGCCGAGCCTCATATGTGGGAGCGTCGCGGAGTGAGTAAGTCCGCCGCCAATGCAGACCGCCGCCGCCAATCGACGAATGTGCCGAACGCTGTCAGAGTCACCGTTGCCGATACCGGCCCGGGAATTCGGCCGGAGTTTCACCTGGAAATCTTCGATGATTTCTTCCGTCTGCCGGGCAGCGAATCGGCCGAGGGCATGGGCCTGGGACTCGCCATTTCCCGCCGCCTTCTCCAGGCAATGGGCGGCAAGATCTGGGTGGAAAGCGAACCGGGCACAGGTTGTAAGTTTTCCTTTCTTATTCCCCTGAAACCAATTCTGAGCAGTCCGCCACGAGGAGCGAAATGAGCGAAGGCGCCAACATCCTGCTGGTGGATGACGAACCGGGAATGTTGCGCTACATCCGCACGCTGCTGGAAGTGGATGAGCACAAGGTGCAAACCGCCAGCACCGGCGAAGAAGCGGTCGAGCGCGTCCAGAAAGGACTGCAGCCCGACCTGGTGCTGCTCGATCTACTCATGCCCGGCATCGACGGGTTGCAGACTCTCGAACAACTCCGCCATCTTAAGCCCGGATTGAAAGTTGTCATGCTCTCGTGCGTGAATGACACGCGCAAAGTCGTGCAGGCCATGCGCCTGGGCGCGATCGATTATTTGACCAAGCCGTTCCAGAAAGCCGAACTCGACGCAGTCATTGCGCAGTGCGTCGGCACCGCCAAGGGTGAGAGCTATGCGGGCGAGATCGAAGAACTTTGCGACGACGTATTCTTCATCGCTGCTAGCCCGGCGATGAAGAAGATTCGCTCCCAGGCTGCACTCGTCGCCAACGTCGAAATCCCGGTGCTCCTGCTCGGTGAAAGTGGCACAGGCAAGGAAGTGCTCGCCCGCCTGATCCACAAACTTTCCCCGCGCGCCCACCGCACCTTCCTCAAAGTGAACTGTGCGGCGGTGCCCGCCGACCTGCTGGAAAGCGAACTGTTCGGGTACGAAGCGGGAGCCTTCACCGGCGCCACGCACGCCAAGCCGGGCAAGTTCGAACTCTGCAACAAAGGCACCATCCTGCTCGACGAAATCGGCGAAATGCCGCCGGGGCTGCAGGCCAAGCTGCTGCACGTCCTCCAGGACCAGCAGTTCTCCCGCCTCGGCAGCCGCAGCGTGGTCAAAGTCGACGTCCGCATCCTGGCCGCCACCAACATCAACATTCAAGAAGCGCTCGCCACCAAGCGTCTGCGTGAGGATCTCTATTACCGCTTGAACGCTTTCACCCTGTTGCTGCCTCCGCTGCGCGACCGCAAGGAAGAAATTCCGATCCTGCTGAAGCATTTCATGTCGCGCATGTCGGAGTCGTACGCGCGTTCCCCGTTGCCACTTTCGGCCCCGTTGATGGAGGCATGCCTGCGGCATTCCTGGCCGGGCAACCTGCGCGAACTGAGCAACTTCATCAAGCGCTACCTGGTTCTGGGAGACGAAACGCTGGCGGCATCCGAGTTGCAGCCCCGGCCCGATGGCGGCGGAGGATTGCACGCCCACGCCGTGGGCAGAACCGCAGTCGCGGGCGCTGAATCCGGCGGCGGCCTGAAGTCGCTGTCGCGCAACGCCAAAGATGAAGCGGAGGCCGAAGCCATCGCCCGTGCCCTGGAAGAGACGAACTGGAATCGCAAACAGGCCGCGGCGCTGCTGCAGATCAGCTATAAAGCTTTGCTCTATAAAATCCGCCAGTACGGGATAGCACAAAACCGCAGCACGCACCGGCTCTCCGCCGGCGCATGAGGAAAAAGCTGCGAGCTACGAGCGTTTGCGGGAGGACTGGGTCGTCCCTCCGGGACTTGCATCATTTATTTCACTTTTCCCAGCGCTTGAACAACTTGCGGAGAAAGTAATTCCTGATCGAGAGCCGTGCCCTCAGCGGCTAAAGCCGGCACTGAAAGCAAGCTAGTTATCGCAGCGGTGAACCGCTGCGCCACCCAAAATCAAGTGCAACCCCTACTTTTTCCGCAAGCTGTTGAAGCGCTGGGCTAAGCTGGGTCGCCCCTTCGGGGCTTGATTCCTAAGAGCTACGGGCTAAATGGTGTCTTGGTGCGGATGAGAGGACTTGAACCTCCACGACCTTACGGCCACTAGGTCCTGAACCTAGCGCGTCTGCCAGTTCCGCCACATCCGCATAAAAAGAAAAAATCGGTAGGACCTTTTCCAAGGCGACTACACTACTATCTACTGGCTGGCGTCTGGCTGTCAAACGAGCGCAACGTCATAACCTTCGCCGTGCTCCGTCATTTGCAAGGCGCCAAGCCGCCCTCAACCATGGGAAATGCTTCCGACAAGATACCCGCAGAACTGGCAAGGGAAATGCGCGCACTGGCGCACGATCTCAGCAATGCGCTCGAAACCATCGTGCAAGCCACGTACCTGATTTCGCAGGCCGGGCCGCCCGAGAATTCACGCCGCTGGGTCGAACTGATCGATCAGGCCTCGCAGGAAGCGGTTAGAATCAATCACAAGCTGCGCCAAGTTTTGCGCGAGCAAAGTTAGATGCAAGCTCGTTCGTGGAGAGCCGGGCGTCCTCGCCCGGCCGCCATACTGCTGGACGGGCGAGACGACCGGCTCTCCTCCGCAAGACTCATCACGCGTTCATGCTTCTAGCCCAGCTTCGCATCCATCGTAATCTTCGCGTTCAGCACCTTCGATACCGGGCAGCCCGCTTTTGCATTTTGCGCCGCCGTGCTGAAGGCTTCCGCGCTCGCGCCCGGCACCTTCGCGACCACATCCAGATGCACGGCCGTGATGGCCCAGCCCGCGTCTAGTTTCTCCATGGTGAGCGTAGCTGCCGTGCTGATGCTTTCCGGCGTCAGCTTCGCGTCGCCCAGTTGCGCCGACAACGCCATCGAGAAGCACGCCGCATGCGCCGCTGCAATCAGCTCTTCCGGATTCGTCCCCGGAGCGTTTTCAAAACGCGTCGTAAACGAATACGGCGTATTCGAAAGAACGCCGCTGGTAGACGAAACCGTCCCCTTCCCGTCTTTAAGACCGCCCTTCCACACTGCACTCGCTTTGCGTTGCATTTCAATCTCCCAAGGTGAGGATTAAAACGAAGTCGTACCTATTGTAGAAGCTCGGAGGAATTCGCGTGCACCGCTCGCCCGGATCTACCGTGATGGGAGTCGTGCGTGCGCGCCAAGGCGAATCCAGAGTTGCTGTGGCCTTAGGCAGCTGCCGAGCTACGCTCGGCTTGGACGGGCGAGGGCGCCCGTCCCCACACGGCCTGTCCCCACACGAAATTCGAGGTCCACCACCAACTGGACGCTGCCGAAAGAATCGCTACCCTTAGATCAGCCCGACGAGTTCTATAATCTCGCTCATGTCATTTCTCCGGTTCCTCATGCTGTTGTCGCTTGTGGTCTGGCTTGGCGGCGTGATCTTTCTCGCATTCGTCGAAGCACCCACCGCTTTTTCACCTGGACTTCTCCCGACCCGCCATATGGCGGGATCGATCGTAGGCCGCTCGCTCGATTTACTGCACTATATGGCCATCGTTTCCGGAATTGTTTTTCTGATCGCGTCCATGCTCTACAGCCGGATGGCTATGGGAAATGCGCGACCGCTGGCGGCGCGGCACATTTTAATCGTGCTGATGCTGCTGCTGACCGTGATCTCGCAATTCGCCATTTCCCCGAAACTGCACGCCCTTCGCGCCGAGGTTGGAGTGATCGATAGCGTGCCTCTGGACAATCCGCTGCGCAGGGAATTCGACCGTCTGCATATTTGGTCGGAGAAGTTCGAGGAGGCGGTGCTTTTGCTGGGGTTGGTAGCGTTGTACACCACCGCGCAAGCGTTCCAGTGAGCGGGTTATTGGAGCGCTTTTCCTCCCTACTGCATCAGCCGCCACGCGCCGTACGCCCACACCACTGGTACCGCGAACAGCAAGGCGTCGATGCGATCGAGCATGCCTCCGTGGCCGGGGAGAATCGTGCCGGAATCTTTCACTCCGGCGCCGCGCTTGATGAGGGACTCGACCAGATCGCCCAGTTGCGCCGCGATGTTGACCACCGCCGACAGTAGGATGATGGGCCAAAGGGGTGGCTGCTCCAGGCCGAACATGCCATCGCGGCGGTCAATCAATCCAACACGCAGCAGCGCGGAACTGATTCCGGGCGCGTGCTGAATCCACAGCGTGCCGACAATCACGCTGGCCAGGATCGAGGCCACCGCGCCTTCCCAAGTCTTCTTCGGGCTGATCTCGGGCGACATGCGATGCCGCCCCAGCGACTTGCCCACGAAGTAAGCGAAGATGTCTCCCGCCCAGACGGCGAGCAGCGTGTAGATCGTCCAGATCGCTCCCGCCGGCTGCTGCCGGATCGCGACCAGCAGCGCCATCGGGATCGCGATATACACGAAGGCAAACGCCGAAGCGGCGGCCGCCGGATAGCCGGCGGTCAAGTTGGAGCGCTTCATTCTCATTGCTACGGTCAGAAACACAAAAGGTGCGAGCGCCGCCGCCAGCGTGATCCCGTAGAGCATGGCCGTGGTCTCAACCAGCGGCGTGCGGTTGGTGGAGGCGACAATCACAAATACGAAGAAGGCCGCGACGAAGGCATACGTCTCCCGCCCCAGCGGCTGCACTGCATAGTGCGTCACCAGCTTCAGGAACTCGACGATGGCCAGCAGAGCA
>Ga0208820_1001918_pt1 | contig 10796 bp, 9 predicted proteins | sample June2015DPH_16_5_FD_184713 | JGI IMG/M metagenome (GOLD analysis project Ga0208820, IMG submission 184713) | Peatland microbial communities from SPRUCE experiment site at the Marcell Experimental Forest, Minnesota, USA - June2015DPH_16_40... | ecosystem: Environmental > Terrestrial > Soil >...
CAACCATACCGGCGCGTATTGGGATTGAATTTGGTTTTCGTTACAAAGTCTATGGGCGACCGAATGGCACCACAATACAATTGAAGCAGGTTGACCTCATTCCTCAGCCCGGCATACGAAATCCTAGAGCGGATTCCGATCATGTGGAAGCGTAGCCTGCATGTCTAAAATAATTGGCGCATTCTTGCTGGCTGAATGTGGCGGTGAGGGCGCCGATCCTGCGCGTGAGACGAGGAATGGTTCGCTCGGCTGCTTTTCGTAGATGCGCCTTGAGCTTGCTGAACACCTGCTCGATCGGATTGAGGTCCGGAGAATATTTGGGAAGGTAACGCAGCGCTGCACCGGCTGCTTCTATCACCTCTCGCACACCGGCAACCTTGTGCACCGGGAGGCTATCCATCATCACGATGTCGCCGCGCTTGAGGGTGGGAACGAGACATCGTTCGAGGTAGGCCATGAAAGATGTTGCATTCATTGGTCCATCCAGCACGAAGGGCGCGACTATCGCGCGACGGCGCAGGCCGGCGATGAAGGTGATCGTCTTCCAATGCCCGTGCGGAACATGGTCGATCAACCGAATGCCGCGCGGGCAGCGGCCCCGAAGCCGCACCATGGCGGTGTTGGTCGAGGTCTCATCGATGAACACCAGCCGTGCCGGGTCAAACATGCCCTGTTCTCGCATCCAGCGCCGCCGTGCGCGGGCCACGTCCGCTCGCTCTTGCTCCGCCGCCCGCAGGCTTTTTTTTGAAGCTGATAGTGTGCCGCTCGAAGAAGCGCCACACGGCGCTGCGGCTGCCGCCGATCCGTCGCTTGCGCATCGCCGCGACGATTTCATCCAGCGTCAAATCTGGCTGCGCGCCAATCAGCCGCAGCAAAAAGTCCGCATGCGCCTCCAGCGGCGAAATGCTGCCCCCGCTCGGCTTGGCAGCAATGCTTCCGGTTTCCTGCCGACGCTGCATCCACTTGATCGCCGAACTGGGGCTCACGTCGAACCATTCCGCAGCCTCACGTCGCGATGCGCCAGAATCAACTGCTCCCGCTACCCGCTCCCGCAACTCCAAAGAACATGGCTTCGGCATCGATGAGCTCCATAAATCGAATCAATGCCGCCAGATTCGCTCATCTAAACATTCCGGTGAATCGGCAAATCCCGATTCAACCCAGCCGAAATCCGCTCTAACACCGGAAATACGTCAGTTCGCAGTGAGATCGTTGCCAGTCCGAAAGTCGGGGAAATTTCCTACATTGGCTGGCACTTCGATAACTCTTGGGAACTTGTGCCGGGTACCTGGGTGATGGAACTTTGGCAAGAGGATCGGAAGTTGGCGTCACAAAGCTTCAACGTTGTTAAACCGTGAGCAACGTCGCGATGATCGAATAGCGGATCAAGCCCGTTGGGTTCTTTGGTAGCTTCGAGCACTCTGCTTTCGATAAGATGCATGGCCGCGGCCTTTGCGCCGCGGCTTTTGTCGAACACAATAATAACCGTCGATGGCCCTCTTGGCCCTTCGCGACATTTTGCGGCAACGCATTCAGTCGCTTTCGCGACAATAAGCGGGCTACCTCGCCCGCGCGCGGACCTTTTTGACATGTGCAGCCATGCCGTCATTCTCGTCCCCTTCCAGCCTGCGCGCGAACAAAGCAGCGATTTCGGCTGATGGGCGCGGTCGTGAGAAAACGTATCCCTGAATCTGCGTGCAGCCGGCTTCGCGCAGCTTGGCAACCTGATCGAGGGTTTCCACACCCTCCGCCGTCGTCGACATTCCGAGCGCGTCAGCGACCGCAACGATCGCCCGGATGATCGCCAAGCTCTCCTCGCTTACCGCCACTTCATCTATGAACGACTTGTCGATCTTGATCTTGTCGAATGGGAAACGTTGTAGGTAGCTCAGGGACGAATATCCAGTACCGAAATCGTCGAGCGACGTGCGAACGCCGAGTGAGCGCAAGTTTCTCAACATTCCATAGGCATGGTCGCTGGCGTCGATGAAGAGCGATTCGGTCACTTCCAGTTCGAGGCGCTGCGGCGGCAGTCCGCTTTCCGCCAAGGCAGCAACCACGGTTGCAAGCAATCTCTGATTCTTGAACTGAACCGGGGACAGATTCACGGCAACGACCGTGTCCTCGGGCCACTGGCGCGCGGTCTTGACGGCCTCGCGCAGCACCCATTCGCCAATCGGCTCGATCAGCCCGGTTGCTTCCGCGACCGGAATAAACTCAGCCGGCGAGATAAAGCCCCACTCCGCCGATTTCCAGCGCACGAGCGCCTCGCAGCCTGCGACAATGCCGCTGCGCAGATCGACCAAAGGCTGGAACATCACCTGGATCTCGCCATTGTCCAGCGCCGACCGCAACCCGACTTCCAAGGCACGGCGACGATGCGCCCCCGCTTCCATCTCCGGCTCGAAGAATCGGTAGGTCGCCGCACCGTCCGCCTTGCCGGCGTAAAGGGCCAACTCCGCTTTCTTCATCAGGGAGTCTGCCTCCCAGCCATCGCCAGGCGCGACGGCGATCCCGAGACTGGCATCGATCACGATATCGCCGTATTCGAGCTTGAAGGCCTCCTTGAAGGCATCGGTGATCAGGCGCGCCAACACCATCGTTCCGGTCGGCAGATCGGGGGAAAGTTGCAGGATCGCAAACTCGTCGCCTCCCAACCGGGCCACGATGTCTCGGTTGCGTACGCAAGACCTGAGGCGTTTACCGACCGACTTGAGCAAGGCATCACCAACAGGATGACCGAGTGTGTCGTTGACCGATTTGAACTGGTGGAGATCGAGACAAAGCAACGCCGCCGACAAGCCGTTTGCGCGCGCTTCGGCTAGCGCATGATCGGCCTGTTCCTGGAAGAACGAACGGTTCGGGAGTTCGGTCAACGTATCGTAGCGCGCGAGATGAATAATGCGCTCGTCCGCAAGCCGCTTCTCCGTTACGTCGGCGCCGACGCCATGATAACCGGTGAAAACGCCGGCATTGTCGAAAACCGGCTTAGCGGACAGCAGCCAGTACCGCCGATCCGCGCCGGCTCGAACCGGCAGCGTGACATCGCGAAACGCGGCGCGCGCCGCTATGCGTTTGAGAATATCCGAGAGTTCGGGAGGTCGAAATGCGTCCTGGCCGCCGATGACGTCGGAGAACAGCACACCTTGAATTTCGGACGGCTTTTTTCCGGCGGCCTCGGCAAAGCGATCCGACACATGCATCAGAATGCCGTTGGCGTCGGTCTCCCACAACCAGTCGCTCGCATGTTCCTGGAAATCGTTGAGCAGGAGGCCGATGACTTCGCTCTGCGTCTCGAGCTTCAATTGGTCGCGAAGATGACGGACGAACAGGGTACCGTGGGCGACCAGGTTGCGCGAGATGAACACCGCGTAAAGCAGAAGCAACGCCGCGACGACGACAAATACCTGATGCCCGGCGAGCAACAGCGCGCCCACCGACGCCAGCACGGTCGTCCAGGTATAGGCCAATCCGGCTCGGGGCACCGTCGACAGACAGAAGGCGCCGCCGGAAATCATCCCGGCCATCAGACAGCCAAGAAACAATTGATGCATCAGGTCGGCGCCGGGAAACAGCATGAGTGGCGCCGCGCCCCAGCTCATCCCGAGAAAAGCCGCATGCAAGATCGCGCGCCGGATCGCGCGCTCAGAGGCTCCCGTCGGTCGCTTGTGTCGCGTCAGGCTCCATGACCACAGGGCGGCGCCGGCCTCCAACACGATCAACGCGCCCCAGCTCGACAGGATCGCGTTCGCCGCGGTATTCCAGAAGACGCCGACGACGATGGCTGCGTTCAAAATATTGATGATCATGGTCAGCGGCACGAGCTGAACCACGGCATCGATCTGCGCCGCCCGAATTCGGCGACGTGCTTGTTCGTCGAGATCGTCTAGCCCGATCGTAACCCCGATCAGGAACGCAGACAGGGACCTCGTCAGCGCGCGTAGAGTCATAACGCTTCACCAAGACCCCTGAATTTACGAATTTGGGGGACAGCGGTATTTGTTTCCTATTATCCGCGGTCACCTTGCCATTCATATACAAAGAAACCTTGAGGCGAGAAACTAATCTGAAATGTTGATTAACCATGTGTTTTCCGGGACCGCATCGGTGGGCGATACGAGGATGATCAAGCAAGATCATTCGAAAAAGGATTAGCTATTGTGTCCATTGCGCAGTTTTTCGACAAACTCTGACTGGTTCAGCCGCAAGGTTCTGGCGTGAAGGTTACAAAGCGCCAACTTCTCGAATACCGCAGGTGACTTCCGCTCCTGGCCCATCGCGTCATTTCGCGGCAATGCAGCATTTCGATCGCTTTCGGAGCGAAGCGGACATTGAGCCGGATTTATGCGTACGCGCCAACTGAATGCCCCGGGCCTTTACCCGGGGCTTTTCCTTGTGGATAGCCGCCCGCCGCCAGCGAACGAAGCGATTGTGGCAGGTGGTGTACGGACCAAAGACGTCCGGCAGGTCCCGCCACGTTGCCCCGCTGGTCCCCGCGCAGGCGGGGACCAGGCAAGAACGCCTATCAAGACGACTTGTCGCAAGCTTCGGTTCGTTTCGGCCAGCCGGTGTTGGCGTTGACGTAATCCTGCGCCGCGCTCTCGATCAGCGGCATGACCTTATCCTTGATCGGTTCAATCGAGGTCACCGTGGTATGCCACTTCGCCCCGTCCCATTCGACCAGAGAGATGCCCCCATGCCCATTGTGATCGGCGCAGCTTAGCCGGACCGGCGCGGCAAAGCCTTCGAGGCCAAGCTCCTTCAAGCGCGCGGCGGTGATGCTGAGGCTCTCGAAGCCGCGGCGCACGTCGTCGCTGTTGACCAGCTTCTTGCCGGTCAATTGCTGCGCGGTGCGGATCGCCTCGGCGATGATGACCGAGTTGAAGACGCCCCGGTAATAAAAATTCTCGCCGACTTTGTCCCGCGACGCGACCTGGCTCTTGCCTTTGTCGACGACGTATTTGAGGATGTCCTGAATCGCCGGAAAGTCCTTGCCGACCGCGTTGAGGTCGAGCGAGCTATAGCCCTTGGCATCCGCGCCCGCCGGGCGCGCGTCATCATCGTTGCCCGACCACCACACGCCAACCATGCGGTTCATCGGGAAGCCGGTCTTGGCCGCTTCCTTGATCGCGGTCGGGTTCATCGCGCCCCAGCCTTGCAAATAAATCCAGTTGGGCCGGTCACGCCGTACGTTGAGCCAGACTGAGGTCTGGTTCTGCATGTCGGAAACGGTCACCGGATAGAGCTTAAGCTCGAAGCCATAATCTTTAGCGAGCGCTTGCAGCAGCGGGATCGGCTCCTTGCCGTAGGGTACGTCGAGATGGACGAGGCCGATCGTCTTGCCCTTGAGCTTATCGAAGCCCCCCTCGACGTCGGCGACGTGCCTGATGAAGGCCGAGGCGCCGTCCCAATAGGTGGCGGGCGGATTGAAAATCCACGGAAATAGGTTGCCGTCGGCCGACGCGGAGAGGCCGTAAGCAAACGACAGGACCGGGATTTTATCGACCGTCGCCTTGGGGATCAGCTGCAGCGTGATTCCGGTCGCATTCGGCGTGATGACCACGGGATTGCGGCCTTTCACCGAGTCATAGCATTCGACCCCCTTCTTGGTGTCGTAGCCGGTCTCGCACTCCTCGATGATGAGCCGGACGCCGCCGATGCCGCCGTCGCGCTCGTTGAGCATCCTGAGATAATCCGCCTCGCCGTTGCCGGTCGGGATCCCGGATCCGGCAAACGCGCCGGTCCGATAGGTGAAGAGCGGAATGAAAATTCCATCCTCGGCCTGCGCCGTCGTCACCGCGATCGGCGCCGCCGTCGCAATCGCCAGTGCGAGAGCGAGGTGCTTTAGACGCATAATTGTTTCTCCCCTGATTGTTTGTGCCAGCGCTTCGGTAGGCTTCGGTTCGCCGTTCCGATCTCAGCGAACTTTTCTGATGAAACCGTTGATCTCGCCTTCGAGATGCAGCTTGCGGCGCTTCAGGTCGGCGATTGTGAGTTCATCGGGCGGGTTCTGAAACCGCGCCGTGGCAATTTCGTCTTGCAAGGCTTTGCGCCGACGTTCCAGGTATTCTACCTCGCCCGGCCTCACATTTTTCTCCACGTCCGCGCGCTCCGCCGGCACCCTTGGCTGACGATAGTCAAGGGTGCATCGAATTTATTGATTTAGATCAAAACACAAGGGTGCCCCGCGGCCGCGGCACCGCGTCAGGTCGGTGGCTTTTGCTATGTGCAGCGTCCGGCCAAAGCGAACACCCCGACGCTGGGAGCGCCGAGAGAAGGCTAGGCCTAAATCAGCAACCAGGCCGAACGGTCAAGCGGCCCTGGGGTGTTCGATCTACCTCATCTATGCGCAGCTCGGCTTGCAGGTCTGCCAAGTTGAGCGGCACGTCGCGCCCCTCGATATCATCGGTCGCAGAATGATGGTAGGCAGCCAACCTGTTGAGCGAATCGAAACGAGCGGTCAGGTAATTGGCCATGTACTCGGCAAACTCTCGTTCTCCCGGTTGATCGGAGAGCTGCAGGGTTTTTGCCTGGGCGAGGAGTTCTTGCGGGCTAGTTACAGGCAAATGAAGATGGGTTTCCCCCCAGTACATCGCGGCAGCATCAAGCGTTCTGTCTCCACCGTACTTTAACGAGTCGCTTATGAGCTGTGCTTCTTCCTGGTCCCAGGCGGTCTGATTGGCAGCATTCTTTCGTGGATTCTGGAACGAGCTGAGGAAATCCAGCCTCAGCTGCTGTTCCGCTTCCTGAGCTGCGTTGTATCCTTCATTTCCCTCAGCATCAGTTCCGACGGCAAACCCATTATAGATTTTTTCCACTCTATCCGCCGCCGCATTTTTCTGCGGACCAGCATTAGCACCCAGATCTCCGCAGACAAATATCAGAAAACAGGCTGATGTGCAGAGACTGCTTGCAGCGGCAGCCGTGGCAATTCTGAAGCCTCTGGAATGCGCTGCCCGCGCATCAATAAGCCCCTGCGCCGGTGCCTGAGATTCGGAGAACTCGGCGGCGCCTGAATTCAAGTTCAGTAACGCCTTGTTGCCGGCACCACTGTCGAACCAACTAATGGTAAAACCAGCCGCAAAAGCTTGCGGGGTAAAGGCGACCAGCACGCAAATCATTGTTTGTAACCACAGCTTGTGTCTGGATCTACACATCGGACGACTGTTTGCTTCTATTTGATCTGACATCCCGCGCATAACGACCGGCCGCAAAATCGTCAAGGTCCATGCAGCACGCATCGGACTCGATCCCACCGGCTTCTCCGGGCACCCCCTGAGATCGGGATTTCTGACCAGCGCTGCCGCGCGAGGTGCTTCGATCTTCAAAATGATGGACGTGAGTCGACACAAAATTTTGCAGCAATCTCGTTGAAGAACCGCTCCAGCAAATTCCGGGCACGATAGAGGTAGCGGCTAAAGCAGATTGGCTCTGTCCGGTTCCGCTTCGCAGGGATGTTTGCCCACGCGCCATGCTGGCTGACAAGGGCTGTGATCCAATCCGCATCAAATCCACGGCCGGCGAGTGACATGGCTCCCGATCTCAGGCCGGATAGCAGGGTAAGGACGCGCGACCTGCTGTTGGCCTCGTCCCGGTCGAAAATGACCCGAACCGGAAGTCGCGTCCAGCACGACGGTTTCTGGAACGAGCCGCGCTATACCGCGACCGGTTTCCCCCGCGTGTTCTATCTGCGCTACCACGGCTATGCGAAGTTTTTCGCGCTGTGGGCGATGGCGCGCTCCGCAATCTTAAGCGCGGCAATATCCGCGTCATAGCCTACAGGATGTAGCTTGCGAGGTGCTTGGCGAGGCCGGGAATGAACTCGGATTTCAGGGGATAGTGGCAAAACGGCAACACCTAGCAGGGAGGCCACGTGCTCTAGGTATTCCAACAAATAGGGTGCACTCAGGGGGCTGTCATGAAGAAAGCCGCGCTTGGAATCATCGCCATCGCAGCGCTGATCGGGACGCCTGCTCTGGCCGCCGACATGGCGCTCAAGGCACCACCGCCGCCGCCTCCGCCGGCGTGGAGCTGGACCGGATTTTACGGCGGTCTCGAGGCTGGCGCCGGTTGGGGAACCAGCCGCCAAACCGATACATCCGGCGTCACCAGCGGTGACTACAGTCAGTCCGGCGGGCTGTTTGGCGGTACCATCGGCTACAACTCGCAAATCAACCATATCGTCTTCGGGCTCGAGGCCGATTTGTCCTGGACCGGAATCGATGGCTCGGTCAGCCTGCCTGTGTGTACGGCCGGCAAGGGAACGATGTGTTTCACCAACATGCAGGGGCTGAACACGGATCGGGCGCGGCTGGGCATCGCCTGGGATCGATTTCTGGTTTACGTGACCGGCGGCTTGGCCGGCGCCAGCATCTATGACGGCCAGCAGTCGTGCGCAACGCCAACAGCAGGCGCCAGCTGCGGCACCCAGACCGAGTGGACGGGAACCATCGGCGGCGGCGTGGAAGCCTACCTCGCTCCGAAATTGTCGCTAAAGCTCGAGTATCTCTATGCCGACTTTGGCACCAAGCAATCTTACACCGTGGTCATTCCTGTGAGCGTCTCGGAAAGGGTCAATATCCTTCGCGCTGGCATCAACTATCACTTCTAAGCCGGCACGCGCTGTCGCTGCCGATACAGCCATTGCGAGAACGAAATAGATTGGGCCCCGGCATTGTCCGGGGCCCTTTCACTGAAGCCCCGGGCCTTTACCCGGGGCTTTGCCTTGTGGATAGTCGACCGGCCATGAATAGACGCGAACGCGCCGCCCTGCATTCGGCCGAACAACCCCTTGCACTGCTGCGGCCGACGCGGTCGAGCGCGACGCTGATCTTTCTGCCGACCTACAACGAGTGCGACACAATCGGGCGGATGATCGACGCGCTGCTTGAGCTGCCGATCGCCTGCGACGTGTTGGTCGTCGACGATCGATCGACCGACGGCACGACCGGCATTCTCGTGTCACGCGCCGCCGCCGAGCCGCGCTTGGCGGTGATGGTGCGTCCCGGCAAGCTCGGCATCGGCTCGGCCCATATTCTCGGCTGGATGCAGGCCCGCCGTCTCGGCTATCGGCGCATCGTGACGCTGGATGCCGATTTTTCCCACGATCCGGGCGATATACCGCGCCTGCTCGCGGCCCTCGACCAAGGCGCGGACGTGGTCATCGGCTCGCGTTTCGCTGCCGGCGGGCGGCTCGACTACGTCGGCTGGCGCCGATTTGTCAGCCGCAGCGCCAACTATCTGGCGCGCACCGCGGTGGGCCTGCCGATCTCCGAGTACACGACCTCGCTGCGCGCCGCACGGCTCGACCGTGTACCTGAGGGGCTGGTCGAGACTATCGAGAGCGGCGGCTACAGTTTCTTTCTCATATGTATGGTGCGCTTCGTGCGCGCGGAGCTGAAGGTCACGGAGATCCCCATCCATTTCCATCAACGCACCGAAGGGACGTCGAAGATTTCCCATCTCGAGATCGTGCGCGGCGCTCTCAACCTGATGCGACTGACATTCAGGCGGAAATGGCAAAACCGATACGCGCTTGCCGGCGGCGTTGCCCATGATTGCCCGGCCTGCCATCAGCCTTTTCTCATTCCAGCGCCATCAGGTGGGCTGGTCTGCGTCGCCTGCTCGTATCGCGAACCATGACTTCGCTGGCCGGCCGGCGCGCCGTCGCGATTGCACAGCGTATCGTCGCCGCGTGGAATGCGCTTGGCACGCGATGGCATCCGGTCGCCGTCATCATCGTGGCCTGGGCGGTGCTGGCGCTACCGCTGGTGTTTTTCCGCGGCTACAATTCCGACGAGGGTCTCGCCGTTTCCATCGCGCGCACCGCGCTCGAAGACGGCGAGTGGCTCGTCCCGCACGCGTTCAACGTGCGCTGGATCGAACGGCCGACGCTGCTGTCGTGGATCATCGCCGCCTTCAGCGAGCCGTTCGGGCATGTCAGCCAGATCACGGCGCGCTTGCCGATCATCTTGTTCCTGTTGTGCGGCTGTCTGCTGATCTATCTTCTGTTGCGCAAAGTCGGCGCCGGCGTTGCCGCGGCGCTGTTCGGCACCGCGCTGTTCCTCGCCTGCCCGCTGGTGATGCGCGCCTATGTGATGATCACCGCCGACATGCCGCTCGCGGTGCTGTTGTTCCTGGCCTTCGTGCTGTGGTGGGACGGTTGCGCGAAGGGCTCCGTCGGCGTCGGTCGCTGGCTGGCCATCGGCGTCGTGCTGGCGCTGGCCGGGCTGCTGAAGGGACCGCAGCCGATCGCCTATTTCGCCCTTGGGGTCGGCGTCTTTGTGCTCGGAAGCCGTTCCTGGCGGCAGCTTCCGGGCCTGATCCTCGTCGGTCTGATCTGCGCCGTTCCGCTGGCGCTGTGGTACGCCGCCATCTACCGGCCCGGCGACGAAGGTATCTGGGCGGCGTTCATGCGGGTGCGGCCGAACCTCATCTTCTCCGGCCCGCTGACGGCAAGCGTGAGATTGCTGAGCGACACGTTGCCGGCGGCGCTGGCCGCGGCCGTGTACCTCATCGCGCGCGGCTTCGGCGGCGGCTACTCCGTGCCGCCCCGCTTCGTTGCCGCGCTCGCCTGCTACGCCTTCATCGCTGCGCTGTTCATCCTGTTCTGGCCGGGCGGCTCGGCGCCGCGCTATTATTTTCCGATGGTGCCGGCGCTGTGCGTGTTGGGCGGGCTCGCCTACGATGCGCTGGCCGCACGGCGGCCGCAGATCGTCGCCCCGCTCTTGCTGCTGACGGCGGGGCTTCTCGTCTACGCTCTGGGCTATTCCATTGCCTCGCCGCTGTTGCCGATG
>Ga0208820_1001919_pt1 | contig 10795 bp, 10 predicted proteins | sample June2015DPH_16_5_FD_184713 | JGI IMG/M metagenome (GOLD analysis project Ga0208820, IMG submission 184713) | Peatland microbial communities from SPRUCE experiment site at the Marcell Experimental Forest, Minnesota, USA - June2015DPH_16_40... | ecosystem: Environmental > Terrestrial > Soil >...
CGACAAAAAGTGGCTGCAACACTTGAGCGTCCACGCCACCGGCCTCGTGCTGTGCCTGTCCATCCTCACCGTGATGATCACCATGAAACTGCGTGAGGGTGGCTGGATCACGCTCGTGATCACCTGCTTCTGCATCCTCGGGTGCTTCGCCATCCGCCACCATTACCGCCGCTTCACCCAACGCCTCCGCCAGGTCGAAGCCGCCCTCGAAGACATTCCCGCTGATCCCACCCGAACAACGCCCGCGTTCGATCCGAAGAAATCCACCGCCGTCATTCTCGTCGGCGGCTTCGCCAAACTCGGCATCCACTGCATGCTCAACATCTTCCGCATTTTCCCACAGTCGTTCACCAATGTGGTGTTCCTCTCTGTCGGCGTGCCCAATTCCGACTTCTTCAAGGGCGGCAGCCGCATCGAAGCACTGGAGGAACAAACCCGCGCAACCCTCAATCGTTACGTCGAAATGGCCAACCGCTTCGGCATCCCGGCCGAGTCCAGCTATCGCATCGGAACCGACATCGTCAACGAGGTCGCCGAGGCCTGCGTCGAACTGTCCAAAAAATATCCCCACGCCGTCTTCTTTGCGGGCGAAGTCGTGTTCGACGAGCCGAAATGGTACGACCGCATCCTCCACAACGAAACCGCCTACGCCATCCAGCGCCGACTCCGCTTCGCCGGCGTGCCCATCGTCATCCTGCCCATCCGCCTGTTCCGCAATCGGAAGATCCAACCCGCTTCGCCCACGCCAGCCCCCGCGTGAGTTACCCCCGTCGTTCTCCTCCCCATCCGCGTGTAAAACCACATCCGACGGGCCGGAACAGGCCTCAAACGAAGCCAATTCCGGCAAACGAAGCCATGTGCCAAACTGTCCCACTTGGACTTCTAACGCCTTTTCCATCAAGCTTCTCCACACCGTCCAACACCCCGACAAATTGGCTTCGTTTGGCAGAATTACATATCGGAAGTATGTACTTTACGCAAGGGGGCGGGAATGAGGGGTAAATGGCTGCTTTTGATGTTTTCTTTCTGCCTGTATGGCCTCATCGATCTCCTTGGTGAAATCGACCAGTTCGCCAATCCGACACGCTATCTCGTCAGCGTTCAGTCTCTTATTAGAAACGATTTCCATAATTCGCATTCCGTCGATAAGAAAGACGTTGAATGGAGGCACCCGAAACTCACGTCCGAATTCTTTGGCCGCCCACGAGGTATATTCATCGAACTTTTTGTACTTCGCCAAGGCCACCTGAACGCCAAGCTCCCAATGGTGCCTGCGCTCCTGCGAGCGGTTTGTCAGCCAGATTCCGAGCAGGCTAAACAAGGCACCTATGACACTGCCGATGGCCGCACTAATGCCGATCAGGGCGGATATAACAACAGCAAATTCCCCCGTAGACAACTGCTGTATTTGAGTGAGCATTTGATTGGCCTCATGCTGTTTAGCTTCGTGGTTGGTTTAGTGACCTCATTCTGCACGGTTACCATAATAGCAAGGAAGTCGGGGCTGTGAAGATGCAAAAGCCAGAGGGGAACCGCTCAACCGCTCATCAGTACCGAAAACCAGATGAACGCGGCCAGAATGCTAATGGCCATGCACGCAACGCCGTGCCCCGGCTCCTTCTTGGCCAGCAGGTAGATGCCCACGAAAAAACCGATGAACGGCACGATGACCGCCAAGGCGTATCCGGCGATGATGTTCCCCTGACTGACGGTTTCTGGCTTGCTCACGATTGTGGGGCGAGACACAACGACCCTCGGAACCATCCGGCGCTTCGGAATCATCACATCCGTTTTGCAGTTCGGGCACTCAAAAACCTGATCGTAGAGAGAGTCTTCGATTTCGAGTTCTACAGCACAGGTCGGGCATTTTTCGATGTTGGCCATAGTCGATCTCCTTCAGGTTTTGTCCGCATAGGAGAGCAGTCGCGTCAATGCCGCGGCGAATTCATCCCGGATTTGTTGGTTTCGTGGAAACGCTTCGATCTTCTTACCATAGATGTCATAAACCTCTGGGTATGCACGCTTGCGACATTCATGGTAATGCTCACCAGCAGCGTCAAAGCCGACTCGCCGTTTGCCGGGCAAGTGGGGACGAAATTCGACAATGGCTGTGTCTTCGCGCTCTCTGGGGGCGAACTGGTCGGGACGGCCAACTTGCAACGCAGCCACAGTCGGTGCGAAAGCGGAACGGAATACGCCGCAAGCGACGGCGAAACGGTGCCTTTTGTCTCTAATCCCCGTCAGGAAATGGGTGTAGTATCCAGCAGCAAATACTGCGGCGATCTTGCCCGCCTCTATAAGAAATGGAAGCCAGTTATTTACGTGCTCGCCTTCCTTGCCGGTTGGGCCTGTTATGGGGGGCGGATTCGTCATGCTGAACGCAGTCAGTCTGGTATGCTAAAACCCCTTAAAAACCAAGGAAAAACCGGCCAAAAATAGTTGAAAATAATGCTTTACATACCCTTGCGTTATGTATTATATTAGCACCATGAAAAACAGGACACAGCCTCAGTTGGGAAAGTCGGAAATCATCGAGCAGATTCGGCTGGCCTGCTCCAACGAGCCTGCCGCCGTCGAGTTCATGGAGCAACAGCGTTGGAATGGCTCGCCCTGCTGCGTTCACTGCGGGTCGAAGAACGTCTACAAGATGGTGGACGCCAAGACGGGTCAGCGCAGCAAGCGGTTCCTCTGGCGCTGCCACGATTGCAAAGAGCAGTACACCGTTCGCATCGGCTCTGTGTATGAAGAGACGCGGCTCCCGCTTCGCCACTGGGTCTATGCGTTCTGGCGAGCCTCGACTTCCAAGAAAGGCGTCAGTGCATTGGAAATCCAACGGCACTGCCAGATCAGCTACAAGTCGGCCCTGTTTCTCATGCATAGGATTCGCTTCGCTCTCGCGCCCGGCGGCGGCCAGAAGTTGAAGGGGCTGGTCGAGCTTGATGAAACCTATGTCGGCGGCAAAGTCCGCCCACATCCGCACCGGGCCGGGCGACCCCGAAAGAGGGGACGCGGAACGCGCAAGGTTCCGGTGTTTGCAATGATTGAACGTGATGGCGGTATCCATCGGCGGGTCGTGGCGAATGTTAGCGCCAAGACGCTTCGTGCAGCTCTCGCCGAGAGCGTGGACAATCGCTCGGTGATCGTCACAGATGAATTTGCGACCTACGCACCGATTGGCCGTCAGTTCGCTGGTCACGAAGTCGTTTGCCATCGGGATGGTGAATATGTGCGTGACGGCTGGATTCACACCAACACGGCGGAGTCATCCTTCGCAATTCTCAAGCGCGGCATCACCGGAATCTTTCACGCGGTCAGCAAGAAACACCTGCCCCGCTACGTAGGTGAATTCGATTTCCGGTGGAACACCCGCAGAATGAATGATGGCGAACGCACCGTCACGGCGATTCGGAGTGCGGAAGGCAAGCGCCTGATGTATCGTGAGTCAACACAGAAGGCGGCGTAAGACCATGACCGAGAAACAGCCCAAGTCAAAGCGAAAGCAGAAAACCGGGCCGAAGGAAGAACGGCTCAAGATTACGGTGCCGGTAGAGGCCGCGATCAAGGCGTCGTTCGCCAAGAAGAAGCCGAAGGGCGGCTGGCCTATTTAGGGGAAGGAGCCGGTAGTAAACTGAGAGACACCAGCAAACCAAGTGAACTAGAGGAAGCATTGGCTAGTTCACGCCATGATGTGTTGGTTTTGGTGGCGTCTCTCGATCAAGCCACCAATCCACGCCAGACCACTCCCACGCATCGTTTAGCAACCATTCGATTTGCACCGCCCTTCCGAAGTCAGGTGGGAGATTGGGAAAATTGGAGCTGGCGGAAAACTTGGCGGGCGCTGCGAGCGCATTCGTCAGGACAAGACCAAACAGGATTCGCTGCTTTAAGAAGTATTGTTCTTCTCGGCCCAGATGCGGCCACGCTTCTGAGTTATAGATTTTCCGCACGGCTGCGTCAGTGGCTTCGCGGCTCCGCCTCTCTGTTTCTGCGAGTACATCACGCAATCGGCCCCCTTCCGCTTTGGCGAGCGTCGCCAGTGTACATCGAGACGGAAGCTTCCCTTGAATCTCTTTTAGAAAGTCTCGTTGTTCCAGCCAAGTCATCTCTTTCTCCCTCCGTTTCCGCTGATACTGCCGAACATGAACCCTTGCGTAAAGTACATACTTCCGTTACATATTTTCAGCCCCCCTCCTTGCCGCTGTTTACCCTGAGCAGCGTCGAAGGGTAGCCACAGCGCTCCCTGCCCCGACAGCGGATGTCGGGGTGAATCGCCGTGCCCTGGTGCTCAGGTAGGGACGCGCTGCCGCGCGTCCACACGCCGCCGTGCCTCTGGTTGCCACGCTGAACGTTCCTCCGCATCCCGTCCCTTATGTCAAAGATCAAAATACAACCGCGTAGAATATACATTATCGTATACAGACTGTCCAGTCCGGTCTCATGGCCGGTCAAAAAAAAGAAACAGGTCTGGCGTGTGAAGCCGACTCCGACGACACGCACCGCGTATGTATGGGGGTCAACTCTTGACACTTGCCATTTGGAGCCGCAAAGACGAGGCAACCTCTACTCCCTCCTCAACGCCTTCACGGGATCAACGTTCGCGGCGCGGTTGGCGGGGAGCAGACCGGCCAACAGGGAAACCACTGCTGCGCCGACGATCAGCATCACGCAGAATCTCAGGTTGATCGAAAATATCGAGTCGGGTATCAGCAGCGCTTCTTCGGGATCAAACACCGACCGACGCGCGAACCCGATCACCCAATGGCTGATCCCGATGGCCAGCACCCAGCCGAGCACCATCCCGACAATCGTCCCGAGCACGCCCTGCATCATCGCTTCGCCGAGAAACAACCGGCGTATGTCCCGTTTCGTCGCCCCCAGCGCGCGAAACAAGCCGATGTCCACGCGGCTGTCGGACACCGTTTTCGACGTGGTGCTCCACACCAACGCGCACGCCAGCCCCAAAATCACCCCGCCCAGCGCGAACGCGACCTGCTTGACGACGCGCACCGTGCTGTCGAACGCCTCCGCTTGGTTCTCGAACGTCCGGGCCCGCGTCGCCACCGTAAACCCCATGTCTTCGATCCGCTTGGCTATCGTCTCGACATTGGCGCCGTGCTTCACCAGCACCACGCCCTCGGTGTACTCACCCGGTTTCGGCTCGCGCCGCCCGCGCTCCCCGTAGACCACCTCGTCCGCCGCCCGCGGCGGATTGCGCGCCGCCAGACGGTTGCGCTGGTCGATCCACTTCTCGCACATTTCCGCCGCGTCAAACGGTAGCAGTACCTTGTTGCCGGGACAAAAACCGACCACCCGCCCCTTCAAGTTGAGCGTGGTGTTGAAAATGGTCATGTCGTAGATCCCGCGGTAGCTGCGTTCCATCGAATCGCGCTCCGACGTGACCTCGTCGTCGGCCAGCGGCTTGTATTCGCGTTTCGCGTAATCGTAATTGAACCGCGCCAGACGCGCGTAGTTGTCCCCGAGCACAATCGTCACATCCCGCCCAAGCCACGTCTTCTCCCCGTTCGGGTCGTCCTCCAGTTTGCCGCGCTTCTCGTCGAACCGCAGCTTCACCTCGCGTTCCCCGACCACCAACGGAATCGCATTCGTCACGCCCGTCACCAACGCGCGGTCGGTCACGTACCGCAATAGCAGCGCTTCGGGCACACCCTGCAGCTCGCCAACGCCCCGCGGTCGTTTGTCCAGCGAACTGATGCTCACGGGTTGCACGACCACGGGCCGGTCTGCCGCCTCCACTCCCGACCAGCCCCGAATCTCGTCGAACACGGACTCGGTCAGGAATTGCATCCGCTTCTTCGCTTTCTGCCTCTGCTCGTCGTTGGACATGGTGAATTCATATGGGTTCTCGCCGGTGTACACGCGGATGACGTCCGGGTCGATTTCCTCCGTCCAGATGGTCCTGACCGCCACGTCGCGCACTCCCGCCAGCAGCGAATTCACCGTGACGACGACCACCACCCCCAGCGCCACCGAGATGATGGCGAACGCCGCCCGCTTCTTCCGCAGCCCCAGCTTCTGCGTCGTCAACCGCAAATAATCCCGCCGCCGAATCATAAGGAAGCATCCGAATCCCGAATCCCGAACATCGAAGAAAACCCGAAGCAGAAAGACCCGCAAACTCCCTCCGGAACCATTTTGTGATTGGCATATTGCTGCTTTCGAAATTGTTTCGGATTTCGTGCTTCGGATTTCGAGTTTCTCATACTCACACCAGTCCCCCCTTCTCGATGTGAATGACGCGTTGCGCAAACGCCGCCGCCTTCTCGTCGTGCGTGACCATCAGCACCGTCACGCTACGCTCGCGGTTGATGCGCTGCAACAATTCCATCATGTGCCCGCCGGTCTCGCGGTCGAGGTTGCCGGTCGGCTCATCGGCCAGAATGATCTTCGGATTGGTGATCAACGCCCGGGCAATCGCCACCCGTTGCGCTTCGCCCCCCGATAACTGGTCCGGCTTGTGGTCCAGCCGTTCTTGCAACCCAAATTCCGCCAGCAACGCCCGGGCGCGCTCCCGTCGGCTGCGCTCGTCCACGCCCGCAAACACCAGCGGCAGCGCCGTGTTGTCCACCGCGTTGTAGTAGCTCGGCAGGTTGAAGAACTGGAAGACAAACCCGATGGTCCGGTTGCGAAACGCGGAAATTTGCCCGTCGTCCATCGCGCTCAGGTTTTCGCCCGACACGATCACCTCGCCTGCCGTCGGCGTCAACAGACCCGCAATGAGCTGGATCAGTGTCGTCTTGCCCGAACCGCTCGGCCCCATGATCGCCTCGAAACTGCCCTCGCGCAGATGCAGCGTGACGTTGCGTAGCGCCTGCACCCGCTCGCTCTTCAGCCGATATTCCACACTGATGTTTTCCAGCCGAATCATTCAATACTCGTAGGGACGACCCACCGCGGCGCGCCCCTTGAAAGTGCGCGTTGTCAAAGGTAGGCGCGACCTGCTCCTACCGCTTTCCGCCCGTGAACCGTTCGACGCCGATATTGCCTTCTTCATCCGTGGCGCGCACGGCGATGAAATGTGGACCGGACGCAAGCGGCCCGATCTTGACCTCGAACGCTTCTTCCAGACTATCGAACACGCCGTCCTTCGGTGCGAAAAACTTCCATTCCCCGCCGTCGACCGCGTACTCCAGATAGCGAATCAGACTGAGATTGTCGCGCGCGATGCCCTTCAAAACCCCGCTCGCCGCGTCATACGAAAGGTCCAGCACTTGCGGGCGCGTGTTGTCCACCTTGACGAGGTCGCTGACCTTCTCGTCCGTGAGCGCTTCGCCGGCGGGATTCGATTCCTCATCGCTGGCGACCACCTTGATGCGATACCAGCCGTCGGGAATCGATTCGGTGTCCCACGAGTAGTCGGTCTTGTGCAGCGGCTTGTCCAGAAATGCCGGCACCCACGCGTCATCGCCGTCGGCCTGGTAATACAACCGATACACCAGCGTGTCGCCATCCTTGTCGTTGGCGCGCCAATGGATTTCCTTCACCGGGTTCGCCGCTTTCGGGCGGGCATCGCCGCTCTTGGCCGTCGACTCGGCTTCGCCAGCCGCACTTGGACCTGGGGTCGTCTCGCCATCGCCGGATTTCTGCTCTGCCGACGGTTCGGTCTTCGGTTTTTCCGTCGCTGGCTTCGGTTTCTCCCCGATTTCAACGGACAACATCTCCGGTCTCTGGTTCTGCATCTGATAATACAGACTCAACGACTTCAGTATCGGTTCGGCAGTCGCCGCAAGCTGGGCACGCACTTGGATGAACCGCGCCCGCGGGCTGGCCACTTTCTCGGGCGACTTCTTCAACGGCTCCGACCAATCCGACCACGTCGAATCCGGCAACGCCGTGTTGCCCGTGCGCGTGGAAACCGAAATCGCCCCGCTTCCCATCCAAAACAGGTTGCCCCACGTCGTCAGGAACCGGCAGTCGCGCACCTCGCTGGTAAAATCGCCCTCCCGCGCCTTCTGCAGGTCGATGTCATATCCGTTGCCGATGTTGCCCGTGCCGACAAACGCGAGCTTGCCGTCGCGAAGCGCCAGCGTCAACGCCTGCTTCTCTTCGAACGCAAACAGTAATTCCCAGTTCTGGCTGTCCCGCACGCGGTACACGCGGCCTTTGCCCGACATCCCCGCTAGGACCGTGCCATTGTTCTCGACCTTCACGTCCAGGATCGATTCATCGTTCCAATTCGTGAGGCGGTCGACCCGCCCGTCCGCATGTCGCACGTAGAGCGTACCGGCGAGCAGGTTCGCCAGGCGCGCCTCGGGCGGCGTCTCGCGTCCCGGCCCGCCTGTCTCGGCGGTCACCGCCGCGCCAAACTGGCCGGTCAACCGCTGCGTGAGGTCCTCAAACTCGGCGGCGCTCGGTCGCCGGGCGGCGACACCCCGAGGACGCCTCACCCGTTGCTTGTTCACGCCGATGTAGACGTCGTCCCCGTTCACCGCGAGCGCTTTCACCTCGTCCTCGGCGAATTCATGAAGCACCACACCCTTGCCCTTCTCTGTGATCCGGAACAGCAACCCGCGGTCGCTGCCGCCTGCCAGCAACGCGCCGTCAGCTTCCAGCGCCAGGCACAGGATGTTGGAGTCCTCCGCGGCAAACCATTCCTCGACTTTGCCGTCCTGGCTGATGTGGAACACTTTTCCGTCGGGCCCCGTACCGGCAAAAATCTGATCTTTCTTGTCGGTAACGAGCGACCAAATATACGGCGCGCGCAACCGGCAATAGGCTTCCTCGGGTTTCGTGCCGGCGGCCTTGTTGCTCGTCGAGATCTTGTAGATCTTGCCGTCGGGCATCGTGGCCGCGTACAGATTGCCACGCGAATCCAGCGTCAGCGCCGTCACCGCGATCGTATCCGCTTCGAGAAGTTTCGTCGTCCGACCGTCCTTGCCCAGCGCGAATACGTCGGCGGGTGAACCCGTGCCGAAGTAAATCGTCCCGTCCCGATCGACCGCGGAACACCAGATCTCCTTGGCGAATTCGCCGAGCTTGGTCGCGTCATGGCCCAGCCGCAATTCGCCGTCACTCGTGACGATGAGACGATAGAGCTTGCCGGTCATGAAATCCTGCGGCGACTTCAATTCCCACGGCTCGGTCTTCACCGCAAATGAAGAACCGCTCATCAAAACCGTTAGAATGGTCACAATCGTCAATTGGCGGGATAAAGTTGAAGTGGTGGTTTTCACGGTTTGGTCGCCCTTTACAGTTTTCATTCCCGTCGAATCAGCACACGGACGCTGGCTTGTCCGCTGAGGACCCAGCCGGTCGGTTCTACAATCTGCTGGAGATCGGCGGCAGCCGTCACGTCGCCCGCATTCGAGTCCTCCAAAATGCTGACGATGCTCGCCGGAAGATTTTTCAATAGCTTGCCGCGGTACTGCATCCCCTGGCTGGACGTCGGCATCAACGCCACCAGGTCCGTACTGCGATGTCCTTTCTGGATCACGTCGAGGTAGTCATCCAGGTTGTCGGGTGACGCGGCGTCCGTCGGCGCTACGCTTCCGGAAACGATGGTGACCGTGAGGTAGCGCATCGAATCGGTGGCCGCCGGCACCTGAATGGGAATCGTCCTGGTCACCTCCGCTTGGCCGAATGGTTTGAGCACAACCGCCAGCGGCACGGTCTCGCCCCGCTCAACTTCCGATTTGCCAAAGTACGCCCGCTTGATCTCGGCGGTCTGACGGGTAAGCGTCGCGTCCACCTTCACTTCCAAACGCTTTACGGTCGGGCTGCCGAACGGCGTGTTGACCATGGCGACCAGCGGCATCAGTCCTTCCATATTGATGAATCCGCCTCCCGCGTTAAAAAACGTGTTGGACTCGGTCACGGTCCGTGGCGAACCACCGGTTTTCGTCGGGCCCAGGTCGGCGCTCACGGAAATGCGCGCGGTTGTGTCCTGGGAAGAACCGGATGCCGCGCTGACCGTTTGCGCAACCGCGACGATTACCAGTTCGGCCGTAAACGCCTGGTTGTCCATGATCTCCACGTCATAATGTTCTGTCTGGCCCGTGTCGTGGTTGACCGCGTCAATGCTGAGCGGGATCATCCGGACCTGCGTCTTCGTGTCCGCCACAATGCAACTCTGCCAGTCGCCCACCATCGACCCGATCTCGGCGACGGGCGTGGCCAGCTTGAACGATCTCTCCATGCTCGACATGATGGTGTGCACCTCGGCCAGCACCGCGGGCGCCTGTACCGATCCGCCTCCAAAAAACGGGTGGCCAAATGCCAGGACCCGGTTCTTCTCGATGTACGTCGCCGTGCCCACCGCGGTCATGTTCAAATCACCGCGCATTAACTCCACACCGATGGATCCGCCGGGTTCGATGTCGCCGCTCCGACGCGGCAGCGCCCCGCTCCCGGCGCCGCCCGCGACCACCGGCATCATGCCGAAGCTGGTGAATCTCGAAGCCAACTGCCCGATCACACCCGCACTGAAACCGCCGAGCGAAAGCGGTGTCAGCAACGGCCGCGGCGTATCGAAATCGCTCGCGTCGCGGGACAACGGCGCGTTCGGCAACGCGAACATCGTCGGTATGGACGACGAGCGGCCCAGCGAAACCGAGGCCATGACCGTTGTGGGCGGCACAAACGGCATCGTCAGTTGGGCCATCATGTTATGGATCGGCGTGACTCCCGCGAGTGGCTCGTTTTCAAATATCCAACCGTACGACAGCGCACCAATGAGTTTGTCGTTGACGTAAATCGGGCTGCCGCTCATACCCGCGATGACCTTGTGCTTCTCGAGGTTCGCCCCGCTCATGCGGATCAGAATCATGTCCTGCCTGGG
>Ga0208820_1001927_pt1 | contig 10769 bp, 9 predicted proteins | sample June2015DPH_16_5_FD_184713 | JGI IMG/M metagenome (GOLD analysis project Ga0208820, IMG submission 184713) | Peatland microbial communities from SPRUCE experiment site at the Marcell Experimental Forest, Minnesota, USA - June2015DPH_16_40... | ecosystem: Environmental > Terrestrial > Soil >...
GTCTGCCGTCCCTGGCGCCCAAACTAGCTGTTCCAACATTCAAATCGCGGCAAGTTCAAAACAGACTCAACTCATGACTGGCCCGTCATTTACCGTCGGAGCACCGTGCTTTAGCCGGACACTAGTGTAGCCGTTTTTTTCATGATCCAATTTGATCCACTTAGGCGGCCTTGATTTCCAAAACCGCGCCCTTCCTCACCAGGTTGACCAAATTTCTCTGCGCCTCGTGCTTCTATGGACTGATCGCCTGCATGTAAACGTCCGTCGTGACTTTCAGACTCGCGTGTCGCAGCAGTTCTTGTACGACCTTCGGGTTTTCGCCGTTGGCGTTCAGTAGTGTCACAAAGGTGTGCCGGAATGTGTGATACGAAACGTGCTTCGTCACTCCTACACGCTTCAAAGCTGGTGTGCCGTAATACCGCCTCAGCGTCCCCGGCCAATAGGGTTGCCGACCTTTTGTGTGTGGAGAGGCAAATACCCAATCGCTTGGGAACGCGTGCGGAGAACGTTGTCTCCATGCGCAAAGCGGTTCTTCGGTTTGCGCGTCCAGGGGAACGTCTTTCAGAGACGCCTCCGTTCTCGACGCACCTTCCCGTCGCCTTTCACCGCTGACGTATTCCCCCTGCTCTCTCTGGTGATCTGTCCCGCTCCCACCGCATTCGAAATAGCTCCAAGATCCATCCACAATTGCCCTGCAATGGAAGCCATTTCCGATTCATAATCCCGAAGTAAATCACGTGGGCCACGAGGGATGACAGGAGTGATCGCAAGTGGATCTGCCAGGACATGAGCGTTATCCGCTGAGGCACGCGTGATCGTTACATGCGGCGGTTCGGTGGCGGGGGCTTACTTCGTACTGCAGTGAATGCTGGCTGTGATGCGGTAACAATGCATAACAGGAAAGTAAGAAGCACCTTGCCCGAAGTACACGTCGACCACCATCGATGCCGAGGGGGGAAGAACGGTGTAACCCGAAATGAGCACTACGGGAATGTCCGGCGCGATAAAATTGATCTCCTGCGCCAGGCGTGAACCCGTGAGTGAGAGCATTTGATAATCCACAAGTGCCGAGTCAAAAGAAGGTTTTTTGCATCGCCGTAGCGCTTCTACCGGATCGGCCGCTGCGATCACTTCGAAACCGCATTCTGTAAGAACGCTGCTCAGCCACCTTCTGGATCTGGCGTTATCGTCTACATAGAACACCGTTGTCATTCCATTGTTCATTGTGCGCACTCCTGCTGTACTTCTGAGAGCGTGGGCCTACTCGATGCCCTTGCCAGTAAAGGTTGAGTGAGCGAACTGGTCTTTCAGGGGTGGCGGCCAAAGAGGAAATTGAAGAGCGGTGACTTGGAAGGCGATGACGCCTGAGCTGTCGATCCCGTGTTCGACAGCTCCGAATCGATCAGGAATGCAGCCTGGTCCCATACGCGCGGATCATTCTCGATTTCGTGGTGGGGCTTGTTGAAGATCTTTTGGGCGCGACGGACGCTAGCATAGGGTTGCAACAATCGCTTGAGAGTGACGCGAACGCGCTAGCAGTGTTCGGAAGACGTGGCCAACGAAGTGAGTTCTCTCGCAATCGCGGCAAAGTGATCGAGTTCTGCTCACAGGTGAAGAAATTGACTTGCGCCTATCGCGCTTAGGAAATAACACGTCCGTGGCGTTACGCTACGCTGCGGCAATGTGCTCAACGATTACAGAAGGAGAGGCAATATGGATCACATATTGGTAGTGGTCTTTAACGAACTCAGCAAAGCCCTCGAGGGGCGTGAGGCACTAAAGAGTCTTGATCGCGACGACAGTATCACAGCCTATGCCTACGCGGTAATCACAAAGAAAGCTGACGGCACAAGCATTGTCAATGATCAAAGCGATGCTAGTGTGCTTCGAACCCTCCTTGGAACTTCCCTGGGGAGCCTAATCGGCCTTCTCGGCGGGCCCACCGGAGTCGCCATTGGCGCGGTAGCCAGCTCCCTGGCTGCTGTCACCGCAGATCTGGATAATGCGCGCATCGGCGCTGACTTTGTGGACGAAGTTTCAAGGGCGCTGACTCCGGGCAAGTTCGCCTTGGTGGCGGAGATTGACGAGGACTGGACACCCTGGGTCAACCTGTGCATGGAGGAGCTGGGGGAAGTCGTTTACCGCCGCGCACTTTCCGATGCGAAGCACGAGGCGAACGCGGAAGACGTCGCTGCCATGAAGGCCGATTTGGCCCAGATGAAAGCTGAGCAGGCCCAGGCAAAGGCAAGCCACAGAGCCAAGCTGGACGAAAAGATCAATCAACTCGATACGAAGATTCAGCAGCAGCTGCAGAAGGCAAAGGAACGGCGTGAAATCTCCGAGGCCAAGGCTCAGGCAAAGGCCAATGTCCTTGAGGCGAGGGCAGCACGCGCCCGCGAAAAGTTGAACACTCAAGAGATAGTACGATAAATGCTCGGGGTTGCTGAACCAAAGGTCGAGCCAGTAAAATCCGATGCGTAAGTGCGAATGAGTAGCGGGTCCATGCGAGCATTTAGCTGAAGCCGTGTATCCCGAGAAACGGAGGAAGACAGCATGGGCGGTATGATCCCGTTATCGGACGCATCTCGGCGGCCCAGTAGTTTCCCCGTCGTCACGACCGCAATCATCGTCGTGAATGCGCTGGTCTTCGTATTGGAACTGATGGGTGGTGACGCATTTATAAAACAGTGCTCGGTGATCCCCGCCGATATTGTTGCAGGCCGGCACTGGATCACCATTGTGACCGCGCTGTTCATGCACGCCGGCTGGATGCACATTATTGGGAACATGGTGTTCCTATGGGCATTTGGCCCGGAAATCGAAGATGCGATGGGGCCGCTACGCTACTTGGCGTTTTATCTGCTCAGCGGTCTGGCGGCTTCGGCGGCGCAGATTGCAGCCATGCCCACTTCCACCGTTCCCAATCTGGGCGCCAGTGGCGCGATTGCGGGTGTGATGGGCGCCTTCTTGATAACCTATCCTAGTGATGAAATACGCGCGCTGCTGATATTTGGCTGGTTCGCCCGCATTACCTTTATTCCCGCTGCGCTCTTGATCGGACTCTGGTTCATCATACAATTCTTCAGTCAAGTCGGCGCCGTAACGGATGTGCGGAGCGGCGGCGTCGCTTATACAGCTCATGTTGGCGGCTTCATCTTTGGGGTGATTACCGCACGAATGTTCGAGCACCTCGGGCGCAGCGCCGGATCGAGAACTTAGCCATGTCGCCCAATGCAGATGAAACCCATGTCGCGATTACCGGATTGACTGCCCAGGAAGCCGAGGCCCGGCTAGACCAGTTCGGGCCGAATGAGCCAGCAGCGACACAGCACCACTCCCTCCTTTCCGATTTCTTGCATGTGTTCATGAATCCGTTGGTATTGATCCTGGTGATTGCCGCGACCGCATCGGCATTCCTGGGCGACAAGGTCGATGCGGGAATCATCGGCGTGATTGTTCTGCTGAGCGCCGCTATTGACTTCGGCCAGACTTATCGTTCGCAACGCGCGGTCGAAAAACTGCGCGCGCAAGTTGCCCCCACGGCCACCGTCCTGCGAGATGGGGAGTGGAAAGAAATTCGGCGGCGCGACCTGGTGCCGGGAGACATTGTCCGGCTTTCAGCCGGAGACTTGGTTCCCGCGGACGCGCGACTTTTGCTTGCGCGCGATCTCTATGTTCTGCAAGCTGCGCTAACCGGCGAATCGCTTCCCGCCGACAAAGAAGCGACCGGAGAACCTGCCTCTACCAAAGCGGATGCGCGCAACATGGTCTTTCTCGGCACATCCGTCGTTAGCGGAACAGCCACGGCAGAGATCGTAGCGACGGGCGCTAAGACTGCCTTTGGCGATATTGCGGCTCGCCTCGGCACACGTCCGGAAGCGACAGCCTTCGATCTCGGCTTGCGGAGCTTTAGCCAACTTCTTGCGCGAACGGTTTTCTTTTTGGTTCTCTTCCTGATTGTCGTCAGCGTTGCACGCCACCGCGATCCTCTTCAGTCTCTGATGTTTGCCGTTGCGCTGGCGGTTGGCTTGACACCCGAGTTCCTGCCCATGATCACGTCGGTGACGCTTTCGAAAGGCGCCGTCGCTATGGCCCGCAAGAAGGTCATCGTCAAGCATCTTTCCGCGATTGAGAACCTGGGTAGTCTAGATGTGCTTTGCAGCGATAAAACCGGAACGCTCACCGCTGGAACCATGTCGCTTGACCGCTCTCTCGATCCCTTTGGGAAAGTATCCCAGCGCGCACTGGAACTCGCCTACTTCAACAGCAAGTTCGAGACGGGTATTCGCAGTCCACTCGACGACGTCATCCTCCATCATTCTCCGGCAAAGATCGACGATTACGCGAAATGCGACGAGATTCCGTTCGACTTCGAGCGGAGGCGGCTCTCAGTTGTGGTGGAGCGGCAGTCCCAGCGGATTCTCATCACCAAAGGTGCTCCGGAAGGGATTTTCCCCCTGCTCTCCGGTTACGAGATTGAAGGCAAAACAGTGCCCATCGGCGACGATGCTACCAAGCGCATGCAACAGACCAGCAATGAGCTGAATGATCAGGGATTCCGCTCGTTGGCGGTGGCTTATGTCGAAGTTCCTGTGCTTCCGGACTATTCCGTGAAGGATGAGCGCAATCTGATTCTGGCCGGTTTCTTGAGCTTTGCTGATGAGCCCTTGCCGGACGCCGCCCAGGCTGTGGCTTCATTAAAACAGGATGGGGTTGAGATTAAGGTTATCTCCGGCGACAATGACCGCGTTACCGGCCACGTCTGCACAGAGGTAGGAGTCGATCCCGGCAAAATCATCACGGGCGAGGAAATAGAGAAGATGACGGACCCGGCGCTATCGCATGTCGTCGGGGAGACGCGCGTATTCGCTCGCATTTCTCCGGCGCAGAAAAACCGGATTCTCCTGGCTCTCAAACATAATGGCCACGCGGTGGGATTCATGGGGGACGGCGTCAACGATGCGCCCTCGTTGCACGCGGCCGATGTTGGCATTTCAGTTTCAAGCGCGGTTGACGTGGCTCGCGAGGTTGCCGACGTGATTCTCGTTGAGCCCGGCCTGCGGGTTCTCCATGATGGCATCATCGAGGGACGCAAAGCCTTCGGTAACGTGATGAAGTATTTGCTGATGGGCACAAGTTCGAACTTTGGGAATGTGTTCAGCATGGCAGGAGCTTCGATCTTCCTGCCGTTCTTGCCCATGCTTCCCACGCAAATACTGCTGAACAACCTTCTTTACGACTTATCCCAACTTACCATTCCAACGGACAATGTTGACGACACATATCTCCAGAAGCCTCAGCACTGGGATATTGGTCTGATCCGCAATTTCATGGTGTTCATCGGGCCGATCAGTTCCATCTTCGATTTTCTGACCTTTTATGTGTTGCTGCATTTCTTCCGCGCGAGCGAGGCGCAATTCCATACCGGTTGGTTTGTCGAATCGTTGGCAACCCAGACGCTGGTGCTATTCGTTATCCGTACGGCGAAAAATCCACTGCGCAGCCGCCCTAGCAGTCCCTTGATTGCAACCTGTCTTGCCGCTGTGGGGGTCGGGATTTACTTGCCGTTCAGCCCCCTGGCAGGCATACTCGGCTTCACGCCGCTGCCCGCGGCGTACTTTGGGTTTGTTGCCGTCACGACCGGAGTTTATCTCTTGCTGGTGGAAGCTGCCAAACGGCGTCTTCTGCGTCCGAGAACCCCCAAGAATGCGGCCAAGCATGGAGATACCCTGGCGATTGCAACCTAGGCTCGGCCGAGAAGATATCTGCAATGGCGTCAATTGATCCTCTACTTGTTGGCTTTGCCTGTGCTTGCCGCTCCGCTTATCGCCTGCTGGATTCGTACAGGATCCCCCAGATAATAATGACGAAGAGACTTGAGGTCATCATCAAGCTCCTCTACTAGCGGTACACCGGTGGGAATGTTTAGATCAACAATCTGCTGGTCCGGAACGTCCTCCAAGTACTTCACCAGGGCGCGCAGGCTGTTGCCATGGGCCACAATTAATACCTGCTTCCCCGATCGGATGCTAGGGGTAATCAGTTCATGCCAGCACGGCATAAAGCGCACCACCGTGTCCTTGAGACATTCGGTGAGGGGAAGTTGTTGTTTTGGGATGTCTTTATAGCGCGGGTCCTTCCCAGGATAACGTGGATCCGCCTCATCCAGCGCCGGCGGGCGAATATCGTAACTCCGGCGCCAGAGTTTCACCTGTTCTTCCCCATACTTCGCTGCCGTTTCAGCTTTGTTGAGGCCTTGCAACGCCCCGTAGTGCCGTTCGTTCAGCCGCCAGTCGCGTTGGACAGGAATCCACATGAGGTCCATCTCGTCCAACACGATCCACAGCGTGCGTATTGCCCGTTTCAACACTGAGGTGAAGGCGATGTCGAAGCTATATCCCTGTTCCTTAAGTATGAGGCCCGCCTCCTTGGCCTCTTGTCGGCCCTTGTCCGATAGGTCAACATCCGTCCAACCGGTAAACAGGTTTTCTTTGTTCCAGACGCTCTCTCCGTGACGGAGTAGGACGATCTTGTGCATCTCAACGCTCCCGTTCTTGCCACCGGTGCCCCAGCGTTGTCATTTTACATCGTTCGCGTCCACCGGACTGGCGCCCGCTTTGTGGTAACTGAAATAACTGATGTCCTCCTGCTCATAATGGGGGAAAAGGAGAAGCACTTTGGCTTTGGCCTCCATCGAAAAATGGCTCGGCATCCACAGGCCCGTTGCGATGGGCGTTTGTTCAAGTTCGAACCGCGTCCCCGGCTCTATCCGTGCGACGAAACCATAGATCCAGACCGGACGCACAACTTCAGCTTCGGCCTTCACCCAGTGGAAATTAACTGCATCGATCCAGAGCGTGCCTTGCATGCCAGTCAATGCTTTGGCGTACTTGTTGGGAGGGCGATAATCTGCCCGGGGCGTACCTTTCAGGACATAGACTTCATGACGCCCCAGCATTTCCTTTCCCGATAAGGTGAAATCAAGCGCTTTAGTCAGCTCCCCCATCAGCGCATGGTCCCGATCGATCTCTTTCTGATATTGCCCGGTCCGTTGATCGCGTTCGCTCGGGCTTTCCCGCTGCCGCTGTGCAACGGCCTTTTGGAATCGGCGCCGTTCTTTGGCTTCATCTGCGGGTGATAAGGGTTTGTCGTCAACCGCTGCCAGCCGCTCATATCTGGATCCTGCAAGCATGATTTCTTCAGAGGTCTTAATCTTGTCGTCGTCTCGTTCGCGCTGGAAATAGTCATAGCCAGGGGCGAGGTCCCAATCTCTTCGGTTGACTTCGACTGAACGCTGAATAATCTCTTTCGCGCCGAGCCGTTGCGCCGATCACTACCGTGCTGTTTAATGGGGTGGGCCGATTATTTCAGTGTGCCCTCTCTAACAGCCCGTGGTAGAACTGCTGAAAATTCGTGAGTAGCGATGAAGCGTGCGGCGACGGGAACAGGATATAAGGTGCCCGCCAGCAGCGGCGGTCAGTCGCCGGACAGGCGAATGCAACGTTATCGGGTGCAGAAAACGCAAGAGACGCGAAAATACCAGTCCGGCGCGGTTTTTCAGTTCCCGCGGTGTGCCCGCGCCCAGCAGCTTGCGCAGGACCAGGCTCAGATTGAACGCGCCCACATGAACTAACTGCCGCTTCAGAATGTTTTCGTGTCCGCGCAGATGGCAACGCCGCATCGCGCCCGTCTCGTAACAGTGCGCGAAGCTGCGCTCGGCGAATTCGCCGCGCCGCCGCAATAAACTCTTGCCGTACTCGCCCCGCACCCGCCGCCGGTTCGCATACACCGCTTGTTGCTCCGCCGCTTTGCCCGCCCAGTGCCGCCGCCCCTTCTGCTTCTTCTCCGGAATGTAGCTGCGCACGCCGTACGCTTTCATCCGCTTCACCACCGCACCGCTGTGATACCCCTTGTCCGTAACTGCTTCCTCGATGCCGGCCACGTTCACCTGCGGCGCTTCGTGGGGCCGTAACTCGGCCTCGCGTCCAACCAACTCCGCCACCGCCATGCCCGCCTCGCCCAGCGTCTCATCGAGCGTCGCCGTGTCGCCCTTGTCGGCGCCTTGCAGCGTGACCGCCAGCACCGCGCCCGTCGCCAGATCGACCGCGTGCTCGGCCTTGTGCGCCAGATGCGTGCGCCCGTCTTTCATCTTCGCAATCCGCGCATCGCCGTCCGCCGGGCTTTTCCAATCCTTGTTCGACGTGCGTTTCTTGCGCTTGCGATCCAGCCGCGCCAAGTCTTCGCGCGTCGGCGTTGCGATCCCCGAGGCCTTCGCCAGCCCGCGCAGAAACTCTTCGTAACTGGCCCCCGTGTCGCGCCGCACAATCGAGCGCATCGCCGCATTCGCTTCCAGCGTCGTCGCATCAATCGCGATCCGCTGACCTTTCAGCAACCCGCGATCCGCCAGCACCCCCAGCACCCAGCGAAATACTTCGCGATGCGTATCCAGGTCGATCAATCTTCGCGTGCGCGAAATCGTCGAGTGGTCGGGCGTCAGCTCATCGAGCGCGATGCCCACGAAACGCCGCAGCGCCAGCGAATCCGCCAGCCGCCAGGCGATCCCGCGCTCGCCGTCGATGCCCTCGAAATAGCCAATCAGCAGCGCCCGAAAGTAAATCCCCGGCGTCAGCGACGGACGTCCGTACCTCTCCGCATAAAACCTAGCGCAGAGGCCCTCGACAAACCCGTCGAAACGCTCGGCCTCGAGCAACTCGTTCAGCTTCTGGTAAAACGGATGTCCCGGAGCCGCCGCCAGTTCCTGCTGCGCGATCCATAACCCTTCTTGCTTCTCCCGCCGCTTGCGCCTGCCCATCGCCATGCGCTGATTCTACGAACCATCCCTGTGGATTACGCAATCTTTCTCCGTTCCAGTATCCAGACTTTCACCACGGGCTGCTAAGGAGTTGCGTGTGGTTTCCAAATGCGCCAAGCCTTAGTACTGGTGCGCAGACAGCGTGGCTCGCAGGTAGAAGCGACTCAGTGGGCTCAGCGCAGTATCCTGCCGCGACGGCTCGGCGGGAGTGCCAGGCATTTAGGGCTGCTCGCGTTGATTGCCCGCACTTTACTCCAAGCCGCGTGCGTGGTCGGTCCGAGATATGCCCGACCGTCCGTTCAAGCTCCGCCCGCGTACAAAGAGATCCCGCAGCAGGTTGCCCAGTCTGAGAGCGAATGGAAGGTCGCGCGGCCAAAACGATGCCGAGAATCGCGGCAAATGGTGGGAAGCCTTCCATGATCCCCAACTAAATGAACTCGAAGAGAAGGCGGGTTCTTCGAACCAAAACATTGCGGCAGCAGCGGCCAATTTTCTCGCGGCGCGGGCCCTGGTGAGACAGGCTCGGTCGCAGTACTTCCCAACGGTCTCAACCAATCCAAGTCTCACGTATTTGCGCCCCTCACCAGCAGAACTCAACGGGCTGACGGGCAGTTCCTCGGTTGTGACCATCAAATCGTACACTGACTACTCGCTACCTTTTGATGCTTCCCGGGAACCTGATTTCTGGGGACGCGTTCGGAGCACCGTAAGGGCGAATGTTTATGCGGCGCAGGCCAGCGCCGCCGACCTGGAGAATGTGCGCCTGAGCGAACAGGCAGAGCTCGCGGTGGATTACTATGAGCTTCGCGCACAGGACTCACTGAAGCAGTTACTCGATTCCACTGTAGTCGCTTACCAGGAAACTCTGGACTTGACCCAAAGCCAGTATCGAGCCGGCCTGACTAATGACGAGGCTGTGGCGCAAGCCGAGGCGCAGTTAAGATCGACGCAGGCTCAAGACATCAACCTTGGAGTCCTGCGGGCCCAATATGAACACGCCATTGCTGTCTTGATTGGCCAGCCGGCATCGACATTCTCCCTTCCCGCACAAGCTCTGGAGTCAAAACCTCCAGCAACGCCCGCAGGCGTTCCGTCCGAACTTCTCGAGCGACGTCCGGACATTGCCGCTGCGGAGCGCAGTGCCGCCCAAGCCAATGCCCAGATTGGGGTGGCGAAGGCCGCGTATTTTCCCAATATCCTATTGAGCGGTTCGGCTGGGTTCGGCAATTCTTCGATCTCCAGTTGGCTCACGTGGCCAAGCCGCTTTTGGTCGGTCGGGCCGAGCCTTGCGGAAACAATCTTCGATGCGGGATTGCGCCGGGCTACGATCCAGCAGTATCAGGCGAATTACGAGCAGACGGTGGCGAATTACCGGGAAACTGTATTGACCTCCTTCCAACAGGTTGAGGACAACTTGGCATCTCTAAGAATTCTGTCTCAGGTCGTCAACCAGCAAGATGCAGCTGTCGAAGCCGCTGCGAGGAACTTGCACGAAGCTACAGTTCGCTACAGAGCGGGAGTCGATCCTTACCTGAATGTGATCGTCGCTCAAACGACTTTATTGAACGACCAACAAACAGCCGTGAACTTTCGGATGCAAGAGATGGTGGCAAGCGTTCAGCTAATCAAGGCACTTGGCGGTGGTTGGAATGCCACGCAGATTCCATCCGGGAAGCAAATTCGAGCCGAAACGTCACCGAGCTCAAGTTCAACGCACTAAGGGAGCTGGTCACGGGGCATTTTGACTCTCCGGCGGGTATGTGATGCGGAATATTAAGAAAATCCTCTTGCCGGTTGATATCCCGATTGCTTCAGTGGGCGTGATTCATCAGGCTGCGACATTGGCCCAGTCGTCTCCTTCCGCACAGGCCATATGCGCCGGAGAGATGCCGGGTGCACGCCGTACGGCATTCAGGTCGCGCACGCGATACGGGGCCTAACGCGCAGCGTTAGGGAT
>Ga0208820_1001929_pt1 | contig 10763 bp, 17 predicted proteins | sample June2015DPH_16_5_FD_184713 | JGI IMG/M metagenome (GOLD analysis project Ga0208820, IMG submission 184713) | Peatland microbial communities from SPRUCE experiment site at the Marcell Experimental Forest, Minnesota, USA - June2015DPH_16_40... | ecosystem: Environmental > Terrestrial > Soil >...
TATAACGGCGACATTGGGTTTGTGTCAGACGTTGAGCCTGAGGAAGGCAAACTCACCGCCAGCTTCGACGGGTGCTCGACCACCTATCGCTTTGGCGAGCTCGACGCCCTGGTGCCGGCATACGCCGCGAGCATCCACAAGAGCCAAGGCTCGGAATACCCAGCCGTGGTGATTCCGGTCATGACGCAGCACTACGCCATGTTGCAGCGTAATTTGCTCTACACCGGTGTCACCCGAGGCAAGCGGCTGGTCGTTCTGGTCGGGCAGAAGAAGGCCATCGCCATCGCGGTGCGCAACGTCTCGGGCCGGCGGCGTTGGTCAAAGCTGCAGGAGTGGCTGCGTCCCGGCCCGTCCCTCTCGCGACCGATCGGCGCATCGACCGCGCCGGATATCGGACAGCGGCCGCTGGATCGAGCAGCAAGACCCGGCGGCAAACCCGCGCCGCTTGGTGAATAGAGCGACCGATGCCACGCGACCTTGCCAAGGTTGGGGTCGTGGGTTCGAACCCCATCGCCCGCTTCAAACAAAATCAAACACTTAGTACGGGTCAGCCGAGCGGCCCGATTTTCTAAAGGTAGCCTACGGGTAGCTTTTCCAAGGGGTAACCATCCACAGCGGTTTTCATCAGCGTGTGGATGCAGTTGCAGCCCGGCGCGGCAAGATCGGCCGCGAGTGGGGGAATGTCGCCACGCCCAAGCGAGCATACGTTATGAGCACGTTGGCGAGGCCCGAAGATTACGTGTGCGGGATGCTGCGAAATTTGTACGATTGCAAGCGCGAGCACGGCGTCGCTTATGCGACTCGTCTCAAATGGCGCGATCTCGACGACGACCATAGCGAGCTGTTGCTCACGAAGCCGGAAAGGGTCATCGCCGTTGTCCTGCGTGGCAACGCAGAGTCGGGTCTCAGCCGCAAAAGCCTACCCCGGCGCCGCCGTCTAACGGCCAACCAATAGATAACCAATAGAACGCCGCAACCAAACGCGAACATTCGTGAACGAACGTGCGCGAAATCGCCAATATCTATTGATTATTCCGGTGAAGGCACGGCGCTCATAACCGCTTGGTTGGAGGTTCGCGTTTCTGCATTTTGAGCGAGACGATCCTGCCGAAGGCAGCAGCCGAAAGCGCTTCCCGTTTGTCCCTGGCTCAAGGCAGTGGGGATTTTGGGACAGTGATGACACTTACCTTTGCAAGGCCGTTTACCCCTGCACGGCCCTTTGTTGCGAGACTATCGAAACCCATTGGCGTGTATAAAATACCACAGCTCCGCGAATTAAAGCTGCCTCGAAAAAACCGGGCTTGCGGCAAAGAAAAACCCCAAGCAGTCTACACGCTTGGGGTTCGGGGAGTTTGTTGCCTCAACTTAGGCTCATTGGGCCGGGCGGCAGGGTGTCGGGGGATGGGGAGCCGCCCGGTCGGCCTTAAACTAAGAGTATGCAGCGCGCTCGGCAGTTGCAATGCTGCATCATGCCGCAACGTTAACCGCTGCGGCCACGTATCCACCCAGACTGAATAAGTGGCGGTCGCGCAGTTCTATTCCACTAGCGATGGAGCCTTACACACCGACCCAGTACTCGTGCCGGCGTCAAATTCCGAGGAATGGGCAAAGCTCCCCAAGGACCTCATCAAGTTTGTCGTGATGAAGCCAGTGTCCTGCCCCCACAATCGTCACCAAACGGACCTGTCTGAAATGTGCGAGAACACCCGCTGTTTCCGGATCAGGAAGGAAACTTTCCTTCCCGCGCAGCAATAGGGTATGGCAAGTAATGCGCGACCAGAGTGCGATATGGTCATCCGGGGACAGGCGATACGGCGCCCTGGCCCTCTGATATTCGTCAAATTTCCAGCTGTAGCTGCCGTCGGCGTTCCGTTTGACGCCGTGGCTCGCGAGATGTAGCGCCTGCTCGGGCGTTAGTCGTTTGTTGTGCGCCGAAATTCGCTCGGCCGCTTCGGCAATGGTGCGGAAGTAGCGTTTTTTCCGTTCCGCAATTTTATCGAGTTGCGTAACCCACTTCGTAAACCGTTCGTGGATCGGTGTTCGCGGTAACCCAGGCAGGACCGTCACACCGTCTAGCACGGCAAGATGCGATACTTTGTCCGGATAAGCCCCGGCATACATCAGCCCGATCATCCCGCCCATCGAATGCCCGACAATTGCTGTTTGGTGAACTGACGCTGATCGTACCAAACATGTCAGGTCGTACACGTAGTCGGACAAACTGTAGCTACTGCCATTCGCCCAATCGGAATCTCCATGACCACGGAGATCGGGGGCCATAACGTGAAAATGCGGTTGCAATGCACGAGCGACCGCATCCCAACTACGGCAGTGGTCGCGGCCGCCATGGATGAGGAGCAACGACGGCGCCGCCTCATTACCCCAGTCGGCATAATGCAGCCGCAGACCTTGCGATTCATAGAAACGGTCCTTCGGGTCGGCCGATGACGGCGGCGGCGCGGGCGCGTCAATTGAGGGAGAACTGCTCATCACGTAGACGCACCTACGTAGTTGCTAAGTAGTTGCTAAAGATTCCTCGCATGGATCATTTGCGATGAGCTCGAATCGCGCGGTCAGAACTTGGCATCTCATGCTTCCTACTCATCGTCGCCGTGCCAGGAGCTCGTATCGACTTCCATTTCGGTCAAGTCACTGAGGAAATTGAATGGCTCAATCACCTTGGCGACTATCGTGCAGGTGAAGGGGAAATTTACGTCAATCTGGACGGGGTCTGACTTGCCACCGTAGTGCAGTTGAACATCTACCGTCCCGGTAACTCGGTAGCTAATGAATTCGGAGCCCATTTCGACCACGTTCGACTCACCAAAAAGAACGCCCTCGGTGGTGTACCGACCTGCAATAATGTCTAACTCGTCGATGGTCTGCCGTATAAAGGCTGATGCAGCTTCGCCTTGAAGGCTTGGGGCAATGGCTTGTTCGATCTCATGACGGACATCATCGATGACGTCGAAAACTTCATCTAACGCGCTTATCGCAAGGTCTGCGAATTCTTCGATTTTTGCTGGGTCGGTCGGAGCGGAATTAGGACGGACATGCGTTTTTGCGCTCAATTCGTCAAAAGCGTCTTTAAGTTCCTGGTGAAATTCGTCTGGGTCGAGTTTCAGTGTGTCACGAATGAAATCGTCTGATAAGCCTCCCCGGCTCAAGTACAGCGCGCGCTGGCGCCGGGTCGGACCCCGAGTTCCTTGCTCTTGCTTATACCAGACGCATCGCCGCACATCATCGTCCGACACCCGGGAAGATAGGACATGTCCGAACAGCTCTCGCATCGTGACAGCGAAATGCTGGACGCGTTGTCGGTTATCGCCAGCGAACGCTGCCAATGCATCATCAAACATCTTTATGTGCGCATCGTCAGGTAGACGACGGCGAACGCTTTGCACGAACGCATCGTTTGGCATTCGACCCCTCCGTACCGAACGGAAATGTTGATCTGATATTCCTCAAGCTGAGGGTGTGTTCTGGACATAATAGCAGGATTTGGTTCTCCGATTGGCTTAAACCTTCAGGGTGTTAAAATGGATGGGCTGGGCGAGCCGCTTGAAATCTGCTCGATCAAGCCGATGACAGGCGTTTGTCGGGGCGGCTTCTGATGTTGTGCGACCGGGCGCGGGTGTTGGCAAGGTCTGACCGGCCAGAGACGATGCCATAGATCGGAGCTACCAGTGGATGCAATGCGAAGGGTCGCTGAGGAAGCGCTCGCGACGCTAACGCGGCTTCGGTCGTCGATGGATCAAAACGACGTTGCTAAGCAAATAACGGCGTTGACACCAAAGATGGGCAGCACCGGCGAGGGTTGGAGCAATGCTCGCCATGATGCTTGGATCGCAACCTGTCATTTGCGTGATGCTCTACTAGGCATCAAGAAGGACGCCGACCTTCACGCCCATTGGGATTGGGCTATTAGCGCCACGAAGGCTTGGCTCGACAAAAGCTAGAAAAGTGCGCTTCGCCACCAATACCGCCAAGCCGCCAGACTCAACGGCACTTATTAGTAGACGTACACCCAGCGCCCCAGCGTCGGACTCCATGCCAGCAGTAGCCGTCGCCGCATCGCCGACGCAATCAAGTACGTCCTTCAAGCGGATCGGTCACCGCACATCAACATAAAGCGGCGGGAGACTTGGTGATCGAACCCGGCCTTCTTCATAATCTCAGGGCGTGATCGACGCGACCAATGAACATCGGCCAACATCCGCGGAGACGTAACCGCCGATCACACTCGCCTCTGCAAAAGTCGTAGGCGTAATGCTGAACACGACTGTACCCATGAAAGCACAATTTAGTGTCGCGGCTCGAAATCCGCCCTCGGGCGATCCTTCAACGTTGATAAGTTCGCTCGTAGTGTTACTGCAACTCTTAACGGTCTCGCAGGTTTGAACGGTTCCGGTGCGCGCGGTCACATCCACCTTAAAAAGATATATCAGCGTGGGTTGAGTTTGTTTGGTGCAGCCACGGGCATCACAAGCGTAAGCGAACTTATCGGTGACACATCTGAACGTCGCTACTGCGGACCGCGCTTGATCCGCGATAACGAAATAGAAAACAAACACGGTCGCTAGAGTGTAAGCAGTCCGGCGAGATGCTCGTTTCATAAGATGCTACCAATTTGTTTTCGCCTGATAAGTGCTCGGCCTCTACTTCGATTTAAACATCTCCATTGGAACATTACCTCGGCAACCGGAGTGCTCGCCTTCTATCACCATAATATCATGGGTCGCGAAGCCCGCGCTTGTGATGATGGCTCTCGTTCCAGATGGAACGGTGCAAGCTACAAGTGGCATGAGGAGCACCGGGTTCGATTTATCCACTCCTGCATCATGTAGTGCCATCGCCTCCTCGTTGGACTTTTTGTCCTTCCAAACAACGACCATTGGATTGCCGTTTAGCCCTACAAGTCGGCCGTCCAAGCCAAATGCAACAGTCGCAAAGGACGCAAAAATTACCGCACATACGAGCCGCCACATGCCGTTTGCCCTTATGACAGAGACATAAAAGTGACGATACCGGAAAGCAGGGCAAGGGCGAATGTCGAGACTACCAGCAGCCGTCCTTGCTTTCGGGCGTAGCCATCGTTTGCTGTTGCTTCGTCTTCTCCGACGCGAGCGGTGTCGATGAAGTTTTCGGTACACAAAGGCTTGCTAACCATGGATGTAGTGTTCGAGCTGATCAATCATGAATTTCTGATCACCAATTATGCTTTTGACAAGATCCCCGATTGAAATAATGCCAATTGGCTTTTTTCCCTCGAGCACGGGCAAATGGCGCACGCGCTTGTCGCTCATGAGAGCCATGCATTGCTCGACGGTTTGTTCGGGCAGCACGAATATGACGCGCCGTTCCATGATCTCCCTGACCGGCGTCGTGGGCGACAAATGGCCCTTGAGTACAACGTTACGCGTATAGTCTCGCTCGGTGATGATACCGACCAGTTCCTCGCCATCGATCACGAGCAGCGATCCGATGTTATTCTCAGCCATTTTTGTGATCGCGTCGAAGACCGTGGCGTCCGGGTGAATGGACGAAATGGTCCGATCCTTTTGGTTGAGCAGTTGCAGTACGGTTATCATTCGGGTTCCTCCATCAGCCACAAGCCTCGCTTGATCCAGGATAAGGTGCTGATGCCTATATCTGAATCGGCGTGCGGACTGCGCAACTCAATGCATCATCCGGGGAATGCGGGACAAAGTGGTATGCTCGGTCCAACCAATTGGGTGATCTCCACATAATCTCGCGGTAATAGATGCTCACCACTCGGACCTTTCACGCCAAATGCGTCGGATTCACGTCACTTGGCAGTGACGCGCGGGCAGTCGGCAGCTTTAGCGAAGTTCGCTGCCATGCGGCGGGCCTCGTCGCGCGTCAGCAGCTTCGCCGCTGAGCACCGACCAAGTTCCTCCTCGAAATAAAAATAGGCGAGCGCCTGCCCGGTGGCGTCGTTCACGATGAAGCACGCATCGTTGTGCTCCTCGATGGTCCAAGGCGGCGGGAAGCGGCGCGGGGCATGCTGCGATGCTCGCCCCGCGCTATCAAAACCAGCCCAGCCGTTTGACTAATGGCCGCTATTGTTTCGGTTCTGGTTTCACCATGTGATGGTGATGATGATGATGGTGGTGATGGTGATGGACGCCCGTCTTCTCGGCTGGCATCTCCTTCTTTTCCATCGCCAAGGCAGGGATGGCGAGGCCGAGCGAAACGAAGGCCGCCAAGGCAATAGCAAACTTGTTCATGGAATTCCTCCTGGTAGTAGTAGACCAACAAAGATGATCTGTAGGCAGAAACAAAATTGTGGTCAATTAAGTTGTACTGGATGAATATTCGTTCATTGCCATAGCGCGCCGCTATGATAAAACCAGCCCATGACGCTCACGCAACATCACGACGACGATAGGTAGCTAACGTGTTGCGCCTCGTACAGCGGATGCATCGCTTGCGACGAGAACGGGGAGGAGCGCGTCAGCGCTGCGGCGCGCTTCGCCACTTGATGCGCGTCGCGCTATCGCTTCGGTACGTCCTTCGGTCTCTAGTGGTTCGGGACGCGAACGCGAGGGTTATCGAGGAGGTGTAGAGCCTCAGTCCAAACATCTTTAGCGGACGAATCGCGGTCCTGAGCCACGCGTAGAATTTTGCGCAACGCCTCCTGAAATTCTCGCTTACGCTGCTCTGGTGTTTCGCCAACTGGGATAGCTTCTGATTGCGATGCACGCGCTTCAGCTTCGCTGATCGCATGATCGATGTTGATTCGGAAGCCTTCGCTGCCGGGCGTTTCCCTACCCAAGATCGTGCAAAGATTGTCGATCAATTCGTGCCATCGACCCCACAGTTTTAAAAACGTAGACTTCGACGACTGCCCGTCGAATAAAAATCGGCAGCCGTGGTCTCGGGCGAATCTAGTGGCTGCGGTTCGCGTCCTTTCGTCAATCACACCCGCCGCTTCACCGGGCGGGAACAGCATCCCGAGCGTTACTTCGTCTATTTCGGTGCTATCGCCGGGAATTAGGTCGTCGAGCACTCGTCCCATCATTTCCCGATCCATGATCGCTCTCCTTGAAGCGCTCCGCGTACTCGGACATGCCGAGCGAGGTCAGCCACTCCGCGGTCGTGGACATCACCTTCTGCCCCTGGGCGCTTGTGCCACGCAAGCATAAATACAGCGGCCGTTGAGCGCCACAGGGAGCGCAGAGACCCTGCGTCATCGCCGCCCTAACCGGGCTTTAAGAACTTGGCACTAGCTTGAGCCCTGCAGTGTAGCCGAAAGCGAGCAACGGCGATGACAATGACCTTGGGTTCGGAAGAGGAGAACTTTCTGGAGGTGGCAGTTGCCGCGATTCCAAGAATAACTGAAATAATCACTGCGTTTCCCGCTGAATATCGCTCGGGTGCATTGGAGACGGCGGAACGCCGCTACATCGAAGCGGCGCGGGATTTCGGCTGTACTGAAGTAGCTGCCCGAACTAAAGTCTCTGAAGTCATGCATAACTTGCAGTTACAGGTAGAGCGACGAGGGGCGGTCAACAGAACTTTAGAGACGTTGCTCGGTAAGCTGAAGCCGTCGGGGTAACGCCGAGAAACGTTTGCATGAGCTTCGGCACTGGTGTCACCCGTTTCGGCGGACTGCCACTGACCACCGCCATCCACCGCCGACGAAAGGTCGGCGCGGCGCGCCGGACGCAGGCGCATCCCTTGCCTGACAGAACACTTTGCGCCCCTTTAGCCCGGAAGCCACCGGCGGCCAAGGCTGGGCCGCGCGTGTACGAGCGGTCGTCGGCGCAGCGCTCCGGCACCTTGGCGAAGTTCGCCGCCATGCGGCGGGCGTCAGGTCATGTAGACACCGCCATTCACACTAATGGTCTGACCAGTGACGTAGGCGTTCTGCACGAGCGAAAGCACTATGCTGGCAACCTCGGTGGGGGTGCCGAAGCGACCTACCGGAATGCGCTCCGCGCTCGCCTTTAGATCTTGGATCAACATGTCGGTCCTGACCAGCGCGGGCGCGATGGCGTTGACGGTTATGCCGTCTCGCGCGAGCCGTGAGGCGAAGAAGTGGGTGAGGCCAATCAGGCAGCGCGCATTGCTGGCAGTACGGCTTGGGATACAAAGAATGCGGACTTCAGATTTACATCGATAAGCTCGTCCCAGTCGGCCTCCGTAACCTCGTCCAGCCCTTGGGTGCGCGCGATCCCGGCGTTATTAATCAGAATGGTAATGGGACCGAGCGCGGCCTCGGCCTCACGCACCGGCCGACGCGCCTCGTCTACCCGTGAGACATCAGCTCGCACGACGGCTGCGCGTCGAGCACGCCGTCGGATTTCGTCGGCACAAGCCTGTGCTTCATCTTCTCGCGCTCTGTAGTTGACCACCACGTCGACGCCAATCTCGGCGAGCCCAAACGCGATGGCCCGCCCAAGGCCGCGACTTGCGCCTGTCACAAGCGCAATGGCGTTTTGCAGATCAGTCATTTATTCGTCCTTTCGAACAACGGGGACACAAGGGATCGGTCGATGACCAAACGTATCTGATTAACCTCAAAGGCGAAGCCTCGGCGAGCAACTTGGCCGCCGAGCACCGACCGGGCTCGTACTCGAAATAGAAATAGTCGAGCGCCTGCCCGTTCCTGTCGCGCCCGCATATGGCCGTTTTCTCGCCCGTAATGTAGCAGCCGCGCTCGCCAAATTATAACCGCCGCGGCATAGTGCAGGAGCCGCCACAGGCAAGGAGTAGGGTGATGAAGACGATCGTTACTACTGCGCTGGCCGCGCTGGCAATGGCCGCCGCGACTGCGTCCGCTGCTTCGGCCCAGGTGCTAAATCTCTCGGGTCAATTTCAGTGCGTCAAGGTGTGCGCAGCTGGTCCGCCAGCACTAGCCTACATAACGCAGACCGGGTGGCAGATGAACCTCGTGAACGAAGCGGGTATCCCGTCACGCGCCTGGATTGATTATCCTGGGCACATCTGGGTGCAGAACTGGAACGAAGGGGCGGTCTATTCACCCGACGGCATGATCATTCAATTTGACCACGGAACAGTATGGCAGCGAGTTGTTTGGTGACGGCGCGGGGTCCCGCCCTAACCCCTTGATATATAACCACTGCCGATAAACGGCTGTTTGTCGCAGGCTTTTACGCAGAAATTGGGACACCGATGATGACGCGCCGTCCGCTGGTCGCCGGCAATTGGAAAATGAACGGCCTCAAAAGCTCGATCGGCAACCTGCAAAAGATCATCGCCGCCGCGCCAGGCCTGCCTAAGGTCGACTTGATCGTGTGCCCGCCGGCAACGCTGGTCGCCCGCTTTGCAGAAGCCGCGCGCGGATCGCCCGTCGCGATCGGGGGCCAGGATTGCCACGCCATGGCCTCGGGTGCTTACACCGGGGATATTTCAGCGGAAATGCTCAAGGATGCCGGGGCCGCCGCGGTCATCGTCGGTCATTCCGAACGCCGGCGCGATCACGGCGAGACCGATGCCGCTGTGCGCGCCAAGGCGCTGGCGGCAAAGCGCGCCGGCCTGCTCGCGATTGTTTGCGTCGGGGAGACGCGCGCCGAACGCGAGGCCGGCGCTACGCTCGCCGTGGTCGGCGTGCAGCTCGATGGCTCCCTGCCGGATGACCCGGCGGATGTCGTGGTCGCCTACGAGCCGGTCTGGGCCATCGGGACCGGGCTGACGCCGACCGCCGCAGATGTCGGCGAAGTGCACCGCTCCATCCGCCAGCGGCTCGGCTCCCGTTACGGCCAAGCGGGGCAGGGCATCCGCATCCTCTACGGCGGCTCGGTGAATGCGGCGAACGCGAAGGAACTCCTGGGGGTCGAGAACGTCGATGGAGCGCTGGTTGGCGGCGCGAGCCTCAAGCCTGACGAATTCCTGGCGATCACGGGGGTTTACCGCTAGGTCGGCCGCCACGCGACTCCGGGCAAAGAAGAGCGCATAAGCCCCGACTGAAGCGCCATGGAAAATCCGCTTCGGATCATGTAGAGACGCCCGCGACTTCCTATATCGAAAGGCGCCGCGCTCGCGGCCGCAAGCGGATATCATATCGATGCTGACTGTCGTTATCGTCATTCACCTCATGCTGGTCGTGGCCATGATCGGCGTGGTGCTGCTGCAGAAATCCGAGGGCGGCGGACTGGTCAGTTCCACCAGCGGCTTTATGACCGGGCGCGGCACGGCCAACGTCCTGACGCGGACTACCGCCTTGCTCGCGGTGGGATTTTTCATCACCAGCTTGGCGCTGTCCTGGCTCGCGGGCCTTGGCCACAAGCCGGCCTCGCTCATCAATCCCGGCGCGCCGGCCACCCAGGGAGCCCCCGCGCCAGTGGCGCCGCTGAGCCAAAGCGGCCGCGGCGTTCTCGACCAGTTGCGCGGCAATGCGCCGGCGGCACCGAGCCCGGCGCCAGGCGGGCCGCAAGTGCCGCAGTCGAAATAGCCGCAAAACGCATGGCGCAAGCGACTTCGGCCCAGACGCTTGCGACGACCAAAGCCAAGCCGCCTTCGATACGGCATGAGGATTCTGCCAGAATTTTCTGTTATTATTTGATTTTTCCAGATTTCAACGGGCGCGCGGCAGCTCTTCCGGAATATCGCTCGTCGAATCGTGCGATCCGCGCTAAACGTTAAACCCCATGGCGCGGTACATTTTCATCACCGGCGGCGTGGTTTCCTCACTTGGCAAGGGTCTGGCGTCCGCGGCGCTCGGCGCGCTGCTGCAAGCGCGCGGCTACAAAGTCCGGCTGCGCAAGCTCGATCCG
>Ga0208820_1001931_pt1 | contig 10755 bp, 8 predicted proteins | sample June2015DPH_16_5_FD_184713 | JGI IMG/M metagenome (GOLD analysis project Ga0208820, IMG submission 184713) | Peatland microbial communities from SPRUCE experiment site at the Marcell Experimental Forest, Minnesota, USA - June2015DPH_16_40... | ecosystem: Environmental > Terrestrial > Soil >...
CCCACCGTCGTCATCAGGTCCGCCAACTCGTCCACCACCACGGCGATGTAAGGAAGTTTATCGGGGATGATCAGCTCGAAGTCCCGCGGCACTTCGATCTTCAACAATTCCTGCTCACCCTTGGGTGTTGGTTTGGCGTTCGTCGTGTACTCGGGCTTCTCCCGGGTCGGTTCCTCAAGGTCCGTCTCATCCGTCGTCTCGACTTCGGGCTCCACCGATTTCTTTGGCCGCGCATTGAACGCCGTAATGTTCCGCACGCCGCTCTTGGCAAAAATCTGGAACCGCTTTTCCATCTCGCGGATCACCCATCCCAACGCCAGCGGCACCTTCTTCGCCTCGGTCACCACGGGCACGATCAGGTGCGGCAGCGCGTTGTAATGCTGCATCTCGACCATCTTCGGATCGATCAATACCAGCCGCAAATCTTCGGCGGTGAATCGATACAGCAACGAGGCCAGAATCGCGTTGACGCATACGGTCTTGCCCGAGCCCGTCGCGCCGGCAATCAGCAGGTGCGGCATGTTCGCCAAATCGCCAATGATCGGATTGCCCTTCACGTCGCGGCCCAGCGCAATCGGGATCGTGCAGCCCGAGTTGCGCCACTCGTCCGATTCCAACATGTCGCGCAGGTACACCGTCGTGCGCGAGGAATTCGGCACCTCAATGCCCACGGTGCCTTTTCCCGGCACGGGCGCAAGGATACGCACCTTCTCCGCCCGCATCGTCATCGCGATGTTGTTTGACAGCGACGAAATCTTTTCCACCCGCACGCCGGCCGCCGGGTACAATTCGAACAAGGTCACCGTCGGCCCTTTGGTCACGTCGCCGGATTCCACTTCGATGCCGAATTCCTGCAGCGTCTCGCGCAACACCCGGGCGCTAGCCTTCAAATCTTCCATGACGTCGCGTTTGCCCGGCAACGGCGGCTGCTCCAGCAGCTCCAGCGTGGGCAATAGATACTCTTCGCCCGACGCCGCCGTGACGCTTCCCAGGACCGTCGCGGGCGCAGCTTTCCTGGGCGGTTTGTGCGCCGCGGGCGTCGCACCCGCCGCTTCGGATTCGACCGAAGCCGACCCCGCCGCAGGTTCCGCATCCTTCTTCGGCTTGATCTTGTCGGCAATCTTTTCGACCAACGACGGCGCGCCTTCGTCCCCCGTCTTCTTCTTGTCTGCGCCGCCTTGGGGACGCGACACGGTGTAATCTTCAAACTTCGGCTCGGGCCGACGATCCCGGGCGGGCTCATCGCCGCCGTTCGACCGTTCCGTCGCCAATTTGCGCGCTTCCTTCTCGCTGCGGGCCAGTTCGCGGTCGGTCTGAAATTCTTTGATGGTCAATTCGCGTTCCTGATCGCGCAGTTCCTCTTCAACACTCGATTTGGATTTGCGTTTTCGCTGCCAGAAATCCGTCATCGCTCCCACGGTCAACGCGACCCAATAACTGGGACGGAAGTTGATGAGCAGAATCAGGCCGATCACGTAGCAACCGCCGAAGATGATGATCGTGCCGGGCTTGCCGACGATCCGCTGGAAGAATCCGCCGACGAACAAACCGAGAAAACCGCCAGCGCTATCCGGCAGGTTCAGCGCATGCTGGGCGCGCGCCAGGCCCGCCACGTGCAGCAGGCAGCTCAACGAAACGAGCAGCAACGCGCCCGCGCCGATCTTCCCGCGCCACGGGACCTCTTTCCCCAACAGAAGCGTCGCGCCGATCACCGCCAGCACCGCCATCAATCCGTACGCGGCCAGACCGAACGCCTGAAATGTGGCAAACGCAATCCACGCGCCGACGGGTCCAATGAAATTCGCGGCCGGCCGATGGTCGCTCGCGGAAATGTGGCCGACGTCGTACGGATCGTACGAAATCAGGCTGAGCAGCAGCAGCAGAGACAACACGACCAGGATAACGGCCCAAATCTCGCGACCGCCCGAGTGCTTCGAGTCCTTCCCCATAGAAAAATGTTGCAAATCCTCCTTGCGGTTGCGCAGTCTAGCCAAAACGGCAGCCAACTGCAAGGCCCAAAGATGCTTTACCCGTACAAATTTACCCCCGTCCTGCAGGAACGCGTTTGGGGCGGAAATGCGCTCGAGCACTACGGCAAATCCGTGCCGCCGGGCAAACGCATCGGCGAATCGTGGGAAATCAGCGACCGCGATGATGTGCAGTCCGTCGTCGCCAATGGCCCGGACAAGGGCCGGACGCTTCGGCAGCAGATCGAAGCCCACGGCGTCCAATTGCTGGGCACCAATTGTCAGAGTGGAACGGGCATCTTGCCCGTTCCCGGTTCGAGTGGGTCCGCCGCCCCGCAACTGACGCGCTTTCCCCTCCTCGTCAAACTTCTCGATGCGCGCGAGCGGCTGTCGTTGCAGGTCCATCCGCCGCCCAGCCTCGCCGCGAAACTCAAAGGCGAGCCCAAGACCGAAATGTGGTACGTGCTCGAAGCCGATCAGGACGCGCATCTCATCGCCGGTCTCCGCCGGGGCGCAAGCGCCGCCGACTTCATGCGCTCGCTCGAAGGCGTCAAGGATTCCAAGCCCATCATCGACTACGTTCATCGGTTCCAGGTTTTGCCGGGTGATGCGTTCTTCGTGCCGGCCGGACGGCTTCACGCCATCGACGCCGGCGTCGTGCTCGTCGAAATACAGCAGAACTCCGACACGACCTATCGCGTCTACGATTGGGGCCGGGTCGGTCTCGACGGCAAACCGCGCCAACTCCACGTCCGCGAATCGCTCGTCTGCATCGACTTCAAGGATTACGAACCGAAGAAGCAACGGCCAACCGTGGAGCGCCGGGGCGTCAACGGCCTGTGGCGATTGGTCGAGTGCGACTATTTCCACGTTCACCGTCTCGACGTGACCAATGCCTGGCCGGACCGCTGCGACGGTTCGACATTCCATATCCTTACCTGCATCTCCGGCGCGCTCGGCTTGGTCACCCCCGACGGCAAAGAAGACCGCATCAACGTCGGCGAATTCATCCTGCTCCCCGCCGCCCTCGGCTTCTACACCCTCACCCCCCTCGCCGAAAACACGCGGGCGCTAAAGTCGTATGTGCCGCGGACGGTGTAACGTCACCTGCCCTGAACCGCGTAGCAGGCTGCAGTCGGCTGAAACAAATGCTGGGCCAACGTACCGTCTACCAGAACTTCCACCACGGCTTGGCGGCAGGGCTGTTCGGAGTTATCAGCTTGCTGGACTGTGGGTCGTAAACCGCTAGGCCATGCTTCCGCGCCAACTCCTTCACAAACTTGTCCACGTACTGGGCCTTCGACCACACACAGGACATGATGACGTGACCGGGCGAATGATCCAGCGCACAGCTCCACGGGCAGTAGTCGTGATCGTCAAGCCTATCTTCCGGAATTGTGTCAATCTCCGGATGCTTGGCTGTGAGCTCAGAATAAAATGCCTCAACTGACGGATGCGCTGCCACATCTTCTGCCTCACGCTTACAGAGACCAACATACAGCTTGGTCGCTTCGTCGTCAGTCATAGGCTTGTGTGGAAACCACACTCCGAGGTCGTAGCTCATGAAGTCGCGCCTTGCTGGGTCCAGACCGCACCCGGTAAACCCACTTGCAAAAGTCTGTCATTCTGAGCGGAGCGAAGAATCTCTGTCGTCTCCGCAGTCCGCCAAATGACCATGAGACCCTTCGCTACGCTCAGGGTGACAAACCGGAAAAGTCTTCGCATATGCTCTACCCCAACTTATACAACTCACCATACTTCGTCTTCAAATACCGAATGTACGGCTCAATCATGAGTTCTTGCCCTGTGGCGCGCTTGACGATTTCATTCGCCGTAAATTTGCTGCCGTGTTGGTAGATGTTCTCCTTGAGCCAGGCGTGTAACGTGGCGAATTCGCCGCGTGGAATCTGACTCGGAATCTCGGGATGCGCTTTCGTTGCCGCCTCGTAAAACTGCGCGCTGAGGATGTTGCCGAGCGTGTAACCCTGAAACACGCCACCGATTTGTCCGCCGTACCAATGCACATCCTGCAAAATACCGTCGCGGTCGTCCGGTGAGGCAATGCCGAGGTCGCTCTGGTACCGCGCCCGCCATGCTTCGGGCAAATCACGCACCGCCAGCTTGCCTTCGAGCAATTGCAGTTCGAGATCGAACCGGACCATCACATGCAGATTGTACGTCACTTCGTCCGCATCGGTGCGAATCAGCGACCGCTCGACCTTGTTGATTGCCCGATAAAAATCATCCAGCGGCACGTTACCGAGTTGCGACGGAAACGCCGCTTGCAATTTCGGATAAAAGAATTGCCAGAAACCGCGTCCGCGTCCGACAACGTTCTCCCACAACCGCGACTGGCTTTCGTGCACACCTGACGACGTCCCATGCGCCAGCGGCATGCCTTCCAGCTCGGCGCGTATCCCCTGCTCGTACATGGCGTGACCCGCTTCATGGATCGTACTGAACAACGCATCCCCCAGATCGTTCTCCTTCACCCGCGTCGTGATCCGCACGTCGCCCAGCGAAAACGTCGTACAGAACGGGTGCCGCGTCTTGTCCTGGCGACCTCGATTGAAATCGTACCCCAGCTGCTTCACGACCTCCCGACCAAACGCCAGTTGTTGCGCCTCGGGGAAACTCTGGCGAATACACGATTCATCGGCCACAGGCTGCGCGACAATCGCTTGCACGAGCGGTACGAGTTTGCTTCTCAACTCCGCAAACAACGCACTCACCGTCGCCGCCTTCATCCCGTAATCGGCGAAATCAATCAACGGATCGGCAATATGGTCGTAGCCAGGGAAATAGTTTGCCAACTCGCGGCTGTATTCGAGCGTCTTCTCCAACGACGTCCGCACCGACACAAAATCGTTGGCCGGACGGGCCTTCACCCAGGCCTCGTAACTGGCCGCCTGATGCGCGCTGAATTTCGCGACGAATGCCGACGGCACTTTCACGGCGCGCTCGTAATCGCGCCGCGTCACACGCAGCAACGCCGCGTCGTCCGAATCATACGGCAGGTCCCCCTCATACGATCGCAACTCCACGAGCATTCGACCAATGGACGGATGCGTGAATTTCTCATGCGCGAGCCGCTCCAACGTGGCGATCTGTCGCCCGCGCGCCTCGGCCCCGCCGGACGGCATATACGTCGCCTGGTCCCAACCCAGCACGGCCGCCGCGCGGTGCAGATCGTTGATCACGCCGAGTCGATTCCGCAGTTCTTTCAACTTTGGTTCGATGGCGTTTGCCATCACATCACCTCCAACAACAGGCCGCGCAGATACTCGGTTTCCGGCACCGCGGGCAAAATCGGATGATCGGGCGATTGGGTGAGCACCTTGACGAGGCGGAGCGTTCGCTTCGCGTCGGCGGCAGCATCGAGCACGACGGACTTGAACAACTCGCTGTCGATGTGGTGCGAGCAGGTGAACGTTGCCAGCAGGCCGCCGGGCGGTAGCATCTTCAGCGCGCGCAGGTTGATTTCCTTGTACCCGCGCAGGGCGTCGCCCACGTTCTGCTTCGTGCGCGTGAATGACGGCGGGTCGAGCACGATCACGTCGTACACCCGCTTCTCGACATCATATTTCTTCAACACGTCGAACGCATTGGCGCAGACGAATTCAATTTTGCCCGTCAGCCCGTTCAATTCGGCGTTCTTGCGCGCGCGGGCCACGGCCTGGTCGGAGATTTCCACCGCCTCGATGCTCCGCGCGTCACCGACCGCCGCCGCCAGCGCAAACCCGCCATGATACGTGAAACAATCGAGCACGCGTTTGCCCGCGCAGTGCCGCGCGACCTCGGCGTAGTTGTCGCGCTGATCGAGAAAAAAGCCCGTCTTCTGGTCTTCCAGCAGATTCACTTCGATGGAAAACTGGCTGAACTGTACGCGCACAATCGCGTCGGTCTCCCCGAACAACACGCCCTTGGTTTCTTCCAACCCCTCCAGCTTGCGGCTGGGAACGTCGCTGCGCTCGACGATGGCCTTCGGCTCAACCAACTCGCGCAGAATCTCCGCAATCTGCTTCTTGCGCTGATCAATGCCGAGCGTGAGCGCCTGCAAGACGAGATGGTCACCGTATTGATCGACGATGAGCCCGGGCACCTGGTCGCTTTCCGAAGACACCAGACGAAATGTTTCCGCATCGGCAATGGACGTGTTCTCGCGTCGATATTCCAGAGCTGCCTCAATGCGGCGGGCGAAGAACGCCTTGTCGATCTCTTCCTTCTGCGTCGTGAACCGGCGCACGGTGATTTGCGAGTGAGTGTTGAGCAGACCGCGCCCGAAGAAACGTTCCTTGTAATCGCGAATGTCCACCGCGTCGCCGTCTTTCGGGTCGCCGGTGATGTTGCCGATCTCGCCGGAGTAGACCCAGCTATGGCCCGCGTACAGGCGGTGTTCCCTGCCCTTCTTCAAAATCACCGATGGCATGTTTGTGACGCTAACAGAACTTTGTTATGCTGTGCAACCAATCGTATGCAAATCTATTGGCTCGGCATGCTCGCGGCGTTCGGGGCGGGCTTCGTCAACGCGGTCGCGGGCGGCGGCACGCTGCTGACGTTTCCCGCGCTGCTGTACGGCGGCCTGTCGTCGATTGCCGCCAACGCCACCAGCACGGTGGCCATCTGGCCGGGCTCGGTGACGAGTTCGTGGGCGTATCGGCAGCAACTGGCCACGAACCGCGCGCGCGTCTGGATACTCTCCCTGCCGTCGCTGGTGGGTGGATTGGCCGGCGCGATCCTGCTGCTGAACACGTCCGAGTCGGTCTTCCGTTACATCGTGCCGTATCTGATCCTTCTTGCCTGCGCGCTGCTCCTGCTCAACGAGCCCATCGGCCGCTGGATGGCGAAACGGGCGGAGTCGCATCCCAAGAAGCACGCCGCGGCGCTGTGGTTGTCCCAATTCGCCATCGCAATCTATGGCGGCTATTTTGGCGCGGGAATTGGGATCCTCATGTTGGCCGCGATGGCGATTTTTCTGCCGGAAGATTTACAGGCGGCCAACGGGATGAAGAACTTCTTCGCCATGCTCATCAATGGCATCGCGTCGGTCTATTTCATCGCCATGGGCATGGCGATTTGGCACGTCGCTCTGCTCATGGCGTTGGCGGCCATCGCCGGCGGGTTTGTCGGCGCCCGCACGGCGCAACGGTTGTCACCCCGCATCCTGCGAGGCGCAGTCGTGGTGTTCGGCGTGATCGTGTCCGTGCACTTGATGGTGAAGAAATGAGCATACGGCGGCGGCGCGCGTAAAGCGCCGGCAACAATCCACGTCTGCGCTTCACAACCCCGACAGGATCGGGATGAAAAGCGCAGCGACACCAACCTCACGGCCAATACTGGGCGTCGTCGTCGGTCGGCTGGGCCGTGGGCGCAAACTGCTTTTTGATGTAGTTGGTGATGCTGGCGACGACCATGCGGACAATCGTGTCCGGCACGCCGTCGAAATTCTTGCTCTGCAGCCGCATGTCGCACGGATCATTGACGTAATCCACCACGAAATACCGCCCGTCGTGTTCCAGGGCGATCTCGGTGCTGAAGAAATCGAGCTTCGACACGTCGGCGATGATGCGCACGATGCGACTGAGTTCGTCCACGTTCACAATCGCGCGGTCCGAGGGTGTCACGACCGAGTACCGGTGCGTGGTGTCGTCCCACCAACACGGGATGATCTCGCCGCAGACGTGGTACACGCGGAACCAGGCGCGGCGGCCGTTGAGAATCTGCGGATTCACGCGCTGCTGAATGAGAAAGCGCTGGTTGCGGAACTTGGCGCGCGTCTGTATCACGTCGTCGGGCCGCGTGGCGCCCATGATGACGCCAAACCCGCCGCCGCCTTTGGCGGGCTTGACGACGAACGGCGACGTCAGCGGCTCGATGAGGCGCGGATCGAAATTTGGTTCGGTCTCATACGGCGGCAGGATGATCGTCAGCGGCAACTGCAATCCGCGCGCGAGCAGTTCGCCGTGGATGTTCGCCTTGTCGATGGAACGCTTGTAATGATGCTGGGCGTTGACGAATTTCGTGCCCTTGGTTTGCAGGAGTTGGTTGAATTGTAAAAAGCGCTCGTCTTCGTCGCTGGCGCGGTCGAGAAAATACCGGAAATTCCGCTCGTTGTTCTGCACTTCGAGAAAGGTCTGCTGGAGGTTGTGCGGCCCGACAAGGTAACAGCTCAAGCCGGCATTGAGGCAGGAACGATCCAACTGGTTGACAAAATCCTGGTCGTATTGCCAGTTCCAAGCCAATCCAAAATGAACTTCAGTCGAGCGTCTGGCGATGGCGTCCATTTCCCTTGTCCGTTGTGTGGCAGCCCTTTAGAGCAGTTTCCACACCCAGTTGGCGCGGTGAGGGAGGAACACCATGCCCCGACTTGATCGGGGCCGATACTTCATTCAACTCGGGGTACTCGAAGACTTTACCTTCGTAATTACGAATAATGACGCGCTGTCGGTCGTGCGCCAGCACGTATTCGGGGCCGACCGGCACCTTGCCGCCGCCGCCGGGCGCGTCAATCACGTACTGCGGCACTGCATAGCCCGTGGTATGTCCCCGCAGCGCCTCCATGATCTCAATGCCCTTGCGCACACTGGTGCGCAGATGATGCGTGCCCCTGACCGGATCGCATTGATAGATGTAATAGGGCCGCACCCGCATCATCAACAGCTTGTGCATGAGCTCCTTCATTACCGCGGCGTTATCGTTGACCCCACGCAACAACACGCTCTGGTTCCCCAGCGGAATACCCGCGTCAGCGAGCCGACCGCACGCCTCCATGACTTCGTGCGTCGCTTCCTTCGGGTGATTGGAATGAATGCTCATCCACAACGGATGATACTTCCGCAGCATCGCGCATAATCCCGGCGTGATCCGCTGCGGCAAAAAGATCGGGATTCGCGTCCCGATACGCAGAAATTCGACGTGCTGGATCGCCCGCAACTGGCTGAGCACGAACTCGAGGCGCTCGTCGCTGAACAACAACGGGTCGCCGCCGCTCAGCAACACATCGCGCACTTCCGTGTGCTCGCGGATGTACTGGATCGCTTCGGAAAACTCGGTATGGAGATGTTGCTCGCCCGCGCCGCTGACGACGCGGCTGCGCGTGCAATACCGGCAGTACGCCGCGCAACGGTCGGTGACGAGAAACAGCACACGGTCCGGATAACGGTGCACCAGTCCCGGCACCGGCATGTGCTCGTCCTCACCGCATGGATCGGCCATCTCCCACGGCGCCGTGACCATCTCCTCGGCGCGCGGAATCATCTGCCGGCGAATCGGACAGTTGGGATCGTTGATGTCGATCAGGTTGAAAAAGTACGGCGTGATCGCCATGGCCAGGTGCTGACCGGCCATCGAAACGCCCTCGTGTTCTTCCGGCGTCAACGCCATCAACGCCTCCAGCGCTTCCAGCGTCGTGATGCGGTTGCGAAGCTGCCACCGCCAATCGTCCCAGTCCGTCTCCGTCACGTGCGACCACAGGCCGCGGCCAACGGATGGGAATCGTTCGTCAATGGAACAGGGTTGTGATTCCACTTTCCTTGGATGCTGGGAATCGGCCCGAAGATTCACGCCCAGCGGCGCGTACCCGGCACTGGTCGCGCCCCACTGTCCCCCAGGCTCGTCGTCGGATTCCATGACAATCGCCAGTATAGGTCATCACCGCCACGTGTCAAGCGAGGTGCGGTTGCTGGCCTTTCTGCGGCGTCACCACTGTGGAATCGGGACACTCCCGCGAAAACCCGGCGCATCCCCCAACAGCGCGCCACGCGGCCACGGATGCTTACCCTTAGCCATGCGCTGGCCGCCAGTCTGGGCGGATAGCTGGGCAGTCGAGGCCAAAAAACGAACCCAACGCTTCTGCGCAACGCTACAATCCACAAGTCCCTACCACGGAAGCACATCAACGCGCAACTTTGACCATCAGCAATCGGCTTCGTTTCGCAAAAAATACTTTTTTGCGAGTCCCTTGGTCTTGGGTACAAGCGCTCCGGTAGGGACGCGCTGCTGCGCGTCCGCCCGCCGTTCCGGGTGCTGTAGGCCGCAAGCCGAGTCCGACGGAGCCGAACCGAAGGCACAGCCACGACGGGCACGGCAAGACGCGGCCCACGTAGTATCTTGGGCCGCAAACGCGCCACAGACTTGCCGGTGGCGCAATCCGCTAGAGCATTGCCAACACACCGCGCCCGGCGTTAGGATACACGTCAACACCGGAAGGAGGCGCATGTACAGGTTAACCGAAGACAGATTTGAAAAGGCCAAACCGATTCTGGAGAGATACCGCACCGCATTGCATAACAGGGGCAAGTTCGACGCCAGGCGACTCGAAAAGGAACTGCGTGAGTGTTGGGATACGGGATACCGGCAGGTGAAGGACATTTTCAAACGCCTGTCAAAAACCACCCGCTACAGGTATCTGGCGGCCTACTACATGGAACATTCTGGAACGGGTCACGTTGTCACTGAGTTTTGGCCCACGCTATCCAAGCTGTACGGGATCGACTACTACCAGAGCCCGATGAGAGAAACTAAGCGGGAAGCTTTTTGGCGTAAACTCAGGACGAAATAGCGGACTACCGAGAGCCGCTACGATACACGCTACGGTTCGCCAGACCACGCCAAAGGCGCAGGTAGAAGGGGTCAGACCTATAATCAACACCTTCGCCTCTTGCCCGGAGCCTCTTGTCCCGCAGCAGTAACCTTGGATCCCACCCGTGCCCCCCCACGTTGGCGGTGATCGTTGAGCGCGACAATTTCTTGTGACGACCTATTTCCTTGACCCTCATTGCGTTATGAG
>Ga0208820_1001935_pt1 | contig 10738 bp, 7 predicted proteins | sample June2015DPH_16_5_FD_184713 | JGI IMG/M metagenome (GOLD analysis project Ga0208820, IMG submission 184713) | Peatland microbial communities from SPRUCE experiment site at the Marcell Experimental Forest, Minnesota, USA - June2015DPH_16_40... | ecosystem: Environmental > Terrestrial > Soil >...
GGGTTGCATAATCTGGGGATTTACACGTTATGAAATTTTGGCGACAGTATGTTCCATGCAGTAATTCCGTTGACTGTTGTTAATGGTTAAATTGTCCAATTAAATCATATAAAACTATGAATAAAATCCCCATGCCGTATATCCGTTGTGTTGTTGCCGCAGGTTTCATCATTGCCGGCAGCTTATCCGCCAGTGCGCAAACCGTCATTTTCTCCGACAACTACAATGTTCCAAATGGTAATTTGGATACTGCCAGCCTGTCGGGTCGCACGAGCGGGGTGGATGCCAGTGGCGTTTTGCCCCAGTCGGCTGCCATTGAACAATTAATCAGCGGCGATAAGCTTCAACTTGTTTCTCCGGGTGGAGATGGCACGGGTGATTCGGGCGCAATGCGCTTCGATACCATTTCCAGCCACAGCACCCTGTGGGACTGGTCGTCCGGTGCCGGTGGCTCAGCTATAACCGCGGCGGGCGGAATGACCGTCTCTTTTAACTGGACCGCTAACAATACCACGTCCAGCGACTGGATATTCCTGGCCGTTGGAGCCGACCCTGCCGATGTTTATGGCTATAATTGGAAACTTCTCGCTACAAGTTCAGCCACCTCCGCGGGCATCATTATCGCAAACGACGGCAATGCTCAGGCTTATAATGCTGGGGTCCTTGGAGCCAGCGGATCATTCACCCCAACAAATGTCAACCACGTAGTGAAACTTGACTACCAATTCTATTCCTGGGCCGCCGGATCACCGGTGACTGTAACTGTCTTTGTAGATGGAAATTTTGTCCTCAGTGATTCTTTCACCTGGATATACGGTCCGGGATCGCAGTATATGGACCTCGGAACTTACCAGGAAAGTAATCTCATTGATAATTTCAATGTTTCAACGTTTATAGGGACAATTTCCTCAGGCTTCTCGTCCTCCACATTTGTGAACGATGGGGAGTTGCCTTGGGGATCCCACGAAGACAATGGGACTGAATGGTATTCCCCCACAAACTCGTACGGCCAGCCATGTGTCACGATGAGCAACGGCGTTCTTACATTAACCTCGTACTATATTGTACAAAATGGCCTCCACTATCAATCAGGCGTCGTTTATTGCAAAACCGATGTCCCGAACAGCGGTTACAACTACGTCACTTTGGATGTTGATATGTACACGCCCTATGCGGGAACGACGGGGTGCTGGCCGGCGTTCTGGCTGGACAGCGCCTGGACCTGGCCGCCGGAAGTTGACATCGCCGAGTTCAAAGGCAACGAAGGCGGTGGCAATGTCTGGCAAAATGTTGACGGCAGCGATGGGACATGGGTATGTGTCATCAGCACTGTTAACAATACTCAGTGGCATCACTACGGCCTGGCGTTGGGGCCTCCTTCGGGCGGGAAGCGCGCTTACCACATTTTCCTTGATGGCGTTATTAAAAATCAAGGCACTTTCAAGGATGCGCAAGGCTCGCCGTTCTGGGTCATTTTTAATTACGCAATGGAAGGTTCTTCCGGCACACCTGGACCCACTTACACGACATATGTCCAGGCCAAGAATTGGATAATGGCGACACACTGAGAAATAAACCCGGTTCGCAATTCCAAAGCCCGCCGCAAGCAATTGCGGCGGGCTGATCCTTCCTGAAATACAAAGTTTGTTTCAATACCACATTTTTCTTTCCATGACTTTTCCTCCGCAGCTCTGCAAACTTTTTTTCCTTTCATCTCTCCGCTTGATGCTGGCCGTGCTGTTCGTCAGCCTGTGCCCTCATTCTCTTCGCGCTGAAGACACGGACGCCGCAGAATCCGCTGCCGACAAGGCGTGGAAGGCGCTGAAACATGCCAGGGAAACGCCCCCCGAACCGCTGAAACAGCTCCCGGATCGCATGTACACCCAGGATGAAATTCGGAATCATTACACCATGGTCGCAGAGCAGGCCGGAGCAGTGGCCGATTCGGCAAAGCAATTTTACACGCAGTTTCCCGATCATCCCCAGGCTGCCGAAGCCCGGAACATTTACTTCGATATGCTCCACACTGCGGTGGGATATAGCAGCACGAACAAAATTGCGGAATTGGAAGCCGTCACAGCCGAACGCCTTAAAGATCCCAAACTGGACGAGGCCGCCCGCCTCCAACTATCCCTGCACCTGCTGCATTCCGCTATCAGCGGCCGGAAATATCAGAGCGACGACGCCATGCGAGCCGAGCTGGAAAAGCGCGCCCGGCAGTTGGCCAAAGATTATCCCGGTCATCCAGACGGCTACAACTACCTGCTGAACATAGCCAGATCAGCCGCGCCCGAAAAGTCGGCCGCCCTGGCGCGAGAAATCCTCGCCGGCAGCAATGATGTAAACATTAAAAATGAATGCCAGGGATTGATCAACCGGGCGGCCGCCGTGGGCAAGCCACTGCCCTTGTCCCTTACTCTGGACGACGGAAAGATTCTCGATTTGGAAAAACTGCACGGCAAGGTCGTGCTCTTGCTGTTCTGGGATTCTTCAACCCGGTATTCTTCAAAAGCCATCTGGGCCGTGAATGACCTTTATAAAAAGTATCATGCCAGCGGATTGGAAGTGTGGGGATTGAATTTTGACGAAGACCGGGCCAAAGCAATCTCAATGCTCAAGGATGCCAACGTGGAATGGCCGCAATATCTGGATATTCCGGCAGGTCGGACATTGCAAAGCCGCTTTGGCATTCATACGTTGCCGATGTGCTGGTTCGTGGATAAAAAGGGCGTGCTGCGCGAATTAAAAGGCGAAATGGACCCGGAAGGCATCACAAAAAGGCTGCAGGCGGAATAATACTCGTGCGCTTGACAGGGGGGTGTAATATGGCGTTGTCCTGATGTACCCGAAAATTGAAGTTGACCGGGGTGCCGGTTTTCCAATCGGCATCACTTCGCTTTTCCAGACGAACGGCGGACGCTTCTCTTTAATGGCGTTCCGAGGGACTGTGCTGATGGCCGTTGCCGTGTGTTTCTTTCCCGCATCTTTTTCCATGCGCGCACAGTCGGAACCGGTTGCCGGGATGCAGCGGCCGCTGCCATGTCTGACGAATGTGACCCAAATCCGCAGCCTGTCCATGGAGGAGGCGCAACAGGCTTATCCTGTATGCATCCAGGGTGTGGTGCTTCATTATGATCCGAAAACTTGCCAGGATCTGGTGATTCAGGATGCGACCGGCGGCATTTACGTCATGGGGGCGGACCAACAACATTACGCGCTTCATCCGGGTCAGTTGGTGGAATTGCGTGGCGTGAGCAGCGCCGGGGAATACGCACCCGTCGTGGTTCAGCCGACGTTGAAAGTGTTGGGCGAAGCGCCCATTCCGCCGGCGCGTTCTGTTTCTTTTGACCAACTGGCCAGTGGTTCCGAAGACGGCCAATGGGTGGAAATCAGCGGGGTGGTCCGGTCTGTGGCCGTCGGAAAACCGGGATATTCCGATTGTCTGCTGGTGAAACTGGCCATGCATGGCGGGCAGTTTACAGCACGGGTGCTGGACTTCGACGCCACTGCCACCAACTGGCTTGTGGATGCGGAGGCGCGGGTGCGTGGTGTCTGCATCCCGATTTTCAACCGGAAGCGGCAGTTGTTAGACGTGAGCCTCCTGATCCCGGGCATGTCGGACTTGCATGTGGAGCGCGCGGCGTCGGAACAACGGTTCTGCCAGCCTGTCCGCTCCATCAATAGTCTGCTGCAATTTCAACAGCACAACCAATGGGATCACCGCGTGAAGGTGCAGGGAAAGGTCACCCTGCAGAAGCCGGGTGAATATCTGTTCATTAAGGACGAAACCGACGGGGTCTGCGTGCGAACATGGCAGTCAACCGCGGTTAATTTGGGCGACGAGGTCGAGGTGCTCGGGTTTCCGGCTCGGGGCGAATACTCACCGGTGTTGGAGGACGCCATTTTCCGGAAGGTTGCTTCCAAACCGGCGCCCACGCCGGTTATGGTGAAAGCGGCGCAGACGTTGCTGGAGGATCACGATGCCGATTTGATCCGGGTGGAGGCACAACTGCTTCAGTACATCCGGCGAGTCAATGACGTTGTGCTGGTGCTCCAGGATGGAGGGGTAATGTTTCATGCCTATTTGGACACGCCACGCAACGGGAACCTGCCATCACTTCCACCTGTCGGTAGCCGGGTCCGGGTGACAGGCATTTGTCAGGAGCAACTGGAAAATCAGCGGTGGCCGCAATCGTTTCGCATGCTGTTGCGCTCGCCGGCGGATGTGTTGATGGTTCAGGCTCCAGCCTGGTGGACACTGAGGCGCACGTTGTGGGCACTCGGTGCGGTTTCCGTTTTGTTCTCCGCCATATTGGGTGTGGTAGTGTGGCACTCGAAACAAAAAGTCCGCGAGCAGGTCATGGCCCGGCGGGAGGCCGAAGCACAGTTCGCCGCGGTGAATCAGGAGCGCAACCGCCTGGCGGCCGATCTCCATGATACCCTGGAACAGGGGCTGACCGGCATTGGCTTGCAGTTGGAGGCGGCACACAAGGCGTTTGCGACTGTTCCTGAAATCGCGCAACACCACCTGGCCGTGGCCAAGACGCTTGTGCGCCAAAGCCAGGGGGAAGTCAGACGGTCGGTGTGGGATTTGCGTTCGCAAATGCTGGACAATAATGACCTGGCCAGCGCGCTGGCCGCCATCGGGAGACAGCTCTCCGAGAGCGTCGAGGTGCAAGTGGTGGTTGGCACGACGGGGCCGGCGCGACGCTTGCCATCGGTCGTTGAAAACAACCTGTTGCGCATCGGTCAAGAGGCGATCACGAATGCCCTGAAGTACAGTTGCGCACGCAACATTAATGTTCAGGTTGTCTTCCGCCCCGACGCCGTTCTGCTTAGTGTCCGGGACGACGGGCAGGGGTTCAATTTTGTATCCAACCCTGATGCCATACCTTCCGGGCATTTCGGTTTGACGGATATGCGGGAACGTGCGAAGCGGCTCAAAGGCAATTTCAGTCTGCAAAGCGCACCTGGTACGGGCACGGAAATCACGGTGGAAGTACCCGCCGCATGACCGGCGGAGCCTTTTCCAGATGGCTTCCGGCAGTTGAGGCGATTTCGCCTCATTCGGTCGCTCAAACGCTGGCTCAATGAGTGCGGGTGTCGCCCTGTTTTCTTCAATTTGTCGTCGCTCCAAATTCGGGTATATGTTACCGGGTAGCGTTGATTCATGAGCAAGCCGCCCGAATCTAAAGCCGAACACGTCCCGGACAGATCCACCTGTCTGGCGCGTTCCGTCGCGGATGCGTTGAGCATCGAGCCAACGCTGGAAGCGGTTACCATCAACCGGGCGCGCCAAACCATCTCGATGGCCACGCTGGGCCGTACGGACGAGCCGCGCCTGGCCGAAAATATCACTGGCCGAATTAAGAAAGCATACGAGACCGGCCTGGCCGAACATTGCATGTTGCTGGAAGGCGAGGGCCAATGCCAGACCTGCCACGCACCCCTTTCGGAGCAGGAACGGCGGAAAATCACGATTCAACACGCCGGCGAAACGATCACCATCGCACGGGTGACCTGTCCCACCGCGCCGAAATTCTGGCGCTGGCGCGATATTCCGTGGCCCAAAGTTGTTCAACGCGACGTTGAATTTTTTGAAGAGGAGGAGCATCCGGGCGAATGGCGATGGCAGCTTCTGGCCGCAGCACTTTGCGCGGTGCTCGGGCTGACAGCCCATTTTCTGGCGCCGCATGGCGCCCGGCCAGCGCCTGCCGGGCTGGTTTTTTACCTGCTCGCTTATCTGGCGGGTGCGTGGTTCGCCGCCGAGGAAGTCTGGCAGCGTCTGCGCAAAGTGACCCTCGACATTCATTTTCTCATGCTGGCCGTCGCGGCCGGCGCGGCAGCCGTTAACGAGTGGAATGAGGGCGCGGTTTTGTTGTTCCTGTTCTCCTTCTCCGGCGCGTTGGAGCATTACGCCATGGACCGCACGCGACGGGAAATAAGTTCGCTGTTTAAAACCGCGCCGCAGAGCGCGACTTTGCTTGACGAATCCGGCGACGAAACGGAAGTGCCCGTCGGAAAACTCCGCCGCGGCATGAGGCTGCTCATCAAACCCGGCGCGCAATTCCCCGTGGACGGCGAAGTCGTCAAAGGCGCGACAGCAAGCGACGAATCCAATCTTACCGGCGAAGCCACACCCGTGGAAAAGAACCTGGGTGACGCCGTCCTCGCCGGCACGCTCAACCTCTGGGGTGCGGTGGAAGTTGCCGTGACCCGGCCGGCGGCGGAGAGCGCGCTGCAAAAAATCATCCGGCTCATTCAGGACGCGCAACGCCAGAAAGCCCCGGCGCAGCGAACCATTGACCGGTTCAGCAGCGTCTATACCTATTCCATCCTTGGGCTGACACTGGTGATGTTTTTTGTCTGGTGGTGGGGATACAAGATTCCGCCGTTTGTGAATCGAGGCGCTTTTTACCGCGCCATGACACTGCTGGTGGTGGCTTCGCCGTGCGCGCTGGTGCTCTCGATTCCTTCGGCGGTGCTCGCCGCCATCGCCTGGGGGGCGCGGCACGGCATTTTGTTCCGCGGCGGCGCAGCGGTCGAAAAACTTGCCGAGGTGCAAATCGTCGCGCTGGATAAAACCGGCACACTGACCACGGGCGAACTCAAAGTGGAACGAATGGAAAGTTTCCCGCCCGGCCGTGAAAACGAAGTCGCGCAACTGGCCTGCTCGCTGGGGCGCCTCTCGACTCACCCGCTGGCCCGGGCCATCACCCGGCACGGCAAGCAACTCCAGTTGAAAGAGATCGAGTTTGACCACTTCGAATCCATCACTGGCCAGGGGTTGCGCGCCAAACGAAACGGCACGGCCTGTTACCTCGGACGTCGTGCTCCGTTGGAAAATGGCCCTCATGCTGACGTCCTCGCCAAAGTGCCCCACACCGAAGCGGGTGTTTCCGAAGTCTGGGTCAGCGCGGGCGATCTGCTGGGCCGCGTGTTGTTGCGCGACGACATTCGCCCGCAATCCAAAGCTGTGCTGGAAGAAATGCGCGCCGCCGGCCTTCGCAGCGTCGTGCTGACCGGCGACCGGAAGGCGGCGGCAGAGCATCTCAAAACGCAATTGCCGTTGGACGATGTTCGCGCGGAGCTTCATCCGGAAGACAAAGTTGCCGCCATTCACGCCCTCGGCGCCGATGGGCGGCGCGTTGCCATGGTAGGCGACGGCGTGAACGACGCGCCCAGTCTGGCGGCGGCGTACGTGGGCGTGGCCATGGGCATGCGCGGATCGGATGCCGCGCTTGAACAGGCTGAAGTCATCTTGATGAACGACCGATTGGAAAATTTTCTTGCAGCGTATCATTTGAGCCAGCGTGCGCACCGGATCATCCGGATGAATCAGTTTGTTTCGCTCGGCACGGTGGTGGTGCTGGTTGGCTTTGCCCTGGCGGCAAGCATTCCCCTGACCGTTGGCGTCGTCGGGCATGAAGGCAGCACGGTGGTCGTCGTGATGAACAGCCTGCGCCTGCTGTTTGGGCCGGCGTCACAATCGGCGACAGACAAGTCGGCGTGAAGGGTAAAGCGCATAGGGTAAAGCGCAAAGCGCGAACGACAAGGGGCAATAAGTTGCAAGATCGTGAGAACAAAAAAAACGTTGCAACTTTTGCAACTTTTGCAAACAGGCCCAAATTGACGCAAAAAAGTTGCGAAAGTTGCGAAAGTTGCGAAAGTTGCGAAAAGGCCGTTTTTTGACCACGGATTCCGCCGTGCGGGACAGACGACCACCTCGCGAAGGCACGGGCGCTCCCCGGTGTCCAAATACCAGGCAATTTGGCATCGGGTTCCGGCGCATTTCCAACGGGTGGAAGGTCCCAACGGACCTGCCGCGACGGTGCGCGAGCACGGCGGGTGGCACGGATGACACGGATTTTGGGGTGAATTGCCACAAAAGGGCGCAGCAGTCTTCGCAATAGCTTCGCCCGCCAGGAAAGGCGCAAAAGCGGATGGCACAAGGCAAAGTGCATAGCGCCAAGCGCCAAGTGCCAAGTGCCAGGTGACGGGGGCGACGGGGAATTGAGGATTGCTCCCGCTTTGCGCATTCGCGTCAACCTAAGCCTTGCCGAAGCGGCGACGTTTTTCTTTCTTGTTAACGCGAGAAAGAACCAGAGTGTTTTTGTCTTCCATCGACCATGCCCATTGCTCGCCCTTCTGGAGGCTGATCGCTTCGGCTAAAACCACCGGCAGATTGACGTAATATGACCGATTGGTCGGTCGTTCGACTTTTTGAACTTTGATTAGATATCCCATAAAATGGTTGATAGATATAGTGTATTTACTATATTATAAACCCAATGTCAACACCTTATTTATCTTCTTTGGCCGAAACTCTGGCCGCCAACCTCCAACAAATCCATTCCCAATTAACCCAACTGGACGCTCAAGCGATGGCTCGTCGGTCCGGTTTTCTCAAACGCCAGCCCCGCAAAATACCTCTGACCGATTTGCTCCTGGCCTTGGTCGCCCTGGCTGCCGAAGCCACACTTTCCTTGGAGCGGATCGCCGCTGTCATCGGCCTGGTGGCCCGCCTGACTTACACCAAACAGGCCCTTCACAAACGGCTTAACGCCACAGTGGAAAACTTCCTGGCCCAAGTCGCCACCGCTTTATTCGGCCAGCTCAGCGACGGCCCTCGCGCCCAAGGTCTGTTCCGGCCTTTCAGCCGCGTGCTGCTCCATGATAGCACGGTTCAAGCCCTGCCCGATCATCTGGCCGACCTGTTTCCGGGCGGCAGCAATCAGCGCCAAAAAAAGCGCGCTGCCCTCAAAATCCAATTCATCGCCGACCTCCTCAATGCCACCTTGGTACATTGCTCGCTGTCGGGCTTCACTCGCAATGATCAGACCGCCGCGCCCGACATTCTGGCGGTGGCTCGACGCGGCGATCTGATCATTCGCGATCTGGGCTATTTTGTGCTGTCGGTCTTGGCCGCCCTGGAGTTAAAGGGAGTGGCTTTTCTCTCGCGCTTCAAACACGGCGTCGGGGTATATGACCTCAACGGTAAACCACTGGATTTGGCTTGGGAACTCAAGACCCACGGCCGTTTTGATCAGGAAGTGCTCTTGGGCGACCAGCGGGTGCGGGCCCGCTTGGTAGCAGTGCCAGCGCCCGAGGCTGTGGCCAATGAGCGCCGCCGCCGGGCGCGAGCCAATCGCGACCGGCGGCTTAATCCCCGGCGCGAGCACCTCTTTTTGATGGGCTGGAATATTTTCCTGACCAATGTCAGCCGCGATGTTTGGCCCGCTCAAGCGTTGGTTGCTCTGTATCGCCTGCGATGGCGTATCGAAATAATCTTCAAGGCTTGGAAGAGTCATTTGGGCTTGCGTCAGTTCAATACCCGCAGCGCTGCCTTATTGCGCCTGTCGGTAATGACCAAACTCCTGTTTTGTGTGGCAGTCTATCGCTTCTGCCAGGCCTTGGAGTTGCTGGGTCATGGCCAGCGGCATGTCAGCCTGCTGCGCCTGGCACGCATTATCAGCCAATGCGCTTGTCTGTTTGCCACAGCAATTTTACAGATCACACCTGCTCAATGGTTGGAACATCACCTGACTGAGCATTTGTTTTACGAACAACGCAAAGATCGCAAAAACTACTTTGAATTGCTGGCCAAACTAAACGCCCCGTTAGGTTGACGCGAATGCGGCTCAGTCAAGGCCGGACAAACGCTCAAGGAAGCCTCGTACATCCTCAGTGAAGGTGAGCAGCAAGACGGCATTGAAGTCGTTCACATAGACGACGCGGCCAGCCTGGTGACATTCAACAACCACGGTGTTGTACAGACAATTCCCCTCCCCAACGCGCCAACGACGAACTCGCCGAGGCTGGCAATCACAACCTCCAGTATTTACAAGCCCAACATGGTCGGCGCGGTCGGTACCGGTCGAATCCCCCCCTATTTTGGCGGCGACGACGACAATTCCGGTCAAACGTCACAAATTCCCAGAACGAAGGAACAGCAAATTCTTATGATTGAATCCCTGCGTCAATATTACAAAAGTCAGAATGATCCCAGAGCCAATAGCCTTCCACCTACGGCAATGACACCGCCTGACGCGTTCCAACCTCCTGCAGAATAACCATTTGCTCATGCCAGAGGCGATGACGCCATCACACAAACCTCGGTTTTGTTGAGTTTTTGAAACATTTTTGGCCGGCATTACCTGTCGTGACGGGATCAACCCCTGTCCTCATGCCGTCACCCGGACAAAGCCGGTTCGGCGGGAGGGCCTACCCGAACGGGTAGGAGACAAAACTCCGAATTACGATATTATCTGGCCTTGCAATCCCACGAGGGACGCGTAGTTTGGGCCTGCGCTTGGCGTGGGTGATCGGATCGACAAGTAAACTTGACGATCGACCAACAGAACAATAACAGTCCCAAAAAAAAGTCACACCAAAATAAAACAAACCACAATAAAAATGAAATACAAAACCTGTCTCACTATGGCCTGCCTTGGCTTGATGATTCCGCTCGCCGCCAATGCTGCGGGGACAATTTCCTCAGGCTTCTCCTCCTCCACATTTGTGAACGATGGGGAGTTGCCTTGGGGATCCCACGAAGACAATGGGACTGAATGGTATTCCCCCACAAACTCGTACGGCCAAAACTGTGTCACGATGAGCGGCGGTGTTCTTACATTGACCTCGTATCATATCGTGCAAAATGGCCTCCACTATCAATCAGGCGTCGTTTATTGCAAAACCGACGTCCCGAACAGCGGTTACAACTACGTCACTTTGG
>Ga0208820_1001939_pt1 | contig 10722 bp, 8 predicted proteins | sample June2015DPH_16_5_FD_184713 | JGI IMG/M metagenome (GOLD analysis project Ga0208820, IMG submission 184713) | Peatland microbial communities from SPRUCE experiment site at the Marcell Experimental Forest, Minnesota, USA - June2015DPH_16_40... | ecosystem: Environmental > Terrestrial > Soil >...
GGGTTAGCGATATTGCCGCGGCCGCCGTGCCACCACAGGATGGATGCTTAGCTTGGCGAGGGTCTCCGCGGAGGCGACGAAGAGACCAGGAGGAATCCGCCGCGCCTCCATTAGTTCCGAATATATCTGATCCTGGGCATCCACGTTGAGACCCATGCCGGCCAGGTATTGCAGGCGCAGGTCGCGATCTGTGTTGATGGCGGCGCCCTTTAGCCACGTCGCAAGATCGGGACCGCGCCCGGCATAACTTGACAGCAAATCGACCGCCGATACGAAGCCGATATCGCGCAGGGACTTGGCCGCACGTGTGTTGTCGGCGCGATTAAATCGCTCCACCACCTCGTCGACATTGATCGGCACGGGATCGATCTGGCCCAACAGCACCACGTCGCCGCCGCCTTCTCGGTCATTGATCCAAACGATGCCATCCGGAAAGACGGCGAAGAAGGTTGCCATCTCGCTCTTGACCGCCTCACTCGTGCTCTCGTACAGCGGAACCCACTGCGTGACCACTCCGCCCGGCTTGAGATGGCGCTTCACCAGTTCGAAATACTCGCGCGTATAGAGCGTGGCCGCGCCCTTGACCCAGGGGTGAATCGGGTCGCTGGTGATGATGTCGAACTTCTCCCTGGAAGACAGGATGAAGCTGCGGGCGTCGTCGTAAACGATCTCGACCCGCGGGTCTTTCACCACGTTGTAGTTCTCCTTGCTGAAATAGCCCGAGACCATCCGCGGGATAAGCGGTTCAATTTCGCAGATCACGATGCGTTCAATCTCGGGATAGGTGACGAAGGTGCCGGCCGTGACCCCAGCGCCGAAGCCGACAACGAGCACGGACCGCGGTTTTGCATTTAGCAGCGCCGCCAGGTGGCCGAGCATGCGCTGCAGGCGCATGTCGATCGGATGGGTTCCTGCTTCGGTTTTACCGCTGACATGAAAATAGCGAATCCCGTTCTGGTCCTCTGACACCGCGACCGAGGCATTCATGCCCTCGCCGATGTAAAGCATGTTCGGCTCGTAGTCCTGGTTCATGATCGTGCGGCCGAAAGCGTAGAGCTCGCCGGGGACGGGCGGCGCGCCGTAGGCAAGCGCCGCGGCCACGACCGGGACGGCAACGATGGCGCCGAGGACCGCAGAGAGCGGCAGACGCCGGCCGGCCGCCGGGATGCCGCTACGCAGCCTCGTCAGCAAGATCAGCATTGCGGCAACCGCTGCAACGGCAATCAAGATGCGCTGCGCCCATAACGTGCCGACCGCCGGGATCACGATGATGCTGAAGGTTACCGCGCCGACGATTGCGCCAACCGTATTCGCCGCATAAACGGCGCCGACCATGCGTCCCGAATCTTTGTGCTGCGGAGCCGCAGCCGCGAGCGCAAGCGGGAAGCTCGCCCCCCACAGGCAGGCCGCCGGCAGCACGGCCCATAGGCAGCGCGCCAGATCGAGCTGGAACGTCAGCCACGGATTGATGCTGAACCGGGGATCGACCGGCCAGTAAGGCAGCCAGGCGTCGACGCTGAATGCAGCCCAGGCGATGGCGGCGACCAGGAAAAATTGGCACCAGCCAAGCATGACAAGCGAATTTCTTCCGCTGCGCGCAAGCAGCGATCCGGCACTGCTCCCGAGTCCGAGTCCGAGCAGAAACACCGCCAGAATAATCGAAAAGGTATAGACCGACGCGCCGAGGAGCAGCGACAACAGCCGCGTCCAAACAACCTGGGCCCCGAGCGCGGTCAATCCCGACAGCGCGATCGTCAGGTAAACGGCCGCGGATTCCAATCGCGGCGGTGCGCGATCGGCGGCAGCCGGCGCGGCCGGCGCGTGATGCGCAGCAACTGCCGCCAGCGAAAACGCGAGCGCGGCGCAAAGCGCGTTGACTGCGGCGGCGACGAAGGTTGCGGTCGCCATGTCATATAACCGCAGCAGGTAGAACCCGGCGAGCAGGCAGCCAAATACAGCGCCGCCCAGGTTGCCGGTATAGAGAATGCCGAGCCAGGACACGCCGTAGGACGTGTTTTCGACCCAGCGGGCCGCGCACGGCAGGGTCGCGCCCATCAGTACCGTCGGCGCCAGCAGGAATGCCGCACACAGCAGCGCTCGGAACAGCATACCATTGAAGCCGTGACCGCCGACGCTCGCGTAAAGGTCCGCTGCCGGGGGAAGAAGATACAAGATCGCAATTGCGAGCAGGCCGATGCCAAACTCCATGGCCGCATAGACCCGAAGCGGATGCAGGGAGGCGGGAATGATGCGAGCGAAGGCGAGGCTGCCGAGGCACATCCCGCCCATAAAAGTTCCCAATAGCACCGCGAGTGAGACTGCCGTCGAACCAATGACGAATGCGAGGAGCTGGAACCAGACGATCTCATAGATGAGTGCGGCCAAGCCACTGCCGACAAAAAAACAGAGAACGAGCGGGTAGAATTTGCCGGTTGCTGCAGAGTGCGGCGTTCGCTTGATGTCGTTCATCGACACCCCTGACGCTCTTGCCCTCATCGAGGGCGACCATCAAAAAGATGGTCACATAAGGAAGGGGAATAGAGCCGCGCAAATTGGCCGGCGGCTTGAGCGCCCACAAGAGGGCCTGGATGGCCCTCTTGTCGCTTTGTCTGATCGCAGGCTCAGAACCTGAATCTGTTACCAGAATTTATAGTTGATGCCGGCGCGGACGACGTTCTCGGTGAACGAGACGGCGACGGGGCCACCAAATCCTGGGCAAGATGCGCTGCAGGCCCCGTTGGCGAGATCGACGTAGAGGTATTCGACCTTACCGGTCAAGTTCGGCGTGAAGGCGAATTCGACGCCGGCGCCGGCGGTCCAGCCGTACTCTGTATTGGTGTCGGTGCCGCCGGTGGCAGAATTATACGCTTTGACATTGCCGAACGCGCCGCCGCCCGTCCCATAGATCAGGATGCGATCAAACGCATAGCCGGCGCGACCGCGCACCGTGGCGAGCCAATCGCTTGAGGTTGTGCAGGTGAAGCCACGAGTGCAGGTGACGCTCCCACTGAGGTCCGTCCAGTCGCCGTCGCCCTCGATGCCAAGCACGAACTGGCCCCACTGGTAATTGCCGCCGAGCGTGCCGCCGAGGAGGTAGCCGCTGGTGCTGAAGTTTCCAGTCGGTGTGAAACCTGGGGGGCTCCAATTACTGTCGCCGAAAGCATAACCACCGTTGGCGCCGACATAGATGCCGGTCCAAGTGAACACCGGTGCGGGGACCGGAACGTAAGTGGCCGGCGCCCGCGGCGGCGGCGGTCCCGGCTGCGGAAGATCGGCCGCAAGTGCTTGTCCCCCGGCTGCGAGCGCAAGCGCTGCAGCAAGCAAAATCCGTTTCATGCTAAACTCCCATCCCATCCATCACGCGCGCAAATGCCATTGTTGTCCGTCTGTTAGCGTTACGCAAGCGTTTCTGCCGATCAGCCTTACGCAACAGTTACTGCTGCGCTTAGCGGCCAATCTAGCAATTCATGCGCCGGATTACCGTGCCCGAAAGGCCACAACAGCCGCGAACTTCGCGGTAGGTCCGTGGCGGTAAAGAGGCTGAAGTAGGGCGGAACGCGCCGCGGCGGTCCGCTGTACCGGCTGCAAAACCCGGCCTATCCTTGCGCCGCGAGGTTTGCGGGGGGGAGCCATGATGGCAAAGCTTTGGCGTCAGCGCCTGACCTATCTGGCGATGTCCGTTTTTGTCGTCTGGCAGACCCTTGCCATGGTCGTGGCGCCGGCGCCCGGCAGCAGCGACCTGGCCAAGGGGCTGCGCACGGTGCTGGATCCCTACCTGCATTTCCTCAGGCTGGACAATCAGTGGAATTTCTTTGCGCCGGACGTCGGCGAAGAAGGCCGCGACCCCCTCGGCATAGTCCTGCGCTATGTGATCGAGGATGACGCCGCCACATTGCATCGGTTCGATCCGGGCGCCGGTCTGAACTGGTGGCACCCGAGCTCGATTTGGTTCCGCGCGTGGTATCTCGCCCTGCTCGACAGCCCGGACGACTTTGGCGTGCAGTTCGCCGCGTTGTTCTGCCGCGAGCACGCCGCATTGCATCCGGTCACCATCACGCTCTACGCGGCCGAACAAAAGGACTACGGTCCGCTCGATCGCCTGCGCGGCAAGCAGCCGCTGGATGCCGAATTCGTCAAAGTGACAACGGTAAAAAGCTTCCCATGTCCGCCCTAGACATTTCCGCGCGCGCCGGCCGGAAGGCGTTTGCCGCCGCGGAACAGGCTTGGTCGCGCCTTTGGTTTCAGGAGCGGCCGACGACGCCATTGGAGCTGGTGCGGATCGGCATCGGCGCGGCGCTGCTGCTCCACTACCTCAGCGCCAGTTCTTATCTGCTCGAATTCTGGGGTGACGGCGGCCTGCTGCCGCGCGCGCTCGCGCTTCGGCATTTGGACCCGTGGATGCAATCCGTTTTCTTCTATTTCACGGCGCCATGGCAATGGATCGCCTTTGATGCGCTGTTTTTGTTCTGCTGCGCGGCCTTCACCGTCGGCTGGCGCACAGACTGGGTCAAATGGATCGTCCTTATTGGCCAGGTCTCCTTTGCCTACCGCAATGATTTTCTCATCTATGGCGTCGACAAGATTCTGGCGGCCCTGCTGTTGATCCTGTGTCTCGCACCGGTCGGGCGCGCCATCAGCCTCGATCGGGTGCGCGCCGTGCGGCGCGCCAAGCGCGCGCGGCTCGATGCCGTGCTGCCGCGCTACAGCGGCCGTTGGGCCGGTGCCTGCACGCGACTCATGCAAATCCAGATGGCGGTGCTGTTCTTCTACAGCGGTACCACCAAGCTGCAAGGGCAGGAATGGTGGAACGGTGACGCGCTCTGGTTGGTCTTCAGCTCGGAGGAGTACTACAACGGCCTGCTGCTCGACCTGTTCGCGCGGGCCTACTGGCTGGTCAACATTGCGACTTATGGCACGGTGCTGATCGAGCTGGCCTATCCGTTCCTGATCTGGCAGCGCGCCACGCGACCGTATCTGTTGGCGGCTGCCATCCTGCTCCATGTCCAGTTCGCCGTGTTCATGGGTTTGTTCTACTTCTCATTTGTCATGACCATGGGGCATCTGAGCTTCGTGCGCATCGAGTGGCTGCGCCGTCTTGGCGCGGCGTGGAAGCGAGCGATCGGCGACATGGAAATGATCTATGACGGCAAATGCGGCTTCTGCGTCCGCTCGATGGTCTGGTTTCTCGCCTTCGACGGCCTGCAGCAGATCAGAGTGCGCGATTTCCGTAAAAATCCCTCGCCGGTCGTCAGCGACGCGCAAATGGAGAAGGCGCTCTATCTGGTGCTGCCCGACGGGCGGGCGCTGCCGGGCTTCGAGGCTTATCGATACGCCGTGTTGCGCGTGCCGGGATTGTGGTGGCAGATTCCGTTGTTTTACGTGCCGGTGTTCAGCCGTCTCCTCGGACATCCGATATACAATTGGGTCGCCGGGAACCGAGGTTGGCTGTCGTCGATTTTGCTCCGCCGCCGCCGCAGTTGAGCGGCGGCCGGTCCCCCGTTGCGATCGATATCAACCCATATATTTTGTCCGAAGCGCGCGCCTTGGCCCGTCGGCTGGCAAAAGACGCGAACGGCCTGAAGCTGCCGTCCCCCAGACAGACCGTCGCATCTGTCGGTCATGAATCCGGTCGCGCGCTTGCGCCGCAGGGGAGCCCATCCTATAACTTTTTGTTGAGCCATTCGGGACGGCTCATATTCCGCAATGAGATGGGGGAGTTTGATGCAGCGGGCAATCGTACTTTTCGCGGTGTTATCGGCGGCAACGATCTTCGGAGCCCATGCCGCACGGGCAGAAGGGGCGCTGGCAGTTGGACTTCCGGCTGGTGGGCTGTCGCACGGCGCGGTTTACGGCTGGGCGACCGGCGACGATGACCAAGGCAGGGCGCTTAAAACTTGCCAGGGCATCATGACCGAAAACAACGTTCGAGAACCATAATGCTGCTGTGCGTTCGTCTTGTGACCCTGCTCAGACAGAGAGACCAAGAAGGCCGGCAACTGCCGACCGAGAGAGGCTGGCGTTTGCTCGCGATCCAACCACGCAAGATCTACTGCCGCCTTGTCAACGTCGTCCTCGGCAAGATATCGATTGGTAACCGCTGATTTATTATCCTGGTCACGCTGTTGCGGCGCAGGAAACGGATGCGGCAATGGAGACGGCGGTGTGACACTATGATCTGGCCACTCATGGAAATCGGCGGAACCGCCGGCCGACCGATCGGTTTGACCCATCAGTCGTGCTAGCTCGGTAAGCGTGCGCTCGAGGGCGCGAGAGCTGACAACGCGAACTTTGTCGCTTGCGGCGAACTCGTTACCGCTGGGAGAGCGAATGTTGTTCTGAGCCATCGAAATCACCCGATTCGAGTGTTGAAGAATATGGCTGGTGCTCCGCTGACCGCAATTAGCGGTCATTGTGTTCCTGAGTTACGAGCCGAAAAAAGAAACTGGCTTTGAGGACTACAGGACCCCGCCGCATCGTTTGGACACGCGCCGGACGGTGACTTTTGTTCGTCGGTACAATCCCGCGAAACGTGCATTTCCTCGTTCGCTCGCATCCGGAACAAACGATCAAGCCCTAGCAGCGACGTCTAGGCGTGATCCTGTTGCCCGAATCAGCCAACCGCAACATTATATTTGAGAACTTCAAGGCCGTAAGCTTCGGAACCATGCCGATGAAGCTATTGCTCCGGAGATCGACGAGTAGACAACAAGGCGGCTAGCCTTCAGTTGCTGCCCTCCAGCAACCGCCGCACGACGGCCGGCGCCGCTCGAACGAGAGGCGGTAATATCTCTGTTGTACAGCATGAAGAGATAGCGCAATCGGGTACGCTTCGGCTACCGAACGACTTCCAATTTGACCTTGGCAACGCCCTGTTCAGTAATTCCCAACGTCTGTGCCGCGGAATAGGATACGTCGACATCTCTTCCGCGAACAAACGGACCGCGGTCGTTAATACGAACCGTGACCGAGCGCCCATTATAAAGATTGGTAACGCGCAGCCGCGTGCCGAATGGCAGTGTGCGGTGCGCGCCGGTCCGTTGGCGTCGGTCAAACTTTTCGCCGCTCGCCGTCGCTGACCCCTCCGAGTAAAAGCTGGCGAGTCCATATTTGGACTTGAACGGCTCGGAGGGTTTCAGCAACGCCTGCCGGTGCACGGCAAGCGATCCGTACTTGTGGGGAATAACAGAGGACCGCGCGCAGGCCGCCAGCATCGTGGCGATCAGAGCAACAGAAAACAGCCGGACGGTTTTCAGGCCCCTGGGCACGGTCACATCGTGCCTTTGTTATGCTTAATGAACAGTTAAAGTCGCCCCTGCGGGGACATCATTCAATTCGATTCGTCCAGTAATCGCAGCACTCGATTAGGCCAAAAGTCAGGGCCACCCCTGTTGTCGCTCGCGGCCGGCACCTGAACGATAAGAAGAAGCCTGACCACCGGCGGGCGGCTAAGACCTTTGATTTGCACTTCGGCTTCTGGCCCATCGCGACATGTGGCCCTGAAACGGTTGTCGGTCGCTTTCGGGGCATGGCGGAAATCACAAGCCTTTCGCCCGGACGCTTTTATGAGTTCACGGCCTATAGTAGGTTTCGCCGCAAATGGCTTTCTTCAGACGCACCGGATCCACAGCGAACGCGATCCGCGCTCATGCGGCGCGTTCGGCAGAGATCGACGACTATGCCGACAGCGAAATCGAGGCGGATGGTCCCGGGTTCGCGCTTGCCGTCGTCGCCCGGGGGACCGTAGTGCATGCAGCCGGCTACGGATTAGCCGATTTGCGCAGCGGCCTGCCGGTTGAAGCGGACACGATTTTTCACTTGGCGAGTTGCGGCAAGCAATTTACCGGCTTGGGCGTTCTGATGCTTGCCGAGGAAGGTAAACTCCAGCTCGACGATCCGGTCGGCAAGCATCTTCCTTCGATTGCCGGATTTGGTCCGCGGGTGACCATTCGGCAATTGCTGCATCACACCTCCGGCATCCGCGACCTCTATGACGAGGACGGCGTCAAACAAGTCCTGGCGCGCTGCGAGCGGCCGGCCAATGCCGACGTCATCCGCACCTACGCCGAGCTTGGTTGCCCGATGGCGGAAAAGGGGAGCGAACCGGGCGACACGTTCAGTTACAGCAACTCCGGCTACGAATTGCTCGGCGCCGTGATCGAGCAGGTGTCCGGCCAGTCGTACCATGACTTTTTCGCAAGGCGCGTGTTCGATCGGCTGCAAATGAAAGACACATTTTCAGTCCCGGATCGCAGAATTGACGATCCGCGTTGCGCAACCGGATATACGCTCGACGATTGGGATGATTTCATAGAGGCCGGCAGCAACGAGTTCGACAACCTGGTGGGGTCCGGCTCTTTTTACACGACAGCGTCCGATCTGTGCCGCTACGAGCAAGCCTTGCGAACCAATAGCCTCATCAGCGAAATCAGCATGGCGGAAGCTTTCACTAGCGGCCGTACGAACGATGGCGATTCCACCAACTACGGCTTTGGCTGGAGCCTGGGGGTGCAGAACGGCATCGCTTTCGCCGATCACGAAGGCGAATGGAACGGGTTCCGTTCCTATATCTGTTATTGTCTCGACCCGGCGCTCAGTATTTTCGTGCTGTCGAACCATCCCGAGCTTGATCTTTCCGAAGCGGCGGATGTCGCCATCGACGCCTATCGCTGATCGCGTCGCCCAGCGCGAGGGATCGACTATCCGATGGGCTCTTGCGATGTACGGTTGGTTTGTGGAACCGAGCTATAGCTACTCCTTCAGCCAAGGGCATGAGCAATCGTCCGGTGTGAGCGCAGGCACGCTTATTCCGTTTCGATAAATTCAAAATGAGGCACTACCGATGGAAGGTAGCCTGATAGATGAACTGCGAAAGTTTGCGAAAAGCAATTAGCAACCCCATATCTAGGACCACCGTTCAACGGCTTAAGCCATTGGATTAATAAGGGGTTTATATGATGTCTTATATTGTAACTGTTCCTGCGTCGAAAGAAATGTTTGTCCGACACCATCCGCATGAAGCACTCGAAATTGCTTGCAGCTTTCTCCGGTCTGGCAGCAAAGGCGTGACGATAAGCTACGGCAGCAGCAGTGGTAAGCGCATTGAAAAACGCGAACTTGAGAAGGCTTGTGAGAGCGGCGAGCTATTAATGGATGATCAACAACCAAATTATGCCGCTGTCGCCTAGTGTGGCGGTTCAGAAGTCCGCATCATTTTTGCCGCGAACTCGTCATGCGGACTTCTGAACCAAAGCCAAATAGATCAATTTTTGTGCTGTCGAACCATCCTGAACTTGATCTTTCCGAAGTGGCGGATGTCGCAATTGACGCCTATCGCTGATCGCGTCGCCCAGTGCGAGGGATCAAGGCGTCATAACACCAAGACAATTTTTGGCAGCGTGGTGACGAATCGTCGACGGGCTGTCAGGGACGACATGCACCCTGACACTTGAGAAACTCGCGATTGACGCGATTTACGCAATCGCTTTGCTGCAGCAAATTGCCGGACGTCATGCACGCGTCAGAATCCCGCTTCTGATTGCTGGCGCAAACTTTGCAGCTCATTGGCAGGACGCAGCCGCCACTTGTGCAGGTAGCGCCCGGGTCGCAGCATGTTCCCGCCGCATTGCAGCACGTCTTGTGTGCAGCCGCCGATGGGCCCTTGCTTTTTCCCGGAGAACAAAATAAGAACATAATAGCAGCCAGTGGCCCAGTCGCACGCGGCGCGGCTGAACGTGTGGATAACGCCGATCGTGCCCGGATCGTCCTTGCAGGGGCCGGGCCCGGCACTACGGTGGCGATCAAGCTTAGCGAACGGAGCGTGTCATGGCGGGAAGCGTCAATAAAGTGATCCTAGTGGGCAATTTGGGCGCCGATCCTGAAATCCGTCGCACCCAGGACGGCCGGCCGGTGGCCAATCTGCGCGTGGCCACGTCAGAATCCTGGAAGGACAAGACCACCGGCGAGCGCCGGGAAAAAACCGAATGGCACCGCGTCGTCATCTTCAACGAGAACCTGTGCCGGATCGCCGAGCAATATCTCAAGAAGGGCTCGAAGGTTTTCATCGAAGGCCAGCTGCAAACACGCAAATGGCAGGATCAGTCCGGCCAGGACCGCTACTCGACGGAAGTTGTGCTGCAGGGCTTTCGCGGCGAGCTGACGCTGCTCGACCGCGCCGGTGCGGCCGGCGCCGGCGGCGCCGGCGGCGGCGAGTTCGGGGCCGAGGAGGGCGGCGGCGAGTTCGGCTCGTCCGGACCGACCCGCAAAGTCGCCGCCGCAGCCGGCGCCGGCGCCCGCAGCCCGCGCGGCGACATGGATGATGAGATTCCGTTTTGAATCTCGCGCTTCCGCGTAGAGGAACTCGTCGCGCGTCACGCCATCCTCACCTCTCCCCACGGAACTCGGGTGTTCCCAAGTTCAACAATGTGAGAGTGATCGAAGTCGCAAACATCCGATTTCGATTGGGGAGAGGTCGGCAAGCAGCGTCAGCTGCGAGCCGGGTGAGGGGGACGCAGCGTTCTTCACCCGCTAACCGGCGCTAAATGGACCTCATCTTCGCGATCAAATTCGTCCACGTCGTCGCCGCCGCGGCGATGTTCGGAACGTGGCTCGCGCTTGCCGTCTTCATGCAGCTTGCCCATCGCTCCGGCAATACCGCCGTGGTGGCGCTGACCGCGCGCTTCGTGGTCAGCGTCGAGCTGATCGTCATGGTTGCCGCCATGGCGG
>Ga0208820_1001942_pt1 | contig 10717 bp, 13 predicted proteins | sample June2015DPH_16_5_FD_184713 | JGI IMG/M metagenome (GOLD analysis project Ga0208820, IMG submission 184713) | Peatland microbial communities from SPRUCE experiment site at the Marcell Experimental Forest, Minnesota, USA - June2015DPH_16_40... | ecosystem: Environmental > Terrestrial > Soil >...
GACGGGCTTCCAAGTCAGCGAGAGAGTCAGGCATCTACAGCCTCCTAAAACCTAGCGTATCACTACGCTAGGTTTTAAGCCACAAAAAAGGAAACCCGGCGAATTGTCACTTTCACGTCGCACACCCCTGCTTCAGCATAGCCGACATGCCGCGCTACAATAGTTGCATGGGGTGCACGCCCTCCATATCCCGGCCGGGACTCTTCGGTTCCGACTAGCGCCCTGCCCGCCTCGCGGCGCGCGGCCTGTTTCTTGAGACGCGCAAATTCAGCAACCCACAAACAATTTGAGCAGGAGGCAAGTCATGGGCAAGACCTTGGATCAGGTGCGTCCGGATCTTCCAATCATCAATGGGCCGCTGCCCGGGCCGCGCGCGCGCGCCGTCATCGAGCGCGACCGCCAGGTGGTGTCGCCATCCTACACGCGGTGCTATCCGCTGGTGGCGGAGCGCGGCGAAGGCGCGCTCGTCGAGGACGTCGATGGGAACCGCTTTCTGGATTTCAACGCCGGCATCGCAGTAGTCGCCACCGGCCATTGCCATCCGCGAGTTGTCAAGGCGGTGCAGGAACAGGCCGCCCGGCTGATGCACATGTCGGGCACCGATTTCTATTACGAGCGAATGGTGGCGCTGGCGGAGAAGCTCGCCGCAATCGCGCCCGGCGACCTGGCGCGGCGCGTGTCGTTCGGCAATTCTGGCGCGGAAGCCATCGAAGGCTCCATCAAGCTGGCGCGCTGGGCCGCCAAACGCGACAAGATCATCGCGTTCTATGGCAGCTTCCACGGCCGCACCCTGGGCGCGCTCTCGCTCACCGCGCGCAAGGCGGTGCAGCGCGCGGGATTCGGTCCGCTCATCCCCGGCGTGGTCCACGCGCCGTATCCCAACTGTTACCGCTGCCCGTTCGGACAAAAACCGGAGAGCTGCGCGGTGGAGTGCGTCGGCTTCATCGAAAATACGCTGCTGAAAACCGTCGCGCCGCCGGAGGAGACCGCGGCCATCGTGGTCGAACCGGTGCAGGGCGAAGGCGGCTATATCGTGCCGCCGCGGATTTTCTTCGACGAGCTGGCGCGGGTTGCCGGCCAGCACGGAATTCTGCTGATCTTCGACGAGGTGCAGAGCGGAATGGGCCGCACCGGCCGCATGTGGGCGGCGGACCATTTCGATGCCGTGCCCGACATCATCGCGGTGGCCAAAGGCATCGCCAGCGGCCTGCCGCTGGGGGCCACCGTGGCGCGCGCCGATTTGATGACCTGGCCGCCGGGAGCGCACGCTTCCACCTTCGGCGGCAACCCGGTGGCCTGTGCGGCTGCACTGGCGACCATCGCCTTGCTCGAAGAGGAGCTAATCGACAACGCGGCGCGCATGGGCGCATATCTGATGGACCGCATGCGCGAGTGGCCGCAACGCTTTGCCCAAGTGGGCGAGGTGCGCGGGCTGGGGCTGATGATCGGCGTCGAGCTGGTGCGCGATCGGGAAACGCGCGATGGTGCGCCGGAACTGCGCGACCGCGTGGTGCAGTTGGCGTTCGAGCGCGGCCTGCTGGTGCTCGGCGCCGGCGATAACAGCCTGCGGCTTTGCCCGCCGCTGGTCATAACGCGCGAGCAATGCGCCTTCGCTCTTGAGACACTGGAAGAGTGTCTGACGGCGGCAACAAAACCGTAAGAAAGTATAGCCACGGATGAACACAGATGAACACGGATAAGCAAGGCACGCTTTTGTTCTTGTTTTTTATCAGTGTTCATCTGTGTTTATCTGTGGCTCGAAACAAATGCCCGCGCCACGGCGATGGGCCAGAGCAATGAGAATTCTCGACGTCGGTTGCGGGATTCACAAGCAGCCGGGCGCGATCGGCATCGATCGCAATCCGGCCAGCCGCGCCGACGTGATCGTCGATCTCGACCGCTTCCCGTACCCGTTCGCCTCCGGCTCGTTCGACCGCCTCACCGCCATCCACGTCATCGAACACGTGGCGGACGTCGTGCGCACCATGGAGGAGTTCCACCGCCTGGTGCGGCCGGGCGGGACGGTTCGCATCGAAACGCCGCACTATACCGATTTCAGCTCCTTCTGCGACCCCACCCACAAGAGTCACCTCAACAGTTTCAGCTTCCGCTATTTCGGCGAGAACCACGGCGGCTTCGGCTATTATTCCGCGGTGCGATTTCGTGAGATTTCGGTGCGCGTCAAGCTACTGGCTTTATGGAGGTGGCTCGGGTTCGAGTTTCTGGTCAACCGCTTCCCGCGTTACCGGCGCTTCTGGGAATACTACTTGTGCTACGTGGTGCGCGGTAAGGCGATGGAATTCGAATTCGAAGTAATCGAGTGATCGGACTGCTCTACCGCGCGGCGGACCTGCTGCGGCGCCGCACGCTGGCTGGCGATCATGGCCGCTTGGGCGAAGACCTGGCTTACCGTTACCTGCGCGCACATGGCTGCACGGTGGTGGCGCGCAATTACGCGGCCCGCTCGGGAGCGGGAGAAATCGACCTGGTAGCGTGGGAGCGCGGCGTGCTGGTGTTCGTCGAAGTGAAGACGCGCTCGAGCGCCGATTTCGGCGCGCCCGATGCGGCCGTCGACGCGGAAAAACAGCGCCGGATCGCGATCGCCGCCCGCGAGTACGGGCGCCGCGCGCAGGTCGAAGCGGCCAGGACGCGCTTCGATATTATCAGCATAATGTTGGCTGGTCCCGCCCGCGTCACCTGGAGGCGCGACGCGTTCCGCGTCCGTGACATATAATCAGGTGTTTGTAGTTGGCCCTACCCGGAAGGAAGTTCCCGATTGCCTGAGTTGCGTAAGGACCCGATCACCGGCCGCTGGGTGATCATTGCCACGGACCGCGCCAAGCGTCCTGGAGATTTCATTCGCCAGCCGGTGCCGCCGGCCCAACAGACGGTCTGCCCGTTCGATTCCGGTCATGAGAACAAGACCCCGCCCGAAGTGCTTGCCTACCGCAACGGCAGTGGGCGCGACCAGCCGGGCTGGCGGGTGCGCGTGGTGCCGAACAAATTCCCGGTGCTCGGCATCGAAGGCAACCTGAGCCGCCAGGGCGAGGGCATGTACGACAAGATGAGCGGCATCGGCGCCAACGAGGTGATTATCGAGACGCCGGACCACGCCGCCACTCTCTCCGACATGCCGGAACACCAGATTGCGGAGGTGCTGTACGCGTTCAAGGACCGCGTCAACGATCTCAAGCGCGACCGGCGGTTCCGCTACATCATTCTGTTCCGCAACTACGGGGAAGCGGCCGGCGCCTCGCTCCAGCATCCGCATTCGCAACTGATCGCGCTGCCGGTGATTCCCAGTGTGGTGAAGGAGGAAGTGGACGCGTCGCGCGAATTCTACGAGGCCAAGGAGCGCTGCATCTTCTGCGACATCATCCACGAAGAGAGCTCGGCGGGCGGGCGGCTGATCTCGGAGACGGACCGTTTCACGGTGCTGGCGCCCTACGCGCCGCGCTTTCCCTTCGAAACCTGGATTCTGCCCAAGCAGCACGCCTCGCACTATGAGGATTCCGAAACCGCGCTGCTGGATAACCTGGCCTGGGTGCTGCGCTCCACCATGCGCAAGATCGACAAGGTGCTGGAGCGGCCGGCTTACAACTTCATCGTCCACAGCGCGCCGGTTCAGGAAGCGCCGCTGGCCCACTATCATTGGCACATCGAGATCATTCCCAAGCTGACTAAGGTGGCGGGATTCGAGTGGGGCACCGGCTTCTACATCAACCCGACGCCGCCGGAAGAGGCGGCCCGCTTTCTGCGCGAGGCGGGGCTGGGATGATTTCACGCCGCGGCCTGCTGCTGGCTACGGCCGGGGCTGTGGCGTGTGGCAGGCGGAAGGCAACCGCATACCCGGGCTACTGTTTCGTGGCCAACCGGCAGGGCCGCAACGTGACGGTGGTGGACCTGAGCCGCTTCCGCGTGCGCAAGCAGATTGCGCTCGATGCCGCGCCGGCGGTGGTGATTGCGCATCCCGAAAAGCCGATCGCCTACGCCCTGGCGCCGTCGAACGGGACGGTGTATGAACTGGATGCCGCCACGCTGGCGGTAAGCCGGCGGATGCGCGCGGGAAATGCCGCGATCGAGATGCGTTTGGCGCCGGACGGCCGCGCCCTGTGGATTCTCTACCGCGATCCGCCGGCATTGGTGGAAGCGCCGCTCGGTTCGCTCAAGGCTGCGCGGCGCATTCGCCTGAACTCGGCCGGCGACGGCTTTGACCTGAGCGTGGACGGCCGGGCCGCGGTAGCCTGCCGCCAGGACAAGACCATCGTTCTGGCCGCGCTCGATCGGGCGCGCGTGGAGCGGACGGTCGTCTCGAACGCCCCGCCTGAGTTCGTTCGTTTCCGCACCGATGGCAAACTGCTGCTGGCTGCCGACGCCGCCGGGCGCAGCATCGCTTTTTTCGATGTCGACACCGCCAAGACCATGGTGCGGCTGCCGCTTCCCTTCGAGCCGCGGCGCTACGCCATCACGCCCGATGGCGGCCAGGTTTTCCTAAGTGGCCCCGGCATGGACGCGGTGGCGATCGTGTTCCCCTACCACACCGAAGTCTGGCAGACCGTGCTCGCCGGACGCGCGCCCGGCGCCATGGCGGCCACCGATACGCCGCCGTTCCTGCTGGTCGCCAACCCGGATACCAACAGCGTTACGGTGCTCGACCTGGCCAACCAGAATCTGTCGGCGGTGGTGGAAGTGGGGGCCGGGCCGACGGCGATTCTCACTACGCCCGACAATCAGTACGCGCTGGTGCTGAATGAGCTGTCCGGCGACATGGCGGTGATCCGCCTCGACCGCTTGAGCGCCTCGTCTTCCGACCGCGTGCTGCGTTTCAAGAGCGCTTCACTCTTCACCATGATCCCCGTCGGCGAAGCGCCGGTGAGCGCTGCTGTGGTGAAGTGGTGACGCGTGGCGCGGGCTGTCAAGCCTGCTGTGTCGAGAGTCGTCTCGACATTTCTTTTCTTTGTTGGCGCGGGTGACGCTCCAGCGGTGCCAAGAAAAGTCGCCATGACTGGCGACTCTGCAGGCATGACTGCCCGCGCCACGGGCGCCCCTACCGGATCTCCAGGATTTCCTTTTCCTTGATCTTGGCGGCCTGGTCCACCTTCAGCATGTAGCCGTCGGTGAGCTTCTGGACTTCGTCGAAGCTGCGCTTCTCGTCGTCCTCGGTGATTTTCTTGTCCTTGGCCAGCTTCTTGACGTTTTCGTTGCCGTCGCGCCGAATGTTGCGGATCGAGACGCGATGGTGCTCGGCGGTCGAGTGCAGGCGCTTCACCAGCTCCTTGCGGCGCTCCTCGTTGAGCGGCGGGATGGGCAGACGGACGATTTTGCCGTCGTTGGCGGGGTTGAGACCCAAGTCGGACGCGCGGATGGCCTTCTCGATCGCCGCGATCTGCGAAACGTTCCACGGCTGGATTGTGATCAGGCTGGGCTCGGGCACGTGCAAGTTGGCAAGCTGGTTGAGCGGCGTGGGGGTTCCATAGTTATCCACGCGGATGTGATCCAGAATGCCCAGGGAAGCGCGGCCGGTGCGGATGGTGGCCATTTCGTGCTGCAAATCGCTCACGGCCTTCTCCATGCGCGCCTTGAGGTTGGCCTCGACCTCCTTGACGGTGTTGAAGGTGGTAGCGGCGGGTGCTGGCTGTTCAGTCTTCATAGAGTATCTCCGGAAGCCGTCCTAATGAATCACGGTGCCGACGGGTTCGCCCATGGCTACTCGCATTATATTGCCGGTTGTGTTCAGATTGAAAACGATAATCGGGAGCTGGTTGTCGCGGCACATGGCGATGGCGGTCGAGTCCATCACGCCGAGCCCCTTGGACAGCACGTCGAGGTAGGAAATCTCGGAGAACCGGACGGCCTCGGGAAACTGTAAGGGATCGCGGTCGTAGACGCCGTCGACGCGGGTGGCCTTGACGATCACCTCGGCCTTGATCTCCAGCGCGCGCAAGGTGGCGGCGGTATCGGTGGAAAAGTACGGGTTGGAAGTGCCGGCGGCGAAAATCGCGACGCGGCCCTTTTCCAGGTGGCGGATGGCGCGGCGGCGGATGTAGGGTTCGGCCACCGGGCGCATCTCGATGGCGGTCATGACGCGGGTGGCGACGCCGATCTGCTCGAGAGCGTCGGAAAGCGCCAGCGAGTTGATGACGGTGGCCAGCATGCCCATGTGGTCGGCCGTGACGCGGTCCATCTTGCGGCCGGCGCCCGAGGCGCCGCGGAAAATATTGCCGCCGCCCACTACCACGCCGATCTGGACGCCGGACGCGGCCACGCCCGAAATCTCCTGGGCCAGGCCTTGCACGCGATCGGCATCGATGCCGAATTGGGCGCCGCCCGCCAACACTTCGCCGCTCAACTTGAGCAGGATGCGTTTGTAGGCGGGCATTTATTGGGCGACCGGCTCGGGCACGGCGCTTTCGCCGCCGGCTTCGCTATCGCCTGCGGCTTCGGCCGCCGCCACGTCGCCCACTTTGAAGCGAGTGAAGCGGCTGACCGTGATGTTCTCGCCCAGCTTGGCAACCTTGGTCTTGACGAGCTGGTCGATGGTGAGCGTGGCTTCCTTGACGAACGGCTGGTCAAGCAGGCACACCTCTTCGTAGAACTTGCCGAGCCGCCCTTCCACGATCCGGTCGAGGATCTTCTCCGGCTTGCCCTCCAGCAGCGCGCGGGCGCGGGCGATCTCTTTTTCCTTTTCGAGCACCGCTGCGGGCACGTCCTCCCGGCGCAGGTAGCGCGGATCGGCGGCGGCGATGTGCATCGCCACGTCGTGGACCAGCTCCTGGAAGACATCCGTGCGGGCCACGAAATCGGACTCGCAATTCACTTCCACCATCACGCCAAGCTGCCCGCCGGCGTGGATGTAGGTGCCGATGAGGCCCTGCTTGGTGGCGCGGCCGGCCTTCTTGCCGGCCGAGGAAATGCCGCGCTTGCGCAGCACCACTTCCGCGTCCCCGATGTCGCCTTTGGCCTCCTGGAGAGCCTTTTTGCATTCCATCATGCCCGCGCCGGTGCGGTCGCGCAGATCTTTGACCAGTGCCGCGGTGATTTCCATAATTGCTTCGCTTCCGTTTCCGATTAGAGTGCAGGGGCCGGGGTTGCCCGGCCCGCTGGTATTAACTTCCGCTTTCCGTGACCACCGGCTCGGCGGCCGGCTCGGCGGTTTCCGAACCCGGGCCTTTGCGCGGCGAGGCCGGCGCCACTTCTTCGGCCAGGCTCAAGCTCTCGGCCATGATCTTCTCGGCATACTTCGGATCCACGTATTCGGTGTACTCGAGCATGCTCTCTTCCGCCGGCGCTTCCTCGGAAGCGGGCTTGGGCGGCGCCACGAAATCGTGTTCGCTGGCGAGCTGGCGGCCTTCCACCACCGCGTCGGCGATCTTGCTGGCGAACAGCCGGATGGCGCGCAGGGCATCGTCGTTGCCGGGGATCACCCAATCCACTTCATCGGGATCGCAGTTGGTGTCCACGATGGCCACCACCGGAATGCCGAGCCGCTGCGCTTCCTTCACCGCAATGGCTTCCTTGTTCGAATCGATCACGAACAACACATCGGGCAGACCGGGCATGTCCTTAATGCCCGACAGATTCTGCTCCAGGTGCTTGCGCTCGCGCTCCAGGCGAATGGCTTCCTTCTTGGGACGGCCAGCGTACCCGCCGGCTTCGGGCGACGCCATGGCGTCCAGTTCCTTCAGCCGCTTAATGGATTTCTGGACGGTGGCCATGTTGGTGAGCAAGCCGCCCAGCCAGCGTTGGTTGACGAAATACATCTGGCAGCGGACGGCCTCTTCGGCGATGGCCTCCTGCGCCTGGCGCTTGGTGCCCACGAAGAGCACGTTCTTGCCCTGTGCGGCCATCTCCTGGACGAACCGGGCGGCGTCCTTGAACATCTTCAAGGTTTTTTGCAGATCGATGATGTAAATGCCGTTGCGTTCGCCGAAGATGTATTCCTTCATCTTCGGATTCCAGCGCTTGGTCTGGTGCCCGAAGTGAACGCCTGCTTCGAGCAACTCCTTCATTGAGATTGCGGGCAAACTGCCTCCTGTTCACTTGCTCGGCGGGGAAAGACATCCCCTTTCGCAGCCTTCCGTTTCCGTCCGCGGTCCAAAGCGAGATTTGCGGCGCCGGACAATCGGAAAGCCGATGGTTACAACAGGCGAGGGCCGGCACACGCCGGCTCCGCCGGGACTATCGTTTGGAGAACTGGAACCGCTTGCGGGCGCCCTTTTGGCCGTACTTCTTGCGCTCATGGGCGCGCGGGTCGCGCGTGAGATAGCCGAGCTTCTTCAGCTTCGGCCGCAATTCCGCGTTGAACTCCACCAGGGCCCGTGCCACACCCAGGCGGGCCGCGCCAGCCTGGCCAATGACGCCGCCGCCATCGGCGAGAATCAGGATGTCGAACTTGTCCGCCGTTTCGGTCGCCGCCAGCGGCTGCCGCACCAGCGCGCGCGAACTTTCGGTCGGGAAGAAATTCTCGAACGCGCGGTCGTTGACCTTGATCTCGCCCTTGCCGGGCCGCAAAAACACCCTGGCCACCGAACTCTTGCGGCGGCCCGTTCCCAAATACTGCACCATGCTTGCTGCCACTAAACCCTGCCTTCCACTATTTTACCGTCAGCGCGGTCGGTTTCTGCGCCGCATGCGGATGCCGGTCACCCGCATAAACCTGGAGTTTCCGGAACATCTGTTTGCCGAGCTTGGTCTTGGGAAGCATGCCTTGCACGGCTTCTTCCACGATGCGGATGGGCTTTTCCGCGCGCACCCGCTTGAAACTCTTCTCCACCAGCCCGCCGGGATACCCGGTGAAATGGCGGTACACCTTGTTTTCTTCTTTCCGGCCGCTCAGCCGGACCTTCGCCGCGTTGATGACGATCACGTGATCGCCCGTATCCAGGAACGGCGTATAGGAAGGTTTGGTCTTGCCCATCAGCAGCATAGCTGTCTTCGTGGCAAGCTTGCCCAAAACCACACCCTGCGCATCGATGACATGCCAGCGGCGAGCGATGCCGTTCTTGGAAGGGAACTCCGTACTCATTGACACACTTCTCCAGCGATCTTTGTAAGTCGCAAAATTTTAGGTTAGCGGCTGCGCCGTGGATTGTCAAATCGGCGTGACGATAGCGTCCCGCGATTCATCTCGAGGAAAGCGTCTGTCCGCCGCTCGCTGCGCTACCATCAAAGCATCCTTGACCGGCTGGAAAGACCATCTTCGCGTGGTGTTGGTGGCCACGCGCAACCCGCTGAATATCGGGGCGGCGGCGCGGGCGATGGCCAACTTCGGGTTCACTCGCCTGCGCGTGGTGAACCCGTACGACGTAGCTTTCCGCGAAGCGCGCTCGGCCGTGGGCGCGGCGCCGCTGCTGGCGCGGGCCGAGGAGTTTTCGAGCACCGCCGAAGCGGTGGCCGACGCGACGCTGGTGGTGGGCACGACCTCACTGGGGCATCGCGAGTTGCACCACGCATTGCGCCGCCTGGAGTATGGCGCCCGCCTCATGCTGCGGAGGTTGCCCCGGTCGCCGGTGGCGCTGCTGTTCGGCTCGGAAAAATTCGGCTTGTCCAACGAGGATCTCAGCCACTGCCATTGGCTGATGCGCATCCCCACTCTCGATCGCGATTTGTCGATGAACCTGGGCCAGGCGGTGGCATTGTGCCTCTACGAACTGGTGCGCGACCCCAAAGCCGCCGCCGCCCGCCCCGAGCGCGTCAAGCCCGCCTCCGCCGCCGAGAATGAGCAGATCACGGCGCTGTGGTGCGAAGCCCTGCGCTCGAGCGGCTATGTGAATCCGCTGACCGCCCGATCCACCGAAGAGAAGCTTCGCCGCATGATCCGCCGCTGGAATATCACCGCGCGCGACGCCCCGGTTACGTTGGGTATGCTGCGGCAGATTCTGTGGAAACTCGGGAATTCCGGCGAGTGACGGAGAGGGCGTGCCGGCCGAGCTCAAGCTCTTCGCGCTTTGCCGGTGGCACGGGTAACATCCAAAAGCCCGGCAGGTGAAGGAATCACATGACAAAGACGGAGAGTCGAAGCATCTTCGCTTCGACTCCCCGTCTCCAGGCAGTGCCGAAACTCGGCACAATTAGGCCGGCTCGCTGGTTCCGCCGGTTGGCGCTTCGAAGCCGCCGCAACCTGAGCGCATGCCTTGGCGGAGTTTCTCGCGCTCCTCCGGCGTCATCCGCTCCCAGCGCTCGCCCATTCGCCCCCGGAATTTGGGGTTACCAAAGCCACGGCCACCCGAGCCTCCGAACAGAATCCGGCAGAGAGCCAGCAGGCCGAGAGCTTGCCAGAAGGTAATCAGCCGCCACCCGAACAACGCCGGCAGCAGCCAGTTCCACAAATGCATCACCACTTCGCCGCCAATCGCAATGAAGATCACGAGCGCCGGCGGGGCCACAAAATAGATCCATTTCTTTTTCATGTTATGTTCCTCGTTTCCTCGTAAACTCGTCGTGAATGCTCTGCAATCGTCCGCGCAGATGAAGCACCGCGTAGCGCTTGCGCGAGAGCAGCGTGTTGACGCTCACGCCGCTTTCCGCCGACAGCTCCTTGAAGCTCCGGCCCTCCAGTTCGTGAGCGACGAATACTTCACGCTGCTCGCCGGGCAGTTCGCCGAGCGCAAATTCGATCTCCTCGAGAAGCACGCTGCGGACGTAGAGCGCTTCCGGCCCGGCATCCGGCGACGGCAACAGATCTTCGATCCGCAGGAGTTCGCCGTCTTCGTCCCTG
>Ga0208820_1001944_pt1 | contig 10705 bp, 8 predicted proteins | sample June2015DPH_16_5_FD_184713 | JGI IMG/M metagenome (GOLD analysis project Ga0208820, IMG submission 184713) | Peatland microbial communities from SPRUCE experiment site at the Marcell Experimental Forest, Minnesota, USA - June2015DPH_16_40... | ecosystem: Environmental > Terrestrial > Soil >...
GACGTTGCCATTGCAGCAGCTCACAAAGCGAGCGAAGACGGGTCGCTCCGTGCGGACTACAATGACCTCAGCACCCTTACCGCCGCCTGATACTCCGCGAAACGGAAGGCACGACGTTCGAGCGCAATCTCGTCGCGGCCCCATTGCGCCATGTTCCAGTCCTCATCGACATGCGCGGCCTGCCAGGCCTCCTCCGCGGTGAGCCGATCGCGCGACAGCGCGAGCGCAATTAGCGCCGAGCCGGTGAGCGTGGTCGCCGTGTGCACGGCGCCGAGGCGCCAGGGATCGCCCGGAACGGCGGCACCGGCGGCCGCGAGCGCGGCCTCGGGCTGGACGACGTGAATGACCCCCTCGCGCAAGCTGAAATGCGCGCCGAGCACATCGCGCGCCCAGGTCACGATCGGATCCCAATCGCGCGCCTGGCGTTCGACCAGTCCCTGCGGTGCCGCCGCGCGATAGCAAACAAGATCGGTGGCGAGATATTTTCGGATCTCGGCGGCGACCGGTTCGGGCCGATCGCTGACGCCGTCGATGATGACATTGGCCAAGCGCGTCAGCGGCATTTTCGCCGGATCGATGACGTCGCGCTGCGCGTCCCATTCCGCCGCGATCGCCTCGGCCAAGGCGAGCGTCGGCGCGGCAAGGATGCGGGCCGCGGGCGTGCGCACCGGCTTGCCGTCGAGCCGCACGGCAAAGCCCTCGCCGGCCGGCGCTGTGCCGGCTTGGCTGTAGAAGCGGCGCCGCAGGAGCGGCCGCAAGGCGCGGCGGACCGCCTCCACGGCATTCTCCGACGAAGATTTCTCGAATGTGTCGCGCATAGACCTTAGACCATAGACGAGAACTTCACCGTCTCCATCAAGGTCCGCCGCGTCGCCTTGCCGCAACTGCGAAGTGACATAAAATAGCTAACATATTCAATAGCTTACATAAAACTCGCGGTGCCCGCGGCGACCGCGCGCCGGTGACGCATGCAGTCGCGCTTTTGTTAAGGACCGTCAGCGGTAAAACCTTGTTATAACAAGCACAAGCGGTGGAAATCCGCACCTCCCTCGACTAGTATCCGCGCCGGATTCGGCGAGGAAACACGGGTCCGAGGGCGTGCCGATCCGCGCAGCGGCTTCAATGATCGCCGAGGAAAAGGCGGGCGCTGCGGGCAAGAGGACTAGATGAAACTTACCGACATTTCGGTTCCGGACTATTTCCACAAGGTGGTGGATTGTCAGTGGGCCTGTCCGGCGCACACGCCGGTCCCCGAATACATCCGGTTGATCGCCGCAGGCCGCTACAGCGATGCCTACATGGTCAACTGGGAATCGAACGTGTTTCCCGGCATTTTGGGACGCACCTGCGACCGCCCGTGCGAGCCCGCCTGCCGGCGTGGCCGGGTCGAGAAGGACCCCGTCGCGATTTGCCGACTAAAACGCGTCGCCGCCGACTACAAAGACGACATCCGCGCCCGCTTGCCCAAGCCGGCCGCCACCAAGAACGGCAAGCGCATCGCGCTGGTCGGCGGCGGCCCGGCCTCGCTCACGGTGGCGCGCAACCTCGCGCCGATGGGTTACGACTGCGTCGTGTTCGACCAGGACCCGGCGGCCGGCGGCATGATGCGGACGCAGATTCCGAAATTCCGCCTGCCGGAAACCGTGATCGACGAGGAATGCAACTACATTCTCGATCTCGGCATCGCCTTTGTCGGCGGCAAGCGCATCGACAGCATGAAGGCGCTGCTGGCCGAAGGGTTTGACGCGATCTTCGTCGGCTGCGGCGCGCCGCGCGGCCGCGACCTCGACATCCCCGGTCGCAACGAAGCGGCTAAGAACATCCATATCGGCATCGACTGGCTGTCCAGCGTCTCCTTCGGCCACATCGACCGCATCGGCAAGCGCGTCATCGTGCTCGGCGGCGGCAACACCGCCATGGATTGCTGCCGCTCCTCGCGCCGGCTCGGCGGCGAGGACGTCAAGGTCGTCGTGCGTTCCGGCTTCGAGGAAATGAAGGCGTCCCCCTGGGAAAAGGAGGACGCCATGCACGAGGACATCCCTATCTTCAATTATCTGGTGCCGAAGGAGTTCATCCACGAGAACGGCAAGCTGACCGGCGTCACCTTCCAGAAGGTCAAGGCGGTGCGCGACGCCAAGGGCCACCGCGATCTCGTGCCGACCGGCGAGCCGGACCAGCACTTTGCCTGTGATGACGTGCTGGTCGCCGTCGGCCAGGAGAACGCCTTTCCCTGGATCGAACGCGATTGCGGCATCGAATTCGACAAGTGGAACATGCCGAAGGTCGACGTCAGGACCATGGCCTCGACGCATCCCAAAGTGTTCTTCGGCGGCGACGCCGCGTTCGGGCCGAAGAACATCATCTGGGCGGTGGCGCACGGCCACGAGGCGGCGATCTCGATCGATAGGTTCTGCCGCGGCGAGGACATCAACGTCCGGCCGCCACCGCAGATGACGATCACCAGCCAGAAGATGGGCATCCACGAGTGGAGCTACGACAACGAGATCACGCCCGACCGGCGCTACCGGGTGCCGCTTCGCGAGAAGGTCGTGGCGTTGCGCGACATCAAGGCCGAGGTCGAGCTCGGCTATGACGTCGAGCTGGCCCTGAAGGAGGCCGACCGCTGCCTCAATTGCGACGTGCAGACCGTGTTCACCGGCCAGCTCTGCATCGAATGCGACGCCTGCGTCGATATCTGCCCGATGGACTGCATCACTTTCACGTTCAACGGCGAGGAAGCCGACCTGCGCACGCGGCTCAAGGCGCCGGCCAAGGACCGCGCCCAGGACCTCTACGTCGCCGACGACCTGAAAACCGGCCGCGTCATGGTCAAGGACGAGGACGTCTGCCTGCACTGCGGGCTGTGCGCCGAGCGTTGTCCCACCGGCGCCTGGGACATGCAGAAATACCTCATCGATATGACTCACGCAGAGCAAGCATGCCGATCCAAAGCGTAAACGACTTCGTCGTCCGATTTGCCAACGTCAACGGTTCCGGCTCGGCGAGCGCCAACGAGCTGTTCGCCCGTTCGGTGCTGCGCATGGGCGTTCCGGTGGCGCCGCGCAACATTTTCCCCTCCAACATCCAGGGCTTGCCGACCTGGTACGAGGTGCGCATTTCGGAGGCCGGCCATCTCGGCGCCCGCGGCGGCACCGACCTAATGGTGGCGATGAACCCGCAGACCTGGGACAACGACGTGGCCGGCATCGAGCCGGGCGGCTATCTGCTCTACGATTCGACCAAGGCGATGCCGAAGTCGAAATTCCGCGACGACATCACCGTCATCGGCGTGCCGCTCACCGCCATCTGCAATCGCGAATACAGCGACCCGCGCCAGCGCCAATTGTTCAAGAACATCGTCTATGTCGGCGCGCTGTCGGCGCTGCTCGACATGGATGTCGGCGAAATGGAGAAGCTCATCGCCGAGCAGTTCAAGGGCAAGGAGAAGCTGTTCGACGCCAACAAGCACGCGCTGCATCTCGGCCGCGACTGGGTGACGATGAATGTCGAGCACCCGGTCGGCTTGCGCTTGAAGCGCGCCGACGCGGTCGGCGACCGCATCTTCATCGAAGGCAATTCCGCCGCGGCCTTGGGCGCGGTCTATGGCGGCGCCACGGTGTGCGCCTGGTATCCCATCACGCCGTCGTCTTCGCTCGCCGAAGCATTCACCCGCCATTGCAGCCGCCTGCGCGTGGATTCGGAAACGAAAAAAAACAAGTTCGCGATCATCCAGGCCGAGGACGAACTTGCCTCGATCGGCATTGTCATCGGCGCTTCCTGGAACGGCGCCCGCGCCTTCACCGCGACCTCGGGACCCGGAATTTCGCTGATGCAGGAATTTCTCGGCCTCGCTTACTTTGCCGAAATTCCCGCCGTGATCTTCGATGTGCAGCGGGCCGGCCCCTCGACCGGCATGCCGACGCGCACCCAGCAGACCGACATCCTGTCCTGCGCCTACGCTTCCCACGGCGACACCAAGCACATCCTGCTGTTCCCCGAGGATCCGGCGGAAGCTTTCGAATTCGCCGCCGACGCCTTCGACCTCGCCGACCGCCTGCAAACGCCGATCTTCGTCATGCTCGATCTCGACATCGGCATGAATCATCGCTTAAGCCGCCCGCTAGCCTGGGACGATGCGCGCAAATACGACCGCGGCAAGATCATGACGGCAACGGCGCTCGAAGCCGGCGCCGATTTCGGCCGCTATCTCGACGTCGACGGCGACGGCATCCCCTTCCGCACCTATCCCGGCACGCATCCGACCAAGGGATCGTTCTTCACCCGCGGCACCTCGCGCGACCGCTACGCCCGCTATACCGAGGAGGGCCCGGCCTACGCCGACAACATGCAGCGGCTCCTGCGCAAGTTCGAGACCGCGCGAGATTTGGTGCCGCGTCCGCTACAGGCCAACGCGGACAAGCCTACCAAATACGGCGTCATCTATTTCGGCTCGACCTCGCCGGCGATGGACGAAGCGACCGAGTTTCTCGAAGCCGACGGCCACACGCTCGACCGGTTGCGGGTGCGCGCCTTCCCGTTCCATTCGAGCGTCACCAGCTTCATCGGCGAGCACGATTTCGTCTTCGTGGTGGAGCAGAACCGCGACGCGCAATTGCGCTCGCTGATCGTCAACGAATGCAGCATCGATCCGGTGCGGTTGGTACCGATCCTGCATTACGACGGCACGCCGATCACTGCGCGCTTCATCGCCCGCGCCATCGCCGACCACATCGATGCGCTCAAAGTCACGCCGCTGCGCAGGGGCAAGGTTGTGTCATGACCTACGTCGTCAAGCCGAAATTCCATCACCCCGAACTGCCGAAGAACGATCTCGGCTTCACCCACCGGGACTACGAGGGCGCGGTGTCGACGCTGTGCGCCGGCTGCGGCCACGACTCGATCTCGGCGGCGATCATCGAGGCCTGCTTCGAGCTGGCGATCGCGCCGCATCGGGTGGCGAAGCTCTCCGGCATCGGCTGTTCGTCGAAGACGCCGACCTACTTTCTCGGCAATTCGCATGGCTTTAATTCCGTGCACGGCCGCATGCCGTCGGTGCTGACCGGCGCCAATCTCGCCAACCGCGATCTGATCTATCTCGGCGTCTCCGGCGACGGCGACTCGGCCTCGATCGGGTTCGGTCAGTTCGCCCACGCCATCCGCCGCGGCGTCAACATGACCTATATCGTCGAGAACAACGGCGTCTACGGCTTGACCAAGGGCCAGTTCTCCGCCACCGCCGATCCTGGCTCAAAATCGAAGCGCGGCGTGGTCAACACCGACAACGCCATCGACCTGGTCGGCATCGCGCTGCAAGTCGGCGCCACTTTCGTCGCCCGCTCGTTCTCCGGCGACAAGGCGCAATTAACGCCGCTGATCAAGGCCGCCATCGAACATCGCGGCGCCGCTTTCATCGACGTGATCTCGCCGTGCGTTGCCTTTAACAATCACGCCGGCTCGACCAAGAGCTTCGATTACGTGCGCGAGCACAACGACGCCGTCAACCGGCTCGATTTCATTTCCGGCCGCGCGCCAATCAAGGTCGATTACGCTCCGGGCAGCGTCGAACTGGTCGAGCAGCACGACGGCTCGACGCTGGCGTTGCGCAAGCTCGACGCCGATTACGACGTGCACGACCGGCTCGGCGCCATGACCTTCCAGCAGCTTCACGCCGCTAAGGGGCAGATCGTTACCGGGCTGCTGTACGTCGCGCCCGAGACCGACGATTTGCACGGCCATCTCAATACCGTCGACGCGCCGCTCAACGCGCTCGGCGAGAACGAGCTGTGCCCCGGCTCGGCGGCGCTGGACAAGATCAACGCGAGTTTGCGGTGATTATCGTCATTCCTCCGGGGCCTCGACGATCGGATCGTAGCGCTTGGCGTCGAGGCCGAGCAGATTCCACGACTGCTGCATGTGCGGCGGCAGCGGCGCGGTGACGTCGATCACCCCGCCGCGCGGATGCGGCACGACGATGCGGCGCGCCAAGAGATGCAGCTTGCTCTGCATGCCGCCGGGCAGCTGCCAATTCTCGCGCGAAAAATATTTCGGGTCGCCGACGATCGGATGGCCGATATGCGCCATGTGCGCGCGCAATTGATGGGTGCGGCCGGTGACCGGCTTGAGCGAAAGCCAGGCGAGCAGCGGTCCTGACGTTTCCACCACCGCGTAGTAGGTCACCGCATGGCTGGCGCCCTTCTCGCCATGGCGCGCAATGCGCATCAGCGACTCGTCTTCGCGCTCTTCCTTAACGAGATAGGTCGAGATGCGGCCTTGCTGCACTTTGGGAACGCCGGCGACCAGCGCCCAATAGACCTTTCGCGCCGAGCGTGAGCGGAAGGTCTTCGCCAAGGCCGCGGCGGCGAAGCGGGTCTTGGCGACGAGGAGACAGCCCGCCGTATCCTTGTCGAGCCGGTGCACCAGCCGCGGGCGCTGGCCGTGCGCGTCGCGCAACACATCGAGCATGCCGTCAAGATGGCGCGTGGTGCCGGAGCCGCCCTGCACCGCGAGCCCCATCGGCTTGTTGAGTACCAGCACGTCGGCGTCTTCGAAGAGCGTGATCGATTCGAGGAGGGCGCGGGTTTTTTCTTCTGCTTCGCTCCCCGCCGCGCGCGGTTTGGGCCGTTCGAGCCGCAGCGGCGGAATGCGCAACATCTGTCCGGCCTCCAGCCGGTTCTTCGGCTGCGTGCGCTTGCCGTTCACGCGCACCTCGCCTTTACGGATGACACGCTGGATATGAGAAAAACTTAATCCGGGAAACCGCGCTTCGAGAAACCGATCGACGCGCATGCCGGATTCGTCGGCGGTGACGGGAACGTTCTGGACACCGCTCGGTATTTGAAGCGGCACGACTTTTTGTTCATCGCCATTCTTCGACGACCGGTGCAACCGGTCCACGGAGATTGCGCGACCTAGGCCGCCATCCTTCAAGGATTGCTTCGGAAGCCCCTTTGCGCTTCGCGCAATGAGGCTCCCTTTCGCGGCCGCCTCAGGGTGGCGGCGAACGAAACGACGTTGCTGGCGCGATCCGGCCATCTGCTTGCCGCCGCCCGGCTGGCGGGGACCTCGGGAGCCTCTCACGATCCGCCCCGTTCCCGGCGCAGCTTCTCCCAATATTCCAGCCGCTTACGGATCTCGCGCTCAAAGCCGCGCTCGGGCGGATCATAGAATTTGTGGCGGCCGAGCTGTTCCGGGAAATAGTCCTGGCCGGAGAACGCCTCCGGCGCGTCGTGGTCGTATTCGTAGCCCGCACCGTACCCCTCGGTCTTCATTAGCTTGGTCGGCGCGTTGAGGATGTGCTTGGGCGGCAGCAGCGAGCCGGCTTCCTTCGCCGTGCGCATGGCCTCGCCGAACGCCACGTAAGTCGCGTTCGATTTCGGCGCGGTCGCCACATAGATCACGGCCTCGGCGATGGCGAGTTCGCCTTCCGGCGAGCCGAGGAAATCGTACGCGTCCTTGGCGGCATTGGCGACCACCAGCGCCTGCGGATCGGCAATCCCGATATCCTCGACCGCCATGCGCACGACGCGGCGCGCGAGATACAGCGGGTCCTCGCCGGCGTCGAGCATGCGGCAGAGATAGTACAGCGCGGCATCGACATCGGAGCCGCGCACCGACTTGTGCATGGCGCTGATCAGGTTGTAGTGGCCGTCCTGCGCCTTGTCGTAGATCGGCGCACGCCGCTGCACGATGTCCTGCAAGGCGGCGGCATCGAAGGTTTCGCCCGCCCGCGTCGCGCGCCAGACTTCTTCCGCCAGCGTCAGCGCGGCGCGGCCGTCGCCGTCGGCCATGCGGATCAGCGAAGCACGGGCAGCGTCATCGAGCGGCAGCTTTTTGCCTTCGATGGCCTCGGCGCGTTGCAAAAGCTTCTCGATCGCCGGGGCGTCGAGCGGCTTGAAGACGAGCACGCGCGCCCGCGAGAGGAGCGGCGCAATCAGCTCGAAGGACGGATTTTCCGTGGTGGCGCCGACCAGCACGATGGTGCCGTCTTCGACGACCGGCAAAAACGAGTCCTGCTGGGCGCGATTGAAGCGGTGAATCTCATCGACAAAGAGCAGCGTCCCCTGCCCGGTCTCGCGCCGCGCCCGCGCCGCGTCGAACACCTTCTTCAGGTCGGCGACGCCGGAGAAGATCGCCGAGATTTGCTCGAAGTGCAGGTCGGTCGCCCGCGCCAGCAGCCGCGCCACCGTGGTCTTGCCGGTGCCCGGCGGCCCCCAGAAGATGAGCGAGCCGAGCGAGCGCGTCTCCAGCATGCGGGTCAGCGTGCCGTCGGGGCCGAGCAGATGATCCTGCCCGACGACATCGGCAAGCTGGTCCGGTCGAAGCTTATCGGCGAGCGGCCGCGGCGCGTCGTGCTCGAGGCCGGCGGCGGCGAACAAAGTCGGCGAGCTCTGCTTCGGGCGCGTGCTCATTCATCCACTGAATATGACCGATATCTGCTGGCCGCCGCGCTTGATAGTGATGCGCCACTGCCGTCCGCCGGCGCGCACGATGCGATCGAGATCGGCGGATTTCGCGATCTTCTGGTTATTGACCGAGACCACGATGTCGCCCTTCTTTAAACCGACCGATTGCGCCGCCGAGCCGCCGGCGACGCCGACGATGACGACGCCTTCGCTCTGCGGATCGAGCCGCAGCTCGTCGGCGAGCGCCGGCGAAAGGTTGGCGACGGTAGCCCCGCTGAACGGCGAACGCGAGCGGATTTCCACTTCGTCGCGCGGCGATTCGGGAACGCTCTGCAGCGCGACCGCGACCACCATCTCGCGGCCTTGGCGGACGACACCGATCTGCGCGGTGCCCCCCAGCGGCTTTGTGGCGAAGCGGTAATCGAAGGCGTTCGGATCGTCGACCGGCGTGCCGTCGACGCTGACGATCAAGTCGCCGGTCTTGACACCGGCGTTGGCGGCGGGGCTGCCGGCGGTAACGCTGGCGACCAGCGCGCCGCTCGGCCGCTTCAGTCCCAGGCTTTCGGCAATCTCCGGCGTCACGTCTTGGAGGTTGGCGCCGAGCCATGGACGCTTGACCGCAGCGCTGCCGCCCTTGGCCGAAGAAACCACAACCCGCACCATGTTGGCGGGGATGGCAAAGCCGATGCCCTGCGAGCCGCCGGAACGCGAATAGATCGCGGTGTTGATGCCAATGAGCCGGCCTTTGAGATCGACCAGGGCGCCGCCAGAATTTCCCGGATTGATCGCGGCGTCGGTCTGGATGAAGAACTGATAATCGGAGATGCCGATCTGGGTGCGCGCCACCGCCGAGACGATACCGTGCGTCACCGTCTGGCCGACACCGAACGGGTCGCCGATCGCCAGCACCACGTCGCCGACCTGCAGCTCGTCGGAATTGCCGAACTCCAGCACGGGAAATCGTTCGTGCGCGTCCTTGATGCGCAGAATGGTGAGGTCGCTGCGCTCATCCTTGAGCACGATCTCGGCGTCGAACTCGCGCTTGTCAGCGAGCGCTACCTTCACTTCGCTGGCGCCCTCGATCACGTGGTAATTAGTGACAACCAGCCCGGCCGGATCGACGATGACGCCGGAGCCGAGCGAGCGTTGCACCTGCTCGCGCGGCATTGCGCCGAAAAACTGGCGGAACAGCGGATCGTTCATGAACGGGTTGCGGTTCTCGATGACGCGGGCGGCATAGACATTCACCACCGCGGGCGCCACGCGCTTGACCACCGGCGCGAACGACAGCACCAGCTCGGCGGACGAGCCCGGCACCACGCGCTCCTGCGCGCTCGTGTTCGTTAGCAACGTCAGAAATGCAAGAACGGCGGCAGCCAGTACGGTGCCAGAGACGCGCAGATGCGGCATGCAAAGACCCCGAATCGATGCCGTCCCATATAGGCGCGCGAGCCGGGCTTTAGAAGGGCGCGGCGCGCCCTAGAGCGCAATCGCTTCAGACTGAATCGATTGGCGTTCTAATATCTTGGTAGAGCATGATCTTTTCGGAAAACCTTCCACTTTTCCGGATCATACTCTAGGCGGCGGCGGGAGCCGGCTCCTCCGCGCGCACCTGCACCGGGCCAGAATCCTTGCCTTTCGCCTCGACGTCGCGGTCGACGAACTCGATCACCGCGACCGGCGCCGAATCTCCGTAGCGGAAGCCCGCCTTGAGCACGCGGGTATAGCCGCCGCTGCGCTCCTTGTAGCGCGGGCCGATGACCTCGAAGAGCTTTTTGACCATCGCCAGATCGCGCATCTGCGCGATCGCCTGCCGGCGGGCGTGCAGATCGCCGCGCTTGCCGAGCGTGACCAGCTTTTCCACGACCGGACGCAAGTCCTTCGCTTTCGGCAGCGTGGTGACGATCTGCTCGTGCTTAATCAGCGACGCGGCAAGGTTCGCCAGCATCGAGCGGCGATGGTCCGAGCGACGGCCGAACTTGCGGTGGGTTTTGGCGTGACGCATGTCGCTCTTCCTGCCGTTTACTCGTTCGTCATGGCCGGCTTTGTCCCGGCCATCCACGACTTAATCGAATCCAAAGACGTGGATGCCCGGCACAAGGCCGGGCATGACGGCCTCAATAGTGATCCTCGAACCGCTTGGCCAGTTCCTCGATGTTCTCCGGCGGCCAGCCGGGGACTTCCATGCCCAGATGCAGGCCCATCTGCACCAGCACTTCCTTGATCTCGTTGAGCGACTTCCTGCCGAAGTTCGGCGTCCGCAGCATCTCGGCCTCGGTCTTCTGCACCAGATCGCCGATATA
>Ga0208820_1001945_pt1 | contig 10699 bp, 8 predicted proteins | sample June2015DPH_16_5_FD_184713 | JGI IMG/M metagenome (GOLD analysis project Ga0208820, IMG submission 184713) | Peatland microbial communities from SPRUCE experiment site at the Marcell Experimental Forest, Minnesota, USA - June2015DPH_16_40... | ecosystem: Environmental > Terrestrial > Soil >...
GTTCTTCTCAATGGCTCCCGCGTGGTCAACGATCCAAACGACACCAGCTCGCCCATCGATCAGACCTTCGATGCCGGATGGGTGCAGTTTCTGGTAGGCAGATTCGGCAATGCGGCCAGCGGAGGCGTGGCCATCTACGAACTGGATAACGAACCGGAGTGGTGGGATTCCACTCAGGCCGATGTCCATCCATTGCCCAACACCTACGATGAACTGACCAACGACGGCCTCACCTATGCGCAGACCGTTAAAGACAACGATCCGACAGCCGAGGTCAGCGGGCCTGTGCTTTCTTGCTGGATATGTTTCTTTTACTCCAAGTGAGACATAGAGACCGGGTGGGCCACTCCACCCTGCTATTGCGCCAACGGGAACCCAGTTGACCGGCTGGCCCACGGCGACGTGCCGCTCATCGAGTATTACCTGCAACGCTTCGCCGCCTATGAAGCCCTCAACGGCGTTCGCCTGCTGGATTATCTGGATCTGCACATCTATAATCCCGATAACCTGGCTTTCACCTCCGCGGGCGATACTTCCGTGCAGCAGTCTCGCTTGAACTCTACGCGTGTCTTCTGGGACCCGACTTACACCGATCCGAATTACACCGATCCCAACAACCGCACCAGCTCCGCGCCGCCGGTTTCGCCGCAACTGATTCCACTGGCTCAGTCCTGGGTTGCAAAGGATTATCCCGGCACCAAGGTAGCTTTCACGGAATACAACTGGGGCGGAACCGACTCCATCAATGGAGCACTGGCGCAGGCAGACCTTCTGGGGATCTTCGGGAGCTACGGCCTCGACATGGCGACTCTCTGGTGGAATACCTACGACGCGCAGACGGCAGTGCAGGAGCAGCTCCCCGTCCTAATGGCGTTCGAGGTCTACCGCAACTACGACGGAAAGAACTCGATGTTTGGCGATATGGCACTGGCCTCGACCAGCGCCAATCAAGGCATGCTCTCGGTTTACGGAGCGCTCCGCAGCTCGGACAACGCAGTGACGTTGGTGGTCATCAACAAGACCTATGGAGATCTGACCAGCACAATCTCGGTCGCGAACCTGAGGCCCAAGGGCCCCGCGAAGGTCTTTCTTTACAGCAATACGAATCTGGCCGCAATCGCGCCTCAGCCCGACCTTGCCGTTACTCGGCCGGTGCCGGAGAGCACGGCCAGCACCCTCACGGAAACCTCTCCCGCACAATCGATCACTGTCCTCGCTGTGCCCACCGCGCTATCCGAACGAAGGCGACGTCCCCTCCTCTCTTCACGCCGCACACCGGCTTTCCGCTGATGATCGGAACCCTGCCGGCCCTCATCCTCTCCGCAATCGCCGACCTTACCTCGGGGCGTCGGGAACATCAAGCAAAACTGGGTATGGTCGGACCGGATCGAATCCACGACTTACGATAATCTTGGGAGGAACTCTATGCCTTCCAAACGACCAAGACCCCAACCGTCGCGATTTCCTCCGCGCAACCGCTATCGCTGCGTCCACCTTCGCGGTCGCCGCGCAGCCAGCCGATGCCGCCGGTTGGTTCGACCGTCCCATGCGCTGGGCGCAACTCACCCTGGTCGAAAACGACCCAGGCAAGTACGATCTCAACTTCTGGCTGGATTACTTCCGCCGTACGCACTCCGACGCTGCCTGTCTCAGCGCGGGCGGATGCGTGGCCTATTATCCCACCAGGGTTCCGCTTCACTACCGCAGCCAGTGGTTGGCCGGCACAGATCCGTTCGGCGATCTTGTCGCCGGTTGCCGCAAGCTGAACATGGCGGTAGTTGCCCGAACCGATCCCCACGCCGCGCATAACGACGTCGCCGACGCCCATCCCGACTGGATTGCCGTCGACGCAGACGGCAAGACGCGCCGTCACCCAGTGATGCCGGAACTGTGGGTCACTTGCGCGCTAGGCCCTTACAATTTCGAGTTCATGACCGAAGTGACCAAGGAGATCGTCTCGACCTATAAGGTGGACGGCATCTTCAGCAATCGCTGGGCCGGGTCCGGCATGTGCTACTGCGAGCACTGCCGTCAGAACTTCCAGTCCGCCACGGGCATGGACCTGCCACGCACGACCGACCCGCGGGACCCTAGGCGTCGCGCTCACATTGCCTGGCGTCAGCAGCGCCTTTTCGACCTCTGGCGCCTGTGGGACGCGGAAATCCGCGCCATCAATCCCGCCGCGTGTTACATCCCCAACTCCGGCGGCGGCGCGCTGGCCGATCTCGACATGAAGACGATCGGTGAACGCGCGCCGATCCTGTTCGCCGATCGCCAGGGACGCAGCGGCGTCGCCGCGCCCTGGGCCAGCGGCAAAAGCGGCAAGGAGTTCCGCTCCACCATGGGTCGTAAGCCTATCGGTGGCATATTCAGCGTCGGGTTCGAAGAGCCCTATCGTTGGAAAGACTCCGTGCAAAGCGGCGCTGAAGTCCGCCTCTGGGCCCTCGACGGAGTCGCCAACGGTCTACGGCCCTGGTTCACCAAGTTCTCCGCCACCCTGTATGATCGCCGCTGGCTTCCCGTAGTCGAGGACCTGTACGGCTGGCTGCACCGTAATGAGCGCTACCTCCGCAACGAGCAACCCCTGGCGGTTGTTGTCGCTGATGGGAGCGGTGCCATCACCGTATGGAACCCCGCCGAGTGCTTCGACAAAGTGCTCGAAACCAACGGGTGTTTGCGTAGCGCTATTCATCACTTGCTCGCTAGGGCGGGTGTGTTGTGCACCGGATGGGTGTCCGCAGCCCCGTCCTTTAATAGAACCTTCTTCTCACGCAGCTTGGCGATCTGTTCGGGGCTATGTCCCAACCCCGCCAATACCTCACCAGTGTGCTCGCCCAGCAGCGGGGAGCTGGTAATCTCAGGAGTGAAGTCCGAGAACTTGATCGGGCCGCCCACGGTGAGATAGCTGCCGCGTTGCTTGTGCGGAACCTCGACGATCGTGCGGCTCGCGCGCAGCGCCGGGTCATACGCAATCTCCTTCATACTCAACACGGGCCCGCACGGAACACCGTAGGACCGTAATTTATCGATCGCCTCGTACTTGGTTTTGTCGGCAAGCCACTTCTCGATGTCCGCGAAGATCTCGAAGATGTGGGTCTGGCGTGCGCGGGCTGTCGAATAGGCTGGGTCGTCGATCCACTCCGGCTTACCAATGGCCTGGCACGTCGGTCCCCAGTCTTGCTCCTGGATGGTGAAATAGATATACGCGTTGGGGTCGGATTTGCGATCGTCCTGGTCTATTTCTTGATCGTCGTTAACTTTCAGTCTTGGCTTGACCCATTCATAATCATCACGGCGCTGCCCGCCGCGCTAGCCGGCATCATCGTTTTCCTCCTTCTCACCCACACTGTTCTCAGCGTGCCCGCGCTCATGGGCGCAATTATGTGTATGGGTGTCGGTACCGCGAACAGTATTCTCGCGGTGGCATTTGCCACTGATCGGCTCGCAAGCCGCGGGGACCCGCTACTGGCTGCCATCGAGGCCGGATTCACTCGCTTTCGACCGGTTCTAATGACCGCCCTGGCCATGATCATCGGCATGATTCCAATGGCAGCCCAAAACGGTTCGAGGTGCTTGTTAAGTTCCATACATATTCGCTGAGCATGCGTTCTGTACGGCGCCAACGCCAGTGACCTTCTGTGTGCTGGCGGACACGTTCATGCGAGATCCTGTCACGCGGCACTCAAAGGAAACGAAGTCGAGCCTCGCTTCTTGCCCTGGTCGTCACGGGGTTCCGCCGACCTCACGCCTTCGCGATAACTCTGGCTTGAATGTTGATTAGCGTACTCTTCAGCCTTTGCCCTTTCGGGTAATGATTTGACGGCGTCGGGGTCCACCTAGACCGCGAGCAACAGGTTCTCGGCAAACGGCCACTCGTCGTCCACCCACTGCGCCTCCATGCGGAATCCACACGAAACAGCCAGTCTCGCAATTTCATGCCGGGTGTACTTGTGGCTGCTCTCCGTCCAGATAGTTTCACCCGTCGCTAAGGTCACGGCGAAGCCGCCTCGCCGGACATTCACCACCTGCCGCGCCTTCGACCGCAGATGCATTTCGATACTGCAAGTTGCCTGGCTGAACCGTGCTACGTGCTCGAACTGGCGAAGATCGAAGTCGCTGTCCAGTTCCCGATTGATCCGGCCCAGCAGGTTCTTGTTGAATGCCGCCGTGACACCCAGTCGATCGTCGTAAGCTTCCAGCATCCGCCCGATCGGCTTCACGAGATCGGCCCCGAGCAGGAGCGAATCGCCTCCAATCAGAACGCTGCGCACCTCGCGCAGAAAACGGGCATCCGCTCCCGCATCGAAATTGCCGATCGTGCTGCCCAGAAACAAAACCAGCAGGCGCATCGCGTCCGCCCGCTGCGCGACAACCTCTCGCAGGCCGTCCAGGTACTCTCGCTCGACGCCGACAATGCTCACGCTTTCGATGTCGCTCAGTTCGGATTCGCAAGAGGCGAGCGCCGCTCGCGAGATTTCGATCGGGTAATAGGAAACAGGCTCGCGCTCGCACAACGCGCTCAGAATCCAGCGCGTCTTCCTTCCGCTACCACTTCCGAGCTCGGACACCAGCGTCGGGCCCGGTACACGTCTCACGATCTCCCTGGCGTGTTGGCGAAGCAACCGCTCATCCGCGCGGGTAAGCCCGTACTCCGGAAGCAGGCTGATTGCTTCGAACAGCGCGAATCCCAATGCGTCGTACAGATACTTGGACGGAAGTTCCTTCTGTCCCGGTCTGCAGAGCCCTGCACGCACGTCCGAGACGAACTGCGTTGTTGGATCACTGAGGACCTTCGCGGATGTGGCCACCTTCAGTCTCTCCTTCAGCGCGGCCCGCCCGCGCAACGGAACCCTGCGTAGACGTACTGATAATGAGGCTGAAACCAATTGCGGAAACTGCGGCGCAGCATGCACGAGGCGGTCCGCACGCTTCCGCCCTTCAGGACGTAATGCTTCCCGTCGAAGAACTGGGCTGAGTACCCGGGGTAGCACGCGAAGGGCCGGAATCCGGGGAATGGCGCGAACTCTGTCGAAGTCCACTCCCATCCGTTGCCGAGCATTCCCTCCGCGCCGAAGGCGCTTGCGCCCATGACACCCGTATGATTCACTGGCACGGGGTCCCAGGCGTCGGGGAGCGGATACTGGCCCAGGTTGGCAGTCGAATCCGCCGACGGATATGTGCGTTCGTGTATTCCCTGCGTGCCATACGCCGCCCGGTGCCACTGCACCTCTGTAGGCAAGGCCTTTTCCGCCCATCGCGCATACGCGCTCGCTTCCGCGTGGCTCGTATACACGGGCCAGTCCAACGGAAGAGGGATCTCATCGAATATCGACCGGTATGCCCACGCATTGCCCCGCCGGACCCAGAACGCCGGGTGTGAGATCCGCCGCGCTGTTTTCCACTCCCAGCCGGCCGCCGTCCAAAGTGCTCGGTCCTCATAGCCGCCGTCCTCGAGAAACTGGCGAAACTGGCCGTTCGTGACCTTATATCTGTCGATGGTGAACTCCGGGACATCGACGGTGTGAGCTTCGAACTCGTTGTCCCAACCGAATGACCGGGAATCGCGGCGCTGTCCCAACGTAGCTCGACCGGCAGGAATGCGCACGCAACCTGGCGTGAAGGAGCTGCCCTGGAACACCCGCGCCGTGGCCGCGCCTCTCTTGTGCTCGAACGGCAGTTGATGAAACATGTAAGCGAGGGTTTCAGCGTGCATCAGCCGATGCTCGATTGCGACATTCAGCAGTTGACGGAACGAGCCCTCGCCGTCCTCCGTTAGCGATGCGGCCTCGATCGACCGGTCCAGAGCCCGGCGGGCGCGTTCCCGATACTCCTTCACCTCCCGAAGACGTGGCCAATCCTGGGGCCGGTCCGTCGGCAGACCTCCGCCAACGGGGTCGATGCCGAACGCGAAAAGGCGGTCGAATTCGCAATGAAAGCTCGCAAGATCGCAGGCGCCGCGGAACAGGTTCCAATCGAATGCCTCCAGGTGGCCGACATAAAACACGATGCGGTGGCGTTCGGGAATCGGCCGGTCATACATCGCCTCGGGCCGAATCATCTCGAACAGTGCATCCGTTTCCAGCCGCGCGTCGAGCAGCCGTGACAGAAGCCCCCGACGGTTGGTTGGTGCAGCCTGTGTTGCCATCGCTCGAACCCTCTCGGTGCAATCCAAGTACCTCCCTTAGGATTCATGTGCGCATCCCAGGTTTCAATCACAATCTGACTGTACGATTACGTACCGCAGCTCCCGTGTGCTGCGCCGAAGTTAACTGCTCTTGGTATAAACTGGCATCATCCCTGGGACTGAATATGCCGGCAGCCTGCACGCATCTGGATCAAATCAAGGTCAGAAGCACAACCAAGAAGGGCTGTGAAGAATGTCTCAAACTCGGCGACACCTGGGTGCACCTGCGCCTGTGTCTGTCTTGCGGTCACGTGGGGTGCTGCGACTCTTCCAAGAACAAGCACGCCACCAAACATTTCCATGCGACGAGGCATCCACTGGTTCGCTCCCTCGAACCAGGCGAGAGCTGGATGTGGTGCTATATCGATGACATCATACCGGGCGAGTTGGACAATTGAGGCGCGGGCGGCGGCGCGCCGCGATGAAGCGAGTTTCGAGCCATGAGCGCAAACAACCTCCTGTCGGTCGCTTTCCCCACCCTCGATAAAACACAAATCGGCCAACTGGCGGGCTGCACCCATGCTCAGCCGAAGTTGTTCCGGGATGGGCAACCGCTCTTTGCGGTGGGCGAACGGAACATGAACTTCTTCGTTGTGAAGTCGGGCGAGGTCGAGATAGTCGATTACTCGGGCGATGAGCCAAAGACGATCACAGTCCATCGTCCGGGCGAATTCACCGGTGACATCTCGCACCTCACCGGCCTGCCGGCCGTCGTCAGCGGCATTGCCCGGGGCGACTGCGAGGTGTACGAAATCACTGGAGACGCCCTGCGGCAAGTTCTCAATCAGTGCCCCTCTATCAGCGATATTGTTCTCCAGGCATTCATCGCGCGACGGCAGCTCTTGCGCGAATCTCCCAACTTCACCGGCCTGCGAGTGATCGGGTCGCGTTACTCCCCGGATACTTTCCGGGTGCGTGATTTCTTATCGAAAAACCGCATCCTCTTCACCTGGGTGGATGTTGAAAACGATCCCAATGTGGACCGCTTGCTCCGGCAATTCGGGGTGACCGAATCCGATACGCCCGTGGTCGCCTGCGGCCGGATGCTGCTGCTGCGGAATCCTTCCAACCGGCAACTCGCCGACGCCATCGGCATCCGGCAGCCCCTGGAGGATTTGGTATACGATCTGGTGGTTGTGGGCGCCGGTCCGGCCGGCCTCGCGGCGGCTGTTTATGGCGCCTCCGAGGGGCTGAGGACCGCCGTACTCGAACAGACCGCGCCGGGCGGGCAAGCTGGCGCCAGCATGCGAATCGAAAACTATCTCGGCTTTCCCACCGGTTTGACGGGCAGTGAACTGGCTGGCCGCGCCATCCTCCAAGCCAACAAATTCGGCGCCCATTTGTCGGTCCCCACTCTGGTGAACCGATTAGCCTTCGAGAACGCCTACACCCTGGTGCGGCTGGACGGAGGCGAGACGGTGACCGCCAAGTGCCTGCTGATTGCCACCGGGGCAGACTACCGCCGGCTGGGCGTGGCAGGGGCAGACAGATTCGAGGGCACCGGCGTCTACTATGCCGCGACCCTGGCGGAGGCCCTTCTGTGTCAAGGCAGCCAAGTAGTCGTTGTAGGTGGCGGTAATTCAGCCGGCCAGGCGGCCGTTTTTCTCTCCGGCCACGCCCACCGCGTGCTGATTGTGATCCGCGGCGATGACTTGTACAAGAACATGTCCAGCTATCTGGTGCAGAGGATTGAGCAGACACCCAACATCGAGCTGCTCTGCAACACGACCGTCCGCCAAATGAACGGCAACGGGCACTTGGCCTCCGTCGACATCGTCCACAGTGAGACCGGCGAAGAGCAGACCGTGGAGACCCCAGGCGTGTTCAGCTTTATCGGCGCTGACCCGAGAACCAGTTGGCTCCCGCAGGAAATCGAAAGGGATGAAAAAGGGTTCGTCCGGACCGGCGCGGATCTGGCCCGCTCTCCTTACTGGAGCTCCGGGCGCCAGCCACTCCTACTGGAGACGAGCCGGCCGGGCGTGTTCGCTGCGGGGGACGTGCGGTCCGGCTCGGTCAAGCGCGTCGCGTCGGCTGTCGGCGAGGGCGCCATGGCGGTTCAGTTCGTACATGAACACCTCAGGCATATGTGAGAAAGCATCCGCGCCGCCCAGAGTCTCCGGGCCGCAGCGCGATAGCAGTCGGCCCGATGATGCAGAGACTCGCTGCGCCGCCAGCACGTGGGAATCGTCGCCTCGCCAACCATGAAGGCGTCAGCCGCGCATTTGAATCATCTTATCCCACGCCTCGGCGCCCCCAGCAGAGGGCGCACCTGGGTGACGCCAAGGGATTTGAGGCGCAGCGCCACGCAGGGCGTACTAAATTAGGAACTGATGCGACCAACGGTCACGTACCAACACCATGGAGCCGCCCGATGACCCAACCGGCATACCCAGCCGCGAGGGCGGCAGCCGCCCGGATCGGTGCCCATTTTGTGCAACACCTCGGAAGTTCGCCTCAGCAGTGCGGACAACTTGCGACGGCGCCCGACGCCGCTGCGATTGAGGCGATTGTCGAGGCGGCTTTCTGGGCCAGCCTTCGGCGTGAAGAAGGCTACATGCCGCGCATCTCCCTGGCCTTCGTTGCGCCTGAAACAGTGGAATGGTCTCTGAAGTTCGAACGGCGGCTGCCGCTTGCGGCGCAGCCACTCACCCGTCTGGCGCCGGCCGTGGAGCGCCCCGGCATTCACCTCGGCGTCTGGCGGGACGGTGAGCAGTTCTTTGTCTGGGGAGCCACTCGCAACCTGCCCGCGTTCTGCCTCGTGCTTGAGGTAGTCGCGCCCGGCCTGTTGGTTGTCAAGCACAGTCGCGCCGACGAAGCCGAAAAATTCGTGAATATCGCCGTGATACAGGGCGACGAAGTGAAAATGATCGACGAGCAGACCGCGCGCCTGCCGGACTGCCCGGACCTGCTGACTTCGCTGCTCGGGTTCGATACCCAGCACGCCTCCAGCGAATCCGTAAGCGTGCTCATCCATCTCGCGGTCTCGATGCGCGCCCACGGCCGCGGCGGCTCGCTACTCGTAGTGCCCCGAACACGGGAGATGTGGCGGGAGTCGGTTGTGCAGCCAGTCCTCTACTCCCTCGTGCCGCCGTTTTCGGTGCTTGCCCAGCTCATGCGGGCTCGCGTTGCCGACGACTCGGACCGACGCTGGGTGGATGCGCTCCGGCGCGCCGTCGACGGTATCGCGGGCCTTACGGCCGTGGATGGGGCCACCGTGATCACCGACCAATACGAGGTGCTCGCGTTTGGCGCCAAGATAGTGCGGCGCGATGGATCGTCGCTGGTCAATGAGGTGATTGTGACGGAGCCGATCGAAGGCGCCCGTGCCGAGGTGGTCGAGCCGGCACAACTCGGAGGCACGCGACACCTCTCGGCGGCGCAGTTCGTACGCGACCAGCACGACGCGGTGGCGCTGGTTGCGTCTCAGGATGGCCGGTTCACGATCTTCGCCTGGTCACCTTGCGAGAACATGGTTCACGCGCATCGCATCGAGACTCTGCTGTTGTAGAACACGTCAACCCATGTGTGTCTGCGTGTCTGCCAAGTCCACCAAGACCGTGTGCTCTCACACTCCAACGCTAAGATTTCGGAATTCGGGTTTAGATGGTGGGCGCGACAGGACTCGAACCTGTGACCTCCTGCGTGTGAATTGTCACGGCTAACCAACTGAGCTACGCGCCCCTTCGCACCAAAGAAGAAACCGGTGCTGGCGGGCTGAATCTTCGAGTTTACCTGAAAACGAGCCTCGCCCGCTACCGCGCTGACTGCACTTGCTCCTACGGCACTCGTACGACGGAGTAGTGCTGCAGCGCGATCACGTCGGCCCCGGCGGCCACCGAACCGAGGAATTCGAGCGTCAGCCCGGCGCTATACGAATCGGGTGCGCTCAGGACGCTGGTGGCGAAGCTGGTGCTGGCGCCCCAAGATTGGGAGCTGAGCTGTGCGCCGGTAGTCAGAATCGACGCGTCCAGCCGCCCCGTGAGCATGGTCTCGACGGCCGCCGCGCCGACATTGAGGGCCGTCGTGCCGCCCCACTGGATCGATACGGCGGCTGCGCCTGCGTTGCCCACATGGGCGTAATCGACGTGAATCTCAATTCGGTCGCCAGGGGCAAGCAGCCCGCCGGGAATGCTGCACGTGGCCAGCGCAGTCAGGCTGGACAGCGACGCGGCGGCTCCGGTGCCGCTGCACAGCACTTGGGGCGCCGGCCAGGAGGTGGAACTGCTGGCGGTGGTGCGGTAGCTCGCCAACAACACATCGGTTGGCTGCGGCGTGGAGGCCGTGGCGAACTGGATGGCGCCGCTGCCGGAAAGCGTGTAGTCGAAACCCGCCTTCTGCAAAACGCCGTTGCGATAGAGGGCGATGCTGGACGCGGGGCTGGGAACCCCGTTCAGCGTGAATACCGTGTTGGAGCCATCCACCACGCCGACGGGCGAATCGCCGTCGACGAAGTTATACGCCGAGCCGGAGCCGCCGCTGCCGCACGGGCCGGAAGAGCCGTTCACGTATACGCAG
>Ga0208820_1001948_pt1 | contig 10689 bp, 17 predicted proteins | sample June2015DPH_16_5_FD_184713 | JGI IMG/M metagenome (GOLD analysis project Ga0208820, IMG submission 184713) | Peatland microbial communities from SPRUCE experiment site at the Marcell Experimental Forest, Minnesota, USA - June2015DPH_16_40... | ecosystem: Environmental > Terrestrial > Soil >...
TCCGGCGTTTTGCGATCTGGCTGCGGCTGTTAGCAGCCAGGTCCGAACGGTGCGATTTCGGGCGGGGATGTGCAGGTTTCAGGTTCATTCTGATCGGGACATTAGAATGTGCTCTTGGTCGCTGCAATGTGCCGTTCGTCACCTCCCCAAGTTACCCCGCAGAACTCCTTGATTCTTCAAACTGAGAGACGCGTTGCTTCACGCCAAGAAATAGGACATGTACCAGACCGGGCCCCCGCACACCACGCTAGCGCCCGTTGGGACCAGCGAGAGATGGGGCATGGGTCTGAAGGGGGGAGGGAGCATTTTGCCGTCGCCATACAATAACCCCCATCTCGTTTGACCCTTGTTTTCTCGCGCCTGTAAGATCAAATCCCCTCGGGTTCGAAAATCAGATGTTTGTTGACGAGCTTTTCTGCCTGATCTACCCGGTAGGATTCAGCGACTTGCAGACGCTATCGGAGATACCTTTTCTGGGGACGCGGCTGCACGGCCTTGTAGAGAGTGCCCAGGCCGACGCCCAGGTTTTCTGAGATTGTGCGCCAAGATGAGCCGGACGCGCCAAGGGAAGCTAATCCCGGCGGCGTCGAGGACAGCTTTCCGCAGATCGCGCTTTGGTGACTGAAATCGCAAACCCGAGGTTACGACTTCTTGATACCCGCGGCTCTTCCTTTGAAGAAGTCGCCTACGGCTCGGGCTGCGCGGATGTAGCCTGGAAGGAGCATCGCTAGGCCTTCTGTCGCGATCGGCACAAGCACGGGCGAGCCATCATGGATGGTGTACTGTTTAGAAAAGAAACACCTAGTACACTTTAATCATCATCACGAGTCACCGGCGGTGCAGTGACAGGCATCACAAGAGCAGTTCATCTGGCCATTGGGGTCAGCAAACCGGAGGAGTGGCAGCCCCACATTGTTGACGTAACAGTGCGCCGTGAAAGGCGCAGGACTTCAGCGGGTACAACTCCCGCCCGGGAACTGGTTCGCTCCACCCGGTAGCGTCGCGAAATAAGGAAGTGAGTCACGAAGACGTGCCGACGGCCCGTTATACTTGCCGGCCGAAAGGCTGTCTTGATAAAGCTGAAACTGAGCCCGCGGCAGGTCGCGGCTAGGAGTGCCCCGCAAAATGAACGATGGAACGGCTGGGTCAAGAAGCTGGTCGGAGTCGCAGATAATCGGCAGCTTTACTGAATTACGTCAGTGTGCACAATCGGCAGGACCGAAGCGCGTGGCGGTGGTAGTCGCGGATGACGAGGTTGCATTGACGGCCGCCGAAGGGGCTTTGAATCTCGGCATTGCTCACCCCGTGTTGATCGGCAACGAGCGCAATATCCGGGACAAGGCCGAACAGCTAGAACTTAACGCATTACTCGCGGAGGCGAAGTTCGTTGCAGCCCAGGATCCCGCTGGGACAGCGGTGCAGATGGCACGCGATGGGAAGGTGGATGTTTTGCTTAAAGGACATCTTCGAACCGATGAATTGTTGAGCGCCGTTCTGCACAAGGAAAATGGCCTACGCACGGGACGTCTGCTCAGCGACGTGCTTCTTTACGAAGACGCTTTGTCGGGTCGGCGCAGACTGGTTGGTGTTACCGACGCCGGTTTGAATGTCTTGCCGGATCTTGGAAAGAAGAAACAAATCCTGCAGAACGCGGTCGAAGTCATGCGAAGCATCGGACTGGAGTGTCCGAAGATGGCGATCATGAGCGCAACCGAAGTGGTTTCGACCTCCCTGCCGTCCACCATCGATGCCCAGGCTCTGGTAGATATGTGTGCCGCTGGGGAGTTCGGAAATGTGGAGGTATTCGGTCCGGTAGCGCTCGATTGCGCGCTGTTGAGATCTGCGGCGGATGCAAAGGGAATCAAGCATGAGGCCGCCGGATATGCGGACTGCATGGTGGTGCCCAACATTGAGGCCGGAAATTTGCTAGGGAAGGCCGTGAAGTATTTCGGCGGATCGCAATGTGCGCACGTGGTGGTGGGGGCGAAGGTGCCGATTTTGATTCCATCACGTGTCGAAAGTGCAGACGACAAAGTAAATGCAATCGCGCTTGGGGTGATCTATGCCACAAGGTAGCGGCCGTATCCTGGTGATAAATCCAGGTTCAACGTCCACGAAGTTTGGGGTTTATACGAAAGATGCCGCAGAGCTCGTGCACACAGTCCTTCATACGGATGAAGACCTGGCGCAGTTCCGCGGGCATCCTGTGCTGGATCAGTTGGACTATCGGGCAGGGCAGATCAAAAGCGAGTTGCAAAAAGCGGGGTACGGTGCTGGCGAGTTTGATGCTGTTGTCGGGCGAGGTGGATTGCTGCCGCCGGTCGCAAGCGGCACGTACCTCGTTGATGACGTGATGCTGGAACAAATTCGGCTTGCGCGCAGGGGAGAGCACGCGTCGAACCTGGGGGGTGTGTTGGCGCACTTGTTCGCCAAGGCGGCTGGGGTGAACGCGTACGTTGTCGACCCGGTAAGTGTGGACGAATGGCAGGAGTGCGCGCGAATTTCCGGGTCCGCCCTGGTGCAGCGTTCGTGTCTGTGTCATGCGCTTAACACGAAGGCTGTGGCTAGACGTTTTGCGCGGGAACAACATTGCGAGTACAGAGAGATGCGGGTAATCGTTGTACATATGGGCAGCGGGATTTCTGTTTCGGCGCACCAAAACGGACACATGATCGACAACAATAACGGTGAAGAAGGTCCCTTCGGCATCGATCGGTCTGGGTCGCTTCCGGTACAACAGCTGATCAAGATCTGCTTCAGCGGCGTCTATACGCAGGACCAGCTCAACCAGTTAGTGTTTGGGAGCGGCGGCCTCTCGTCTTACTTGGGCACAAAAGATTTGGTCGAGGTGGAGCGCCGCATTGATGCGGGTGAGGAGCAAGCCGCCGCAGTTTTTGGAGCCATGGTTTATCAGATAGCGAAAGAAGCCGGAGCCATGGCGGCAGTTCTTCGGGGGAAGGTGGATGCCGTGCTTCTCACTGGCGGAATGGCACATTCGAAGAGAATAGTGTCGCAGCTGAGCGAATACCTGGAATGGATTGCGCCCATCAAAGTCTACCCTGGTGAGGATGAACTACAAGCGCTCTCGGACGGGGTGTTCCGCGTACTCAGTGGGGAAGAGCAGCCGAAGACATTACCACCAGAGTCGCTGGCATCAGATGCCCTAACGATCTGAATGCATTATTTCGCCCCGATGACCGAATGGAGCTTTTGAGACGGAGAACAGAATGGACAATGATGGGTATCAAGGGGCCAAGAAAAAACGGCCCCTATACACCCACGCCCGCAACGCTCCTCGCATATGCGCAAGATTTAGCAGCCGAAAATCCCCTGATGCGGAGTCTGGATCAGAGCCACCGCCAGCGCCGATCGAATCGGTCCGAGATATGGAATCTGTCTCAGCTTCGCGGTGATGGCGTGCTTCCGACTTTCCGCTAGCAGTTCCCGCCGCGCTTGCTGACGCAAGTGTCGTAACATGTCCAGGTGCTCATAGAGTCGTTCGGCTCGACGCCGCACCCCGGCTTCCCGGATCTTGGCCAGCCACTGAGCTCGATTCCGGGTGTAATAAACGTCTCTTCCGGCACAGGGAATCGCCCAGCTGCGATAAACCGCCTTCAGCCGATTCATGACTCGAGACAGATCTTTGACGATGGTCAGATAACTCCGGGATAGTTCCCGCAGCATGCGGTCGGGTAGGACAGTGGCGCGTAGCGGGCTTCGAATGATGCCGACGTTTCCACCGTCCCCCCTATCATTCCGTACAGCGGGTTTTCCCCAGTACGGCTGTAAGGCTGGCCTGTCGGACAGCGCCTTTGCGCACGTCCCGTTGGTTAAGCCTGCACCCGGCATACTCAGCGGTTCGCTTGCTTTGCCTCTGTCCTTCGTGCATCGGGCCTACTCCATGAACTCCCGCTCAGAGTCGGGAAGGATAGGCTAAAGATGCACCACCACGCGAAGAGTTCCCTCTTCTACCCCAGTGGCCCTCGCTCCGGTCTGGGGTTTTGTTGTCCCAGTCCATCGACACTTATTCGGCCACATGCGCCCCACTCTTGGGCACACCGCAATTTCGCCGCAGGGCGGTTTATATGCGATGCCTTCGCTGTGCAGGTGCGCCTAGGCGACCCAAGAGCGGTTCCGTGCTTTCGCTGACCCTTCTGTCTCAACATGTCGCCCTCTGCGACTCCGGGAAGTTCGACGGCTGCGAGCACCCAGTTCCTTCGCCGTCGACGCTGGCCTTCGTCAAGGCGTGAACGACTCGGCACTTCCAACATTTCCCACAATCCGCTTCCCGTGGGGGCTATTTCGGAGCTTAATTACGGTTCACTTGCGTTACGACCTGTTGAGTTGTTCGCCCCCCTGGCGGATCCGACCAAGCATCGCTGCTCGGCCAACGGGGGTTTTTACTTCCGGGCTTCCGATGAATTGGTCTCCCGTTTCATCGCCGGATATCGCTACCGTGGCAACTGGGCAAGTTCCACGGGCGGGACTTGCACCCGCTAGAATGGCAGCTATATAGCATCGCTGCCCCACGCCCGTCTCGCCATGGTAGACCGGTTTGAGTTGATTGCCGCGTAACAACTCCGCCAGCTTGCGGGCATCGATGCGATCACTCTTGTTCCCATCCTTCAGTAGCGCGTTCTTCCGCGGATTGCGCACCACCAGTTGGTCGACGTGGGGGTTGAGCAAATCGTACAGCCAGGCGGACCAGGTTCCTTCCTCGAAGGTCACCGACAAAGTTCCGCGCAAGCCCGCGAAGAACTGAAGAATGGTCGCCGCTTCGGTCTCGAGGATGGATTCCATGACTAACTTACCGGTGGAATCCGTCACCCGACCACGATGGTTGCTTGATGAACGTCGAGCCCAATATACTTTTCACTGTTCATAAGGGTGCTCCTTTTCGTAGGTGATTCGAACAATCACAACCTACTCTAAGAGGGGCGCCCTTTTATAATGCGATTACAACAATTGACCGAAAGCGCCACGCAACCAGCCCACGCCTTATATCGCTTTTCCTGCTATTGCAGCTTCGCGTACTCGGCTTTCGCTTGCTGGGAACGGATTGTGCAGCAGTTCGTGCAGCAGTCTGCGCTACACAAGTAATGTGCAGCAGCCCGCGATTCGACTCGAAGCTCATGAAGCGATGCCCGGTGGTCACCCGAGCTTCTTCTTCGCAAACGGAACCGCATACGCAGAGGCGGGGTTGTGCGAAATTGCCGTTGACGCTTTGCGGTAGTACTCCACGGCTTTGTCCTTCTCGCCCAGTTTTTCGTAGGTCTGACCCATCATGCACTGGATAAACGGATCGTTCTGGTTCGCGTGTTTTAGTTCCTCAAGAGCCGTCTTGTAATCTCCCGTGTAGAACGCCACGTAGCCTTTCAAGTAAGGGAAAAACGGCGCTTGCTCGGGATTGGTGCCCTTGTCGAGGATCGCCTTTGCCGCAGCAACATGTTTTTGCGCTTCTGCTTGGTCGCCGCGCCGGGCGGCGATGCGAGCCTGAGCGTGTTCCCAACGGAAGTTCCACAGGTCTTGCCGAGCGGGCTTGATGTCTGGTTCCTTCAGCCCAGTATCGTGGCCAATCTCGTACCACTTGTACGCCGTGTCCAAATCGCCGGAATCGATACAAACGCGAGCCGCCTCGTTCGCAATCTCTCCCTGCTGAAAGAAGTTCTTCACGCTGCCGTGGAAGTCGAAAACCTGTTGTTCGTACTCGGCGGTTTTCTTGCAATTCCCCTCGAAAGCATATGACATCGCTATCGCTCTCTTGGCTGATACCTTGCCCTCGGGCGTGTCCGCAATGTCCAGTGCCTTCGTGAAATACTTCCGGGCTTTCTCGCCCTCCCCCATCAGGTCGAGTACGCTCCCAGCCGCGATGTTGGCAGGAACCGAATTCGGAGACGTCTGGAGAGTCTGGCGATAGAGCGCCAACGCCTCTTCCGGCTTTCCATCCCGCATCAACTGCTGGCCTTGTTTGACGAACTCAGGTTGTTGCTGTTGGGCGGGCGCTTGAGCAAATAGCAGAGCCAGAGAACCGAGCAAGACGAGCAATGCCGAAGAAGTCACACTGATGGTCAGCTTCATGCTCCTGATTATAAATCTCTACATATTGAACAGGATGGTCTTGCATTGATCGCACAGTCGGTCTGAAGCCTGCCCTCAAACGATCTCGCCCGACCGTCTCGGAGACTTCCTCAAAAACTGCAAGGGCGGCGGGGCGATGAACGTCGCTGCGCTTGTGGTTGGATCGGCTGCCAGTGTAGCATTCGACCATGCTAGGAGAAGTGCATCTCAACCGCGTGCTTTGGAAGATGCCGCCGTTCGCAATGAAAGCCCTCTATCGCCAGATCGCAGTGGTCGAGCAAGAGCAGTTCCAAGTGCGTATCTTCGAGGGACGGGTAGTACGGACAAATCCCAAGCTCATCGCGGAAAAATCAAACGCGGAAGTGCGCATACACCCGACGCTCAAAGACGCTTTAGACGACGCTGAGTCAGAGTTCAAGCAGAGCATCGCCAGCGAAAAGTGGGAGCCTTACGACCCAGCGTTACCACCATTTTGATCGTTCATCACCCCAAGACCGCTTTATTGCCTCAAACTATAGCCTCCCAAAGCGCTTGTCGGTATGTGGGTATCAAGCCTCCCAAATGCGTGGTTTTGGGTAAGAAAACAGACATGGAGTTGGCGGTGGCTCAAAGGGATGGTTGGCGTAATATCGCCTCATATCCCCAGAATCGGTTTCGCTCGTCGAGCGGTCTGCCATTGGAGAGGCACCGCTTAGAAGATTGATGCGACTTCTTTAGTGTTCTGCAAACGTAGGCCAGCCCCAGTTCCCAACATCAACCAGCGTAGTGTGATGTCACCGCTAAGCGTGATTAGCATCACCAACTGGGTCCGCCGAATCGGACTACGATTGTGTTGCTGCCGCGAGATTACCACGCACTTCATCCTTCTGCGAATTCACACACGAAGCACCCGGACAAGTATAACTAGTGCCGTCCGGCGCCTCGGGATGGATGATATTCTCCACGGGTTTTAGGTCGTGGTATATCTGGCATTCCAACTCATACGCGGACTTCGTTGAAGGTTCGTACTTGACCTTGAAATAGAGAAACCCGCCATCGGAAACCCATTTCTTTAGCCGGTCGGCAACGTCATTGTCGGAGCGTCCGACGAAGTGAGTGGTAAACGGGCCCGGTTGGTACTTGTCGAGAATGTAAACGCCAACCCTTCCACCGACGACATGCTTGTCGATGAACTCATTGTCTAAGCGGTGCAGATCGGAAAAGCCTGAAAGTGAATCCATTGGTGAATCTCCTTGTCTGCAGATTTAGATCGGCGCCCAGATCGCCCGGGTCAATGTTGGGCACGGGACGTACTTGGTGTGACCTGTATGGAGCAACGCCGTGCCTTCCTCGAACTGAAGTCGGCATCCCGCCATTGAACGGTCTGTCGTACCACAATGGATGGCATGTTAATCGTCATCTTCCTCTCGGATCATCTCGCGCTTGTAATCTAACGGCTTATCCCAACTGTGGAGCATCTGTTCTCCACACTTCTTGCATGTGGACGGGCGGGTAGCATTAATGTTGACTTCTTTGTATCCGCATCCAACGCAGATGTGTTCCATACGGCTCCCTTTCGTTTCTCGCACGTGCCGCCTTCGCCCCGGCAAACGGGGGAGTTCACATTGCACGTCTCTGTGGGTGCCTGTCATCGTGCCGTCGGTAACCGTGGTGCCCAAAAGCAGCCTCCCGGAGTTCGTCTAGAGTGAAGTAGGGTGTCGCTCTTTCTTTTGGAAGCCTTGCGTCAGGAGAAGGTGGGGATTAGCCGTGATTTCGGGTGTCAGCTTGGCGATTTTCCAGCCGCTCTTATATGATGTCGCCGGTTTGACCCGAGCTTCACTGTACCGACCCCAAGCCATTAGCTTCAGGAGCACGCCATCCGACATCAGGCGGTAAGTGACTTCGCAGTACTCTCCGGAATTCGTACTGTGGCGGACATAATCCGCTAGGGGTTCGCCATGAAGGTTGAGTTTAGTCATAACGATGCCGAGCAGAGCTAGGCAGCAATCGACCCCGGTTGAACAGTCAATGGTCCAGCGGTTCGCTCCTCCAGAAGAAGCCGGCGGAGAGAACGGAGATCATTAAGGACCCGGCGGCTTTGTTCATGTGGATCGCGAGTTTCTCCAGGTTATACAGAGCGAGCCGCAATGCCTCCTGGCGCCGTGAATCCTTCCAACCCGATTCCCTCAGGAACGTCCGCTTCGATGTCTCGCTTTGCCTCTACGACCGCCTCGGTCAACAATCCGACGAACTCATGAGCGCTCTCGATGCTGTCAAAGGTGGTCTCAATTCCGTGCTTCATGGCGGTTCCCCTTCTGTTTTTCGGCCAGTCTTTCAGTGAATGAGCCAAGCGGGGCCGCAACAATGCCTAAAACCAGTCCGGCCAGCCAACCAATTGCGATACAAAAGCTACCGATTATGACTGCGGACATGAGCACAACGACAACGGACTCCAGTGCGTCCAATACGTCTGTCCAGCTGAGCGTGGCGCTGGTCGCCATGATGCAGGCTCCCAAGAAAAACCCGCCGACACCACCGAGTGATGCGCCGATGCGCGCAGACTTCATTATCCACTCACCGTAAGTGGCCATAGTCGCCACTCCTCTAGCCGCAACAACACTGAGAGAATAATTACCAGTTGATTTGCCGGTCATAGCAAACCTCCTTCACGGAAGTAAGCAGGGGTCATGGTCGATCATTCAGCTACGAGCGTGGCGGCCCTCCATCTGCCAGGCCCCAAAATCCGACTCGTCACCGACAATACAATTACCAGATGAGCCGACGTTCAAAGCTCTCGCCTCAGGGGGTGTGCACACCGTGGTGGGACCTGCTCTTCGGTGAAGCGGGATGTTCTAACACCTCACACGAATGAGCGGGTAATGTCAGTGACGTGGCTCACATCTGTTCCGGGACTGAGCCTCAGGCTGTCAGTTGAAGCTGCGGAACGGGCGGCGGCGAAGACTGCGGAGCTGTTTCGAGGGCTTCGAGCCATGAACGGATGGCCACGCGAAGGGGCGCGACCACAACGCCGGCAAAGACCTCTGGATACTTGTCCAGACGGCGCAGGGCAGATCGCAGCAGGGAAATGGTCCCCGCGCAGTTACCGCGCTGAAAATGGTGGAACGCAGCAGCGACCTGGATCAGCCCCTGCAGGAAAGTTTTCTCCGGCTCTTGCGACGCGAGCCACACTGATTCCCAATGTTCGTGGGCTTCAAAGAACGCGCCGGAATGGAAGCAGCGCAGACCTTCGAATAGGTCTCCCTGAGTCCAATCGAGTGGCGTACGCGGAAGCATGAAGCGGTGTAGGGTCGCGTCGAATCTTACCAAAACTGAGTGCGCCAGGCCTGCGGCGCGATGCCGGAGCCCCGGTTGTGGCCACCCCAGGTTGGTGTTGGTACGCCCAGCGTCTTTGCACTTCGCAAGGACGGACCTGTCGTCGTCAGCCCTTACGGTTCCTATTGGTGGAAGCCATCGGCTCTGATTGCACTCCTCGGTCATATTAAGAAGGCCGATAGCAAGTTTCAGCGTTATCGTCTACTATTTCGCGATCATTTGGGTATCGACTGGGAGAAGGGTCGCCATCGCAGACCTCGAACAACTAAACCTGACGCGCAACGATCTCACCCACTCAATCGACATTATGAGTTTCAATGTGAAGAGAGATGAGAAGCACGCTGAACGGTTTCCGATCGGACTTTTCACAGACGATCTCTGGAAGGGGCTTGATATCGAGCGGATTCGGGTAGACAGAGCAAAGCTCGAACTTGCGATCAGGTTGGTAAGGGACTTTTGCACATGGCTCGATGGCATTCGCTGTCGATTTCCGCAGTACGTCCGAGCTATCAAAGCTGGAGAACCATGGCCACCAATCGAGCGATAGGGTGCCGCAGGAGCCGAGCGCTATTTTTCCCCGCCTAAAAACCTAAACCGAACGGTGCTCCGAAGTCTCCTCCTCGGCCGGTTTCTCTTGCGGCTGGTCTGCGCCTCTCGTGACGACGATCAGGCCGTCGCTGTACCGTCTCCAGATCACGCCGCCATTCATGGTTGCCGTGATGACATCCCAGTGGTCGCTGCTGCTGTCGGGATTCATCACGCGCCCCCGACCTTGCTTCTGCCCGCGCTACCGGCAATTGCTCTTGCCCTCCACTGATCCACGTCAGCGGCGTCAGCCTCCAAATAGACGCCTGTTGAACCGATTTTTTGATGCCTTAATTGTTTTTGAACAACAGGCAGCGACGCGCCCGCGTCGAGCAGGTGGTGCGCGATGGAGTGGCGCAGGCTGTGGATTCCCTGCCGTGGCCGTAGCTCGATGTCCGCCTTTTGCGCCGCCCTGTGGAACAGCGCGCTCGCCCACTGCCGGCTGAACGCGCAAGGGAGTTGCCTTCAGCCTGCCTCTCGTGACCTCCGGGGCTGCAGCGACGGTCGGACGAACGCATGGACTTGGATCAGAAGAATTGATCGCCCAGACTCCGCTCGCCCTGATGTAACCCGCGAGCAATCAGTAAAAAATGCTCTGAAGGACGTTCGCGAAATTCGCCACGTCCAAGGTACCAAGTCCGGCCGCGGGATTGTACCCATCGCTGCCGTAGTAGAACCAGTTGTCGCCATACTGAACTGCATGCAGCGGCGGCG
>Ga0208820_1001953_pt1 | contig 10678 bp, 4 predicted proteins | sample June2015DPH_16_5_FD_184713 | JGI IMG/M metagenome (GOLD analysis project Ga0208820, IMG submission 184713) | Peatland microbial communities from SPRUCE experiment site at the Marcell Experimental Forest, Minnesota, USA - June2015DPH_16_40... | ecosystem: Environmental > Terrestrial > Soil >...
GGCCGCCGGGGAGCGGTCGCGTCCGCCGAATTGGCGCTCGGCGCAGCCTGATTTCCGTTGAAGAATGTATACAGCTTTGTTCCTTTCGAGCCGGCGTAGGTAATCTCCAGGGCGCCTTGTCCCGGCAACTCCCGCTGTACCGACATATGCCACTGTTGCATATAGGGCGTGGGCAGATTCCGATCGACCGAGAAAAAGATCGGCGTATTCGGATCCGTAAGAGAGCTGGCGGGAAATCCACCGGCCAGAAACCGCAATCCAGGGATGGTGCAGTCTAGCGGCGGGTTGAGGTTGGGGTTCGCTGAGGGGGCGCTGCACGGCGTAACGTAAGACTCGTTGGTGAAGAAGGGAGGATTAAAGCCCGGGCTGGGATTCGAGTACGGTCCGTTCTCCTGCCCGCCATAGAAGATCCCGTAGCCCGCGCGCCACACCGTCTTGGGATTGATTTGAAACGCCATCCCGATGCGCGGCGCAAAATTGTTCCAATCCGTGTTGATCAGCCCCTTGCTGCCGGTTGCGCTCACTGTTACGGCCTGAGCAACAGTGGGCGTAAGTTGGACGCTCAGTCCCTTGGGAACTATCAAAGTGGGATTGGAAGGATTTGTCAGATCGAAAGATGCAACCTGATTGTGGCGTTCGGTGACTGGCAGAAACAGTTCGTAACGCAGTCCAATATTCAATGTGAGACGGCTAGACACCTTCCAATCGTCCTGGGTATAAAACGAATAGGTTTGCCGGAAGTAGTCGACATTGTGCAGGTTGTTGATGCTGCCGCCATCTGCCAGCCCGGCCATAAAGGAAGCGAATCCGAGACCGCCAGTACCAGGATTGGGGGAACCGGGATTGTCGGTGAGGGTGGAGCTGAAGTCGAGCGTGCCGCGCGCAGCATCGGGCTGGAAGATGGTGAATTCTTCGTGCCGGATCTCCGTGCCGAACTTGAGGCTATGAGCACCTTTTACCCAGGTCAGGTTATCGGAGAGAGTGTATGAATTCTGCAGTTCCTTGGAGGGAAGGAATGTCGGGCTGCCGAGCGTGGGCGCGCTGCCATCTTCGTTGAAGGTCAGCTGAGGCAGACCGCCAAGGCCCGGAGCAAAAAAAACACCGGGGAAGCCGATTTGCCCGGAAACATCCGTGTTGGCATTCAGTTCCAAGCGCTGCGAGTTGATGCGGTTGTAGCCGAGCCGGAACTCGTTGGTCAACTGCGGGCGGAAAATGTGAGTCCAGCTGGTCGCAAAGCTGCGGTAGGAGTTTTCTTCGTCTCCACTGAAGAAACCACCGCCATCGGCAACTCCAGGAAACGTTCCCGGGATGCTGCGCGGTTGGTCCTCATAGCTGAAGCGGAAAAAGGCAAAGTCGTAATCGTTGAACTTCTGGTCGACTCGAACATCGAAGTTGTTCCTGGTCTCTTTAAGAACCGGATTGGAGAGGAAGTTGTTCCCCGAATTCGGCTGAACCGGGCCCGGTGGCGGATAAAGCGCGGCCAGCTTCGCCGCCAGGGGATCCAGGAACCCGCCTCCCGTCTGGTTTGGAGTCGTAGGGATCATGTTCAGGACCCCGTTCACCGTGAAAGGCACGCCACAGAGACCGGTGTCGTTGGAGGGGTAAGGCCCAGTGAGCCTCGTATCGAAAATCTCTCCGGCAAAAGTGGGGTTGCCGCTGCAGTCCAAAACCGGGGTGGTGCCGTCGCCATTGAATACCGGCTGGTTGGTGAGGATTTCAGTAAAGTTCCCCAAGCGCTCGTCTTGACTCGGCACTAGGGCGGTCTGCGTCTGTGCCTGGCGGATGCGAAGTCCTTCATAGTCCACAAAAAAGAAAGTGCGGTTTCGGCCATCGTAAAAATTGGGAATGACGATCGGGCCACCGAACGTGCCGCCAAACTGGTTCTGCTTGTAGGGCGGCGTGGCCTTGGTCGGGTCGTCGAAGTAATTTCGTCCGTCGAGCTTGTCGTTGCGCAAGAATTCCCACAGCGATCCGTGGAGACCGTTGGTGCCGGACTTGATCACTGCGTTAATGATCGCGCCGTTGCCGCGGCCGAACTCTGCGCTGTAAGCGTTGCTTTCAACCTTGAACTCCTGCAGGGCATCGACCGGGGGCTGAATCACAAAGTTGGTTTCATTGAGCAGGTCCGGCAAGTTCGAGTTGTTGTCGATGCCGTCGAGCAGGAAATTGTTTTGCAGGGAACGCGCGCCATTGGAGCTGAAACCAAAACCGCCTTCATCGCGGGCGCCGGGTTCGCTCGGAGCGGTGCCCGCCGAGAGCAGCGCCAGTTGCGCGAAATTACGTCCATTGAGCGGCATACTTGCGACCCGCTTGCTGTCGACGACCTGGCCCAGTTCGGAGGTTTCCGTTTGCAACAGGGGCGCTGCTCCTGTGACCACGACTTGCTCGTTGACCTGCCCGACCTGCAGCGTGATGTTCACCGGGACGCGATCCTGCACGTTGATCTCGACCGGCGAGGAAACCGTCTTCTTGAAGCCGGCATGCTCAACCGTCACGACCCAGCGCCCCACACGAAGGGGGCTGGCAACGTATTCTCCGGATTCGTTCGTGGTTGCGATGAAGTTCTGTCCGTGATCGACGTCGGTGACGGTGACCTTGGCGTCCGTGATCACCGCACCGCTGGGGTCGCGCACCAGGCCTACAATGGCTCCGGCATCTTTTTGCGCCCATAGCGGCGTGGCAACGGTAACGGTCATAAGAAGAATGAGGGCTGAGAGAATTTGCAGGCGAGGGAAACGGATGGGCATGGCGAGGCTCCTGGACGCTAAACCCGAATGTTCGCAAGCAGCTTGGTTGGGCCCGGCGAACGTTCGGGAGTCGGGACGACAAGCTTTCGGTGTAATATTACGAACAATTACTTTTACTTTCGTTTTATAGCTTTTGTCAACTGCCATATTTTACCGGAGCTCGGAACAACAGCTCGGAACAACAAAGAGAGAGGCTACCCATGATCGCCCGAAGAAACAGGACTGCGCTGCTTTGTATCACGCTCGATCTTGCACTCCTGCTGATGGCTTGCTCGAAGTTGCCGAAGTCGCCTCTGAAGACCGGGACCGCCAAGCCCGAACCCACCCAGCCTTCTGCGATCAACGTGGACGTGAAGGCAGGTGGACCGGTGACGCTGACGACGAGCGCCGCCGAGTTTCAGGTGACGCCGGATGGTTATGTGCAAGCCTTTCTGCTGCTAGACGCGCAGAAGAAGGACGGCAAGAAACTTTCGTTGGACGAACCGAACGTTGGCGCTCCGTCGGACAGCGATTTTGTGCGGGTGGGGGGCAAGGATGTGCACTTCACGCTCGACTTCGAGCAAGCGCAAGTGCACGAAGCGATCGGGAAAATGGGAGTCGGCAAGCGAGTGGAGATTCCGGCGCGTCCGCTCGGGCCATCGGGGACGGATTTGCAGCGCGTGCTGGCGCTCGAAGTCTATGACAAGTTCCCGAACATTCTGCTGAGCACGGTGGAATACAAGAACAGCGGCGCGAGCGAAGTGGTCATCGAAAAAAGCGTGAATCAGCGGCGCCGGTTGAACGCGCGGCTGGGCGATGCGAAGGCGAAACCTTGGGAAATGTGGTCGTTTCATGGCTCGAGCTACGACTGGGGAAAAGATGATGTCGTGAAGCTGACGCCGGCTTTTTTCCAGCCAAACGTCATGGGAGAAATGGTCAAAGGCGGCTATGGTGGCGGGATCCCGGTGGTGGCTTTCTGGACGCGCCAGGTGGGCGAAGCGGTCGGGCACGTGGAAACGATTCCGATTTCCGCGGCGATCCCGGCAAAAGTGGGAGCCGATGGACGCGTGAATACCGAGGTGGACTTCACTGCCAACATCACGCTGAAGCCGGGCGAGACGTACTCCACTCCGCGCAGTTTCGTCTCCGTCTATGCGGGCGACTTCTATCAGCCGCTGAGAATATGGTCAAGCGTGTTACAGAAAGAAGGATGGGAGCTATCGAAGCCATCGAGCGAAGCCTACAACGTGAGCTGGTGCGGCTGGGGATACCAAGCCGACGTAACACCGGCGCAGATGCTGGGCACGGTTCCGAAGCTGAAAGAGATGGGCATTAAGTGGGTAACGCTCGACGATCGCTGGTTCGACGTCTATGGCGACTGGAATCCGCGCGCGGATACTTTTCCCGGAGACTCCATCAAGAAGATGACGGACGCCTTCCACAAGGAAGGCATGCGGGCGCAGTTGTGGTGGCTGCCGCTCGGGGTCGAGGATGGCGAGGGAAGGTACGAGTCGCACAAGTACGCCGTTTCGAAAGTCGTGCAGGAGCATCCGGAGTGGCTGATCCTGGACAAGAACGGCCAGCATGCGCACATGACTCGCGGTCTGGCGACGCTGTGTCCGGCGGTGCCGGAAGTGCGGGCGTATCACAAGCAGCTTACGGAAAAATTCATTCGCGACTGGGGATTCGACGGCAGCAAGCTGGACAACATCTACAGCGTTCCGGCCTGCTACAACCCAGCGCACCATCACAAGTCGCCGCAGGATTCGGTGAATGCGATGGGGGATGTCTACAAGGAAATCTTCCAGACGACACGCGCCCTCAAGCCGCAGAGCGTGACTCAGAGCTGTCCGTGCGGCACGCCGCCATCACTCGCCTGGTTACCGTTCATGGACCAAGCAGTGACGGCCGACCCGGTGGGGGCTGTGCAAGTGCGGCGACGGATCAAAATGTATAAGGCATTGCTCGGACCCGAATCGGCGGTCTACGGCGATCACGTCGAACTTTCCGCGATGACAAAAGTGGGCAACGACTGGAGAGAACACGGCGACGATTTTGCTTCCACGATTGGGGCTGGAGGCGTGGTGGGGACGAAATTCGTCTGGCCCGATCCCGGCCCGAAATTCAAGGACGTCAATCTGACCGCGGCGAAAGAAGAGCGCTGGAAAAAATGGATCGGCTTGTACAACCAGAAGATGCTATCCAAGGGAGAGTTCAGGGACCTTTACGTGACCGGTTACGACGTGCCCGAGGGATATGCCATCGCGAAAGACAACAAAATGTATTACGCGTTCTTCGCCTCGTCTCAATGGAAAGGCGAAGTCGAACTGCGCGGACTGCGGCCCGGGAAGTATCGGGTGAGTGACTACGGCGAGGGAAAAGACCTTGGCGCGGTAGACGCGGCGGCCAATGGCGTGGCGAAACTGGCAGCGGAATTCAAGGATCATCTGCTGCTCGAGGTCAGTTCGCAGCCGTGAGCACTTGGGTCACGGATATGCGATCAGTCTTGTGAGGGGTAGAACTTGTGTTGAAAGTTCGAAGCCAATCTTGCTCCGCCGCGAAGTCTGGGTCTCCACATCCGCATTTATGGCATAGTAATCTTCTGAGGTGCTCTATTGCGTCCCCGCGAGCCACGAGTACCGGTCCCCCAAACCCCGTTATCTCCGCAGGATAATGGGGTTTATTTTGAGATCGAGAAATGAGTTCTATTGCCAACCCGCCTGCTGGCGCGCTGCGCCTGAGGCGCTCGCTCACGCTCTGGGACCTGATTCTGTACGGCGTCATCGTGATTCAGCCAGTCGCCCCCATGTCGGTGTTCGGGGTGCTCAGCGACCGCGGACATGGGCACGTGGTCACGACGATCCTGATCGCGATGGTCGCGATGCTGTTCACCGCCATCAGCTATGGCCGCATGGCGCGCGCCTATCCCAGCGCTGGCTCGGCCTTCACCTATGTCGGACAGGAAATCAATCCCGCGCTTGGTTACGTCACCGGCTGGAGCATGGTGATGGACTACATGCTCAATCCGATTATCTGCACCATCTGGTGCAGCCAGCAGGCGCACGTGTTTGCTCCCGGCGTGGCGTACTGGGCGTGGGCTGTCTTCTTTGCGCTGGTGTTTACGCTGCTGAACATTCAGGGAGTAAAGACTTCGGCGCGCGTGAACTCGGCGCTGGCGGCGGCGATGGGAGTGGTGATCGCAATTTTCTTTGTGGTCGCGGCGCGCTACGTTCTCGGGCATCCGCACGACGGCGCAGGCTTCTACACCCGCCCTTTCTACGACCCGAGCCTGTGGAACACGAAGGCTGTGCTCGGAGGAACGTCGATCGCCGTGCTCACCTACATCGGTTTCGACGGCATCTCCACGCTCTCGGAAGAGGCGGAGAACCCGCGCCGCAATATTTTGCTGGCAACGGTGCTGACCTGTCTGGTGATCGGTATTCTATCTGCCGTTGAGGTTTACGCTGCGCAGTTGATTTGGCCGGCATCGCAGCCTTTTCCAGACGTCGACACCGCCTTCGTTCACGTCGCCGGCCGCGCCTGGAAGCCGATGTTTGGCATTATCGGATTCACCCTGTTGGTCGCCAACTTCGGTTCAGGCATGGGCGCACAGATCGGCGCTGCCCGCCTCCTCTACGGTATGGGACGAAGCAACGCGCTTCCGAAGTCGTTCTTCGGAGTGATCGACGCAAAGCATCGAGTGCCGCGGAATAACGTGTTGTTTGTAGGTACAATCGCGCTGATTGGTGCGTTTGTGATGAGTTACGGTCTCGGCGCTGAGATGCTTAATTTCGGCGCGCTCATCGCTTTCATGGGCGTGAATGCTGCCGCGTTCATGCGCTATGTGGTGCGCGACCAGAAAAGGACACTGTCGTTCATCCTGCCGCCCGTCCTCGGCTTCGTGATCTGCTTATTGCTCTGGCTGAGCCTCAGCACTCCGGCCAAGATCGCCGGCAGCATCTGGATGGCAGCAGGCATCGCCTTCGGTGCCTGGAAGACGCGTGGCTTCCGCGGAGACCTGGTCAACTTTGATCTGCCCGCGGACGACATTTAGGAAATATTGTAGTTTCTGTAGTCCGGGGGTGATTACAACGAATCACTATTTCAAGAAAAATCCCAACTGCTCAGGAGCGGGCAGGTTCTTAGTACTCTCATACTGACGTTCGGCTTGCTGCGCAACAACGATTTTCGCCTGCACCTCCAACGCCAGATTGTCGTAGCGAACCAGAACGTTGTCCAGCCAGTAAGGATTGTTCTCGCGCGCCCAGCCATCCGCGTACATCTTGCGTATCTCGGTGATCGAATCGCGCAGGCTCTCTAATCGCCCTGCGCAGAGCTTACTCAGGTTTGCCCGTGTAGTGTTGCTCGCGGTGGACATCGCCGTGGTCTTCCAAGGACTCCAGGTGAGTTATGACTTCGGCGGGCGTCCCCAGTTCAGCCGGCAGGCGTTCTTCCAGGATTGTCGCCAGGCGGTGAGCTTCACTGACCGATGTCAAGCGCGGGAACAGCAAGTGTACTTCGATGATCTGGCGGTACCCGGTCGTTCGGAAGCGTACGCCATGGTATTGAATGGCCAGTTCCGAGCAAATCGCATCCAGCTTGTCCCGAATTTTCCGGCCGGCTTTCGGATCGGAATAATCCAGCAGCCCGACTGCCGAGCGCCATACTAAGTGCCCTCCCGACCAAAGAATATTTACGGCCACAGCGATGGCCACCAGCGGATCGAACGGTTTCCAGTGCGTCAGCAGCACCAGTCCTAGTCCGCCCACAACGCCAAAGCTGGTCCAGCTATCGGTCAAAACATGTTTGCCATCGGCTTCGAGAATCAGTGAATTGGTACGCCGGCCGGTCCGCAGCAGATAGTAACCGAGAACCGCATTGAGGATTCCAGCCATGAGGATCAGCAATGTGCCAGCTCCCAGGTGCTCCAACTGTAGCCCGGCGATCCACTTCCGGATGGATTCATAAAGAATTGCGATCGCAGCCACAACGATCATTGCGCCTTCAAATCCAGCGGAGAAAAACGTGATCCGTTCGTAACCGTAGAGGAATTGAGGAGACGCTGATCTGGTGCTGAGCCGAAGACTAAAACTGGCAAACCCCACGGCGATCACGTGGACGACCGATTCCGCCGCGTCGGAAAAAATGGCCGCCGAATGCGTCATGAAATAGACTGTGGTCTTGCCGACCAGCATGGCCAATCCAACAATCAGGGAAAGGCGCATGGCGAAGCGCGCGTCGCGCATCTCCTGTTCGTCTCTTCGTGTACCGGGGCTAGCCGTGGCTTGCGGAGGCACGCTCTGTATCCCTGGCTGGGGAGCTTAGCATTTTTGGTACTTAGTCCCCCAGAAATCTCACCAGAAGATGTGATATGGGTCAAGCACCCGGCGCGACCGGCTTAGTGATTCTCAACGACTAATCGCTAATTCTTTCGTAGGCGGGTGGTGCCCGTGCGCGTTAAGGAAACTCTGATTTAGTCGGTTCACGGAGAGCCTTGAAAGGGCACGGCTTCAGCCGTGCCGCTAGAGCCCGCCAAATATGCGGCTTTACAGGCTGCGGAAAAAGTCGTCGAGGGTGCAAAAGGCTCACCTCGGGCGCAACACATTTTCAACGACTTAACGGCACGACTGAAGTGGGTGCGGAAAAAGTCAGACTGCACGCTGTGCAGTCAGCGGCTAAAAGCCGCCATTGATGTTGCGAGACCTACGGCGCGGCTGAAGCCGCGCCCCTTAAAAGCAAAGTCAAAACCAGAGTTTTTCCGCAACCTGTATAAACTCCTGCCCTTCCCAAACCCCGCTTCGAGCGAAGTTTTTCCGCAAGCTGTAGAGCCCAGATTTGTTTGGATTGATCGGCACGGGCTGAAGCCGTCCCCTTGTACCAAGCCCCCAAGTACGTCCATTCGGACATGGCTGGATAGAAGGTTCCCGTCTGTTCTGATGCCCGATATGCCTTCTCTTAAGGGTCTCAAGCGCGTCTTGGCTGGGCCGATAGCTATGCCTAGCAGGGATCATTGACTGATGTGCGCGGCGTCTTGGCGTTGGGGGGCGTCGTTGTCGTCGTTCAGTGACCATCGTTCAGAAAACATGTTCAGCGACCATTCGTTCACCGGCACTTCGTTGGAGGGTATGAGCGAACTCTCGTTAAGACTGCAGGCCCGCATTCAGGTGCATTGCGCCTGGCCTGTCGTCATGCGGCGAGAAGGGGGAACCCGGGCGATGAAACCGATGCGTCAGGGCCTTCTCGTGGATGGCAACCCGGCCGACGCCACTCCAGAGCGGGAAGCGTTGACCGGGGGCAGGTTTCAGAGCTGCAGAATATCAGTCGAAAGCCTTTTCTTGTTTGCTGGATCTTCTGGATATTTTTGGGGTGAATAGCGATATGGAAATCGAGCTTATCGAGCGCGAGCCGGCCGTACAAGGACTCCAGAAAACTCCGACGGAGCGGGAGTTGGCGCTTGATCAATTCACCGACCTTCAATCTGCGATCGAAGAACTTCAGAAAACTCAGGAAGCACTGAAGGAAAGTCTGGCCGCCACCAGCGAGGTTGCGCGGAAGGATTTGGCTGACCAAAAATTCGCTCTCGATCAGCACGCCATTGTGGCTATGACCGACGTGAAGGGAAGCATCACTTATGTCAATGACAAGTTCTGCGCCATCAGTAAGTACTCCCGCGAAGAACTGCTCGGCCAGGACCACCGCATCCTAAACTCCGGCTACCACCCCAAGGAATTCTTCCAGCAGATGTACCGCACCATCGCTCAGGGCGGAGTATGGCGCGGCGAGATTCGGAACCGCGCCAAGGATGGCTCCTTCTACTGGGTCGACAGCACGATTGTTGGATTCGCGGGCGCGGATGGAAAGCTTGAGAAGTATGTAGCCATCCGCGCCGACATTACCGAGCGCAAGCGGGCGGAGGAAGTGCGCGAACGCTTGGCGGCCGTGGTCGAGTCGTCCGACGATGCCATTATCGGCAAAACCTTGGACGGGGTGATCACCACCTGGAATCACGGCGCCGAGAAGGTGTTCGGCTACCCGGTATCGGAGGCGGTGGGCAAACCGATGCAGATGCTTGTTCCGCCGGAGCGCGCGAATGAGGAAGCCGACATTCTGGCGCGAGTTGAGCGCGGTGAGAGCGTGGAGCATTTCGAAACCGTTCGTGTCCGAAAGGATGGCAAAGGCATTGACGTCTCGGTAACGATTTCGCCGATCAGGGACAGCAGCGGCGCGATTGTTGGCGTTTCAAAAGTTGCGCGTGACATCTCCGAGCGCAAGCGCGCCGAGCAGAGACTTGCGGACAAAGTGGAAGAACTTGCCCGTTCCAACCGTGATCTGGAGCAGTTTGCCTATGCGGCCTCGCATGACCTGCAAGAGCCGCTGCGCATGGTGGCGTCCTATACGCAGCTGCTGGCCGAACGCTATGGCGGCAAACTCGACGAAAATGCCGATAAATTCCTCGGCTATGCGCGCGAGGGGGCTTTGCGCATGCAGGTCCTGATCCGGGATCTGCTGACTTTTTCGCGAGTGGTGCAGGCCGGTGTTCCTCGCAAGAACGTCGATTGCGATGTGGCGCTGGAAGAGGCTCTGCAAAGTCTGACCGCCGCGATCGAGGAGAGCGGCACGGTCGTCACCCATACAGCGCTTCCGAACGTATGGGCCGATCAAACTCAGATCGTGCAGGTCTTCCAGAACCTCATCGGGAATGCCATCAAGTTTCACAACGGAGCGCCGCCGCAGTGCGCCGTGAGCGCCGAGAAGTCGGGTTGCAATTGGTTGTTCAGCGTGAGTGACAACGGCATCGGCATCGCGCCCGAATACGCTGAAAACATCTTTGTGGTGTTCCAGCGGCTGCACGCCCGGACCGAGTACCCGGGCAACGGAATTGGTCTGGCCATTTGCAAGAAGATCATCGAACACTACGGCGGCACGATTTGGGTGGAGTCGAAAGTGGGAGA
>Ga0208820_1001959_pt1 | contig 10659 bp, 9 predicted proteins | sample June2015DPH_16_5_FD_184713 | JGI IMG/M metagenome (GOLD analysis project Ga0208820, IMG submission 184713) | Peatland microbial communities from SPRUCE experiment site at the Marcell Experimental Forest, Minnesota, USA - June2015DPH_16_40... | ecosystem: Environmental > Terrestrial > Soil >...
AGGCTACCGTTGGCAGCAACGACCTTGACTTCCATGCCGGGCAATGGACGGCCGTCGGTGAAGAACGCCTTTTCGTTAGGATCGCCGAGCTGCGTCGTAGTGACGGCGCCGTTTTCGGTCATTCCCCAGGCAGAAATGACGATCGCATCGAGTGTCTTTGTCGCACGCTCGACCAGAACGCGGGGAATGGGAGCCCCGGCAGCAACGAAGAACCGTAAGCTTGCCACCTTACCGCCGCCCTGCGCGACCGCATCGGTGAGGTCCGAAAGGAACGGCGTCGAGGCGAAAGTGAACGTTGCGCCTTCTTCATCGATCAGCTCCGCCGCACGCTTGCCGTTCCAGACATCCTGCAGCACGACCGTTGTGCCCAAGATGACCGGCATCAGGAGACCGTAGAGGAAGCCGGACTGGTGAGCCATCGGCGACGACATCAGCACGATGTCGTCCGCCGTGAGATCGAGCCGCTCGCAAAACGGATAGATGTTGGAGAGAAGAGTGTTTGACGTATGCATAACGCCTTTCGGTTCACCGGTCGTACCCGACGTATAGAGCAACTGGATGACGGCATCCGGAGGCCTGCTCAGAAAACAGACGCTTGGCGTCGCGCTTGGTCTCCCACGGCGTCTCGAGCAAAATCCGCTCGAAGCTCTCCTCACCACTGCCGCCGATCACCAGCATCCGCTGCAGATGCGGTAGCTCAGAACGGATACCGCGCACCATCGCCGGATAGTCGAAGCCACGATACTCGCGCGGTACGATGAAGATCTTGCTCTCGGCGAAGCCCAGCATGAATTTGACCTCGCGCTCGCGAAAGATCGGCATCATCGGATTTATGACGGCGCCGATGCGCCAACGCCCAACTCGGCAAGGCCTGCGGCCAGGCGGTCGACCAGGGTTCCGAATTCCCGATAGCTCAGGCACCGGCCCTTTCCTTCCATCGAGTTGAAATCGACGATGGCCGTTTTGTCAGGAACCTCAGCCACGCAGCGATCGAGGTGATCGGTGAATAACTCGTCCCGCCAATAGCCGCCAGCGCGCATCTCCTCGCGGCGCGCTTCGATCATCATTGTGTCGAATTTCATGTTCCTTCCCTCTTGGATGCGGCATTCATCGCTTGATATGCGGTGCCGACTAACTTGCCGATTTGTGACGCGCGACCGCAGGGGCCGCGCACTGAGGCCGTCTTATCCCAACCCCGCGCCGCGTTACGGCCATCAGCCGAAGCAGCGCCCGCACCGCCGAACCACGGCTGCGCCAGAAGCTTGCTGCCAGCAAGCAAGTGTTTGGCGGCAACATACACTTTCGTACACTCCCCGACCCGGCAGCATGCTTGACAGGCATCCCCGAAACGACAATCTTCCTCAAGCTACGAATGGACATTGGTTCAAAACATTATTCATGATCCTGACAAAAGAACAAGAACTTACGTGATCATTGAAAATCATGGCGGCAATATCTTCGCGGCCTGCCAACGCGCGTTTCGCGGGCGCCATGCCCAACGGCCATGGCCGACGTTGGCATCTCTCCCATCGTGCTGTCCTAACCTGCAGGTCCAGCCATGTTCACAGTGAACGTTTCCGATCAGGTCGCCACGATCGTCATGCGATCGCCGCCCGTCAACGCCTTGAGTGAGGCTTGGGTGGCCGATTTCCTGCGGATCATCGATGAGCTCGCGGGGCGGCAGGACTGGAAGGTGTTGCATGTGCGTTCAGATCAGAAGGCATTCTGCGCCGGCGCCGATCTTAAGGAGATGCGCGCGCGCTTCGATGCCTCCGACGGTCCGAATCGGACTTATGCCTATGTCGCGACAATCCAGCGCCTCCTCGCGCGTATCGAGACACTGCCGCAGGTGACGCTTGCGGAGATCGGCGGGGCGGCGCTTGGCGGCGGTTTCGAACTCGCGCTGGCCTGCGATCTACGGATTGCCGCGGCCGAGGCGAAGGTTGGCCTGCCGGAAGTCAAGCTCGGACTGATTCCCGGCGCTGGCGGTACGCAGCGGTTGACGCGGCTCGTCGGCCGCGGTCTCGCCAACCGTATGATCCTCACGGCCGAGACCGTCGACGGCATGACGGCCGAACGTCTCGGCATCGTACAATGGTGCTATCCGAAACCGGAACTCGCGCCGCGTGCCGCAGACATTGCGCGGCGCATTGCAGCACTGCCGCGCGCCGCCCTAGCAGCGGCCAAGCGCTGTGTCGCCGCGGCTGCCGAACCCGGACGTGGCGGCTTCGCCGATGAACTCGAAGCAACTTATCGTCTACAGACCGATCCCGAAACGCGACAACGCGTTGGGGCCTTTCTCGACGGCGCTCGGTTCTGACAACCGAAAAGCAAAGGGGGAAGAAGATGGAGTTTTCTGGCATGACCGTGCTAGTCACGGGTGGCGCCTCGGGCATCGGCAAGGCGACGGTGATGCAGCTTGTGCGTGAGGGCGCACGTGTCATCTGCGCGGATATCGACCGGACGAAAGGCAAGGCACTGGTCGAGGAGGGCAAGGCATCCGGCTCCGTCATCGACTACGAGCCGATCGACCTCACCGACGGCGACTCGGTGCGGCGCTGTGCGGCCACGGTGCTCGCACGTCACCCGAAGGTCGACGTTCTTATCAACGCAGCGGGCTTCGGTGAATTCCATCTCTTCGTCGATACACCGCCGGACTATCTTGACAAGGTGGTCCGAGGCAATCTGACGGGGGTGCTGCACCTCACGCAAGCCTTGCTGCCGCAGATGATCACCAACCGCCGGGGTAAGATCATCAATGTCTCGAGCGACGCCGGCCGGGTCGGCTCGACGGGTGAAACCGCCTACGCGGCGGCCAAGGGCGGCCTCATCGCTTTCACCAAGTCGCTGGCGCGCGAAGTGGCTCGCTTCAATATCAACGTCAATTGCGTCTGCCCGGGTCCGACCGACACGCCGCTGCTCAACACGCGCTCGGACAAGCTTAAGGAGGCTTTTATTAAGGCGATCGCCTTCCGCCGTCTTGGCAAGCCGGAGGAGATCGCGGAGGCCATCGTCTTTTTTGCTGGTCCGAAGTCCGACTACATCACCGGACAGGTGCTGAGCGTCAGCGGCGGCCTGACTTTCGCCGGCTAAAGCGAGGGCTCTATCGACCGCGGACGACTCGCGTCGTTGGCTATTTCCCCAATTGGAATTTTTGTATCTTGCCGCTCGCGGTCATCGGTATCTGCGGAATGATTTCGAGATATTCAGGCAAATATTGGCGAGCCAACTGGTAGGTCTCAAGGTAAGCTATCATTTCGGCAAAGTCGAAGCGCTCGCCGGCTCGTCCGCAGTCGGCATTTTTCGTTGCGGACCACGGCCTCGGAATGTCTCGACGTTTCGACTGTGATGCTGCGTATGGCAAGCGGCAGATACAGAAATCTCGCTTCGTGAAATGGCGCGATAAGCCTCCGTGTCGTCTCTTGATTCCTCTGGTCACTCGGGTGTTTCCATGATGCTCAACGAGCAACAAACCATGATCCGCGACACGGCACGCCAGTTTGCGCGCCAGCAACTCAAACCCAATTCCGCCGCCTGGGACCGCGGCGGGATTTTTCCGCGCGATGCGCTGGCGGAGATGGGACGCCTGGGCTTCCTCGGCGTGACCGTGCCGGCGGAGTGGGGCGGTGTGGGAGCGGATACTGTCTCGCTGGCTGTTGCGCTCGAAGAGATCGCCGCCGGCGACGCCGCTTGCGCCACCATCATGAGCGGCCACAATTCGGTCGGCTGCATGCCTATCGTCATGTTCGGCACACCGGAGCAGAAGGAGCGTTTTCTGCGTCCGATGGCACAGGGCAAGATGCTATCCGCTTTCTGCCTGACCGAACCGCAGGGTGGCTCGGACGCCGCCGCAATGACGACACGGGCGCGGCGGGACGGTGACCACTACGTCCTGTCGGGTACCAAGCAATTCATCACCACCGGCAAGCACGCTGACGTTGCTTTGGTCTTCGCCAAAACCAACCCCGATGCGGGCAGTCGCGGCATTAGTGGCTTCATCGTGCCCGTAGACTCGCCTGGCTATACCGTCGCTCGGGTGGAGTCGAAGATGGGACAAAACGCCTCCGATACCTGCCAAATCGTGCTCGAGGATTTACGCATTCCTGCCTCGCTTCGCCTAGGCGAAGAAGGGCAGGGTTATCGCATTGCGCTCTCAAATCTCGAGGGTGGTCGAATCGGCATCGCCGCGCAGGCGGTCGGCATCGCGCAGGCCGCGTTCGACGCGGCCTTCATCTATGCCCGGGAACGCGTCACCTTTGGCAAGCCGATCATCGAGCATCAGGCGGTCGGCTTCCGCCTTGCCGCCATGGCCACTCGCATCGAAGCAGCCCGACAACTCGTCCTGCACGCCGCCCAACTGCGCGATCACCGTGAGCCGTGCCTCAAGGAAGCCTGCATGGCCAAACTGGTCGCGTCGGAAACGGCGGAATGGGTTTGCTCGGAGGCGATCCAGACGTTCGGCGGCTACGGCTATCTCAGCGATTTTCCCGTCGAGCGGCTCTACCGCGGTGCTCGCGTCACCCGCATCTACGAGGGCACCAACGACATCCAGCATCTTGTCATCCTGCGCGAGCTGACAAAGCCATGAACATCGCGCTGCCTTCGTAGGTGGTCGCTCATCGGGTTCCAGCGCGCACTAGCCCCGGGAGATGACTTCGATCGCACCCGTCGTTCCGTTAACCCGGACCCGATCTCCGGTCCGGAGGACGGCTCGAGAATTGCCATCCAGACCGTCCACGATTGGAATCCGGACGTTAAAGAACGCCTCAGCCAGAAGCGCGCACATTACGATCATAGGTTCGCTCTTCATGTTCACGATGGCCGCGGGGGCGCATCCGTTCCTCACGGCCTCGAGAAAGATGCCCGGAGTGCCCGTGGATCCCCGACCATAGGGGAAGAAGAACACCTTGCCCTTAAGCGACGTTCCGCACAGATCATGTCGTTTGTCGATTACCATGCCCGTTTGCGGATCGATGCCCTGCCAGAATCCGAAGGGCTGCTGTGAGACCACTACTTCCCCTTCGAAATCCCCGGGAGCGCATCCTTTGCCTTGAAGCATAACGTGCGGCGAACTCATGGTCGTTCTACCCGTCCTGTCAGCGCCGCCTCGATGCAGGCCTCGGTGCTCGCGAAGATGCATTCCGCGCCGACCGTGGTGGGCGTGTAGTAGGCAAACTTCCCCGAGTCGGTGACCAGCCGGTGAAAGCCCCAGGCACCAAGCGGACAATCGTTGTGACACGTGCCAACCATCAGTTTCGCCCCGGCCTGCTCGATCGTTTCAACGTAGCCCATTTTTCGGGCCATATCCTCGACCACGGTGTTGGCGCAGATCCAGAGCTCGATCCCGGCGTGGATACGCTTTCCCTGAAGCAGCGTAGCGTATCGTCGCATCTGATCGATGGAGGCGTGCGGACAACCAACGCCAACCACGTCCACTGCGCCGCTCTCTCCTTTGCTCATTTGCTGCATGGTGAAGACGATCTCTCGCCGACCGACAGCGATGCGCTCGACCGGTGGGCGAGCGCCGAATGCCTCCTCCAACGTGCGGGCCTCGGGCGTGATACCGACCATATGGTAGAGCGCGACCGATCCGCTGGCCGCGGCCGCCGCGCCAAAGGCTTTCAACTGATCGAACGTGGCGCGTCGAATGCCGGTGATGACGGGAACCCGGTCGCCGGTTCTCTGCCCGACAAAAAAGCCGAGGACGGGGAAAAAATGATCCTCGAAGTTCTCGGAGAGGTCCGGAGCCAGATCGAAGAGCACCTCGCCTCGCCGGCACTCTGCCAGATGCAGACCAAATCGCGGCACGCTGCCGACAAGAGCAGCGCACACATCGATATATGCGGCCAGCCGGTTGGTTCGCGCGCCGAGGACCGAGTTGGCGAAAACCACCGCACTCGATTCCGACCAGCCCAAGTCCTCGCCGAATCTGGGCACGTTGAATGTCGTATAAGGGGTGCATGTCCAAGTCGGGATGACGCCCATCCGGCCGAGCAGCTCTGCGATCTTGATCTGCCGCTCGGCATAGGCTGCCGGCGTCTTGAACTCTCGCCAGCGAGCGAAGTCGATAGAGCCAGGGTCGGAGGTCGTGCGCACCTTCACTCTTGCGCCTTGCTCAACGAGCTGGCTATAGATCTCGATCCCGGCTTCTCCAGCGATTTGATATGACGATCCCACGATATGAGCGCTGGCGATCTCCACCATGCGGTCGGCACCGTAAGCATCGCCGAGTTTAACCAAGACGCCGAGCGCGATCCGCTGTGGCTCTCCGCAGGCCCCGTCTAAGATCCGGCGTTCCTCGTCGGTCAATTGCATTTACTGTTTCCAATTATCGCTGCGGAAGCTGATTTTGCAGCGCTGCCAAGCGACGAACTCACGCAACAAGGCTCTTATTCTTAAGTGTGCTTAGATACGCTAAAAATAAGTCCATTGTTCAGTCCTTCACGCTTTGATCTTGATCAAGAACCAAGGACGGGGATGCCGGGACGGCTCGTGGCCACCTTGACGCACTCGCGATCAGACCGAGAATCGGACACAAGCTCCAATGAAGCTGCCGCCTGTCTCTGCTCTCCCGTCCGCTCGACAAGAAAGGAGTGGGCACTTGGCCGCGTCAATTTGGCGAACAAGCCTTAAAAAGCTGCCGGCCAATGATCGTGCTCGCGACGATATACGCGCGTTTGATTCGGTGTTCCCTGAATGCCGAACGATTACGAATGCAATGGCTGATCAGGCAGCCAATAGCGACGTGGCGTCCGACAGCGAAACTGAGCCGTCGCCGAGCAACCTGGCGGCGACGGCCTGCTCCCAGCGGTCGTTGGGCAAAGCCCAGGGATCGGCCTCGCCGAGACGGTGGTCGAGCACCAAGCGGGCGAGCAACAAGCGACGCGCATCGCCGCCGCGCTTACCCAATTCAGCGCCCTCCGCAGCCATGAGGGCGGCGCTCGCGGCGTGGTACAGTGCGCTCGCGGCACGGCGGCTGGCGGCTTCGGCATCCGGCAGCTTGGCGACCTTGTCGACGAAACCGACAGCGCGATCGACCAGCGCGGCCAGCCGGCCGCGAAACTGGCCGGGTATCAGCGCCTGATCGAGACGGCCATGCAGTGCGTCAGCGAGCGCCGTGTGCGCGCACTCGCGGCCGACCGCGCGACGAATGATGTCCAGCGCGTTGACGCTGGATGTCCCTTCCCACAGCAGGCCGAGATGAGCGTCGCGGACGAGCTTAGCGTTGGCCCAGTCCTCGATGTAGCCGTTGCCGCCGCGCATCTCCATAGCGCCGGTGGCGACCGGCACGTTATCGCGGCAGGCACGGTATTTCACCAGCGGCGTCAGGATGCGCAGCTGCGCCTCGTCGCCGCTCGTCATCGCAACGGCGGCGGCGACAGACACCGACAACGCCTGTTCAGTCGGCAGCATGAGCTTGAGAAGCTGCCGCCGCGCCATCGGGTGATCGATCAGTGTGCGGCCGAAAGCGCGGCGGTGGCGTGCCACCTGCAGCGCCTCGTTCAGGCAGCGCCGCATCATGCCAGCGGCGCGGAAACCGTGCGACAGGCGCGACAGGTTTACCTGGTCCATCATCTGCTTTAAGCCACGACCGGGCTCGCCCAAGAGATAGGCGACAGCACCTTCCATGATGGTCTCGCCCGAAGCCATGGCACGCGAGCCGAGCTTGTCCTTAAGCCGCACCACGCGATAACGGTTACGGCTGCCGTCTTCGAGCCGCCGCGGCATGACGAACAGCGACAGCCCGGCATTGCCGGCAGGCGCGCCTTGGCAACGCGCGAGCAGCAGCACGATGTCGTGGTCGGCGCAGGAGCAGAACCATTTATCGCCCCACAGCTCCCAGTGGTCGCCGACACGATTAGCCGTCAGCGCGATGCCGGAAAGGTCGGAACCGCCGGCCTTCTCGGTCATGAACTGCGCACCCTTGAGCAACGTGTCCATGTTCTGGCTCAGCATGCCCGGCAGGTAGCGTTGCTTCACCCGCTCGTCGCCGTATTTCTGGATCAGCATGATCGAGGTATCGCTGACCGAGAGCGGGCAGAGCAGTGCGAACTCAGCCTGGGCAAACAAGTACTGCATGGCGTATTTGACGAGCGGCGGCGCGGCGTGCGGCCAGCCGAGGACGCCGGCACGCCGCGACATGGCGTGCAGGCCGAACTCGCCAAAGCCGATACGCTCCATTTCGCGATAGGCCGGGTGATATTCGACCCAGTCGGCGTCGCGCCCGAAGCGGTCGCGATGGTGCAGGAGCGGCGGGTGCTTATCGGCCTGCAGCGCCAGCTCATCAAGTCGCCCGCCGGCCAGCTCGCCCAGCCGCTCAAAATGCGGAGTGAAATGCTGGAGCGCCGCCTCGTCGAGGTAGAGCGTCAGCAGATCGCGGAGCGCCCGGTCGATCTGCCAAAAGTTGAGTCCACGGCAGTCGGGTGCGATCACGTCCGAGCTGCTCGCGTTGGCGACGGGGGCGAGGTTTCGCAGAGCGGTCATTGCAGCAGTCCTTCGGATCCCGCGTGCACTGCAAAGTTTTGGCGCGGGCTAGATGCGGCCACGTCGGATGGGCCGCGCTGCTCGCGGCCCATCCTGCTGGCAAAGTTAAAGTCAGAACATCAAGCCCTCGCGAATGACCTTTCCAGCGCCCGTTCTGGATTTGTTGGACCTGGGTCACCAAGGTCGCGAGATGATCGGTGGGCGAGAACTTGACCGGAGGCGAGCCGAAGATATCGAGATACTCCTTGCCGGATTCGAGGGAAGCAAGGAGTTTCTGCCCGGTCAGATCCCTGCCGGCTGCGTTGGCGTAGAAGCCAAAGATCTCGATCGCATTGTAGCCGATGATCGCCTGGGTGTTGGCCTCAACCCCGAACATCTTCTTGTAGTTCGCCAGCCAGTCCTTGACCTTGCCATTTGCGGTGTCTTCGTAGGGAACCTCCATTTCGGCGGCGGCATAAAGACCCTCGACGGCATCCTTGCCGAGCGTCGGCACCTCTATCACATTCGTCGGCGTGGCGCCGAGAAAATCGACCGTCCAGCCAAGCTTCTTCGCCTCAGTCATGGCGCCGATGGTCTCGCGGATGACCGTGCCCAGCACCACGAGATCACAGCCGTCGGCTTTCATGCGTGCGACCTGGGCACTGAAGTCGCTGGCACCACGCTTGTAGCTCGTCACTGTGCCGGGTTCGATCTTCATCGCCGCAAGCTGTTGGGTGAAGCCGTCGAGCACGTTCTTACCGTACTCATCGTCCTGATGCATGATGCAGGGTCTCTTCGAGTGCTTCGAATCCACCATGTACTTGAGCGCCGCGCGGGTCGATTCCACGTAAGGCAACAGGTTGGCAAACTTCAGCCGCTCCTGCGGCTTGCCGGGATCCATTTTGAAGGTGAATTGAGCGGAGGTCAGCGGAAACAGTTGGGTCACGCCGGCTTCGAGCACGATGTCCTGCGCGGCGAGCACCGTCGGCGAGCCCATGGCGCCGACCATGGAAAACACCTGATCCTTCTCGATCAGCTTCTGGGTGTCCAAAACCGCGCGCTTGGGATCGTAGCCGCTGTCTTCGACGATCAGCCGGATCTTCCGCCCCTGAATGCCGCCGGCCGCGTTGATCTCCTCGGTCGCCATCTTCATGCCATTGGCGACCGACACGCCCCATCCTTTGATCGGGCCTGAGAGATCCTGATGGGTCCCCACGACGATTTCGGTGTCGCTGATGCCCTGGTTGGTGGTTTTCGTCTGCGCCAGCGCCATCGGCGCGGCGAGTACAAGCGCAGCGCCGGCGAGCGCAGCCATGCCGTTACGATACGTCATGCGTTTCCTCCCTTGAACGTCCCACGCGACCGGAGCGAGATGCTCGGTTCGCGGCTTCACGTCTGCTTTTTCTTTGAATGGTAGCGCAGCTGTCCGGCAGCGTCAAAACTCCTCCCGAACCGGCTAAGCGGCAGCCACATTGCGATACATGGCCTCGATCTCCTGGCGATACTTTTCGTTGACGAACTTACGCTTGAGCTTCATCGTCGGCGTCAACTCGTCATCCTCCGGCGTCAGCTGTTGCTCAATAAGGTGGAAGCGCTTGATGGTCTCGACGCGGGCAAAATTGGCGTTGACCTTCTCGATTTCGCCCCAGATGAGGTCCCGCACTTCACCTGCTCGGCACAGGCTGGCGTAATTGGTGAACGGGACCGCGTTGTCCTGGGCGAATTTCTCGACGTTCTCCTGGTCGATCATGACCAGACAGGTCAGATAAGGCCGCTTGTCGCCGACCACCACTGCGTCGCTGATATAAGGCGAGAATTTGAGCTGGTTCTCGATCTCTGACGGGGTGATGTTCTTGCCGCCGGCGGTGATGATGATGTCCTTCATGCGGTCGGTGATCCGCACATAGCCCTCGTTATCGATCAGGCCGACGTCCCCGGTGTGCAGCCAGCCGTCGCGATCGACCGTCTGTGCCGTGCGGTCCGGTTGATTGAGATAGCCCATAAAGACGAGATCGCCGCGGATCAGGATCTCGCCTTCGGGCGAGACCGTCACCTCGCCATAGGGAACCGGCTTGCCCACAGTGCCGAGCTTGATAGCGTCCGGCGGCATCACGGTGGCAAGCCCGGCATTCTCTGTCTGGCCGTAGACTTCGTACATGTTGGCGCCGAGCGCCAAATACCAGCGGATCAGGTCCG
>Ga0208820_1001967_pt1 | contig 10632 bp, 10 predicted proteins | sample June2015DPH_16_5_FD_184713 | JGI IMG/M metagenome (GOLD analysis project Ga0208820, IMG submission 184713) | Peatland microbial communities from SPRUCE experiment site at the Marcell Experimental Forest, Minnesota, USA - June2015DPH_16_40... | ecosystem: Environmental > Terrestrial > Soil >...
CCCGCTCAGACGTTGACGGTCAGCTCCAGTCCTTCCGGCACTGTGTTTACGGCGGCGATTACGGTGAACACCCCGTCTGGCGGCAATTGGCTTTCGATTACGCCCAGCAGCGGCAACCTGACCACCAACCAGAACCTGACGGTGACAGTGAATCCGTCCGGGTTGGCGGCGGGAACTTACGGCGGCGATATCGGTCTGACCGCCAACGGCGCGACCTTGACTGTGCCGGTGAACCTGGTGGTCGGCAGCAGCGGCTTGGCCGGCAACATCACGGTGAGCCCTTCCACGCTGAGTTTCTCCGCGGTGACCGGGGGCGCCGAGCCAGCCAGCCAGACGCTGACGGTATCGAGCGCAGCCGGGTCCGCGGGTGTTGGGTTCACGGCGGCAGCCTCGAGCACCGGCAATTGGCTGTCCGTCAGCCCGACCTCGGGCACCGCGCAGGCCAGTCTGTCCGTTTCGGTGAACCAGGCCAACCTGAGTGCCGGGAATTACACCGGCACCATCACGGTCACCCCGTCAGGCGGCACCGCCCAAGTAGTGAACGTAAGCCTCAACGTGGTGAGCCAGCCGGGAGTAACCGTGAGCCCCGGGTCGCTCAGTTTCAGTTTCCAGGCCGGCAGCGGCGGCTCGGTGACGCCGGGGCAATTGACGGTGAGCGCGACCGGCGGCACGGCCAGTTTCCAGGCCAGCGCCAGCAGCTCGGGCAACTGGCTTTCGGTGACGCCGACATCCGGGTCCACGTCCACGTCGGCCACCCTGATGGTGCAAGTAAACCCGGCGGGCCTCGCGGCCCAGGCGGCGCCCTATACCGGCACCATCACGATCGCCGGGGTGAACGGCTCGGAGGGATCGGCCACGGTGAATGTTACGCTGACCGTGACCGCTCCACTGCCCACCATCACGGCGGTGCTGAACGCGGGCAGCTACGCGAGCGGGCCGGTTTCGCCGGGTGAGATCGTGTCCATCTTCGGAACCTCGATCGGCCCCACCAATCCAGCCACCCTGACGCTGGATTCAACCGGCAGGGTTTCGACTTCGATCGGCGGGGTTACGATCAGCTTCAGCGGCTATCTGGCCCCTCTGACTTACGTCGGCGCAACCCAGATCAACGCCATCGTGCCCTATGGGCTCTCGGGGAACAAGGAGCCTTTCGTGGAGGTGCAGTTCGCCGGGCAGAGATCCAACGATTTCGGTCTGCAGCTCGCGGCCTCCGCGCCGGGGCTCTTCACGCAGAACTCCAGCGGCACCGGTCCGGCCGCCATTCTCAACGGCGATAGCACTGTCAACACCAAGGGGAACCCGGCAGCCCCGGGCAGCATTATTCAGATTTTCATGACCGGAGAGGGGCTTACCACTCCCGCCGAAGCCACCGGGGCGGTAACTACGGTGAACACCTCCGGTTCCGGTCCGCTAACGCCGGCGCCGCAGCTCGCGGTATCGGTGTTAATCGGCAACCAGCCCGCGCAGACGACCTTCGTCGGTGAAGCGCCGGGCCTGGTGGCCGGCGTATTGCAGATAGACGCGGCAGTGCCGCCCACAACGGGCGCCGGCGCGATCCCGATCACGGTGCAAGTGGGCAAGCAGATCAGCCAAAGCGGCGTCACGGTGTGGGTACAGTAGGGGCCAGCTCAGTAACAACCAATAGCCCCCTCGCGGCGAGCCCGCTCCGATGTGCGTTCGGAGCCGCTCGCCCTAAAGAACCATAGCCACGGATGAACACAGATAAGCACGGATCAGAAAACCCAAGAAACTATCTGTGTTCATCCGTGGCTCGAAATTATTTCCTCCCACGGCTCACTCCACGGTGACGTGGGTGCCTTTGTGCTCCTCCCTGGACAGGTGCGCGATGCGGTCGTCGATCAGGCTGCGGATGCCCTTCAAAAACTCGACCCGCGAGGCGCGGAAGTGATCGCCCGCCTCGGCCGGCCACAAGTGCTCCAGAAACGGCATCGCCACGTTGCACACGAAGCAGCCGTGAGCGGCGGCCTGTGCACCCTCGCCGGCGGTTTGTTTCTCGCTTTCAGCCATCTTCAGCTCTCCTTCATTTCCACCGTCAGAATACGGTTTTCCAGCCTGGCCCGGGCGGGCGCCAGGCCGGCCATGGAAGTCGGCAGGCCGATGTGACGCCGCAGCGTGCCGATCTCCACCACCAGCTCATCGCCCTTCTTAAATAATCCCACTTCGCCCTTGGCCGCGAAAGGCAGGCGCAGTTTCACCTCGTAGTGGCCGTCCTGTTTGGTGAACGTGTAAGGCGCCTCGGTGCGTTCGACGCGCGCCGGGTCCTCGCCCGAGGCGTAGAGAGCGCGCGCCAGCTCCTCCAGCCGCTCCCGCCCTAAGACTTCATGAGTGAACAGCGGGACGCGCTTCACCGCGACGGGCGCGAAATAGGCGTCGATTTCCTCCAGCACGCGCGCCTGCGAGGCGCGCCACTCCTCGAACCACGCGTCGGTCACCGCCTGCGGCAGCACGCGGTTGACGATAATGCTGTCCACCGTCAAGCCGTGCAGCGAAAAGTAAACGAACGCGCGCTGGGTCTCGCGCAGCACCATGCGCTCGGGATTCGTCACCAGGCGCACGCTGGTCTGGGCCGGATCCTCCAGCAGCTCGGCGATGCCGTCCAGCTTGGCGAACAGTTGCTGGATGTTGGAGAAGTAACCTTCCGTCGGCAGCTCCACCGGCGAGACGCGGTTGGCGATGGGCCGCACCGCGCGGATGATGCCGCGCTGGAACGGGAAGATGTGCTTCATGTACCATTCGAGCGTGGTGGGCATGCTGACGAAGCGCATCGATTCGGCGGTGGGCGCGCAATCGAGCACGATCACGTCATAGAGCTGCTCGCGGCGAAACTGGTTCACCCACATCATCGCGCTCAGCTCTTCCATGCCCGGCAGGATAGCCAGTTCTTCCGCCTCCACGTCGCTGATGCCGGTGGTGCGCAACACCGAGACCACGTACGAGGAAATCTCCGCCCAGTGGCGCTTGATCTCCTTCTGGATGTTCACCTCGTGAATCGCCAGGCGGTCGTTGATGGCGTACGGGTCGCCGGTCTGGCCGTGAAACAGGCCGGTCCCGAGGTCGAAGGCGTCGGCCAGGCTATGCGCCGGGTCCACGCTCATCACCAGCGTGCGATAGCCCAGACGCGAAAGCTCGAGGCCAGTGGCCGCCGCCAGGCTGGTTTTTCCCACGCCTCCCTTGCCGCTGAATAGCAGGATGCGCACGCTTTCATTTTAGATTAAGCTGTGGGGATTGTGATGAAGCCTCTCGTCTTTACTCTCTGTGTCGTGTTTGCGTGCGGCGGTCTGAGCGCGCAGCAGACTACCTGGCAGCCATCGCCGGGACATACGCAAGTGCCGATATGGCCGGGGACGGTGCCCGATCCCCAGCCTGTCGCGGGGCCGGAGGTCTCCAAGTCGTCGGGGAAGGACGATCTGATTGCCGGCATGCCGGTGGTGGAGGTGGACAACGTCTCGCGGCCGACGATGACGGTCTATTCGCCCACGGGGAAGAATACGGGCGCTGCGGTGGTCGTCTTTCCTGGCGGGGGCTATCAGATTCTGGCCATCGATCTGGAAGGAACGGAGGTCTGTGATTGGCTGACTCCCAAAGGGATTACGTGTGTGCTGTTGAAGTACCGCGTTCCATACTCGGGGCCGCATTGGGATGAGCGATGTAAATGTCAGGTGAATCCGAAGGCCCCGATGGCGCTCGAAGATGCGCAGAGGACGGTAGGGCTGGTGCGTTTTCACGCCGCGGAGTGGCATATCGATCCGCACAAGATTGGAGTGCTTGGGTTTTCGGCAGGCGGGCATTTGGTAGCGGCGATGAGCACGCACTTTGGGCACCGTTTGTATCCGGCCGTGGATGCGGCCGACAAGGAAAGCTGCCGCCCCGATTTCGCGGTGGCTCTTTATCCGGGGCATTTGTGGATGGAGGACGAAAACAAATTCGGGTTGAATCCGGATGTTCCTGTCACCAGCCAAACGCCGCCGACGTTTTTGCTGCAGGCCGAGGATGACCATGTGGACAACGTAAACCAGGCACTGGTTTACTACATTGCGCTGAAGAACGCCGGGGTTCCCGTGGAGATGCATTTGTATGCGCAGGGTGGGCATGCGTTTGGGCTACGGCGCACCAAGTTTCCGATCACGGGATGGCCTCGGTTGGTGGAGACGTGGCTGGGGACGATCGGGATGATTCCGGAGTGATTCGGATTTGCAGCGCAAGTATGCAATCCGATCGATACCAGCCCTGCTTCAGCCGGCCGGGTTTGCGGTTACAGTAGTGGTTAGGGGATATGCGGCGAAGCGCGATCGTCTGCTTGCTGTTCACAGTGGTGATGTGGGCGGCCAACGTCAGGCTCTACCTGAAGGACGGCGGCTACCACCTGGTGCGCGAGTATCAGGTGGTCGAGGATCGCGTGCGCTATTACAGCGTGGAGCGCGGCGATTGGGAAGAGATCCCGCTCGATCTGGTGGATCTGAAGCGCACCGAAAAAGAGGCCGCCGCGCGCCAGGCCGAGCTGGCCAAGGATTCCAAGGCGCTTTCCGAAGAGGCGGCGGCCCAGAAGGCCATCGAAAAGGAAACCTCGCGCATCCCGCAAGCTCCCGGCGTGTACTGGCTGGATGGCGACCAGACCAAAACCATGCAAGTCGCCGAGGCTTCGGTTCACATCAACAAGAAACGGCAGGTGCTGAAGGTGCTGGCGCCGATCGGGCAGGCGCTGAGCGGTAAGGGCACGCTCGAAATCGAAGGCGCGCACTCGGCCAACGTCTTCGGCAACCCGGAACAGGAATTTTACATACAGCTCTCCGAGCCGGAACGCTTCGGCGTCGCCAGGCTGACCAGCAAGGGCGATGTGCGGATCGTGGAGAACCTGATCTATTTGCCGATCGATAAGGATGTGGAGGAAACGCCCACGCTGGTGGAAACCTTGCAGCGGGAGTTGGACCCGAGCGGGCTATACAAGATCTGGCCCAAAGATCCGATGCCGGAAGGCGAGTACGCGGTAATCGAGTACACGCCGGACGCGCTGAACATTCAGATTTGGGATTTTGCCGTCCAGCCGAAAGCGGCGGGAAAATAGCCGCAAGCCGATCCAAGCTCAGCTTCCGCGCAGGTGTGGATGGGAAACTGATCGCGCACTCATTCTTCAGGCGCTTTCATCCGAAGGGCATCAATGAAGCGGGCGTTGGCAAGCTAAAGCATGCCCTACCATGCTACGCTGCCGAAGGAATGACGATTGCTCCCGCACGCCAGACCGCCTACGCCGTGCTCGAGAAAGTGGAGGGCGGCGGCTGGGCTTCCGACTTGCTGCTGGCGGCGACGGCGGCGCTCGATTCGCGCGATGCGGGACTGGCTTCCGAGATCGTCTTCGGCGTGCTGCGGCACCGGGCGCAGCTCGATTATCTGCTCGAACATTTCGGCGCGCCGCGCAAGCTGGACGCGGAAGTGCGCCTCGCCCTGCGCATGGGCATTTATCAGCTTCGTTACCTGGAGCGGATTCCGGCGCACGCGGCGGTGGCGGAGAGCGTGGAACTGGTGAAGCGGGCGCGCAAGCGGTCGGCGGCGGGGATGGTGAACGCGGTGCTGCGCAAAGTGGATCGCGCGGCCGTGGAGTGGCCCACGCGCGAGATCGAGCTTTCCTGTCCGGAGTGGCTGCTCGAGCGCTGGGAACGGCATCATGGCCGGGAGGCCGCACACGCCATCGCGCTGGCCGCGCTCGAAGAGCCGCAAAAGTACGTGCGCGTTTCCGCCGCGGGCACGCGCTTCCAGGACATCGGCTCGCAATCCATCGTGCCGCTGCTCGAACTCGAGCCGGGACACACTTTCCTCGACTTGTGCGCGGCGCCGGGGAACAAGACGGCGCAGGCGCTCGAAGCGGGAGTACGCGCGGTGGCCTGCGATCTGCACTGGCATCGCTTGCGCGAGCTGCGAGGGATGGGCGCCAGCCTGGTGGTTCTGGATGGCACCGAGGCGCTGCCGCTGGCGCAGCGGTTCGACCGCGTCCTGGTGGATGCGCCGTGTTCGGGAACGGGCACGCTGGGGCGCAATCCCGAGATCAAGTGGCGCTTGCGGCCGGACGATTTGGCCGATTTGCACGGCCGGCAGACCGCGCTGCTGAGGAATGCGCTGGCGGCGCTCAAGCCGGGCGGGCTCCTCGTGTATTCCACCTGCTCGCTGGAGCCGGAAGAGAACCGGGAAGTGGTAGCGGAGGCCGCGCCGGGGCGCGCCGTCACGGTGTGGGAACGGATGCCGGGGCGCGACGCGGGCGATGGTTTCTGGGCGGCTGTGATAAAATCGGAAGAATCCGCAAATGGTTGAAATCGTTCCCTCAATTCTGTCGGCGGACTTCGCGCGTCTGGCCGAGGAGATCGCTTCGGTGGAGCGCGGCGGGGCCACCATCCTCCATCTCGACGTGATGGACGGCCATTTTGTGCCCAATATCACGATCGGGCCGCCGGTGGTCGAATCGATTCGCAAGGCCACGCGCGCGCACCTGGATTGCCACCTCATGATCGAGCGTCCGGAGCGGTACGCCAAGGCCTTCATCGATGCCGGCGCCAATTCGGTTTCGGTGCATTATGAAGCCTGCCGGCATCTGGACGCCACGCTCGAGATGATCAAGCAGGCCGGCGCCATGGCGGGCGTGGTGCTGAACCCGGCTACGCCGGTCGCGGTGCTGGAAGATGTGCTGGAAGTGGCCGACTACGTGCTGCTGATGAGTGTGAACCCGGGGTGGGGCGGCCAGAAGCTGATTCCGTATGTGCTCGAAAAGGCGCGCAAGCTGGGGCGCATGCGGGGCGAAAAGAAGTTAGCTTTCCCGATTGAAATCGATGGCGGCGTCCACCCGGAGAACCTGGCGGAAGTGGTGCGCGCGGGGTGTGAATGGATCGTCACAGGGTCGGCCATCTTTCACAGTCCGAATGCGGAATCGGCCACGCGCGAGATGCGCGAGATTGCCGCCCAGGCGACCGCCGTGCGGTGCTGATGGAAAGACCGCCGGCTGGCGGGATTGCTGGAGAAGTGAAGTGAAATCGGAATTCTTTATGTTGCGAAATGTCATCCGTACGGCTGCCGTGGTGGCAGCGATGTGCGCCCTGGTGCTCGGTCCCGGCTGCGCGAAGAAGAAATACGAGAACCCCATCACCAAGGACACGCAGCAGCCCGACAAGGTGCTGTTCGACCGGGCCGTCGACGATATCGAACACGCGCGTTTCGAGCAGGCGCGGCTGACGCTGCAAACCCTGATGAACACTTACGACACGAGCGAATACCTGGCCAAGTCCAAGCTGGCGGTGGCCGACAGTTGGTATCGCGAAGGCGGCAGCCACGGCATGGCGCAGGCCGAGGCCGAATACAAGGATTTCATCCTGTTCTACCCGCAACTGGAGGAAGCCGCCGAGGCGCAGGAAAAAGTCTGCAAGATGCAGTACCAGCAGATGGACAAGGCCGACCGCGACCCGCTGCACGCGCGGCGCACCGAGGACGAATGCCGGCAGCTCCTGGTGCAGTTTCCGAACAGCAAGTTCGCTCCCGACGCGCAGCAATACTTGCGCGCGGCGCAGGAAGTTCTGGCGGACGCGGAATACAGGGTGGGGGCGTTCTATTACCGCAGCAAGGGGAGCTTCCCGGCGGCCGCCAACCGGCTGACCGCGCTGACCGACCAGTTCCCGCTTTACAGCCGCGTGGATGACGCGCTGATGATCGAGGCCGATGCCTATCACCGCATGGGCGACCGGTTCGAAGACCAGGAGGCGGCGGCATACAGCAAGATCGTGCGCGACTATCCGTTGAGCACGCATGTGAGCGAGGCGACGAGTCACTTGAAAACCATGAACCGGCCGGTGCCGGAGGCCGATCCGGTGGCTTATGCGCGCCAGAAATACGAGCTGGAGAACCGCCGGAAGCGGAGTCTGCTGGGCAAGGCCGTGCAGCCGTTCGTCTCGAAGCCCGACATTCTGAACGCGGCCAAGAGCGGCTCGCCGCGGATGGAGACGCTCAAGCCTTACACTCCGGTGAGCATACCGGCAGCGGCCAAGGGCGGTGAGGCTGCCGGCAACACGGGAGTCGGCGCGGGCGGCGGCGGCAGCGATGTGACCGTCTCCACGGTGAACGAGAGCAAGCTGATTGACTCGGCGCCGGACGCGCGGCAGAACCCGGGAACGGCGCAGGCGCCGGCCGCCAAAACCGGCGGCGCGGTCGAGAAACCAGCCGCGGATCTCACCAAGGGGCCCGTTCCGGACGCGTCGCTGCCGCAGAATCACACCGGCAAAATGTCCGCGAAGGATATGGCCAAGCTGATGAAGAAGCACGAGGAGCTGACGAAAAAGAAGCAGCAGCAGACTGCCAAGGCGCAGAAGAAGGCGCAGGAAGATCAGGCCAGGAAGAACAAGAACAAAAAGGAAACCACTGCGCCGGCGGCGACCCAGCCGCAGCCACAGCCGGCCGACGCCGGAGGTAGTACCATCAAGCAATGAGCCGCGTTCTGCTGGTGGATGACAGCCCGCACGCGCAGCGTATGGGCGAGCGCATCCTGGCCGAGGAAGGCTACGAGGTAGTCACCGTCAGCAACGCCGAAGCGGCGCTGATCCGGCTACAGGACGTGGATCCGGACGTGATCGTGGCGGACACGGTGATGCCCGGCCGCACCGGATACGACATCTGCCAATACATCAAGATGAGCCCGCAGCACCGGCACGTGGGCGTGATCCTCACGGCCGGCGTGCTGGAAAACGTGGACGAGGCGCAAGCGCAGCGGGTTGAGGCGGATGCGGTGCTGCGCAAGCCGTTCGAGGCTTCCGCGCTGCTGGCGTCGGTGAGGCCGCTGGCCCAACGGGCGCAGGAAGCGCGCCGCGAAGGCCCGGAAAGCGGGGCTGTCGATTCCCGCGCCACGGCGCAGCCGGAAAAGGCGTCGGCGGTGCCGTTCGTGGCGGTGGTGGATGCCGAGCAGGTGCGCGCCGCGGTGACGGTGGCGCTCGATGCTTCGATGGCGCGCATGGTGGAAGAAATCACCCGGCACGTGCTGGTGGCGCTCGAAACCCAGGAAACCAAAAGCCCCGCGGCTCTGGCCTCCGGCGAACCGCCGGTTGAGGAGATTCCGATGGTCGCCGAGGCCGCGCCGGCGGAGGCGGACACGGCCGAGAGCGAGCCGAGTCCATGGCCGGAACCGGCGCACCGGGTGACGACGCTGCGCCGCCGCCCGGGCTCGATCCTCGGCCTGGACGATTTTCCGGCTGAAGAGGAAGAACCCTCGCCGCAGGAATAGACTATGCCTGACAACAGTTTTGACGTGGTCTCGAAAATCGAAATGCCGGAAGTGCTGAACTCGATCCAGCAGGCACAGAAGGAAATCCAGCAGCGCTACGACTTGAAGGACTCTCATTCCTCGATCGAGCTGAATGAGAAAGAGGGCAAGATGGTGCTGGCGAGCAAGGACGAGTTCAAGCTCAAGGCGGTGGTGGACATTCTGGAGTCGAAGCTAGTGAAACGCAAGGTGCCGCTGAAGAACCTGAGCTTCGGCACGGTTACGCCGGCGGCCGGTTCCACGGTGCGCCAGGAGGTGACGCTGCAACAGGGCATCCCGACCGAGAAGGCGCGCGAGATCGTGAAGGCGATCAAAGACGCCAAGCTGAAGGTGCAGGCTTCCATCAATGGCGACTTCGTGCGCGTCTCCGGGCGCGACCGCGACACTTTGCAGCAGGCGATTCAACTGCTGAAGGCGGCCGATTTCGGACTGGATATGCAGTTCGTCAACTACCGGACGAACTAGCGGCGGCGCCGGCCATGCCTTGCATGTGGGGCAGGATGCCATCCTGCGCGGCGATTGGCAATCGCCGCGCGGGCCGATTGCCAATCGGCCCGCAGCTTACCAAGCTGCCCCACAAACGAACATGACGCGCCGCATTGAATCGCAAGAAATCGCCGGGCCCGTGGGGCGCCTGGAAGGGCTGCTCGAAGAGCCGCACGAACGGGACCCGTGGTGCGCGGCGGTGGTCTGCCATCCACATCCGCAGTTCGGCGGCACGCTGCACAACAAGGCGGTTTACCGGCTGGCGCGCGGATTGCGCCGCGCCGGCATCGTGGTGCTGCGGTTCAATTATCGCGGTGTAGGCCGCAGCCAGGGCGAGTACGGGAACCTGGAAGGCGAAATCGAAGACGCCCGCGCGGCGCTCGCGTGGCTGCGCGCGAGGTACCCGGCGCTCGACTACGCGCTGGCTGGTTTTTCCTTTGGCGCGCGGGTGATCACGCGCCTGGGATGCGAAACCGGAGGCGCACGCTTTCTGCTCGCAGCCGGATTTCCAACCAGCATGGGCGGCGCGGAATATTTGGAGCACTGCGCGACGCCGAAAATCTTCGTGCAGGGCACGCACGACCAATTCGGGCCGCGCGCCGATTTGGAAGCCGCCTTCGCCCGATGGTCCCCGCCGAAACGCATCGAATGGATTGAAGCTGCGGACCACTTTTTCGCGGGCGGCCTCGAGGCGCTGGAAGAGCGGGTAGCGGCAGTGGCGTCGGGGTGTGCGACATAGAAGTGGGGTCAAGCGACGCGGCGCGCCTCCCAGTAGTCCTCAAACCGACCGTTGAGATGGCAGCATCTCAGAGCAATGATGGCGTTGGCTCCCCGAACGGTCC
>Ga0208820_1001968_pt1 | contig 10632 bp, 9 predicted proteins | sample June2015DPH_16_5_FD_184713 | JGI IMG/M metagenome (GOLD analysis project Ga0208820, IMG submission 184713) | Peatland microbial communities from SPRUCE experiment site at the Marcell Experimental Forest, Minnesota, USA - June2015DPH_16_40... | ecosystem: Environmental > Terrestrial > Soil >...
CATCCTGCGCGCCGGTTGCGTACCAGGATCTGTTCGGCTTCGCCGTCCAATTTCGGTCATCGCAGTGGATGGAGAGCAGAATCCCGCCATCTTTCACTCGGCCTTCGTAGCGGTTCGCTTCGTACTCCGAAATCCCCATTCCGATCAGAGCTCCGGCAATTCCTCCAATCGCGCCACCCACGCGCCCGCTAAAGCGGCCACGAGGGGACCCGTTGTAATAAGCGGCCCAACACGCCAGGAATGCCCAGCGCGCCAAATAAAGCCGCATGATTTTTTTAAGTGTCCCACCATGTTTCATTTGAAGACACCGGGCAATTCCGCGCGCGAGTTTTTTATGGCTCCGCAACAATTATCGCGGAATGTAATCATCGAGCAGCGGGAACACGGTAGAAGTAAAAGGAAGAAGCCGTTGCTCGGCGGCATCCGGCGTTTCGGCAGACAGCATATCAGCCGTAATGCGAACGAGAGCGCCGTCGCTACGGTTCATGCGAATCGCGTCTTTGATCAGGTAGAACTTGGCCCAATATTCACTGGCGACACCGCGGTCGTGCGCCCAGTACCAGTACAACACTAGTTTGCGCGCGCCGGCTCTGGAGATCACGTAGCGGTTCGCGGGGAACGGGCGATGGCCGGGCAAAGCAAGCGTGATTTGGGTGTTCTCCACCGGAGCCCAACCGGCCCCGGGTAAGCAGTTCCTGGGGGAATGGATGGTGTCGCCCGTGCGCTGGCTCGGGAAGTAGGCGATGTAGAGATTCGTTGGCTCAGGGTTATCTGCCGTGTAATAGTCGCGAACGATGAACTCGCCTGGTCCCAGGACGTCGAGGACTTCCTTTTCAAGGGGCCGGTCGGCACCCTTCCACGGGCCTAATTGCATGGGAAACGACCGAAGCGGTAGGCGCGGCGGGAAGATTTCGGTACGGCCGCGTGCCTGCAACAGAATAGCCGTGAGCACGATTAAGCCGGCAGCAAGACCCAAGCGCAGCCCGCCGAAAAGCTTCATGTTGGGGTTCCTTTCTCGGGCCAGAAAACACGAACCGTCCGATGCAGAAGATACAGCATGGCTAGCGAGACGACAAACATGAGCCATCCCTGGAATTCGTGAAAGAAGCCTTGCGCTTTATCCGGATCCCAGTATTGGACCAGCAGCCCCGTAACCACGACGCGCAGGCTATTGGCAGCCACGGCGATGGGAAGTGAGGCGAGCGCCAGCAGGACGCGTACAAAGTTGTTGCGCTCCATAAGATAACCATAGATCACGGCGAGCGTTGCGAGTGACATCAGGGACCGAATTCCGCTGCAAGCGTCAGCTACCTCCAAAGACATGGCCGGAAGAATGATTACATTGCCCTCTCGCAGCACTGGTACGCCTGACCAGGGCAGGATGGTGCTGGCTATTTTCGAGGCCAGCAGTTGCAGCGGGAACGTGATCTGGTTGAAGACGATGGCTGGAATGGGAATCATCAGTACGAGGAAGGCCCAGGGAAACAGAAGGGCTCGAAAGAAACTCCAACCGAGAAAGAACACGATCAAGCCAGCCAGCACGATCAGCAAAGAAAAGCGGGAAAGGAAGAGCTCTGCCCCCATTTGACCGAGCACGAGTACGGAGAGCCCAAATCCTAAAAGCAATAGCCCCCACCACGACGGCCGCGGTATCAGGCGTGCCAGTCTGGAACGCTCTTGCCAGATGACAAAAGCCGTGAAGAGCGGAACGAAGAAACCGTGCGAGAAATTGGGATCATGCCACCATTGTTCAACCAGGTGGGTGAGTGTGGGGAGATACAGCCAAACCAAAAGTCCGGGTAGCAGGGCGATTTGCCACACACGAGGACGCTCCGGTCCGAACGGGGGACGCGCAACTGGGTATTCGGCTTGCAACAATTGGCTCAATGCAGCAAGTTCTATCGTACAGGGAGGGGACGCCCTCCAGCATAAGCGAACTGATTGGCCACAGCAATCAAAAGCAGGAATCCCGAGGTAATCGGGCCGATGCGCGGGCGGCGGAAACCCGCAAGGCTTTTAATACTTTCAATACCCGTTAAAACGAAGGGAGTTAGAAATTATTCCTCTGTCTTCGGACAGGAGTCGCCATTGCGGTTACCATTGATTGGGTAAATACTTTCCCTTTTATGACTGACGATGTAGGGTTAAAATCGGGTAGTTTTCCTCTCGCAGAGCCGGGTCATGGTCGTAAGCCTTTGAAAACAGAGGTCTAGACTCTTAGCAAGCCGGGCCCTTTCGTCGAAACTGAAGATGGTATTCCCCGTGCTTCTACAGGTTGTTGTCTCAGTGGAGGGCTTAATGTGTGTGGTCATCCCCTGGAAGAGACCGTAAAATGGAATCGCATTTCCCCCAAGGCTCGGAAGATATAGAAACCGCGACGACTCGTTATACCGAGTTCGTGGAGGGTCTCAGTCCGAGCATGCGAAGTGTGGAAAAGGTGATGCTGGAGGTGGCACAGAGTGAAGTCCCGGTGCTGCTGCTGGCGGAAAATGGAGCGGGCAAGAAGGCAACGGCCCGCCGGATCCACGAACTTTCGCAGCGTGGGAAGCAATTGTTCCGATCTTTTTCTTGTGTGGCCCTGGAATCGGGCAGGTTTGAGGACGCCGCCGCGCAGGAAGGTTTGGTCGGCGAAGGCACGGTTTTTCTGGCGGAGTTAGCGGACTTAAGCGCGAAAGGTCAGGCGCGTCTGCTGCAGGCCTTGACCGAGGGAAATTCGAAGAGTGGCCGCGCGCAAGGCCCGGCGCGGCTGATCTGTGGGAGTGCACGGGATCTGGAAGCGGAAGTAAAAGCAGGAAATCTCCGCGAGGATTTGTATTACAGGATTAGCGGCGTGTGCCTGCGGCTTCCGCCACTACGTCAACGGCGGGAAGATATCCCGATCCTGGTGGAGCACTTTTTGCAGAAATTTGGGCGCGATTTCCAGCGCAACGTCCCAGCGTTGAGCGAAGAGACGCTACGCCTGTTCGAGGAATATTCCTGGCCGGGGAATGTACGGGAACTGGAGAATGCGGCTAAGGCGATTGTCGCGCTGGGAGATGAAACGGTCGCCATGGGGGGCTTGCGCGCGATGTTGCGCCGGCCGGCTGGAGGCAACGGTGGACGGGTTTCAATGAAGGAGGCCTCCCGTGCGGCTTCCCGTGAGATGGAGAAAGAGTTAATTCTGCGGGCACTCACCCGCACCCGCTGGAACCGGCGGCGTGCGGCGCAGGAGTTGCAGATCAGTTACAAAACTTTGTTGTACAAGCTTAAGCAAATGGGATGCTCCGAGTACCGAGCCTCTTAGCTCTATAGGAGAGCGCATGAAGAAAGTAACAAAGCTTACCTGCCTGGCGCTGTTAGGGTTTGCAGCCATTGGCATGTGGGCGCAGGACGACACCGGCGAGAATATGACCAAGCCTGCAAAAGCGGCTGCTCCAGAAGCCCGGGGCGCTGCGCCGGAGGTTGCAGCAGATTACGTGATCGGGGCAGATGATACTTTGCACATCTTTGTTTGGAAGGAGCCGGACGTATCGGCCACGTTGCCGGTCCGCCCCGACGGCAAGATTTCTCTGCCGCTGCTGAACGATGTTCCAGCGGCGGGTCTTACCCCCATGCAGTTGGCGGCTTCGATTACCGAGAAACTGAAAAAATATATCGCCGATCCGCGCGTGACCGTCGTGGTGACGGCGATGAACAGCCGAAGAATCTTCGTAACCGGCGAAGTGGTTCACTCTGGAGCGATACCTCTGCTGCCCAATATGACGGTGCTCCAGGCACTCTCCAGCGCGGGCTTTACTCAATTTGCGAACGTGAAGGGGATTTACCTGTTGCGCACCGAAAACGGCCGGCAGGTGAAGCTGCCGTTCAACTACAAGGAAGTAGTGAAGGGAAATCATCCCGAGCAAAACATCATGCTGAAACCTGGCGACACGGTAGTGGTCCCCTGAGGAACTGCAATGAACAAACGCCATAGCCCTTGGGCCCTCCTTGCACTACTGCTACTGCTCGGGCTCCCCCCGGCCTGGGGTCAGGACAGTTCCGCCCAGCAGCCGGCGGGCGCTGCGCCTGACAGCAGTCCGCAGCAGCCCGCGCCAGCCTATGGCCCGGATACCACGGCACCATCCATCAGCGAAAATCCTCCTATCTCGGGATTGGATATGCCTAACCTGCAGCCGCACGCCGCGCCTTTGAGTTACCTGCAGGCGGGCGCGCACTTGGGCGAGTCCGTGGATTCCAATATCCAGGGCACCTTGGGTGGTTCGGACATCGGGACGATCTCACGGGCGATGGGCAGTTTGGAGTTGCAGCGGTTGTGGAGTAATTACGATCTCTCCCTCGACTACCTTGGAGGCGTGGGCTACTACAACGCGCAGGGTATCGGCCTCAAGCAGATGCAGGAACTGGGTGTGGGTCAGAAGATCACCTGGAAGCGAGGGGAGTTGGGGATTCGCGACGCTTTCAGTTACCAGCCAGAGGGTACCTTTGGCAGCGCCTACGGCTCCGAAGGCACGACGGGTGCGGGCTTGAGCGGGCAGGGGGGCGCCTTTTTTGGCGGGAACGCACTAGGAGCTTTGGGCCAGGTTCCGCGCATTATGAACATCAGTCTGGTTGACGTGGTCGAGAATCTGACGCCCAAGTCTTCGGTGACTATCACGGGAGGATATGGGTTCGTACACTTCTTGGGAAATGAGCCCGGTACGGGCACCTCTTTTATCGGAAACAGCCAAGTGTCGGGCCAGGTGGGCTACGACCGTTTACTTGGGCCACACGATCAGGGGGCGCTCGTGTATGGGTACCAGCGGTTCCAATTCTCCACCGGCGCTTCCTTCCAGGGCCACGTTATCCAGTTGATGTGGGGACATCGTATTTCGGGGCGCGTGGATTTCCTCATTGGCGCTGGACCGCAGATCACGGAGATCAACAACCTGCTCGCTCCCGTGAGCAACCCAACCTCCGCGAACACGATCCCACCTTGTGTATTGGGGGGCGCGCTGCCAAATCTTGTGCTTGAATGCCCCACTAGTGACCTTCGTCTATCGACTGCCGGGCGTGCCTCACTTCGGTACCGGTTCCCGAAAGTCAGCCTGGAGCTGTCCTACTACCACTACCTCACCAACGGATCCGGTTTCTTTGCCGGCGCGGAGAGCGACGTCGTGCGCCTGACGGCGAGCCGGCCGGTGGGCCGGATCTGGAGTGTTTATTCCGATATCGGATACTCGCGCAGCAGCCGTGTGTTGCCGTTCGCCTGCCCGTCCGGTTCGAGTACAGCCAGTTGTCCAGGAGTGAGCGCGAATATCTACCAGTACGTTTTTGCGGGCTTGGGCGTGCACAGGAGGTTCGGGCGCAATTTCCACGCCTTCGCCAGTTATCAGTTCAACGACTTGGCCTTTGACAGCTCGTATTGCCAAACTACCAATCCTGGCCCTTGTAGCCGGATTTCACAACGACAAGTAGGAACGATTGGACTGGATTGGACTCCTCGGCCAATCCGGCTTGACTAATTTTGAGGCTGGCCCTTAGGGGCCGGCGGAACGGGTGCTGATAATGATGGAAAACCGTGAACTAACCATGGACGATTATCTGGCGATGCTGCGCCGCCGGATGAAGGTGATTCTGATTCCAGCGCTGCTGGCGCCGCTGGCCGGATTTCTGGTGTCGTATCTTTTTCCTCCCAAATACACGTCGCAGTCCCTTGTAATGGTCGAAGGCCAGAAGGTACCTGAGGGCATCGTTCAGCCCGTGGTCACCGCCGATCTAACCGAACGCATTGCCACACTGCAGCAGCAGGTTCTTAGCCAGAGCACCTTGCAGCCTATGCTGGAGCGCACCGGATTGGCTAAGCCCGGCCAGAACATCGATGACATGATCGATAACATCCGGGTCAGTATGTCGGTCGAACCGGTGGTGACCGATCTCTCGCAAATTGGCGGCGCCGGCAAGAAAAAGCCAGGGGGGAGCCCTGTTCCGGGTTTCTACGTTAATTACACGGCATCGAGCGCCCGCGAGGCGCAACAGATTTGCAACGAACTGACCTCTCTTCTGCTGGAACAGAACCTGAAGTCGCGCGAAGATGTAGCGCGGGGTACGACCGACTTTCTCAGCAAGCAAGTCGAAGATACGAAACACAACCTGGATGACCTAGACAGCAAACTGGCGACTTTCAAGAAGCAGTACATGGGACAGCTTCCCGGCGACGAGGACAATAACTTAAAAATCCTGATGGGGTTGAACTCGCAACTCGATGCCAACACCCAGTCGCTAAGCCGGGCGCAGCAGGACAAAGCCTACACGGAATCGCTGCTCGCCCAGCAGATCGCTGCATGGAAAACATCGCAGTCGGCCAACAACCCGCAGACCTTGCAGCAACAGCTTTCGCAATTGCAGACCCAGCTGATTGACCTGCAGGCTCGCTACACCGCCGATCATCCCGATGTGATCAAGGCTCAAGCAGATATCGCTCAGGTCAAGAAAAAACTGGATGAGATCAACAACGCTTCGGATAAGACAACGAGCGCTACGCCCGACAAGGAGTCGGCTTCAGACCCGCCCGAGATTCGCCAGTTGCGCTTGCAAGTCCACCAATACGAGGACTTGATCGCGCAAGCCACGCGCGATCAGAAAAAACTCCAGCAGGAAATTTCCGTGTACCAGGGCCGCGTAGCGCTGAGCCCTGCCATTGAAGAGCAGTACAAACAGCTAGCTCGCGATTACGACAATACTCAGAAGGTTTATCAGGATCTGTTGGCCGACAAGAGCAAGTCCGACATGGCGCTAAGGATGGAGCAGCAGCAGGAGGGGGAACAGATGCACTTGCTGAATCCCGCCAACCTGCCGGATTTACCGAGCTTTCCAAACCGGATCTTTTTTGCTGGCGGAGGACTCGGGTCTGGTCTGGTGCTGGGCCTCGGTCTCGCCCTGTGGCTGGAGTTGCGTGACAAGTCCATTCGCACCCAAGCTGACGCCGAGGCAGCGCTTGAACTTCCCATGCTGGTGGCGGTGCCTTGGGTGGTAGAGACGGTAGCTGAGAACGGCAATGGGAAGGGGCATTTTTGGAAGCGCGATAAGCAGCAGGGGGAAAAGGAAACCGCCAGGTTATAGGCGAAATCCTAAGCCAAAGATATGTACAAAGAGTTCTACGGCCTGCGAGCGAATCCGTTTAACGTCAACCCCGACCCGCGTTATCTGTTCCTCACGCGGCATACCGAGGAGGCTCTGGCGTGTCTAACTTACGGCATCCAGAGCCGAAAGGGATTTGTGCTGCTCACCGGCGAAGTGGGGACCGGCAAGACGACACTCATCAACAAGCTGCTGGAGTGGTTGCGCTTGCAGCAAGTAGCGACGGCGTTCATCTTCAACTCGCGCCTGAACACGACGCAGTTTCTCGATTACATGATGGCGGACTTCGGCATTCCCTGCGATTCGAAGGCCAAGAGCCAGATCCTGCTGCGACTCTACAACTGGCTCCTTGATCGCTACCGCGCGGGCGAGACCGCTGTGCTCATCGTGGATGAGGCGCAGAACTTGACCGATGAAGTGCTGGAAGAGATCCGAATGCTCACGAACCTGGAGACATTCACCGAGAAGTTGCTCCAGATCGTACTGGTGGGTCAGCCTGAGCTCGAGCAGAAGCTGAAGACACCGCAATTGCGGCAGTTGAGGCAGCGCTTGACCCTGCGCGCCAAGACGCATGCCCTTACTCTCGAAGAGACGAAAGCTTATATCCAGCAGCGTTTGCGGATCGCCGGTTCCAGCGGCCAACAGATTTTCGATCTGGACGCTGTGGTGGCGATCCACCGCTATGCCAACGGAATTCCGCGCGTTATCAATCTGTTGTGCGAGCACTGTTTGGTGAGTGCATTCGTAGATCAGAAGAGGGTGATCGGACCCGCGGTGGTGGAGTTTGTGGCGCGGGATTTTGACCTTGCCGACGGCACGGCAGCACGGGCCATGATGACGCCGTCCCCGGCGGCGGGCCAAGGTAAGCTCGATTTAGTGGACACCTTGCGGTCGCTAGCCAACATAGCCGATCGGTTGCGCGATGAAGAGAAGGACCTCCCCAAGGAAAGGAAACTATGAGTAGAATTCACGAAGCGTTAAAGAAAGCCGAGCAGGAACGGGCGGCGTCGCAGGGAGGTCCATCCCAGCCCGACTACGACCCTAGTTACGCGACCACTGCGGCGGCGGAGTTACCCATGATGCCGGTGGCTGAAAAGCCACCGGTAGAGATGGGCGTAAGAGTGCCCGCGAGTGGTGGCGTTCCCTTGACTTCAGCGATGCCGTCGTTCGGCAGTCCCTTCAGCCTTGATGCCTTGCTGGCTCGATGCATTCCACAGCCATGGGCACCGGACGAGAAGACGATGTTGTTTTTCAACGGTGACGATATGGCTCGGGGTAGCGAGGAATTTCGTACGCTTCGTTCTCGTCTCTATCATGCGCGCGAGAAGATGCCGCTGAAAAAGGTCTTAGTCACGAGCGCGCTGCCCAAAGAGGGCAAATCCTTCACGGCCTCGAACCTAGCTCAGGTATTAGTGCGGCAGCATGGACGCCGTGTGCTGCTGATTGATGCCGACCTGCGCGGTCCGCGGTTGCACGTGATGCTGGGCACAACTTCGTCTCCGGGCCTCGCGGACTATCTCCAGGGAGGAAGTGACGAATTCTCGATTATGCAGCGCGGGCCGATGGAAAACCTGTTCTTTATTCCCAGCGGTCGGGAGATTTCCGATCCCGCCGAACTGGTGGCCAACGGGCGCTTAAAGCTCCTTCTGCAGCGGGTGGAGGCGCTGTTCGACTGGATCATCATCGACTCTCCGCCGGCCGTGCCGGTTTCCGACGCCAGCGTGCTGGCGAAGGCCTGCGATGGCGTGCTGATGGTAGTACGTTCCAACGCAACGCCCGTCGATATGGCGCGCCGGGCGCGACAGGAATTTCCCGATGAGGCGCTCATCGGAGTGGTGCTGAATGGCACCAATATGGATGCGATGCCCTATACGCGTTATTACTACGACGCCTATCAGAAGAGTACGACCGAGTCCAAGACCCCCGGGAAGTAGGAAAACGTGATCCGGCTGTTCAAAGTTTATTATCCGCTGCGCACGCTGGTTCTGCTGGCGGTTGAGGCCCTGATTGTTTGGGTGTCGTTCGTCCTGGGCACGATGCTGCGGAGCCAGGATAGCTGGTTGCTGCTCAACGTCGAAGGCGGATACTTCAAGATTCTTGCGATCACTGGAGTAGTGCTGCTGATCTCGTACTGGTTAGACCTCTACGATTCCTCCAGCTTAGGTGAAAACTGGGAACAGGGTATACGCATTCTGCTGGTGATGGGATTCGTGGCGCTCTTGCTTTCCGCCGTAAGCTTCATGTTTCCCAATTTTATACCGGGAAATGGTTCGGCTCTGTTCGGACTCATCATCCTGGCCTTCACTTTGTCTTGCTGGCGTGGGGCTTATGGCTGGATGGTGAAACAGCCGTTCCTGCGTGAGCGGGTTTATGTCCTGGGCAGGGGAGAGCGTGCGGAGCGACTGGTGAACGGTTTGCGGCAGCGTTCCACCCTCGGGATTGAAGTGGTGGGATGGACCGGGAACGTTGAGGGCGAACTGACTCGGGAATCTGTGGCATCGCACCTGTTGAGCTTGGCCCGTGCAGAGGGAGTGCACCGTGTGATTGTTGCCATGCCGGATCGCCGGGGCACATTGCCGGTCGAAGAACTGCTGGCCTTGCGACTGGGAGGCGTTAAGGTCGAAGAAGCGACGTCCTGGCTGGAAAAGATCTACGGACGAATCGAAGTGGAAAACTTGAACCCGAGCTGGCTGATTTTCGCCGAAGGGTTCCGCTTCAGCACCTTCTTCCGGATCGTTCGCCGGCTGTTGAATTTTTCGTTTGCGCTGATCGGGCTGCTGTTCTCCCTGCCCTTGCTTCCGTTTATATGGTTGGCGGTCAACCTGGATTCGTCCGGTCCGGCGCTCTACCGGCAGAAACGAGTGGGCCGCGGAGGAAATACTTTTTACTGTTACAAGTTCCGCACGATGCGTCAGGACGCGGAAGCCGACACCGGCGCTACTTGGGCTGCCGACGATGATCCGCGAATCACGCGCGTGGGCAAATTCCTGCGGTCCTCGCGTCTCGATGAGATCCCGCAATTGTGGTGCGTGCTGAAGGGCGACATGCATTTCGTAGGTCCGCGCCCGGAGCGGCCCGAATTTATCGAGTCGCTGAGCCAAGAGATTCCTTATTACGGCGTGCGGCACATGGTGCGCCCCGGCATTACCGGCTGGGCTCAGGTGCAGTATAAGTACGGCAATACGCTGGACGACGCACGGGAGAAATTACAGTACGACCTCTTCTATATCAAGAACGCCTCCATTGGTCTGGACCTGTGGATCATGTTCCGGACCATCAAGATCGTGCTGCTGGGGAGGGGTGCACGATGAGGTGGGTTTTCTGGGCATCAGCTCTTCTGATCGCATACACCTACGCGGGCTACGCGGGCTGGTTGTGGTTATGGGCCCGATTGTTCCCGTGTCCGGTGCTTCGCGCGCCGCAGGAGCCTTACGTTTCCATCGTGATGGTGGTGCGCAATGAAGAGCGATGGCTCGAGAGCAAGCTGCGGAACCTGCTGGAGCTGGACTATCCCCCGGACCGTATTCAGATCGTGGT
>Ga0208820_1001975_pt1 | contig 10597 bp, 6 predicted proteins | sample June2015DPH_16_5_FD_184713 | JGI IMG/M metagenome (GOLD analysis project Ga0208820, IMG submission 184713) | Peatland microbial communities from SPRUCE experiment site at the Marcell Experimental Forest, Minnesota, USA - June2015DPH_16_40... | ecosystem: Environmental > Terrestrial > Soil >...
CGCATCGGCAGCCAACTTTGGCAACAGTACTACTAGTAACAGCGGCTCGGCGAACACGACCAACGCGACCGATCTGATCTTGGGAGCGAGCCTGGTTCAGACCCAGAACGTCGGTCCTGGCGTCGGCTTCACCCAACGGCTGCTGACGGTGCCGGACGGCGACATCGTGGAAGACCAGATGGTCGCAGCCGCTGGCAGTTATAGCGCCAGCACCCCGGTCAGCCCGTCGGGGCCGTGGATCATGCAGATGGTCGCCTTGCGTACTCCAGTGGCAGCCGCGGCTTCAGTTACGACTTCTACGACTTCGCCGACGGTGAATAGTGTATCGGCGAATAGCGGGCCAACCGTGGGTGGGACGGCGGTCACGATCAGCGGGACGAACTTTGCAGCGGGAGCGACAGTTGCGTTTGGAGGTGCGGCGGCGACCAATGTGGTGGTGGTTAGCGGGACCCAGATCACAGCCACGACGCCGCCGGGCACCGTTGGAGCGGCAACGGTGACGGTCACGAACCCCGGGGCGCAGAGCGGGAGTCTTCCGAACGGGTTCACCTATGCGGCGCCCGCGACCCCGGGGATCAGTTATGTGCAGGACAGCTCCACCGTGCTCGATACCATCCAGACCACGGTGAGCGTCGCCTACACTGCCGGGCAGGTCGCCGGCGACCTGAACGTCGTGGTGGTGGGATGGAACGACAGCACGGCCGAAGTCGCTGCAGTTACCGACTCAATAGGTAACCCGTATACACTCGCAGTGGGTCCTACGGTCCAGAGCGGATTAGCTTCGCAGGCGATTTACTATGCGCCGAACATCGCATCGGCGGCTGCCGGGACGAATGTTGTCACGGTGACCTTTGCGAGCGCCGCGACAGCCCCCGACATACGCATACTGGAGTACAGCGGAGCGGATCCTATCAACCCGGTAGACGCAACGTCCGCGAACATGGGCAACAGCGCCGCCAGCGACAGCGGCTCCGCGACAACGACTAATGCGACCGATCTGATCTTCGGAGCGAATCTGAGTCAGGCCGCGTCCATCGCGCCGGGTCTCGGCTTCACCCAGCGGCCGCTAACGTGGCCGGACGGCAACGTGTTAGAAGACGAGATTGTCACAGCCACCGGCAGTTATGACGCGAGCGCGACTCTCGGCGTGCCGGCGCCGTGGATTATGCAGATGGTCGCATTCCGCACGCCCGTGGGAAACACCGCGCCAGCAGCGCCGGGTAATCTGACGGCGACGGCGGCCGGCGCGACCCAAATCAACCTGAGTTGGACCGTCTCCACCAGCGGGCTTGGTGTCGCGGACTATGTGGTGCAACGCTGTCAGGGCACCGGCTGCACCAGTTTTGTGCAGGTTGCGACAGTGGCCGGGACTAACTACACCGATACGGGCCTATTGCCAAGTACGAGCTATAGCTACCAGGTGCAAGCGGTCGATACCGCCGGGAATACGAGCACGCTTTCGAATACTGCCACCGCCGCGACGCTAGCTCCGCCGCCGCCGACGGCGCCAGGTAATCTGACGGCAACGGCGGTCAGCGCGAGCCAAATCAGCTTGAGTTGGACGGGCTCGGCGAGCAGCTATGGGATAGCCTATTATGTGGTCCAACGCTGTCAGGGCGCGGGGTGCACCAACTTTACGCTGATTGCGACACCGGCCGGGACTAACTACTCGGACACGGGACTGTTGTCGAGTACGATCTATAGTTACCTGGTGCAGGCGGTCGATGTGCTCGGGAATGCGAGCATGGTTTCGAACATCGCCGCTGCCGCCACGCTGGCTCCGCCACCGCCGACGGCGCCAGGGAATCTGACGGCGACGGCGGCCAGCGCGAGCCAAATCAACCTGAGTTGGACGGCCTCGACGAGCGGCGTTGGGATAGCCTATTATGTGGTTCAACGCTGCCAGGGCGCTGGCTGCGCCAACCTTGCGCAGATTGCTACACTGACCGGGACTAACTACACCGATACGGGCCTGTTGTCGAGCACGATCTATAGTTACCTGGTGCAGGCGGTCGATGTGATCGGAAACGCAAGCGCGTTTTCGACCATGGCAACCGCCGCCACGCAAGCTCCGCCACCGCCGACGGCGCCGGGGAATCTGACGGCCACCGCGGCCAGCGCGACCCAAATCAGCCTGAGTTGGACGGCCTCGACGAGCAGCGTGGGGATAGCCGATTATGTGGTTCAACGTTGCCAGGGTGCTGGCTGCACCAGCTTTGCGCAGATTGCGGCACTGGCCGGGACCACCTATCTCGATACGGGCCTGATATCGAACACGAGCTATAGCTACCAGGTGCAGGCGGCCGATACGGCCGGGAACGCAGGCGCATTTTCGAACATGGCAACCGCTGTCACGCAGGCTTGGCAGCCGCCGACGGCGCCGGGTAATCTAACCGCGACTGCGGCCGGTCCGACCCAAATCAACGTAAGTTGGACAGCGTCGACGAGCAGTGCGGGGCTGGCAAACTATATCGTGCAAAGATGTCAGGGCGCCGATTGCACCGAGTTTGCGCAGATTGCGACACCGGTCGGGACCAGCTACAGCGATACAGGCCTGTTACTGAACGCCAGTTACAGCTACCAGGTTCAGGCCATCGATACGGCCGGGAACCTGAGCCCTGACTCGATCGTGGCCACCCTTATCACCGGATCGCTGCTGCCTCTGAGGGAGAGTCCGAACAGCCGGTACCTGGTTCGCCAGGACGGGACGCCCTTTCTGATCATGGGAGACTCGCCGCAGGCTCTGGTGGGTAACCTGGGCTCTAGTGACATGGCTACGTACATGGCCGATCGGGCGAAGCTGGGGTTCAACTCACTATGGGTGAACCTGCTGTGTGCAAGCTACACGGGATGCAACTCTAATGGGACCACTTACGACGGGGTCGCGCCGTTCACGAGCGGTTCCAATCCGTCGACCTATGACTTGTCGACGCCCAACAGCGATTACTTCTCGCGAGTCGACAGCATGGTGAACCTGGCGCTGACCTACAACCTGGTGGTGTTCTTGGACCCCATCGAAACCGGCGGCTGGGTGGTGACCCTCGAGAACAACGGCGGCGCCCAGGCCTATAATTACGGGGTCTACATCGGGAATCGGTACAAGAACTTCGCCAACATCGTGTGGCTGCACGGCAACGATTTTCAATCGTGGTCGAGCAACAGCTCGGACAACAACCTGGTCCAGCAGGTTATGGCCGGTATTGCCAGCGTCGACTCCAACCATTTGCAAACCATCGAGCTGAACTACGACAGCAGCTATTCCAACCAGGATTCCGTTTTAGGCTCCCTGCTGACCCTGGATTCCGCCTATACCTATTATGAAACTTACGACATGGTTCTCCAGTCGTATAACAGTTCCCCGACGATCCCGACTTATCTTGTCGAATCGAATTACGAATACGAGAACAACACCGGCGCGCTGCCAGGTAACACCGGCCCCTATGTGCTGCGGGAGCAGGCGTACTGGACGATGCTCAGTGGCGGGACGGGCCAGATCTATGGAAACCATTACGTATGGATGTTTGCCACGGGTTGGCAATCCTTCCTGGACAGCCCCGGCGCGCTGGAGATTCAGTACGTCAACCAACTCTTTGGCAGCGTCCCCTGGTGGGAACTCGTGCCGGACTCGGCGCACGCGGTTGTCACAGCCGGGTACGGGAACTATGACGGCGCCAACCAGAATCTCACCACGGCTACTTACTGCACTACGAGTTGGATTACCGATGGCAGCCTGGCACTGACTTACTGTCCGAACGCGGCGACGTTGACGGTGGACCTGGGACAGTTTTCGGGCACGGTGACGGCGCAATGGTACGATCCCTCGAACGGCACCTACAGCGCCGTCTCGGGGGCGCCGTTTACAAATTCTGGCAGTCAGGACTTTACGACTCCCGGCAACAACCACGACGGAAATCCGGATTGGGTTTTGGTGCTTAAGTCCATCTCATAAAATAGACTAAGTGTATGAGAGCCTCAAGAGAAAACTGGCGATCGAAGCTGCGCGGGCTTGTCGCTACAGTCACTGAACGCGGCCGATCCAGTCCCGTTCGATTTCCGCGGCGATGGAGCGGAGGAGCATGGTGACCGAAACAACTACTCGCGACTTTCCATCCTCCGCTCTGATAATTACTCCTTCAACGCCCGCCAGCGGCCCGCAATCGATGGACACTCGTTGGCCAGCTTGCAGATAGGGCCACGGCGTACAGGCGACTTTGGACGTAACTAACGTTTGGACCGAGCGGATTTCGGCTTCGCTAATGGGAACCGGGGTGTTTCCGATGCCGACGATTTGTGCCACGCCAGCGGCATTCAGAACTTTGAGCCGGTCCGGTAGCGCAAATCTACAGAATAGATATCCGCCGAACATGGGAACCTGCAATGTCTTGACCCTGTCGGACCAACGCCGTCTTACAGAGCGCAACGGCAAGAAGGCTTCAAAACCCCGCAGACAAAGGTCGTCGTAGGCTCGAACCTCGCAGCGCGATCTCACGCGAATTCCAAACCAGTCCGTGTTTTCCAATCCCTCGAATCCCACCAATCCAAGAATATGAGTGCGAACCAACCGTGCTCAACGTTGCCAAAAGTTAGGTACTGATAGCGTACGAATAATCCGTAGAACTATGATCTCCGCGGTCTGTCGTCATGAAACAGAATTTACACTCCTTGCACGATGGCTGGTTCGAATATAAGTTGGTCCCCGCTTTTCATCCGTCGGAGTTCCTTGCTTGCGATGCACTTTGCCAGGTGGCGAGCATGGCGACGATGAGGATGGGCCATGAGCCGAGGGCGGGGCGCGAGAAGGGGTAATCGACAAGGGCGTGAAGAAATACGGCAATCGCACCAATGCCCCATATGGAGCGGAAGGCAGGGCGCAAGCACCACAAAAAGATGGTAGCTATGACGATGCCAAAAGGGATGCCGCCTTCGGCGGTCCACTGGAGCCAGTCGCTGTGCGCCTGGTTGGCGAAAACGCCGAAATCGACGATGGCATAGCGGGGATATGCGGTAGGCCAAGTGCCAAGGCCAACGCCGAACCAAGGGTGAGCGGCGGTCATGTGGAGTGAGGAGATGGCAAGCTCACGGCGCATCTGCATGGGATCGGGCTCCCAGAAACGGTTCCAGACGCTCTCCCACCCCACCACGGAGGCAAATACGGCGAACAGCACCGCCATTTTGAGGAGCGCCGCGCCGACCGGACGCGCGCTGGTGCGGCCGCGCGCCCACATGAGCGCGATGACAACGATGGTTTCCGCGGTTACCAGGACCGTGCCGGTGCGCGAGGCCGACGCGACCACGGAGGCGAACATGGCGGCGGCCATGCCGGAGTACAGCAGCGAATCGCGTTCCCGGCGAAGCGCCTCGTAGACGGCGATGGGCATCACGACTTCGATGAAAACCGCATAGTGGTTGCGGTAGAGAATGGGGCCCATCACGTAATCGGTGTACTGGCTGGGAAACAGCCAGAAGATCTTGCCGTGCGAAGTGAAGGTCTGCACGGTGGCCACTACCGCGACCACAAAGCCGAACCAGAGCATCGCGGAACGAAACCAGTGGCGGACCTCGGTTTCGCGCAAAAGAGAGATGCCGGCAAGGAAAACCGCCAGAAACGTGGCCCAACGGACCACCGCGGTTTTCGTGTCAAAGGCGTAGGCAGTGTGCCCGGTGCCCCACTGAAGGAGGCCCCAAGCAACCGCGAACGATAAGGGCACTATGGGATAAAGGTCGCTGCGGCGCATGCGCCGAACTCCGAAGACTGCGAGTGCGGCGACCGCAAGCGTGAAAATCCCAACTTGGAAAACCGTGACCGGCCAGTAGGCGGGCACCCACAGGGTCAATATGGCGAAGAAAAAGAGTGCCGCCAGAACGACGTGCATTCCTCAGTATAGTGTGACGCCAGGCAGCTTCGCGCCGCCCTACGGGGTGCTGGCGGAGGGCGTTGAACTGCTAAATGTGCCGGCCGCAGCCAGACCGGCCACAGCACCGGCCGCCGCAACTCCGCCGATAATAGCGATCTTCTCGCCGGTGGCAAGTCCTGGCCACCAGCCTGCGGCTTTACGGCAGGAAGTGGTCTTGATGGTGGCCACTTGAATTAACTGCGAAGCCGGTGCGGGCGGCGTGGCGCCCGGAATGATGGAGCCGGTGACCTCGACACACTTGCCGACGAATTTCGCCAGGTCCGGTCCTTCCAGTTGGACGGTGACGTGGGTGGTGTCATCGGTCAGGAAATACTTCCCGTCCTTGAGTTCCTCAATACCCGTCATATCGAAAGCGGTGGCAGCGCCTGCCTGCGCACCAAAGGCGAGTGCCAGGCCCGGACGCACGCTGGCGACCAGAACGCCGGTAGCGCTGCGCACTTCAGCGGCGCCGCTGCGAGCGGCAACCGTAATGCTCGATGGTGACGTGATATCAACCTGCACGATGCTATCTTTCGCCGAGGGGAAGATGCGCAAGGTGTCCGCTTCGATGACGTGAGTCCCGGCGTCTTTCACCACGCCCGTACCCTTCTCCAGGATGGTGTGATCGCGATAGACTTTGGCTCGCGAATCCGGGGACAGCGTAATCTCGACGCTGGCCAGCTCGATCACCGAGCGTGCCGCGGTGGTTTCGATCAGGTTGCCATCGAACAGCGTGCTGTTTTGGCGAATGGTGGAACCGTCAACACGGAAATCTCCATTCGACTTGATGAATCCGATGGAAAGGGGCGCCGCCATTGCCACAAACAGAAGGCAGACAACCACCGTAATAAAAATTGCGAATTTCGACATTTTGAGCTCCAACCGCGATGTTCCTCATTTAAAGTATACCTATAGGCGCCAAAAGACAATAGGCTCCTGGTGTGTGATTTGGTCATGCAATCGTCATACATGCAATACACTGGTTCCTTATAGGCGGCGGATGAACTATTACGAGGAACTCGGCATCCGGCAGGACGCGGCGCTCGAGGAGATCCGCCAGGCGTACAAGGTGCTGGCACGCCTGCTGCATCCGGATGGGCAGCCGGACGCGCGTTTGAAGGCCATGGCCGAGTGCCAGATGAAGCGGCTGAACGAGATTTTGGCGATCCTCACGGATTCGCAGAAACGCCGCCTGTATGATGAGAGCCTCCGCGAGAGCCCGAAAGCTGCGATGGAATGGGCGCCCCCACCGCCGGTTCCGCAGGCGTACTGGTACTATCAAGTCCTGCATTTCGGCCTGCGGCATTGGTTCTGGATTCTGATCGGGTTGGCGGTGGCCGGCGTTGGCCTTTGGTGCATCCAGCAGGGCGCTCCTGAGGCAGCGCAGGTGGCGCCGAAGCACAACGAGGCCGTGCCAGACGCACCGGGCGCTAGCGGACCGAGCACTGCTGCACCGCCGCCGCAATCCTCGGGAAACGCTATCAAGCCGGCGCCGCCGCCTCCCGTCTCGACCGCGCCGCGCGAAGCACCCCGCCCCATCGTTCGCCAGTCCGCAGTCGGAGATGCGGCTGCGGCCGAAGCAAACCCGGCGGAGCCTGTTCGTTCTTCTCCAGCCAAGGAACCCCCGGCGCCGAACCCGATTGCCATTGCGGAGCCTCCGCGGGTCGCAGTTGAGGCGCCAAAGGTGGAACCCCCGCGCGCTGCTTTCAGGGCCAGCGAGGCTTCGTTCGCAGGGAACTGGTTCTACGCTCCGGAGACTGGGAGCAAGCCGGATCCCAACCTTTATCCGGCGACCTATGTGGAGTTTATCCTGGCGGATGAGAATGGAAGCCTGGTGGGCAACTACCGGGCCAAGTATAGGATTCCCGATCAAGCGATCTCCCCTGAGGTACAGTTTCGCGTGCAGGGCAAATCAGCCAATGCGAAATCGTGTAAACTGGCATGGACCTCAGATGACGGGGCACAAGGCGAAGCGGAACTGACGCTGCGTTCTTCGAATCAAATGAACGTGACGTGGTGGACCACGGTGTTCGGCCGGCGGGCGGCCTTGAGTTCTGGCGTGGCAGTGTTGATCCGGCAGCAGGCTCCGTGATGTGGGTTCGAATCGGGCGGTTTCTGACAATCTCGATCGCGGCGGCTGGCTTCGCGGCCGCCGGCGTGTGGTCGGTGCGCCTCGGATGGGCCGACTATTGGTTCCGGCGGGAAACCTTGGCGGGGACCCAGAAGGCGCTTGCGATTACACCCGGCCAGGCGGCATATTATTACCGGCTGGCCCTGCTGTCCTCCGACGATCACCCGGCAACAGCGGTCGAGGCGCTGAAGCGCGCCGTGGCTCTCAACCCGTCCGATGCGCAATCCTGGATCGACCTCGGTTTGCTGTACGAGGCGGGCGGCGACACCGCGCGGGCCGAGCAATGCCTGGTGCGTGCGGTCGAAGAGGACGCACAGTACCTGCCGAAATGGACACTGGCGAACTTCTATTTTCGCCGCAACGATCCGCCGCGGTTCTGGTTTTGGGCCAAGCGGGCGGCGGCCATGGCCTATGGCGATCCGTTACCGTTGTTCCGCCTGTGCGGGCAGATGGAGGAGGACGGGAAGCTGATCGATCGCCTTGCGATACGCAACCCGTCTGTACGCGCAAGCTACGTCTCTTACCTGGTCGGGCAGGACCGCATCGACCTCGTCGGTCCACCGAGCCAGCGCGTGCTCGAGGGGAACCGGCAGGATGACACGCCGCTGCTGCTGGCCGTGTGTGACCGGCTGCTGGATCGAAGCCGTGTCGACGAGGCTCTGGACATATGGAACAGACTGGCGGCGACGCATCGAATCCCGTTTGGCGCCCGGAGTTCCACCACGCCGTCCCTGCTCGTGAACGGCGCTTTCACGGTGGCGCCCACTTCACAGGGCTTCGACTGGCGGCTGCCGGAAGTGGATGGAGTCAGCGCGGCGAGTGAAGAGAGCCCGGGCGGGCTGCGGCTCACATTCTCCGGGCGCCAACCGGAGCGTTGTGAAGTGCTCGTTCAGTATGTGCCGGTTCAGGAGATTCGGAAATACAAGCTGACCTTCCGGTACCGCACTTCCGGGATCGCAGCCGGTACTGGCCTCGCCTGGCGCATCGCGGACAGAAACGGCGGCAACGGTTTAGCCGAGGGGCGAGACTTGTCCGCGGAAGAGGAGGTTCACGACCAGGTTTCCTTTGACACGCCGCCCGGTTGCCGCCTGGCGCGCATTTCGCTGCTCTACCAACGGAGCCTGGGAACCACTCGCATTGCAGGGTTTATCGTCCTGCGGTCGCTCGCCCTGGAATTAGCGAATTGACCGGCGCGGACGGCCCGCCGTGGCGCGGCTCGCCCACGGTCTCGCAGCGGATTGCCCACCGCGGCCCAAATTGGGTTATTCACGTCCGAAAATCCGCAATCAGGCGACACTTCCCCTTAACGCATAGTACTTGACGCACCGGATGGCCTGGACACCGGACCGGTGAGGGGGTATAGTCAGCTTTTAGCTCAATCAGGAACGGACAATCGACCCATGGGCCCCGCACGCAAACACGAACTGGACAAACGGCTGGCAGACTATTCCGCAACGCTTCGCTCTTCACGGCTGGAAGAAACCCGCAAGCGGCGCTCGGGCAACTGGCAGGTTTACGCGGCGGTCACCGGTTCGGCTCTGGCGATGGCAACCAATGCTTCCGCGGGGACGATTTCGATTATCAACAGTTCCCTCACCGGCAACGTCACTGCGGGGCCGCTCCCCAACGTCTCGAATCTTACTCGCCCACCCTTCACGGAATACCAGTCTCGGTCGATTCAGTTGACCAACGGAAAAGGCAGCACAATTCATGTAGGCTTCGGGATTGGAGTTGGGCAGGGGGCCGTGGATGGCGGCCAGAGAGCATCCGCAGTCCTTCTCGGAGGATCCCAGGTTGGCTTTCTTCACAACTCCACGGGAGCGGGCGCTTTCTTCGTGAAGGATCTGGCCTCGGCGACTAAGACCTCCAACCACACCGGAGTTTTCAAGAGGGGCACCAACTTCCTGGCCACTCAGTTGAACTTCTCCTTCGCGGGTGTGGATCCCGTTATTACCTATGGTTGGCCTAAGAGTGCGACGGGCTTTGCCGCCTTCTCCTTCACGTACGGGGGCAAGCCGGATTACGGCTGGGTCCAGCTCCGATACACTGTGGGCACCAACGGCTTGATCGACGAAATCGAAGCCGAGGGCAGCTCCGCTTCTCGCGAACCCTCCACCTTCGCGCTGGCGCTGCTGGCAGCCGGCGCCGCTGGAGTAGCCGCTCTGCGACGCCGCAGAAAAGCCGCCGCGTAATCCGGCCGCACGCCATTCAGGCGGCACAGCCTTTGTATTAATCTGTATTCATCCTAATGACTCCGCGCAAAGTTCTCCTGATCGGGTGGGATGCCGCGGACTGGAAGATCATCCATCCGCTGATGGACGCCGGCAAAATGCCCAACGTCCAGCGGCTCGTCGAAAACGGCGCCATGGGCCAGATCGCCACGCTGCACCCGCCGCTCTCGCCAATGCTGTGGACTTCCATCGCCACCGGAAAGCGGCCCTTCAAACATGGCATTCACGGCTTCTCCGAGCCAACGCCGGACGGGCGCGGCGTGCAGCCGGTCACCAACCTCTCGCGAAAATCGAAAGCGCTGTGGAACATTTTCCATCAGAACGGTCTGCGCAGCGTGGTG
>Ga0208820_1001976_pt1 | contig 10597 bp, 11 predicted proteins | sample June2015DPH_16_5_FD_184713 | JGI IMG/M metagenome (GOLD analysis project Ga0208820, IMG submission 184713) | Peatland microbial communities from SPRUCE experiment site at the Marcell Experimental Forest, Minnesota, USA - June2015DPH_16_40... | ecosystem: Environmental > Terrestrial > Soil >...
ACTTCCACCGTGTGAGGATGGCACTCTACCGCTGAGTTAAGCGCCCACTGTCTGCGGTAAGTTCATCATTATACACAAGTTCCCTATCCACGATCTTGCTGAATTGCCGCCCACTCCCGGCCCGTGGCGAACACGTAGAAGCCGAAGCGCTGGAAGAATGCCGGCGCCGACATCCCCATCCTGAAAGAAGCCAAGGCCGAGTACGTGAAGCTGCAATAGCCCCTTCATTCACTGGCGGCTGCTGAGACCCTTATTGACCGCCGAAGAGGCTGGGGCTCAGGAAAGACCCGAGATGGCGTGACTTCGGCTTGACTTTGCGATGGCTTGATATATCTTTACTCAGTTCAGTCGAACCCACATCGCGGGTTTACTTCGAATGAAACTTCGAATGCAACGACAAGGAGCTCTGCAATGGCTGCCAATCCGGTTATTCGCGGTCCCCAATTGAAACTCGAAACGGAGAAGAACAACTCAGAAACGACTGTCCGGGCGACGGGCCGGGTTACACTGGAAACCTCCGCTACGCTGGAAAACACTCTCCGCGATCTGACCGCCGAGGGCAAGCGCATCGTGTTAGACCTGACGAATGTAGACTACGTCGATAGTGCCGGCCTCGGGGCGCTGGTTAGTGTTTATATGCATGCGAGAAGGACAAAATGCGATCTGGAGATTGCCAATCCAAAGCAGCGCATAAGGGATTTGTTCAATAGGAGTGGGTTGGCGTCGGTGTTCGAAGGTTCCGCTTTTGACGAGCTGTGGGAGACGTGGTCACGCGGTAATAGTTGAGGCCCGGGTCGACGCAAGACTCCGACCTTAGATCGTGGAATCCTCAGTTGAGTCTTGTGGTAAGGGTAAGGACTTCGCCAGAATAACCCGCCTGCTTGCTCTCTTTGTCGCAGTAACACCCGTCTGCAACCACTGATAATGTGCGGACAAAGCGTGCCCGTTCCCCCCCGGCGTCCGTGCGCCCTCTTGACCGCCTGTGCCGCTCCCGGTAGCCTCTTTCCATCACCCCTTCATGGCTGCCTCCGACATTCCCGAGGCTCGACCCGTAACTGATTCACGAGAAAACACTTCCTCGCGCCCGCCCGCGCCCCAGGAGGCGCAACTTTCGCCCCCGAACGGGGTTTCTACTGATGTGAGCAGTGTGGCCATTGATCGCGGACTGCTGGATCGCGGACTGCTGAACTTCGCGGGAACGCCGTCTCCGTCTGCGCCCGGCACCATGGCAAAGTCCGTCGTCAGTTCAGGCGACGCCGTTTCCGACGTCGACGTGATGCTGCGGGTGAAGACGGGCGACGAACCCGCCTTCGCTTACCTGGTGCAGAAATATCGCCGGCCGATGGTGGGCTTCATGTACCGCATGTGCCACAACCCGTCGACCGCCGAGGAGCTGGCCCAGGAAGTATTTCTGCGGGTTTACCGCTCGCGCACCAGTTACGAGCCGAGCGCCAAGTTCTCGACCTGGCTGTATCGCATCGCGACCAACCTGGCCGTCAACCACGCGCGCGACACGCGCCACGAGCGTCCGGAAAATACCGTGCGCCTCGATGAACCGAACCAGGAGACGGGCACGACGCCCGACCTGGCCGACGATTCGCTCTCCGCGGAAGAGCAGATCTTGAAGCGGGAGCGGCTGGCGGCGATCCGCAGCAAAGTAAATGCGCTGCCCGAGCGCCAGCGCATGGCGGTCGTCATGCACAAGTATCAGCAGATGGATTACCGCCAGATTGCGGACGTGCTGAAACTGAGTGAGTCCGCCACCAAGTCGTTGCTCTTCCGCGCCTACGAAACATTGCGCGAGCAGCTGAAAGAGTTCGTTTCGGGGAAGTAGAGGAAGGCAGTATGAATTGCAATCAAATTCGCGAACTGTTGCCAGACCTGGCCGCTGGCATGGACGCTGGAACAATGCAGCCGGAGGTCAGTAACCACATCGCATCTTGTAACGACTGCGCCACCCATCTGCGCGACTTGCAGAAAACCATGGCGCTGCTCGATGAATGGCAAGCGCCCGAACCGTCGCCCTATTTCGACACCCGCCTGCAGGCGCGTCTCCGCGAAGAAATGGCGCGCCCGCATTCCAATGCCGGGTGGCTCCATTGGCTGCGGCGTCCGGCGTGGGCTGGGTCGCTCGCTGCCGTAGTAATTGCTGGAGCGCTGGTGGCCGGCAACAAGTCTTACTTCTCTCAAACGGAAGCCATCGCGACCAAGCCTCCATCCCTCGGTCTGCCGGTTGAGCCGGGAACCGCCGTCGGCGATCTGCAGGCGCTGGATAGGAACGACGATTTGTACGCCGATTTCGATGTGCTCGACGACCTGCAGGTGCAAGACGACGTAACCGCGAATCCATGAGATTCACAGGCAATGTAAGACCAGTAACGAAGCTGCCCCAGGTTCGCGCCCGCCTTTTGGGCGCTAACCTGGGTGAAGTGATACGAGACCTGCTGGGCCAGGCGAAATTTGCCAGCTGTCTCGGAGCGCTTCTGCTGACGCCCTTGTTTGCCCAACTCTCGTTCGCCCAATCCCCGTATGCGCCGGCGCCACCTCCTCAGCATCAGCGTCCGCCATCGCAGCATGCGGACGGACAGTGGCACTACTTTCAGAAGAATCGTCCCAGCCCCAGCAGCCCCTATCAAACCCGCCCGCGCCAGAACCAGCCCGGCCACGCCGGAAACTGGCTCCGCCGCTATAAGGATCTGCCGCCCGCGCAGCAGCGCCGTGCACTCGAAAACGATCCCCAGTTCCGCCGGCTTCCCCCGCAACAGCAAGCCCGCTTGCAAAAAAGGTTGCAGCATTTTTCCAGCCTGCCTCCGCAGCAGCAGGAGCGCGTGCTCAACCGCATGGAAACCTGGGAGCACCTGACTCCGTATCAGAAGCAGCAGGCGCGCCAGCTCTTTCAGCAGTTCAAGCAGTTGCCGCCCGACCGCCGCCAAGCCCTCAACCGGGCGATCCGCAGCATGCGCGACTTGACGCCCCAACAGCGCGACCAGCTTATCAACTCCGACCAGTACAAGCGCGCGTTCACGCCGCAAGAGCGCGGCCTTCTCGCCGGAGCGTCCCGCCTCCCGCTTGCCCCCGGCGACGGCCTGCACCCCGAACCACCCGAAGAATAATTGGATTGGCTCTTTCGTAGATGCTCCTCAGGAACTGAGTGAGCGGTATCGGAGCTTCGGGTGCTTTAGACGAGCGAGACGCCCGTCCCTCCGCTCGATGACTCATCGCACAGTAACGGTGTTAGCTTAGAGAAAGGGGTTTCAGCCGATCGTGAAGCCGGTTTCCAGAAAAGCACCCACGCATCCGAGCGCCACGCATGCGAGCGTCGAAGCGCAGCGCCGTCTAGCCTACTTCAACGAGCGGCGTGACGCGATCGTCTCAACCATCCGTGAACTGGTCGAAATCGAATCTCCCAGCGACAACAAAGCCGCCGTACATCGCATGGCGGAGGCCGTCGCGCAGAAATTTTCCCAGCTCGGCGGCAACGTCAAGGACAAGGTCAAGTTCAATGTCCGCATCCATCCAGCGAAAGACCGTGGCAATCACCTGCAGGTGGATTTTCCCGGCAAGTCGGCAGCGAAGCCGGTGCTGCTGCTCGGACATTACGACACGGTCTATCCGTTGGGCACACTCGCCGCCATGCCATGCCGTGTCGCGGACAATAAGCTGACCGGACCGGGTGTCCTCGATATGAAATCAGGCATCGCCCTTATGCTCCACGCGCTCGCGGCCTTGCAAGATTGGCATAAAGAAGATTGGCATAAAGCCGGCTTGCCGCGCCCCGTGACCGTGCTCCTGGTTTCCGACGAGGAAGTGGGCAGCAACTCGTCGCGAGCGATCACCGAGTCGCTGGCGAAAAAAGCGGCGGCCGTGCTCGTGCTCGAGCCGGCCTATGGATTCCAGGGCGCCGTGAAAACCGCGCGCAAGGGAGTTGGCGGATACCTCGTCAAAGTTACCGGCAAGGCTGCTCATGCCGGGCTCGATTCCCAGAAAGGCGCGAATGCGATTCTGGAGCTGGCGCGTCAGATCGAAAAAATTTCGAGCTTCACTGATTTGAAGAAGGGCTTGACGGTCAACGTCGGCGTCGTGAGCGGCGGATCGCGAACCAACGTGGTTCCGGCCGAAGCGGAGGCGCAGGTCGATGTTCGCATCGCCCGCATAAAAGATGCAGCTGGAATCGATAAGCAAATGCGCAGCCTGCGCCCCTTCAATCGCAAATGCAAAATCGAGATTACGGGAGGAATCAATCGTCCGCCCATGGAACGCACCGCCGGAGTGGCAGCGTTGTACGCGCAGGCCGCTGCCATCGCGCGCGAACTGGGATGGAAGCTGGGCGAGGCTGCGGTGGGCGGCGGCTCCGATGGAAATTTCACCGCGGCTCTGGGAATCCCAACCCTGGACGGGCTCGGCGGCGTAGGCGACGGAGCGCACGCCTTACACGAGCACATCCTGATCTCGGAGTTGCCACGCCGGGCCGTGCTCATTGCCGGGCTGATCGAGCGGGCGTGACCGAAAACGGGCATAAAGCAGGCTTGCGACCCGGTGCAAGCCATGAAAGGGATTGAGTTCCTTGAGTCCGGATCTTCGACTCCGGATCTTTGACTCCAGATCGAGGGAAGCCTAGAATTTCCACAAGGGTTGCTCGGCGCAATCGAGTGGGAACCCGGAGGATCTATGGGTGAGGGATTGTTTTCGCCGTGGCATATTCTGTTGATTATTGCCATCGCGCTGCTGCTTTTCGGGCCGAGTAAGCTTGCCGACCTAGGCAAAGGTCTGGGGGAAGGCATCCGGAATTTTAAGTCGTCGATAAAAGAGCCGGAGGAAAAGCCAAAAGAAACGCCCAAGCCGCCAACAGCATAGCCCGCGCAGCGCGGACACTTCTGTCCGCGCACCGTTAGCGCCACCGCAAACCTGAGCTAGATTGTTCGCGTCTGCCGCAGCATCCGCCACACCAGCGCTACTGGCAGTCCCACCACGTTGCTGTAATCCCCTTCGACCCGCGGAATCCAGCGGGAAGCGAGGCCTTGAATCGCGTAGGCTCCAGCCTTGTCCATAGGCTCGCCGCTGGCGACGTAGTCGGCGATGTCTTTTTCTGTGAGTCCATTCACGGTCACGAGCGTCGTTTCACTCGCCACTATTGGCTGGCCATTGACCGCCAAACACACTCCTGTAATCACCTGATGCTCGCGTCCTGAAAGCATGCGCAACATGCGCGCGGCGTCAGCGGCATTGGTGGGCTTGCCTAGAAGTTGGCCATCGACGACAACCACGGTGTCGGCTCCGAGCACGCAATCGTGCGGACGTTGGCGCGCTACCGCGAGCGCCTTGTCACGCGCCAGACGTTCGGCACATTCTTTGGCGGCTTCTCCTGGCAGCGGGTCTTCAGCGATATGCGCAGGCTGCACCTCGAAATTGATCCCAGCGTTGCGCAACAATTCTTGGCGACGCGGCGACGCGGAGGCGAGCACTAGCATGGGAATCATTCTAGGCGAGTCCAGAGTTGCTGTGGCCGCGGGCGGCTGCCGAGCTGCGCTCGGCCTGGACGGCCGAGGCGGCCGTCACCACACAACCGTTCTCCACAGGAACCTTACTCTAGCGCTTCGGGCTCGATCGAAATGTTCTTCTCGCCTTTTGCGCGCTTCTCCCAGTATTTTTTCACCCAGGCTTCGTAGCTCTTGCCCGCGGCGGTGTCGCGGCCGGTGAAGGCGATGGCGGCAATTTCGGAATAGGGGATGGCTGGGCGCTCGTTGCTGGTCGCTAACATCAGACGAACGACGGAGGTCGCGAGCGTTGGGCCGATGCGACGGTCGAAGAGATATCCGGTGATCTGAGAGCCTTCTTTGTCTTTGTCTTCATTTTTATTTTTGCGGGTGATGGTTACGTCGCCGCGATAGTCGAAGGCTTTTTCGATGACCGCTCGAATGTCTGCTTCGGTGGCGAGTTGCGGGATCCATCCTTGAAGATTTTCGCGCTCGAATCCGGGGACAACTTCGAGTTCGTCGCTCGGGAGGTCGTCGGTCGGGCGCGGCTGGGGAGCGAGGGCTTGCGCGGTGTGGGGGAGCGCAGGATCGTGCCCGTGTTCTCGACCGCTCATACGCGGCTTTCTTCGGCTGGGCTCATGTGGAGACGGGGCTCTGCCCCGTCCTGGCGGGGCAAAGCCCCGCCTCCACACGTTTCTATTTGAATCAGAGGATTGTAGGAGTGCACCGGGCGCGTCTCGCGATCGAGATCGGTGAGCGCATCTTTGTCGGGATAGAGCGAGAAGGTTGCCTTCACCGTGTCGGCGAATCCACGTAGCGACCCGAATGTATCATTCACGGACGAAGGTTCGTAGCCGCAATGCACCATGCAATTGGCGCACTGCGGATTGCCCGACTCGGTGCCGTAGCTGGCCCACTCCGTTGTTTCCATCAATTCTTTGTAGGATTCCGCGTAGCCATCCTGCAGCAGGTAACAGGGTTTCTGCCATCCGAAGATGTTGTACGTGGGCATGCCCCAGGGCGTGCACTTGTAGTTGCGTTTGCCCATCAGGTATTCGAGGAAGAGCGGCGACTGGTTGAAGCGCCACGTCTTCTTGCGATTCGAAAGCATGGTGCGGAACATGCGGCGAATGCGGGCGCGTCCCATGAAATGCTTCTGGTCGGGAGCCTTGTCGTAGGAGTATCCGGGCGAGACCATCATGCTCTCGACGCCTACCTCCATCATCTCGTCGAAGAAGTTGCGGACGCTGTTGGGATCGGCGCCATCGAACAGAGTGGTGTTGGTAGTGACTCGGAAGCCGGCTTCGACGGCCGCGCGGATCCCGTCCAGGGCGAGATCGTATCCGCCTTCGCGGCACACGGAGAAATCGTGGTGCTCCTTCTGTCCGTCCATATGGACCGAGATGCTCAGGTACTTGCTGGGCTTGAACAGGTGCAACTTTTCTTTCAGCAGCAGCGCGTTGGTGCAGAGATAGATATATTTTTTGCGCGCGACCAGGCCTTCCACAATCTCGGCGATCTGCGGATGCATGAGCGGCTCGCCGCCGGGGATCGAAACCATGGGCGCTCCGCACTCATCGACCGCTTTGAAACAGTCTTCTACAGAGAGATCTTTTTTCAGGATGTGGGTGGGGTACTGGATCTTGCCGCATCCGGCGCAGGCCAGGTTGCAGCGGAACAGCGGCTCGAGCATGAGCACGAGCGGATAGCGCTTGCGTCCGGCCAGCTTCTGGCGCAGGACGTAGGAGGCCACGGTCCACATCTGGGATATGGGAACTGCCATTGCTTGTCTTTCCCCTGGAGGATTTCCTTCTATGATACCGGATTTTGGTTGCTGCGGTCGTTGGTCGTTCGTCGTCAGTCGTTAGCGGACCGCGACCTACCCACACTCTTATTGGGAAGCCTCAGCTTTGCGAGCATGAACCTTTTCTTTCGGAGGCTGCTAGTGACTGGTTTGCTACGGGGGGTACCCACCCTCGCCCTGCCTATAGGAATCATAGAGTTACAGGGGGGAATATATACCAGACGCACGTTATTATTGTTTCGATTAGGATCAGGCGAGACATGGAAAGCGTCTGGCAAATTCTGCTGGGGGTGGCCAGTTCTCGGTACCGTCTCCGTTTTGCTTATCGGAGCTGGGTTTGGAGTCATGAGCATGGCTCCCCCGGACTTTTTGATTGCGCGTATTTGCTTCTCCGTTTCTGCCACCATCCTTGTTTCAAAACAGCGACCTGGCTGGTGAAATTTGAAGCCCCGCCTCTTCAACGAATCCTTGCTTCATTTTTTGTTTTCGGCATAATCGGCGCGGCGTGGGTGTGGTCGTATTGTTGGGTTGGGAATCGGGCAACTATCCAGCCATCAAAACCAGCCGAATCTGCCAAGAGCGTACCGAAAGAAGCAGAAAAACCTCCGACGCTGCTTGATCTATTCAAAAAAGATTTCCCTAGCATGTTGAAAGCGAGCGACACCAATGTTGACGCCTATACCATTGGGACGCCCGAAGGTTCTAAGATCAAGGTCAAGCGACAAACTTGTGAAGATTACGAGGCAAAAACGAAGTTTATAGGCTTCTACATTTCGAGGCCAGATCCGCCACCAAAGGATTTTTCCGCACAAGATACATTTGTCGCTTGCATGGAACTGCTTAAACATAATGCAGTCCAAGAGACGTTTGATCATTTCGGAAGTTCAGTAGCTGTAATGAGCGGATATGGCGATCAAATGACGGCATCAAAAGACCTGACATTTTCAGGAAGAGTCTTGATATACCATGAGGAGTTCTTATCCATTCCGCAAAAGGCTGACATTCTTAAGGCGTATAAAGAAAAGGGACTCGCTGTGACTTTCAGGGGCTCTGATTACCTCGGGACTCAAGTTATAGCATGGCATCAGCAACATGACGCAAAGAGAGAGTGACCGCCGATGAAGCAGTGGGAATACATCGAAGGGCGGGTTCTATAAGAGGGGATGTCAAGCAAAAACACTCTTCCCTGGCCGGAGAGCGCGAGGTTTTCTCGACATCCAGTCCTGTGTGGGAAGGCGAGGACGTGTGCGAGGCGCGGACTCTGGACGGTTGGAATCCGGTTGCGGCACAATGGAGGCGGTTGGCGAAGCGGAGGCAGGCTCTGCTGGAGAGCAACCCGCCCAGGAATAGCCAACGGGAAACTCATCGAAAGGCTGTGGGCAGAAGCGGGCTCGGGCTCGCTTCGTCCCACGGTTCTTCTTCCTTTCGATAGATTTCCCCATGCCTGCAAAAACTCGCATGTCGTGACCGGTTTCGTTCGGATCTGTGGTTCGGCTCTGACGCCCTGCAAGCAGCACCCGGATGGCAGAGTGCCAACCATGGTTCTATCTGAGACTCTAAGCCTATAGCTTTTTTGGGTTATCCGAGGGGGCATACGGTGGCCCTTGAGACTTGGCCTGGCACACAGCCTCGCCTAACCCGTCTAAGATACTCACCCTCGAACCCGAGCGCCGAAGAACCGCACGACATCGTTCCACGATGAAACCCGGGCTAAATTTCGCGTTCTTTGCGAAATTTAGAGTGGGAATTTTGCGGCGGAGATCGGGTCGGAATAGACCACACGAGAACATGAAAGAGCGGCAGGCAGACTCCGTCCAGCGGTGGAACTGCCCCACTCAAGCCAAAACCAGGCTTGAGTGGGCCACCCGTCGGTTATCTAATCAAGTCCGTCCAAGTTGACAGCTCTCTTTTCCGCTGAGCTCAGGCAAGGTCGTAGCGATCAAGGTTCATCACCTTGTTCCACGCAGCCACGAAGTCCTTCGCAAACGCCTCCTTCGCGTCGTCACATCCATAGACTTCCGCGATTGCTCGGAGCTGCGAGTTCGAACCGAACACAAGGTCGACACGCGTGCCGGTCCACTTGATTTTACCCGTCGCGCGATCGCGCCCCTCATACACGCCTTCGGATAGGGAGGGCTCCCACTTCGTATTCATGTCGAGCAGGTTGACGAAGAAATCATTCGTCAGCGTCTCGGGCCGGTTGGTGAAGACGCCGTGTTTGGAATGCCCGAAGTTAGCATTCAGGGCGCGCAGGCCACCGATGAGTACTGTCATTTCGGGGGCAGTCAGCGTCAGCAACTGCGCCCGATCCACCAGCAACTCCTCCGCCGGCATTTGGTGTCCGTTCCGGAGGTAGTTGCGGAACCCGTCCGCGGCCGGCTCCATTACGGCGAATGAGTGCACGTCGGTCTGTTCCTGCGAAGCATCCGTGCGTCCTGGCGAGAAGGGAATCTTCACGTCGTACCCGGCTTTCTTCGCAGCTGCCTCAACAGCTGCGCAGCCGCCCAGAACGATCAGGTCAGCGAGCGAGACCCTCTTCCCTTTGTTCCCATTGGACTGCGAGCTGTTGAAATCCTTTTGGATCGCCTCCAGCGCCCGCAGAACCTTCGCCAGTTCGGTCGGCTGGTTCACTTCCCAATCTTTTTGTGGCGCGAGGCGAATGCGTGCCCCGTTCGCCCCACCGCGCTTGTCGGAGCCGCGGAACGACGCCGCCGATGCCCATGCGGTCGTGACCAGTTGGGAGATTGACAGTCCGGATTCGAGGATCTTCGCCTTCAGGGCAGCAATGTCCTTCTCCCCAATCAATTTATGATCCACGGCGGGAACAGGGTCTTGGAACGGCTGAGGCTCCTTCGGAACTAGCGGGCCAAGGTACCGCGAGATCGGCCCCATATCGCGGTGCGTCAGCTTGAACCACGCCCGCGCAAACGCGTCTGCGAGCTGATCGGGATGCTCGTAGAAGCGCCGTGAAATCTTTTCGTAAGCAGGGTCGATCCGCAAGGAGAGGTCAGTGGTCAGCATGGATGGCGCGTTACGCTTTGACGGATCGTGCGCATCCGGCACCGTACCGGCGCCTGCGCCATTCTTCGGTCTCCACTGATGCGCACCGGCCGGGCTCTTGGTCAGTTCCCATTCGTAGTTGAACAGGTTCGCGAAGAAGTTGTTGCTCCACTTCGTAGGCGTCGTGCTCCAAATGACTTCCAGGCCGCTTCCGATCGTGTCATCCCCTTTGCCCGTGCCAAATTTGTTCTCCCAGCCGAGGCCCTGCTCCTCGATGCCGGCGGCTTCCGGCACTGGGCCGACATACTTGTTCGGATCG
>Ga0208820_1001981_pt1 | contig 10588 bp, 8 predicted proteins | sample June2015DPH_16_5_FD_184713 | JGI IMG/M metagenome (GOLD analysis project Ga0208820, IMG submission 184713) | Peatland microbial communities from SPRUCE experiment site at the Marcell Experimental Forest, Minnesota, USA - June2015DPH_16_40... | ecosystem: Environmental > Terrestrial > Soil >...
GGCCACTGCACGACCGACAAGTGACTGGAGCTTTGCCGGGCGCCGCACCGTTTCCGCGGCACCCGTCGCAGGTCTCATGGCGGCGGACATTCACTTGTTTCTCGGCGCCGAAGACCGCTTCATCAAATTCAAGGTGCAGGTCTTCGCGAAGGTCGGCTCCGCGCTGGGCGCGGCTGCGACGACGGCCGCCCTGGCCGAACATATCGCCGAAACCGAAGATATCGCCGAAGATGTCGCCAAAATCCTGGAAGATGGCGGGATCGAATCCAGCCGAACCTCCGGTGCTGCCGCCCACGCCAGTATGCCCGAAGCGGTCATACAAAGAGCGCTTCTCGCTATCGGCGAGGATGGCATACGCTTCAGTGATCTCCTTGAATTTGTCTTCCGAGTCAGGATTGTTGGGGTTGCGGTCAGGATGGTGCGTCATCGCGAGCTTGCGGTAAGCGCTCTTGATTTCAACGTCGGTGGCCGCACGGGTAACACCGAGCACCTCGTAATAATCGCGTTTTGTGTTGGCGGCCAGAAACTCCCCCCACTCTTCAGTTAAGCAAATCAGTTGAGCAAATTAGCAAAAGTAAATCCAAGCTGTATCGCAAATCGTTTTGGGTAGGGCACGGCTTCAGCCGTGCCGCCCAGAGCCAATAGAGACAAGGGCTTTAGCCCCTGTGGACCCTTCTACCCGCGGCTATTGCGAGCGACCCGCACCATCGCGGGACGCAGCAGGCGGTCCTTATACTTGTAGCCGTGCTGCAGTTCGTCGAGGACATAGTGATCCGGGACCTCAGTCGTATCCACCATTTCGACGGCCTCGTGAATCCGGGGATCGAAAGGCAGCCCCGCCGAAAGTATCCGCTGAACTCCGATTTTCTGCAGCGCATCCTGAAACTGACGGTAGATGAGCTCAATGCCGTTGCGGAAGTCGCTGGAGTCGCCTTCAGCCTTTAAAGCCCGCTCGAAACTGTCGAGGATGGGTAGAAAGTTCTTGATGACATCGGCCGCGGCGAACTCGCGGAAATCCTGCTGTTCACGCGCCGCGCGCTTGCGGGCGTTGTCGAATTCCGCCTGCAGACGAGCCAGACGGTCGAGCAGCGCGTCGCGCTCGGCCTTGAGCTTTTCCGTTTCCGATGCCGCCGTTCCTGGTCCAATGATCTCCACTGACTTGGCCGCAGTCGAGCCAGGCGCAGCTTCTTCTCCGCCCTCCGCAGCCGGAAGTTCGTGCTCCAAATCGAGTTCCCCGTCGGTTTTTCCGTTTCCCTTACGCATACTGCTGCATTACTCCGATTCGTTTAAAAGTTTGTCGAAAAGCCGCGCGATGTACGACACGGCCGACATGGTGTGTTGATAATCCAGCCGCGTAGGTCCAATCACGGCCAGCGACCCCATCACCTCGCCGCCCACGCGGGCGGGAGCGCCAATCAGGACGAAATTCTGCAAATTCGAAGCCGGCAGCGCCTCGTCCAGCCCGATCACCACGCGCACCGCTTCCTGCCGCGTGTCGAGATAAGCGCCGAGCAGCTTCACAACTTTCTCTTTTTCCTCAAGCGTCCGCAGCATATCCTGCAGGTGCTGGCGATCCTCCTGCCCGGTCACATTGCTCGTGACCAGTGTTACCAGGTTCGCCGCTCCTTCCACGAACACCGCCTGCGTCCCCTCGTTCGAAGCCAGCGCGCCCTGCTGGTAGAGCTGCTCGATCGACTTCATCAGCCGGTCATACTCACTGCGTTCCTGTTCTAGGCGGCGGGCCAACTCGGCGCGCATGTCGCCCATCGTCCAGCCGCGAAAATTTTCATTGATGTAGCGCGCCGCCAAATCGAGATCAGCTTGCGGAATATCAAGCCGCAGCACACGGTCGCGCACCACCCCCGAGCGCGTGACCACGACCGCCAGCACTTTCTGATCGCCCAGCCGCGAGAAGTAAACGTGCTCCAGCGCGTTGCGCGGTCCGCTGGCCGCCACGGTGACCCCAACTCCAACGCCGTGCGAGATCAGGGCAAGCACATGCGAAGTGCGCGCCATGAACTCCTCCACGTCCGTAACGCCGGTTAAAGTGTCCTCGATGATGCTCTGATTCTCGTGCGAAAGACGAGCCTCGCCACTAAGTTGCTCGACATAATAGCGATAGGCCTCAGCCGTAGGAACGCGCCCCGCCGAAGCGTGCGGCTGCTCGAGAAATCCTGCATCGGCAAGGTCGGCCATCACGTTGCGAATCGTAGCCGCACTCAACCCTTCGCGACTGGAGCGCGCAAGCGTGCGCGACCCCACCGGCTCTCCGCTGGCAATAAATGTCTCGACAATGGCAGTCAGGATTTCCCGTTCCCGTCCGCCCGCTGGCCCTACTGGCATATCGACCTGAGCGAGGAGCCGAACTGCCCCTCTAAATTCTTTAGATGCAGTGGCTTAGATTAGGATTCCACCACGCCTAAGGGAATTCTAGGGAGCGCTGGCGAGGGTGTCAAGGAGGGCGCGGGGATAGGGTGTAAGCGGCCCCAAAGCTTAGTTTTGCGGAATCCGCTTCCCGGCATGTAAGGTTCCTGCCAAGGATTAATCGCAGATACAGTGGTCGTTGCTCACAGACAGCCAAAGTGTTACTGATTCTTCAAAATTTTATTTTGTGCTCAGCCCGGAACTTCTGGTAGTCGCTCCACGACACACTAGCATACGACAAGCTCTTCTGCCCAAGCTGCTGGGCAGTAATCCTTTCCCTAACCGGCAACCGAACCGGCGACTCTAGCTCATCCAGTTTGACCCAGTCGTAGTAGATAGCCGTCTGGATCATCTGGGTTAGGCAGCCCTCAGGGGGAAGCATTTCAGTGAATACCGACAATACATTGAAGTCCTTGTCGGTTACAACCTGCTCAAAGCAGACGACCGAACCTTTCCAGCTCGGCTGGCCCCCGCCGAAGAGCGAAGTCCGTTCTGAATACTCTTCGAAGTAGCAGCGATTATCTTCGGCAACCGACTTAAAAGTGAACAGATAACGGTCGTCCACGGAGCCTCTGAATATCCAAAGATTCTCCGCTATTTCCCCCAGCGTGTCCGTCCAGTCGGTCTGCGTCCAGACTCCGTGCCTCTGTATAGGGAAGGAATCCCTTGGCTGGCCAAGCTTGCCATTCTTATTCATCTCGCGAAAGCTCTGTTGACCGTCAACGATAGACAACTCATGGCATATGGACTTTTGGGTCCCTTGCACCAGGCATTGCTTGGCAACAAAGTTGACCATTAGTGCGGAAGCAGCTTCCGACTTGGCGTGCAGCTTACCTACAGGATCGGACACTTCGCTGGACACTGCCGACATTTCCGGTATTACTGGAGAAGCGTCCTCGGGTACGTCGCTTTCTTGGTAGAGCGCCGCAGAGATTTGTACCCTCGTCGGTTCTTCTTCTGGTATCTCACGGAAGATCATGCCGCCTAGAAGCGGGTCTAACTTCACTAACGCTCTTGCAATAGTTCTAACGGGAAGAGCGATGGACGTTGTCAAGTCCCCGCCGCTCCTTTTCAGTACACCGGAAAGTACAATCATTCCTAGCAGGTCTCCACGCTCGTCAAGCACTGCGCTACCGCTGGTCCCCGGCTTCAGATGAACGTCCAGAATCAAATTTTCTTTTAGTTGGGCCTCTCCTATTAGTAATGGCACGTTGGCGCCAAGTACGCACGCTTCTCTCGTCTCGAACTTGTCTTTGTAGTAGCCGGCAACTGTTACCTTCTGGCCCACGTAGAAGTTGTATGAGTACGGGACGCCCGACTTGTGGGCAGTTGATTTCTTCGTATAGATGAATGACACATCGTTCGCTATGTTGTAGGACAAGGTTCTCTTTCCCACGGTTACGTCGGACTTGTCTACGTCGCTTTCGTTGGCAAGCGATAATACTTTCTCGGTGCGCTGGTTGCCAACTCTCAAGTTCGCCCGCCCCACCATCATTTGGATGTGGTAGGCCGTAGCCACGACGGAACAGTTCTGGTTGATACAAATGCCACTGCCTTGTACCTGTTGGATTTGCGGCGGAAGAGAAAATTTAGCGGTTGCATGCTGAACCCCAACAAGGTGGTCTTTCAGGTCGGCGGCAGAGCACATAGTATTTAGGCAAAGGGTGATAAAGATGAGGATTGACCCCGCTCCCCGCATAGTGACTCCTCACACGCTTATCGGAGTTCTTATGCTTACCCTTGAATACCGTTTGGACAGGTCCCAAGAGCGGTCACGAGCATCAATTCCCAAAAGGGAACAAAGTTGTTCAATTTAGGAGGAGTGCGAAGAGGTCTGGCCTTCGACGGATACTCACGATCTCTTAACGGCGGCGGCACCGCCCTCTATCTTTTTCGCAGTCGAGCGCGCACCGCTTGAGGCCTACGGCCCGCTGTACCGACAGGCAAGATTCAAAGAGAACAACGTCGAACAGTAGACTCGTATAAAGACTCGTATAAAGACTTGGCTCGCGCAAATTACTCACCAGTGCATTCATCACGAATTGTCCGTACCACGGTCACTTACTTCGATAGCGCCTTCTGCGAAATTGACTTCATCGCCACGCGTCATCCGGCATCCAGTTGTTATGCAAGTCCGCCGGAAACTAAACGGTGACACTCCCCCACGGCGGATTACTCGAACCGCTGTTCCGTAGTGCCAAGCCGACAACTGAACTGAACCGGACCTCAGCAGTGACTTCTTGCCTTGGCGGCTCGCAGGATTTGTGCCTACGAATCGCCCGGCGTGAGAATTTGGCCGTCGGGAAGCCGAAATGAGCGTGAAGCCAATGAAACGACTATTCACAACCTGCATGGTTCTGGGCTGTCTGAGTTTCAGCTTTGCACAGGGACTTCAGGGCAATGTAAAACTCAGCGGCAAGGCCGTAGTTACCGTCACTGGACATTCCGTCACTCTAACCTGGAACGGCAGCCAGAACGCGACGAGTTATAACATCTACCGCGCGACTACGTCCGGTGGACCATATGCAAAAGTGGCCTCGGCGATCGTCAGCACAATTTATAACGATGTACAAGTAACTCATAATCAGACGCTCTACTACGTCACCACCGCAGTTAGCGGCAGCAACGAAAGCGGCTACAGTAGCCAAACTGCCGCGGTGATTCCCTAGAGCTCGGGAGACGAAATGAAAAACTTTTTATTGATCGGCGTGCTGAGCCTGCTGTCTGGAATCTCGTGGGCACAATGTGCCACTGGCAATCCAGGGACGAACTGCAGTGGACCGCTAACGGTGCAGCCGCAGTCGGGAAATACGGGGCAATCTGCTATTACTTTAGTTGATCTAGGACTCGCTGTGCCGGCGCCGGCTGTGGGGCAATACACCCTATCGATCGCCAGCGGCATGCTTCTGGAATCAGACAACGGAAACAGCTATCACTCGCTGGTGGGGCCACTCGGACCGCAAGGGCCGCAAGGCGCAGCCGGACCAGCCGGAGCAGCCGGCGCCCAAGGAATTCAAGGGCTGCGTGGGCTCACCGGCGCAGCGGGACCGTCAGGTCCGACCGGGGCACAGGGCGCGCAAGGGTTCGCCGGCGCGACGGGACCGTCAGGTCCGACCGGGGCACAGGGCGCGCAAGGGTTCACCGGCGCGGCGGGACCTGCAGGTTCGGCCGGAGCCCAGGGCCCACAAGGACCGCCAGGAACATTAGCCGCTCCCTCTGACTATAACTTCTCTGGTTGGGGCTCGTTCAGCGCGGCTGCGGGTACGAGCGAAGTCGGAAATTCACTCTATCGCAATCAGATCGACATGTTGAGCGCGACCGCAGTCCGCCTTGTGCTCACGCTTGGAATGTACCCCTTGCCGAGCGGAAGTTATGCTCAGGCAGAATACACACCCGATGGACGGAGCTGGTTTGCACTGTCGGGAACAGTGCCGGTGACAGCGCCCTACGGGATCTACACGAGCGGCTGGCAGGGGCTGCCGACCGGAGCCAACGGCGATTACGTGGTTCGCATCGTCACGTTCAACACCGCTAGCCGCACCACCCAATGCAGCCTCTACCAGTTGCATTTGCAGTTCAAGCAGGGCGCGATGCAGCGAAGCCGACGATCAACATGCTTGTCGTCGGCCTACTGCGCCCTACTGAATTTGGATCACGCTTTCCGAACTCCCGGCTTTGATCTCCTCCACCCGCGCCGCCACCTTGCGGGCAAAGGCGAAAAGCGACTTCGCATGGGGCGAGTCCTCTCCCTGGAGCACGGACGGAGAGCCCCCGTCGCCTGCTTTGCGAATCTCGGGATCGAGTTCGACGCTTCCGAGGAAGGCGATGTCGAACTGTTTCGCCGTCTTTTCCGCGCCTCCGCGCGAGAAGATGTCGACTTCGTGCTGGCAGTGCGGGCACACGAAGTAACTCATGTTTTCGACCATGCCCACGATGTCCACCTTCATCTGGCGGAACATCTCGATGGCCTTGCGCGCATCCTGCAGCGCAACGTCCGAGGGTGTAGAGACCACGATGGCGCCGGTTAATGGAACAGTCTGAATCAGCGAGAGCGCCACGTCGCCGGTTCCCGGAGGAAGGTCAATAACGAGATAGTCGAGTAACCCCCACTGCACCGATCCCAAGAACTGCTTCATGATCGAATGCAGCATAGGGCCGCGCCAGATGAGCGGCTTGTCTCCAGGGTTGAGGAAGCCGACCGAGATGACTTTGAGCCCATGAGAGTTTATCGGCGCGAACTGGTTTTCGCCTATCACCTTGGGTTGCTCGTTGGTGCCGAGCATGAGTGGGACGTTGGGCCCGTAGACGTCGCCGTCGAGCAATCCCACTTTGTGGCCCATTTTACTGAGGGCGATTGCCAGATTGACCGCAAGCGTGGTCTTGCCGACTCCGCCCTTGCCGGAACCGACGGCGATGATGGCGTTGACGCCAGGTAAAGGTTGCGGGGTGGGCTGTGGCTGGCCGGGATGATGGGAGTGAGCGCTCATCTCTTAATTATACGGGAGGGAACGGGCTAGGTGGATTGCAGAGGTCAGAGGTCAGATTGCAGAGGTAAAGGTAAAACCTTCGGGTTCCCCGGAGCGATTTTCACTTCTGCAATCTGACCTCTAACCTCTGACCTCCCTAGTAGTGCCCTTCTCCCAGCTGCACCTTGCCGCGAAACTTGCGGTAAACGAAGACAAAATAGGCTACCGCGAGCACCGCGGCGAACGTCCACCAAACCAACCCCACGTTCAGTCCGTGACTGCCGGCGGCGGTGTTGTAGATGGTGAGATTATATTGATGGTCGCGGGCAGGCAGTACGACGGGATAGAGCGCAAACGCCGCGCCCACCAGCATTCCGGTGATATACAGGCTGGAGGCAACGAACGCGAGTTTCTCTTTGCCCTTGGGATTGGCCCAGAGCATCACCGCCAGGCTGGCGACAACGACGATTGGAACCAGCATCCCGATCGGGTGCTTCTCGTAGTTCGCCATGATATCGGGCCGGATGAAATAAGTCGCAACCAACGCACTGAAGGTCAAAAAAAACTGCACGGGCCAGCAGAGCAAGGCGAAACCGCGGGCGCGGCGGCCGAGATCCTCGTCGGTTTTGAGAGCGACGTAGTAAGAACCGTGCGCGGCTAGGGTCACCAACCCCATCACGCCGATAAGTATCGTGTACCAATCCAGGATGCCCGTCTGCGCGCCGAGTTTGAAGTTGGTCCAGAGCGGCTCAAAAAAATAGCCGGTTGAATCCAGCGGAACTCCGCGCACCACGTTGCCCAGTGCCGCCCCGAAAAACACAGCCAGCAGAATGCTGGAGACGCTGAAGATCACGTCGAAGAAATCCTGCCAGACCCGGCTTTCGATGCGAGCGCGAAATTCAATGCCGATGCCGCGCAGAATGAGCAGCCAAAGGACAATCGTCAGCGGAAGGTAGAATCCGCTGAAGCTCGACGCGTAGAGTTGAGGGAACGCAAAGTAGAGCGTGCCACCGGCAGCCAGCAACCAGACTTCGTTGCCATCCCAAACCGGGCCGATGGCCTGCAGCACCCGGCGCCGTTCGTCGTTAGTTTTGGCCGCAATCAGATAAATCGCACCTGCGCCGAGATCGAATCCGTCGAGCACGACATAGGTCGCGATCATCGCTGCGACAATCCAGAACCAAAGGCTCGCCATATTTACCTTGCCTTCGTCACCTTGCCTCCGTCGCCGGATGAAGATTGGACGCGGAGTCGTGCCCGGCCAGAGGGCCGCGCTCAATTTCCCGCCGGATCAGGAACAGGAACAGAATGCCAAGCACAGTGTAAATGCCCATGAATCCCAAAAGAGTAAACATGCCGTTACCGGCCGAGACGGCCTTCGAGTAGCCGTTTTCGGTGCGCATCAGCCCATAGACCAGCCAGGGCTGGCGGCCGAGTTCGGCGGTCATCCATCCGGCAGTATTGGCGATATAAGGAAAAGGCGCTGCGAGCATCAGGATCCAGAGCATCCACCCGGCGTTAAAGAGTCTGCCGCGCCACAGCAGCAACAAAGCGACAGCCATGACGGCGACGAAGAACGTCCCGAGGCCAACCATAATGTGGTAGCTGTAATAAAGCAATGGGATGTTACCCGGCCAGTCTTGCTTGGGGAAAGCATTGAGTCCGCGGACGTTGGCATTCCAGCGTTTATAAGTCAGCATGCTCAACATTTTCGGGACTTCAATCGGGTTATCGATCTTACCTTGCTGCTCGTTAGGCTGACCTACGATGACTAATGGTGCTCCGGGCTGGCCCTGAAACAATCCCTCCATCGCCGCCAGAGTCACGGGTTGCATGTCGGCGACCATTTTGCCCTGTCTGTCGCCGGTCGGAAAAATCTGCAGGACGCTGAACAGGCAACCGGCGATCACGCCGGCCTTGACGAAGATGCGGGCGTGCGCGGTCCACTTGCCGGAGAGCAGATAGAACGCGCCCACCGACGTCATGATGAACGCGCCGGTGATCGCCGCTCCGCTCATGTTGTGCGCGTACTGCCATCCGGCCCAGGGATTCAGCACGAAATCCCAGAAGCTCGCCAGCTGCAAGCTCCCGTCCGAGGCCGTGGAATAGCCGACAGGATGCTGCATGAAAGCGTCTGTGGCAATGATGAAATAACCCGACAACCACGAACCCACAAAGACTGCGACCGCCGACAGCCAGTGTGCTTTCGGGCTCAACCGCTTCTCCCCGTAAAGGAATAATCCGAGGAACGCCGATTCGAGGAAGAAGGCAAACATGCCCTCCATGGCCAGTGTCTGGCCGATAACGCCGCCCGCGAATCGCGAAAAAAGCGACCAGTTAGTGCCGAACTGGAATTCCATCGGAATCCCGGTCACAACACCTAGTACGAAATTGATGCCAAAAATTCTTCCCCAGAAGCGGGCCGCCTCGTGGTAGACGGGATCGTTGCGCCGCAGGCCAATCGTCTTCAGCGCGACAATTAGCAGGGCGAGCCCCATGGTGAGCTGCGGGAAGAGATAGTGAAACGTCGCGGTGAAGGCGAAGTGCAGGCGGTGAACGAGAAGTGCGCTGTCCATAAGTGCGGTCTCGGGTCTTAGGTCTTAGGTCTTAGGTCTTAGGTCTCCGGTCTTAGGTCTCGGGTCTCTGGTCTCACCTCTCAGGTCTTAGCTCTAAGCTTTAAGCTTTAAGCTTTAAGCTCTTAGTTGTCAGCTCCCAGTTGTTACTTATCGAGTCTTAGTTGCTCACGTGCTACCTACTAACTCGCTTCGTATCGCGGCATCGCTTTAGCGATGCCGAAAGTTCTCCGACATCAGAGCCCCTTTAGGGGCTGAGCGTCGAAGATCGCCTAACTCCCAACCTCTTTTCTGCGCGCCGATTCCGCTCGGCGTATCTCGCGGCGGCGCGCGGCACCATCGTAGCGGCGTTTTTCCTCTTCGGTCTCAGGGATGACGGGCGGGACCGGCAGCCGATTTCCGGCAACATCCACAGCGACAAAGGTCAGATAAGCCGAGCTGACGTGACGGCTCTCTTCGGCGCGATAATTCTCCACCCAGACCTTCACCCCCACCTCCATCGAAGTGTGGAAGACACGATTGACCGAGGAGCGCAGGATCACGAAATCTCCGACCCGAACGGGCACAAGAAAATCCAGATGATCGATGGAAGCCGTCACCACGTGCTGGCGCGAGTGGCGGTGCGCGGCCATGGCACCGGCGAGATCGATCCAGTGCATGAGGCGTCCGCCAAGAAGTGCATTCAAAACATTGGCGTCGTTGGGCAGAACGATCTCGGCCATTTCGGAGGCTGATTCGCGCACCGGCCGGGGGCGCATTAACTTTGCTTTGTCGTTGTCGTTCATAGATTGTCAGTGCATCGATCGTCTGCTCGCTGATCGTCCGCTCAATCTCTCGTTCATAAATCGGCTCACAAATCGTTGATGAGAACCGCGCGCTGCCGCGCGCGATATGTTTCGAGATAGCAGTTTGCAAGTGTCAGCACACGCGGGTCCGGATGTGCGTTGAGCCAAACCTCGCTCGCCAGGTCGAAGGTCAATTTTCCATGTTCGATCGGAGCGTGGGCTAACTCGCAGACAAAGCAGATAGCGACCTGCTCCCGGCTAACCTGGGCAATCGAGAAGCGAATTGCATCCCAGTCCCGGCCCCGTGGAAGATGCGGACAGGCGTTTGCGTAACCAAGGC
>Ga0208820_1001983_pt1 | contig 10584 bp, 10 predicted proteins | sample June2015DPH_16_5_FD_184713 | JGI IMG/M metagenome (GOLD analysis project Ga0208820, IMG submission 184713) | Peatland microbial communities from SPRUCE experiment site at the Marcell Experimental Forest, Minnesota, USA - June2015DPH_16_40... | ecosystem: Environmental > Terrestrial > Soil >...
AGTCAGGCGAGCGAATCCTCGGGCGGAGCAATTTGCAGGCCTTGCGGAGTCATCATCCCGGCAAGCCGTCCGGCTTCGAGGTCAAGCGGATTCTCGGAAACGGTGATCTGTGGATCACGGAATATACAATCACGTACCAGGGGCGACTGGCATACACGGTGAGTATTATGGAGTTCCGCAACGGCAAGGTCGTCCACGAAACACAGTATTTCGGGGATCCCTTCGAAGCGCCAGCCTGGCGGAGGCAATGGGTTCAGCAGATCGCGTAACGCCACACTGAGGGTGAGGAAATTTGCTTGGAGGATAGCCGACCATTGACGCCAGGCTGTGAGACTTCCCCTATTGATCGAGCCTTCCGAAACCGCATGATTTAGATAGGGCTGTTACGTTCAGCCTCCGGAGAACGCATGTGCGTGAGGTGGCCGGACGCTTTGTTCAAATCACGATAGGTCCTGATTAACATGCCTTCCGTCGAAGTGATCCAGTTGCCCATCCGATTCGAGGAGATAGCAACCGGATCGTCGGCCACTCGGAAACGATCCAGAAACGGGCTTGGGGGAGATCAACGGCAATCTCCCCCAATCCGACTCCTCGTTACTAATCCCGTGATGGCGGGACCGAACTGCTTCCGGATTGCGACACCTAGCCCAGTACACATGACCTGACGCTTTCCGCAAGCCAGTTTCTGATAGCTTCGGGGTGGCCGGCATCTCGCTGCATCCACTAGAAAAGATCGCTGGTCTGTGGGGAACCAACTGGTATGATGTCCTTCGATAAAAGCCAGATGGTTCTTTTTCTGGAATTGAGTCTGAGGGCAACCAAGGATAGTCATCTTTATCGGCTAAATGGGGTCGCATTGACTGAATCAAGCCATAACGCTTTCAATCGTCGCGAGTTTATCCACGGCGCGTTGGCTGGAGCTGCCTTCGCCGCATTGCCAATCTCTGCTTTCTCTTCTGACGATCCCGGCCTCCAGTCGGTGCTGAGCCAAATACCGAAGATGCATGATGAGAATGTGAAGCGGCTGCAGAACTGGATCGCTTTGCCCTCGATCGCAGCCGAGAACCGCAACTATCCGCAGGGCCCTGACTATATGGCACAACTCGCTCGTGCTGCAGGATTTGCGAACGTTGAAATCGTGCCGACATCAGGCAAGCCTGGGGTCTTCGGCACTCTGGATGCAGGTGCGACAACCACCGTCGGCATCTATTTTATGTACGACGTGAAACAGTTCGACCCATCGGAGTGGTCTTCGCCACCGCTCGAAGGGCGGATCGTGGACAAGGAAGGGTTGGGCAAGATCTGCGTCGGCCGCGGCGCTGTGAACCAGAAAGGTCCTGAAACGGCCTTCCTCGGCGCCCTTCATGCCTTCAAGGCCGCGGGAACAAAGCTGCCTGTAAATCTCGTGCTCGTCTGTGAAGGTGAAGAAGAGATTGGTTCGACCCACTTTCCGGAGGTTGTCCACCAACCCAAGGTCACTGCTGCATTGAAGCAATGCATGGGTGTGTTCATCCCAGAAGCGGGCCAGGACGTGGATGGAGGCATACAGATATCACTAGGCGCCAAGGGGGTAGTTGAGCTCGAACTGGTTTCCAGTGGAGAGCGATGGGGACGAGGGCCCAAACATGATGTTCACTCCAGCCTTGAGGCACAGGTGGACAGCCCCGCGTGGCACCTGGTGCAAGCGCTCAACACGCTCATCGAGTCCGATGGACACACGCCTGCTGTGGCGGGCTTTTTTGACAAAGTCAAGCCCCTTAGTCCCGCACAAATGAAGATGATTCAGGAGGCCGCCGCTCGCCGCAGTGAAGCCACGGTTAAGAAGCAGCTAGGCGTTGAGCATTGGGTGCACGACACAAACTGGCTTGACTCGCTCGTGCTGCTCGAATCCAAGCCCACGATCAACATCGAGGGCCTGGTGGGTGGATATACAGGTCCCGGCGGCAAGACCGTTCTGCCGCATCGCGCTGTCGCGAAGATTGACATGCGGCTGGTGCCGGACATGACGGCTGCCGGTACACTGGCGCTTCTGAAGGAGCATCTTGCCAAGAACGGCTTCAGCGATATCGAGATCAATATGAGTGGTGGCTACGATCCGACACAGACCTCGCAGGATTCGAAGCTCATCCAGGCGCAAATTGCGACTTACCGCAAGCTGGGTCTGGATCCCGTGCTGTGGCCTCGATCCGCCGGCTCCTGGCCGGGATACATTTTCACTTCCGAACCTCTCAATCTTCCCGCCGGACATTTTGGAGTGGGGCACGGGACCGGGGCACATGCTCCGAATGAGTACTATCTGATCGATTCCACCAACCCAAAGGTTGCGGGGATTGATGGGGCTGTGCGCTCCTTCGTCGAGTATCTCTACGCTTTGGCATAAAGCAGAGCGAGATGATAATTATCGATCCTCAGCCAAGCCAAGCCGACTCCCAAAGGTCGAATCAAGGCTGGACACCTGCATAAAGAGGAATCGCGCCGCGCGCGGTGTTCTTGTAGACCACGCCGCCCTTCATTACAAACACAACGCGCCGAACGGCGGTGATGTCTTTCAACGGGTCTCCATCGAGCGCAATGATGTCCGCTTGAAAGCCGGGGACGATCGAGCCAATCTGATCGCCCAAGCCTAGCGCTTCAGCGCCCAGCGAGTTGGCAGAGACCATTGCTGCCATCGGGTCCACACCGCAGTCACGCACGCGATCGATGAACTCCTCGGCATTGCGCCCGTGAGCGCCGGCCACGGCATCCGTGCCAAAAACGACTTTCAGTTCCGGAGTTTTTGCTGCGTGTTCCACGATCTCGTGGTCCATCGGCAGGATCTTTTCCATCGCAGCAAATCCCTCGGCAGTGTAGCCTTGTGTGCCGAGATACCTTTCCCTGTTCTGCAAGTAGTTCTCAATGACCAGCCCGCATTGCGGATCGAAATAGGTGCCCTTCTCCGCCATCAATTTCAAGTCGTCGTCTGGGGCCAGCGTACCGTGCTCAACCTCTGTGCAGCCCGCGAGAGTCGCGGCGCGGACCGCCTCTTTGTAGGCGTGCACGAGCGTGCGCAGTCCCTGCTTCTTTGCTTCATCACAAGCCGCGTTCAATTGCTCCTGCGAAAGAGTCATTCCTCCGCCCTGGCGAATGGACTTCGACGCGAAGATTTTGATCAGGTCCGCGCCGGCTTGCTTTTGCTTCCTCACGTAAGCGCGGATCTCATCGGGCGTGCCGGTCGCCTCGCCTTGCCCTTCGAGCGGTTCGTTGGCCGTCAGGATACGCGGGCCGGGGAGTATTCCTTTCGCGATAGCATCGCGCAGCGGAATGTCGTTGGGCGCGCCCACACTTTGCACCGTCGTGAAGCCGGCCATCAGCGTCACCCACGCATTAGACGCCGCTTGATAGGCATCCTCTTGGGTTGTGCCTTCCGTGCCTGCGTTTGCCCCGTCCTTGCCGAAGATCCATGTAATGTGCACGTGCGCGTCAATCCAGCCGGGCAACACCGTCAGGCCGCGCAGGTCATAGTCCACCGGCCCCTCGATCTTAGGACCTATCGCAACAATCTTTGAGCCCTCGATCACGATCCGAACGTCATGGAGTATGTGGCCCTTGCCATCGATCACCACGCTCGCGGCAATTACTATGGGTTGCCGCGCGGCAAGCGTCTGTGCAGGAGTTCGAGGCGCCAGGGCGCAGACGCCAACAATGCTGAGTATGCATGAAATAGCCTTTGCCGGTCGCATGACCGCTCCTTCTTCGGCTCGATCTGAAATGCGAACCAATTCTGTAGCTCTTGAACCAGAATTCCGATTCGGACCTCTAGCTTGCGCATTGTAGGCGTCTAGTTCACAGCCTGTACAGACAACGGGTGGACGATCGCCTTCGCCGGCAGGTCAGCTGCGTTCGGAGCGGGCCGGCGGCCCCAGAAACGGGCTTCTGGGAAACCGAAAGGAGTCTGTTAGAGAAGGGTCCGGGTCACCCCGGAGGCGCTTAAAAGGAGTCGCGACGTACCTAACGCGGCTGATTCCAGGTTTTTGCAGTTTTGACCATTGGGGGCACGACCCAACGACGTTGCGTCCGCGTCACACAAACTGCTCTCTTGCAGCAGACGGTGCTTTAAGGTGCCGTCAGCGCTTGCTAATTCTCTGAAGTCCGGCCAAGACTTTGCCTCTTCCCTGATCAGCCTAAAGCTTGAATACCAGCGAAGCGGCCAGATCGCACGAAAGTGACGACAGCACCGCTCGTAAACGCAGACTGCGTTTTTCACTCGAATTAGTTTAGCGAGCAAACTGAGTGCCACAGCCTTGTTCCAAATCGTCTCGCGAATGTTCCGGGTGGGTAACTTCAAGCTTCCGCGCGGGTCTCGGACCTGCTTTGTCGCTTTTGCTTGATGGGCTGAAACGATGCCGTGCTTTTCAGCACTATCCATCCAAGAAGAATCCATAGAACCCCGACACCCGAGGAGGTAATTTCAATGCGCATTCGGGAGAGTTTCCAATGACCTAGCTTCGTGTCGAGCGCATAAGAGCCAAGGCTATCCGAATAGATAGCACTCTATCTCTACAGCGATGGTCATACACAGTTCCACTAACTCTCTATCCCAGTGACAAATCTCCAACACTGTGTAAGAGAACCGGTTATCGGGATTCCCGATTCGGATGAAGATGGCAAGGAAACTGCTTGAATTTTATTTGCACCCGGTTGAATTCAGAACTTCCCAGGCAACAACCTTCGGCAATAGTTCAACAGGTATGCCTTGGAGCTCAAGCAACAGGCGAACGTAACAATTTTAGGCCTACCTTAAACCTTCACTGAGAAATTGAACTGCGCACTAAGAAGGAGGAAACAATGAGCGACACTAGACCCAGAGCATCCATCAAGCTGCCTACTGACTTCGTATTCGGGGAACTTCGCCCGGATCATACTAAGCCCGCCCCACCCACACCTCCACCGCCGCTCGGTCCACTCTCCGCATTTGTTGGAGATTGGGTCGGGAACGGCTTCAACACCATCTTCCGGCCCGATAGTGCCGCTACGCCAACAACGCTCCCGAATCCAGTTCCCCCGCCCCCGCCTCCCCGCGACAACATTCTGGAATTGAACTTAACCTCTGAGAGCCTCTCGTTTTCGCCCCGCCTGGGCTCGGTTCCGAATCGCGGCACGGGGGCACAGCCAGACGCTTTTCTCAACGGGGTGCCCTATCTGCAGACGATCAACGATATTACGATCCACGGCGAAAGTGTGGGTATCCACGTCGAACCCGGAATTTGGATTCATGTGCCCGCGACCACGATCCCGCAGCTGGGGGAGACGGTTACGCGTATGGCCTCCATTCCCCACGGCACGACTATCGAGGCTCAAGGGCTCGTCGATCCCGCGAAGCCTGGGCCACCGACAATCGCCTCAGTGGACATCACGCCGTCCGTGACGGGCAGCAATCCTGTCAAGAAGGTTCCGTTCGCCAGCCAGACCGCCAGCAATCCGAACACGCCGAGGATCCCTCAGGATCTTGGCCCGTTTATCACACGCGGCACAATCACGCAAGCCATGCTGGACGATCCAAACAGTTTGCTGCGGGCTCACATCAGCAAGCAGAACATCATCAGCACCACCACCATCTTCATTTCTACCGCCCCGCCGCCTCCGGTTGGGCTCTTCGGCGGCGGAACCGACAACATCGCATTCCTCCTGGGCCAAGCCGCGGCCACCGCACCCAACGCTCAGGCCACGCAGATGACGGCCGTCTTTTGGATTGAGACTGTCGAAGAGGTTATTAAGGTGGGGCTCTATAGGATGGGTGACCCGCCGCTCTTGATTAAAGCCAAACGGAGCGTTCCCGGTCAGCGCGTGCCGAAGTTCTCCGTCACACCGCCGTTCGATTTGGACAAGCAGCGCGAGATCACAGTTACGTTCACGCAGATTCAATACTCCCAGACCGTGCTGTTGAATTTCGCTGGGCTGACTTGGCCGCATGTCTCGGTGAACACGCTTGTGCCAGCCGACGACATCATTGTTCCTCCCTCCGTGTGGAAGTGAGCTGATCCGCTGTTACGCGCGGCGGCTATCGTTAGCGATGGCCGCCGGCGCGTTCTGAGCTGAGAATATTGGTCGAGACGCGGGTGCGTCATTAGCTGGGTTCCGTGGGAACCATCTGCAACGGTCCCCGACAGGCCCCTACATCGTCAGCGCGCAGATGAAGCGTTGCTCACCTCAATCGACTTTCTGATTCGCGTTGTGACTGCCTGATAGGAGGAAACATGAAACCGTGTCACTTATGCCTGCTCATCTGCACATTTCTGTTCGCAGCCGCTGAGAACTGCGTGTCCCAGTCAACCATGGTCCCTTGGCTCACCCGATCGGCGGATAACTCAAGAAGCGGCTGGAATCAGCAAGAGAAAATACTCACGCAAGCTTCAGTGGAATCCAAGGGAATTGTCCGGGCAACCATTATTCCGGTGTTCGGTGATGCGCGAGGTATGGAAGCACAACCGCTCGTCCTGCCCAACGTGAAGCTTCCCGACGGCAGCATTCACGATGTCATGGTGCTGCCATCGATGGCTAATATTGTGCGCGGCGTGGATGCGAGCACTGGCGCAGCATTGTGGAGTGTAACCCTCGGTACACCGATCAACGGAAACACACCCATAGGGCCGCAGAAGACAGCGCCTGATGGCTGCGTTGGCAACTTCCCGACGATTGATTGCCACGCGATCAACGACAAATGGGGAGTGTTGAGCACCGGCGTCATCGATCCCGACACACAGCGAGTGTACCTGGTCTCGTGGATCTCCTCCGATGGCACTCCGCAAAACGGGAAACATTTTGTCTTTGTCCTGAACGTGGCAGATGGAACGCAAGTGGCGGCGCCGGTTCTGGTAGCCGGGACCAACCTCGGGCAGTCCTACAGCAGTACCATGCGCAAGCAGCGTAGTTCGCTGGTTTTGACCGATGTGAATGGTCGTAAGACGGTCTTCTGGGCCTCCGGGACAGTGCAGGAAACGGGGAGTAAAGCCGCTGGGTGGATCTTCGCTTTCGACTGCGCCACTAATTCGATCACCGCAGCCTTGGCAATGTCGCAGGGCGAAGGGGCCGGCATATGGATGGGTGGACAAGGGCTTGCGGCGGATGATAAGGGCTTCCTCTACGCCATCACCGGCAACGGAGATTTTGATGGCCAGACCCAGTACGGTGAATCATTCGTGAAAGTGCAGTACACACCTGCTTCCGGAGGGACGCAGGCCAAGCTGAAGGTAGTCGACCACTGGACGCCCTGGACAGATTTGGTACGATCCGGGCAAGCGCGACTGCCGGCGACGAAGCTGGCAGGGCAAAGCGCGCCCAGCGAAGCTGTCAAGCCGGTGGGAAGCAGGATGAACCTCTCGCTCAAGGACGCGACGCTGGTGGCAAATATCAACGAGCGTGGCAAGCCAGTCCTTCTAGTCTTCCCCAAAATGGCCAGCGGAAATTGGTCGGATGAAGATTGGGGATCGGCTGGTCCGGCGTGCATCTTCTCAATTGGCATTTGCGTCGCCACCGGAAAGGACGGAATCGCCTATCCGATCAAGACAGCAAACCTTGGCGGCACTACACCCGCAGACCTAGGCAATGCGAAGGCGAACTGTGCAAAACTCGCAGCGCCTCCGGTCTGGCTTACCATGAGCCCCGGGCCAGTCGATCCGTGTCCCGCCAATCCCACCACGTTGAACTTTTTTCCTTGGGGCGACACCGCGCATCTTCATATGACGCCCGTACAGTTTTTCGATCCTCTTCTCAAGTCATGGACGATTTTCGCCTGGGGAGAGAATTCGCAACTCCACAAATGGAAAGTGAGTTCGACCGGAACTCTGGCCTACATTGCGCAGGGTCATGAATACGCCAGCGCGAACGTTCGCGACACTCCCCCAGGGGGAATGCCGGGAGGATTCTGCTCGGGATCTAGCAATGGGGCGGATCCTGACTCAGCGATTCTGGTCTGCACTATTCCCTACGGCGATGCCAACGCAAACGTTGTGAACGGCCGTTTGCTCGTCTACGACGCTGTACACCTCGCTGCAGATGGATCGCTAAAAGTTTTGTGGGACTCGCAAAGCTTTGCGATCACGTTTCTGTTCAACAAGTTTGATCCTCCAATGATTGACGGAGGGCAGATCTACGTACCTAACTATAACGGCGGCGTGGATCTTTACCATCTGGCGCAATAGGAGGGTTCAATGCGGATCATTCGAAGTCGACGGAGAGTCTGAATTGCGCTCAATTCCACATTGGCCGATGCCCCAAGAGTCGGTCGGTGCGACGAATACATTTGTGACCAAGACCCAGGTCAGTTTCCGCATGGTCTCGACGGGGTTGACAATGGGAGCGCTATCGCGCAGAAGCCGTTCCAAGTCGACAAGTTGCCATGGACCGTCTTCGGGCCGGCGCCCAAAGATCTGACACATTGGTCGCACACAAATTGCACCTGATGCACCTGGTTTCCGTAATACCCCGCTAACCGACAGTTAGTCGATCCGATAACAGAGCACGACCGCGTGTCGTGACAGAACGAATGAGAGCACTCTGGGAAAGTGGGAATCGAATCCGCAAAGAAGGCTAATTAAAAGAACTTACAGAGCGCGGACGGCGCATGGAACACAGAAAGACCTGAAGATTAACGTTAAGTGATTGTAGAACGATTACAAAACCTTCCCGCCTCCGGCAAGCCGTTCTCTGCTTGTTGGTACGAAGACAGCAGAACGCTACTGAGGCGCTTCTCTATCACCTCTATTCACGGCCATACTTGCAGTGCGCTGGCTTTCTCGCGGATTTCGACCGCAGGCACGACTCTTATTGTCCCTGCACTCTACTGTGTACCCAAGTTGGTGTTTTTCGGATGCGAGCTTGATGCTGTTACGAAATCCGAACTGACGGCCTCCGCGCGTGCCACTAGATGTTCTGACAGGCCATAATCCGGCCCCACCGAAAAGGAGGATGGCTTCCTCATGCTCCAGTCTCTCAGCCAGGCGGTACAAAACGCCACGGCTCCTGCCGGTCCAAAGATAACTCTCGACGTAATCGACAAGGTAGTCAAAATTATTGCGGTGATTCTCGGCGGCATTTGGACCTATTTGAACTACGTGCGGGGGCGCACGTTCAAGCGCCGTCTCGAACCAAAGATCTTGGGCAAGATCTCACGTGGTGTTAGAGTCGACACCTGGATGGTGTCCGGCATAGCGCAAGCAAAAAATGTTGGTCTTTCGAAAGTGGATATCGAGGCCAGCGGAACTGCCATCGTGATTGACGACATGATCCTAGGAACATCGAAGAAGGGAGTTCCGAAAATGGTAGAAGTGGACATTCTGGGTGGGGTGCTAGGGGTCTTTGAGCGACATGGATGGATTGAGCCAGGTGAAACGATTGAAGAGTCGTTCGCCGCGCCACTGCCGGTTCGGAACGATAGAGCCGCTGTGCGGTTGCGGCTTCGGATCGTCTCTCGGCACAGGATTTTCAAGAACATCGAGTGGAACGCGGACGCGATCGCTGAATTGCGTAAGCCGCCCTGTGACAATTTTCTCACGACCACGGCGGGACCAGGAGCCAATGTTGTGAAGCGGATTCCCGAATAGGAGAAGGCGATCCGTTGATCGTGCGATACCGCCAGCGATCAGAGTTCCCTCTCATCGAGGTAAGGAGGAGTGCAGCCATGAGACAGCACTTGGAGCAGGAGGAAGAGGACAAGGACCGGACGCGGGATATTGCCAGCCAGGCGACCCGAAATTCAGTGGATAGGCGAAATCGACCGGCAATACTGCCACGATTTTGTCGTCTGGGCTGAACACGACAGTGCCCTTAGCTCGGACTGAAGCCATCAGCGTACTGCCCGTCTTCATATGTTTGATTTCGGGGCTGCGGTACGGCTTCATTGTGTTGAGCAGTTTGCCGGTGCTTATCTCCCAGAGAAGAACCTCGTCGCCGGTGTCGGTTGCAAGAAGCTGGGCGTCGTGGCTGAAAGTGGCATGCAAGCACGGGCCCGAGTCTGCCCGCTGTATCACGAGCTCCGGAGCAGCTGACTGTGCGGCGAGCAGTCCCGACGACACAATCCACAAGGAAAACCATCCGTTGATAATTAGTTTCGGTAGCCTAGCATCTTCGGACAATATCCGACACCGCCACCCGATCAACAAGTCGCGCTAAAGTCAATACTCGATTCTCGCAACATACTAACGAGCGATAGTTCACAAGCTGGAAGTTATGGTTTGGACAATCGTCGCCGCAAAAGCCAGTGACTCGGGAGAAGCCACTTGCAATGCCCGCCTCAAGCGGCCGGGCGGTTCGACTGACATTCCAACAGTCGGCCGCTCTCTCTGAACAGCCCAAAATCGGCTTACTCTTAGGTTATTGTGTGCCGACAGTGTGCTTTTTAGTAACTGCCTCGCCAGGTTCCGATGCCAGTCGTGGTAGCTGAGCCACAGTCTGGTCTCGCGGCCGCCCGTCCTCTTCGAGGACACAGGAAAGATTTCGGTTGACACTGCTCTCGGTCGTTTTATACTGATTCTCATTCGATAATTATGCGCTTCACCCATGAACAGTTCCGTGAGCTGGCCGCGAAGCACGGTTTGGCGGTCACGCACC
>Ga0208820_1001988_pt1 | contig 10567 bp, 7 predicted proteins | sample June2015DPH_16_5_FD_184713 | JGI IMG/M metagenome (GOLD analysis project Ga0208820, IMG submission 184713) | Peatland microbial communities from SPRUCE experiment site at the Marcell Experimental Forest, Minnesota, USA - June2015DPH_16_40... | ecosystem: Environmental > Terrestrial > Soil >...
GGCGACTTACCCTTATTTTTGGGTGCCTAATCTTGCAGTTGGCGCGGCCATACTTTGGATCGAATTTCACGGTGCCAAAGATAGAGGCCAAAGATTTGTTTCCCTCTTTCGGGAGTTGACGCCGTTCTCGGTTGGAGTTGTGCTCCCAATCGCCATTTTTCTGACTCGTTACGTTCTGGCTGGAAATTTTCTCCAACTCTTCCGAGGGGTTTCTGGTTCGGTCGAAGGGCATCTTCAATACGTTAATTCCGCGCCATCGGTAATGAATTTGTTTCGGGGGATCCCGATCAATCTGCTACTTGGGTTCGTGGTTTTCATGACCGGGACCCGGATCGCAAAGGCCGTCGGCGTTCTTTTTTTTGTTGGAATACCAGTCGTACTATTTCTTGCTCGTGCCCACACCTATGTGGATAGCGTGGTTTGGGGAACTGTTTGGTCTTTTCTGCCGCTGGTAGTTGTGGTTGGCGTTGTACTTCTCGCTTACTGGTCGTTGCGAGGCCGCTTAGATGTTGTCGAACAACAACAGTTATACCTGGTCCTGTCGGTGTGCGCGACCACCAATTTAATCCAGTTTCCTTACACTACAAACAGTTATTACTGCTATGTTGTACCGTTCGCCTTTTTATCGGCGGCGGCTGTGTTCAGCCATCTGCAAGCCCCGCGGAAATTAGCCCTAGCCGGAGCACTATGCTTTTGTATTTTGTATATAGCATTAATCGTTACTCCAGGATTCGTTGAGAATATGGGCCGGGAGTACCGTCCTGACCAGCAAACTGCGAGGCTTGAACTTCCTCGAGCGGGAGGGCTCCGAGTATACCCACGCTATGCACGCACTTACGACGACCTGAGTGCAATTATCAAGAAACATGCTCGCGGTGAATATATTTTCGCGACGCCCAATTGTCCCGAGGTTTATTTCCTAAATGGGTTTCGCGATGCAACTGCGACATTGTTCCGTACCACTTATGATCCCTCTGAGGTAACGCAAGTGGTTATGGGAGCGCTCCGCGAACACGACGTCAACCTTGTAGTTCTTAATGGCAATCCCTGGTATTCCGGACCCATATCGTCAGACCTCAGGACCGCCCTCGAACGAGAGTTCCCAAATCGAGCGACTGCTGGTCCGTTCGAGGTGAGATGGAAACCATGAACGCTTACACGACACTGAATCACTCGCGGCGCAATACCTTGCGCGCTCAGGGCCAGCTTTTCGGAGCCAGTTCCAGCGATCACGCCGCGTAGCTCTTCACGAACTCCACCAGGCTGCGCAGGGCGATCCCCGACGGGCCTTTGGCGATCCAGGGCTTGTTCTCTTCCATCCAGGCGGTGCCGGCGATGTCAAGGTGGATCCAGGGTGTGTCTTCGGCAAATTCTTTTAGGAACATGGCGGCGGAGATGGCGCCGCCCCAACGTCCGCCGGAATTCACGATGTCGGCGATGTTCGATTTGATGATTTCTTTGTATTCGTCGTCGAGCGGAAGGCGCCACATTTTCTCGCCCGCTTGTTGGTTGGCGTTCGCGAAGCGCTCGTACATCTGGTCGTCGCTGGCGAAGATGCCGGCGTTCACGTAGCCGAGGGCCACGACTACCGCGCCGGTCAGGGTGGCGGCGTCGACCAAATGCGTGCAGCCGAGTTGGCGGGCGTAGCAGAGTCCGTCGGCCAGGATTAGGCGTCCTTCGGCGTCTGTGTTGATAATTTCTATCGACTTGCCGGACATGGCGATCTGCACGTCTCCCGGCTTTTGCGCTTTGCCGGAGGGCATGTTTTCGGTGGCGCAGACGATGGCGGTGACCTTCACCTTGGGCTTCAGCAAAGCGATGGCTCGCATGGCGCCGATCATGGTGGCGGCGCCAGCCATGTCGTACTTCATTTTCTCCATGCCGTCGGCGGGTTTGATGGAGATGCCTCCGGTGTCGAAGGTGACTCCTTTGCCTACCAAACCTAGATGCACTTTGTCGGCCGCGCCAGCGGGATCGTAGCGCAGGACGATGAGCGCGGGAGGTTCGTCGGAGCCTTGGGCGACTCCCCAGAATGCTCCCATCTTTAGTTCTTTGATCTTGTCGGCGCCGTAGATCTCGCACTTCAGGCCGACTTCCGCCGCCATTTTCCTGGCGCGCTCGGCCAGTATGGTGGGCGTCATGCGATTGGAGGGTTCATTGACCAGGTCGCGGGTGAAGTTCTGCGACTCGGCGACGATGCGTCCGGCCTGCAGGGCGCCTTCGAGGGCCTTTACATCGCCTGACACGACGATGGTGATGGCGTCGATTTTCTCGTCTTTGTCATTGCGATCGCTCTTGTAGTAGCCGGGATCGAAGTTGCCGACGAAGGCGCCTTCGACGATCGCGCGCACCGCGTCATCGGCAGAAACTCCCGCGGCAGTGCCGTTTGCAGGGAGAGCAAAGGCAAAGCTGCGGATACTCTTGCTTTTCAGGGTGCGTACGGCGGCGCCGGCGAGCTTGCGCAATTCCGCGGCGGAAAAATTCTTGGCCTTGCCGCCGCCGACGAGGAGCAGGCGTTTCGCTTTCAATCCTGGGGGGCGATGCAGCAGCGTGGTTTCGAATGCCTTGCCGGTGACTTCGCCGCTCGAAATCACGTCTTTGGCGGCTTCGCGCACGGCAACGTCAGCGCATTCGACCGATGGTGAAGGCTTATCTTTTTCGCTGTGGTCTTCTTTGCTGTTATCAACGACCACTACGACCAGGCAATCGGTTTCCAGTTGAGACGGGACGGAGGAAGAGAGGTTTGTATTCATGGTGGAGTGTCTTCAGTATCCACGGTGGAGGGGGAAACTTGCAACCTCGGCACGAAAATCTGGGCGGGAATGCGCTTTTTTGGGGGGTACCCCCCCTCCCCCCTGTTTTCTCGCAAAGTATTCAATGACTTAGCGGTAAAGTATTCAGAAATAACGAGTTAGCGTCTTTTGGTTTTCGTAAGATATTCCGGAATAAGGAGTTAGCCGTTGGGCTCACGCTTAGGCTCTTCGGCAAAAGAGCCTCAAATCCGACTGTCTCAGCTTCGTGTTGTCAAAGAGCGCCGACCTCGTAGGACTGGGACAGGTTTCGAGCGTATTGAGGACGGACACACCTCGGACCTGCCACAGGTCGATCTCTATTGTCGGCGAGGGGCGGTTCGATGTCTGTGATTGTGCGCACTGGGCGTTTGTGATGAAAAAAAGTCAGAGGCCCCGCCCTTCGCTTCGCGATAGGACGGGCCAGCCGTGCGGGGATCTTCGTGGAATCCTTGTGCACAGAACGCGCAAGTATTGGCGCACCCAGCGCTACTTCATGCCCTCGAGCAACCGCGGATCGGCATGTAGCATGGGGAACTGTAGCGACCGTAACATGTTCTCGAAGTTTTCCGCGTAGCGACCATAGACCTCCTTGGGAGCTGCAGCCATCATTCGATAATGGTCGTCGCCCACGGTAAAAAATTCGACAACTGCGGAAAAAGCAATTCCGCCGCTTTCATCCCAGGTAACGCTCCAACGAGTGCCGGCCACGCCATCGCGGGAAACGGAATTTTCCCCGTTGCGTTTAAAGTTTGTGCTCCGCGAGAGGCTAGACTCGAGCATTTTCTTGTACAGATCGGGCGTCCCTTCCAGGCGTTCGCGCGCCAAGGTGAAGAACGCTGTCGCACCCGGCTTGCCGAATAGAGCGCTATGGGCCTGGCTGAACGATCCAGGGACTTTCTTGACGAGTCTCCATTCGTCCGGCAACGAAATGCGCATTCCCATTGCCGGATCGTTATAGATATGAGGATCAACCGCAGCCGTTTCGGTGGTCGAAGAGGTATCGATTGCGGCTTCATTCCTGGCTAGATCGACGGCGCCCTCCGAACTGAGGAACGAGAATCGACATTGGACCTCGTCGGCCTTGCAGGTCAACGTGCCGCGAAGAGGAATTTCTACTGCCGCGGCGTCCGGAATCCGGAGCGGTAGACGCGTCGACTGCAATGCATCGGCGGCCTTCTGCCAGGAAGCATTACCGGAAATCTGGCGCACCTGCAGTGCCTTTTCGCCGGCGGCTATTCGGAGAGTGAAGTCGGCCGACCCATTGCTTTTGTCGGTGTTCGGAATTGAAATTGCGGTCATCGCCTCCAGATCTGTTCGGCCTCGTCCGATCAGGCTGGGAAGGTTGGCGTCGTGGCCCGCGAGCTGCGCAAACCTTTGCTTTGCGTCCGCGACATCATCGGGATCGTTGAATGACCTGGTAGGCCGCTCGGCTGCGGCAATCGCCATGGCATAAGTGTGGATCGCAGTCTCCGTCTGCCCAGTTTTCTGGTAGATCTGTCCAAGGTGATCGCCGATTGTCGGCAGAGGAAGCAACCACCATGCCGCCGCGGTGTAACTCTGGGCCTTGGCGTTATCTCCGCGCAGGAAGTAGATCCACCCACGCGTGTCCCAATAATGGGCGATCCAGAACACATAGTTGAGTTGTTCCGGAGTCAAGTGTTCGAGCGAAACGCTGTGCAGACGGGCGGATTCCATCGTGAGCGCCGTTTCCGACCATTTTTCGGCTCGATCCAGCTCAATATTGCGTTTCGCCAAATGGTAAGCTGCCGCGTTCCAGATGTAGGGGGCGGAAGACGCGCTGGTTGCTTGCTCCAATTCCGAAATGCCCTTGGCCCGATTGCCCAGATCGATATCGCATTCACCCTGGGCCGCCAATACATCCGCATTGTTCGGTGTAATGGCTAGGGCCTTTTCTAATTCAGGCATGGCATCGCTGCATTTCTTCTGATCGCGCAACAACATGCCTAAATTACCATGGGCATAGTGATCCTGGGGATTGATCACGATCTGCTTGCGGAACTGCGCCGCCGCCTCTTCATACTTGCGCTGCCGCCAATAGACGCGCCCCAGATTGTTGTAGGCGAGAGTGCTCGCTGGGTCGATCTTGATCGCGGTCGCAAGGGCCGAGACTGCGGCATCGAGCTGATTCAACTCGAGCAGCGAGATTCCCAGCACGCCCCATGCGCTCCCGTATTGTGGCGACAACGTAGTAAGACGGCGGGCGAGGTTCGCAGCTGTCTGGTAGTTGCGGCGGTTGTATGCTTCATGCGCGTCAGTGTATAGATTTCGCAGTTGATCAGAATTGGCTGCCGCACCATTCTGAGAGGAGGTTCCAGCGAATTGAGAGGAGTTTCCCGCCAATTTAAAATTCACAGCGACTTCCCATTCGACGGCAACAGGAGCGCCTTTGTAGGTTGCAGGTTCGAACTTCCATTGCTTGACAGCCGCGATTGCCGCCTGGTTCAGATCGTCGTCCACTCCTTTGACGACGTGTACGTCTTGACTGGAGCCGTCTTTGGTAACGATCAAGCCAAGCGTGACTGTGCCTTCGCTGCGCAACCGACGGGCTTTCTCGGGATAACTCGGGCTTATCTTACTCAGGGGATGAGGCGGGGTCGCGCACGGATCGGAGGACCCTGGATTCTTGTCGGTGCACACATGCATCGTAGAAACGGCGTCGACGGATATGGTGTCCTGCGCAAACAGAACGGCTGAGACGAGAAGCACCGGCACGACGCAAAAGCGGCCCATAGGAAATTTCTCTTGGACCTCTAAGATCGACTGAATTGTATACCAAGGTGCGTCGGACGAAGTTTAGCCCGAATATTCGCGATCCCAGTTCGCGAACCCCTTTACGCCTATTTTCTTCCCCTGGAGATGGCTTCGCGGGCTTCCTTGTCGGCGGTACGGCGGCGCTCGGTTTCTCGCTTATCCCACATCTGTTTGCCTTTGGCTAGGGCTAGCTCCACTTTGATTTTGCCATTCTTGAAATACATGCGGGTGGGGATCAGGGTGAGTCCCTTCTGCTGGGTCTTGCCTATGAGCTTGCGAATTTCTTCTTTGTGAAGCAGAAGTTTGCGGGTGCGGCGGGCGGCATGATTGGCGTAGTTGCCGTGCTCATAGGGGCTGATGTGGCAATTTAGGAGCCAGAGTTCGCCGTCCTTGATTAGGCCGTAGGCGTCTTTGAGATTGGTCTTGCCGGTGCGGACGGATTTTACCTCGGTTCCGGTCAAAACCACTCCGGCTTCGAATTTTTCGAGCAAGAAGTAGTTGTGACTTGCGTTCCTGTTTACAGCGGCATCCTTTTCCCCCGAGGCCTTGGGCTGGCGGCGAGGATTCTTCTCCCGATTGGGCTGGGTTTGGTGGGTAGTCTGCTTGGCCATGGTTGAGAACCATTGTTGAGAAGAAAGTACCACGAAGCGGGAAGGAAGGTGTCAGGTCTCAGGTCTCAGGTCTCACGTCTTAGGTTTCAGGAAAGACTTTCGCGCATCCTACTTCCGAAGGCATCGTGTTGTGCCTTTCCTGGGGCCTGACACCTGAGACCTGCGACCGGCACCTCGGTTCCACGTACTCACGAGTGTAAACACCGATGTACCAATCACTTCGGGTACAAGTTGAGGCGATGCTATAATCCGATTTTCCGGTACTTTTTTGCTGGTGACGGCCGGGGATGCCCGGCCGGTCAGCTTTCTTCGGGTAGGCGGATGAGGCGTAGCGCGCGAGCTATGGCCAGTGCGCCCGCGGGCAAGAGAAAATTTTGTGAGGACTGCTTGATGAGACGTCTGATCCTTTCAACTCTTTTTGTTCTGCTGCTGCTCTGTTTGAGGCCTCCTGTTTTTGCCAAGGGTGATTCTGCCAAAGCGGCCTACGCGAAGGGCGCCGAAGCCGAGGCCCGGCAGAACTACGAACAGGCCTTCGACTATTTCAAGCAGGCCTATAACCTGAAACCGAAAGACCTGAGATATCGAACTGCCTACGAGCGGACCCGCTTCCTGGCGGGATCGTCGCACGTGCATCGCGGGCAGATTTTGCGCGATGCCGGCAAGCTCGACGAGGCGCTGGTGGAATTCCAGAAGGGACTGGAGATCGATCCTTCTTCGTTCATCGCGCAGCAGGAGGTGAAGCGTACGCAACAGATGATTCGGGAGGCGCAGAACCCGCAGCCCCAGGCGGTGGCGCCGACCGGGTTGCGCAAACGCCTGGAAGCGGCGCAGGGCCCGGTGGAACTGGCCGCGATCTCGAACGTGCCCATCACGCTCAAGGTCACCGAGAAATCGAACGTGATCTACGAGACGGTCGGCAAGCTGGCCGGGATCAACGTGCTTTTCGACCCCGATTACACGGCGCGCCAGGTGCACGTCGAACTGAACAACGTGACCCTGGAAGAAGCCCTGGAGATCATTTCGTTCGAGACCAAAACCTTTTGGCGTCCGGTGACGCCGAACACGATTTTTGTTGCGCAAGACAATCCCGCAAAGCGGAAAGAGCTGGAACAAAACGTCATCAAGACTTTTTATCTTTCCAATCTTTCTCAGCCTACCGAATTGCAGGACATCGTGAACGCCATGCGCACCATCCTTGAAGTGAGCCGCATTCAGCAATTGCCCTCACAGGGAGCGATTGTGGTGCGGGGCACGCCGGACCAGATGGCCTTGGCACAGAAGCTGGTGGACGATCTCGACAAGGCAAAGCCGGAAGTGCTGATCGAAGTGGCAGTCATGCAGGTTAGCCGCGACAAGGCGCACACTCTTGGGATCAACCCTCCGACCAGCGTTTCGGTGTCACTGCAGCCCAATATCAACACCGTTACTCCGACCACCACTGTAAACGGCACGACGACCACAAGTGCTACGCCATCATCGGGCGGCATCAGCCTGAACAGCCTCAACAACCTGAATGCCACCGACTTCCAGGTGACGATTCCGCAGGCTACGGCAACGGCATTGGCGACCTCCTCCGATACCAAGGTCATCCAGAATCCGCAGATCCGTGCCTTGGACGGGCAGAAGGCTACCTTGAAGATCGGCGATCGGGTCCCGGTGGCCACGGGATCGTTCCAGCCGGGAATTGGCGGAGTCGGTATCAACCCGCTGGTCAACACTCAATTTCAATACCTCGACGTGGGCGTGAATATCGACATCACGCCGCGGGTGCATGCGGGACGTGAAGTTTCGCTGAAGATTACGATGGACGTCTCGGACGTGGACTCCTATGTGAGCATTGGCGGTATCAGCCAACCGGTGATCGGGCAGCGGAAAATCGAGAACGAAATCCGCCTGAAAGATGGCGAAGTCAGCTTGCTCGGCGGCATGATGGAGGACACGAAGACGAAGTCTCTGAGCGGGCTCCCGGGTCTGTCCTCGATCCCCATCCTGAGATATTTCTTTTCGCAGGATACCTCGGACCACTCCACCAACGAAATCGTGTTCATCCTGATTCCGCACATCGTCCGCGGACTTGACGTTTCGCATAGTGGCGCCGATATGATCGACGTGGGTACGGCCAATGCGCTGTCGCTGCGGCGGACCAGTACCAGGACAGCGCCACCGCCGCCGGCTTCATCATCGGGAAACGTCGCGCCGACGCCGGCAACTCCCCAGGGGATTCCGCAAGCCCAGCCTGCACAGAACCAGATTCCGGCAACTCAAGCAGGCGCCGGCACGGGAACCTTCCTGTTTGATCCGCCCACATTGAACCAGACCAAGGGCTCGACCTTCACGGTGAATGTCATGCTTTCCGGCGGCCAGAACGTGTACTCCGTGCCCGTGCAACTCAGCTACGATCCGAATCTGGTGCAAGTGATCAACGTATCGAACGGCGGATTCCTCTCCCAGGACGGGCAAGCGGTGGCGTTGGTGCATAAAGACGATCCCGCGACCGGCACGCTGCAAGTCACAGCCACGCGGCCCCCCGGCGCGGGCGGCGTCTCGGGACAGGGTGCGGTGCTGACCCTCACATTCATGGCCAAGGGGACGGGCCAGTCGGCTCTGACCATCACTCGGGGCGGAGCACGGGACCCGGCGATGCAACCGATCGGGCTGAGCGGAGCGCAGGCGGCCATTACGATTCAATAAGCAGTTCTCAGTTCCCGGTTCTCAGTTCTCAGTGAGAACCGGGGGCGGTTCTTGACTGAGAACTGGAACGTGAGAACTGAGAACTGCTTTATGAACCAGTCGATAAACCCGTGGAGAAAGAAGTCCGTGGTTGGGCGCCAACAACGCGGGTTTACCCTGATCGAGTTGATCGTCGCGACTGCCATCATGGTCATCCTGGTGGGGATGGCGTTTCCGGTCTATAAAAACAGCCTCATTCGGCAGCGCGAGCACGAGTTGCGGGAAGACCTGTGGATGATCCGCGACTCCATCGATCGCTACAAAGACGCCGCCGATCGTGGCGCGTTCCAGACCAAGGTGGGAAGCGAAAACTATCCTCCGGATCTCGATACGCTGGTCAAAGGGGTGGATGTTGCCGGAAAGAAAATGAAATTTATCCGCCGCATCCCGGTTGATCCCATCACCAAACAGGAATGGGGAATGCGCTCCATGCAGGATGACAAAGACTCGGATTCCTGGGGCGGGCAGAACGTTTTCGATGTTTACTGCAAAACCGCCCAACTCGCTTTGGACGGCACGAAGTATAAGGATTGGTAGATGAAATTCAGCTCCAAGGCGCGCAGTCCCAAAGTTCGCAATCCCAAAGTTCGCAGTCCCAAAGTTCGCAATCAGGGTTTCACGCTGATTGAGATGGTGGTGGTCATCAGCCTGGTCCTGATCCTGCTGGCCATCGCGTTGCCAAGATATGACCAGACCATCACTCGTGCCAGGGAAGCCAAACTTCATGAGAACCTGGTGACGCTCAATAAAGCCATCGAGGAGTATTCGCTCGACAAGAAGAAAGCGCCTATGTCGCTGGACGATCTGGTGCCCGGGTACGTCAAGTTCATCCCGGATGACATCACCGGCAGCAATACCTGGCAGACGGAGCCGGAAGACTCGCAAGATGCGTTTGATCCGACCCAGCCCGGCATCGGGGGTGTTCACAGCGGTTCCGATGAGATCTCGACCGAGGGCACTGCTTATTCGAGTTGGAAGCACTAGATTAGCAAACAAGGTCCGGAGATGAAGGCTGGGGCGATAGGACGGAACGGCGGATTCACGCTGATCGAGATGATGGTGGTGATCAGCATCATTCTGATCCTGTTAGGTGTGGCTCTGCCGCTCTACAGCCACAGCATCACGCGGGCGCGCGAGCAAAACCTACGCCAGAACCTGGAAACCCTGAATAAGACCATCTACCAGTACACCCAAGACAAGAAAAAAGCGCCGGGGTCGCTGGAGGAACTGAAGGCGGCGAAGTACCTGGACGAAATTCCGAAGGACATCACGGGCAGCAACGATACCTGGCAGACGGAGCCGGCAGACGCGATCTTGTCGCTCGAACAAACTGACACGGATGGCATCATAGGCGTCCACAGTGGATCCGACAAGATTGCCAGTGACGGCACCGCGTACTCGACCTGGTAGATCAGGTCTCAGTTGTCAGGTCGCAGGTCTCAGGAAAATCTCTTCATTTTGGGTCACCAGGTTGGTTGGGAGCATCTCCCGCACGATTGACCGCCGATTCGTGTGAGGTCAGCCTTTTTCTGAGAGCTGAGAGCTGAGAGCTGAGAGCTGAGACCTGAGAGCTGAGAGCTGAGACCTGAGACCTGAGACCTGCTCTCTGGAGGTAACCGTGGATTTTCTCAACCGGCTGCAGCCCTTGGCGCTGCTCGTGAT
>Ga0208820_1001993_pt1 | contig 10543 bp, 19 predicted proteins | sample June2015DPH_16_5_FD_184713 | JGI IMG/M metagenome (GOLD analysis project Ga0208820, IMG submission 184713) | Peatland microbial communities from SPRUCE experiment site at the Marcell Experimental Forest, Minnesota, USA - June2015DPH_16_40... | ecosystem: Environmental > Terrestrial > Soil >...
TCGAAAGATCGTAATTGAGCTGCATCTTCAGCCAAAACTCGGGAGACGTGTACGGCATCGCCTTGGCAAGCCGCACGCTCATCACCGCTGAAATGCCGGCGTGGCCGTTGAGTATCCGGGAGAGATTGGGCCGCGTCACCCCGAGGCGCCTGGCCGCCTCCTTCACCGTCATGTCGCCCAGGTAATCCTTCAGGACCTCGCCGGGATGGGATGGATTGAAAAGCATGCTTAGCTCCTAGTGGTAATCCTGGTAATCGACGAGAATCGCGTCCTCGCCCTCGAACGCAAACGTGAGCCGCCAGTTCCCGCTCACCCGCACGGCCCAGTGCCCCTCCAGGTCGCCCTTGAGTGGGGGCAGGGCGTACCCTGGCGCATTCATGTTGGCCGGGCAGGTGGCCGCATCCAGAGCGGAGAGTAGCCTTCTCAGTCGGTTTGCGTGTTCTGGCTGAATGCCAGCCTTCGAGCCGGTTTCGGCAAACTGCTTGACGCCTTTATGCCGATAGCTCTTAAGCATATGTGTAGTGTACCAATACACGATACACATTTCAATGGGCATCCGCGCGGCCAGGCGGTCCAGCAAGGAGCCCAGCGATGAAACAATCGCGACCTAATCGAGTTCCATCGCGGTCCGGCAGAGAATAACACGACCACGCAACCCGTTTATGGTCTTAGCGGCCATGCACTCTGGCGTGGCATGCCGCGCACAGGGTGATCAAGTTCTCCTCTGAAGTTTGGCAGTGCGGAGGGCAGGGGAGTACCCGATTAGGAAACGGGGAAGGGAAGCACGGGGGGCAGGGGTGCCCGGTTAGTACCTTTGTTGGAATTTATGCTCCCGCCGCAAAGCCCAAAGAGGCTTTCGTCTGGGACGAGTCCAAGGGGATCGATTAAAGTTGGACGGTGTAATTCAATTGAAGTACAATAAGGGGAAGGAGCTTTTCTCATGACTGCAAACGCATTGGTGCAAACACGGATCGATCCCGCCGTGAAAGAACGCGCGGCGGTGGTGCTGGAAGAGTTGGGGATCACCGTCTCGGAGGCGGTGCGCATTCTGTTGACGCGGACCGCCAACGAAGGCGCACTCCCGTTCGCATTAACCAATAACGCCGCCGCACATGATGCGTGGTTCCGCGCTAAAGTGCAGGAAGCGCTGAACGATCCACGTCCCGGCATCCCGCACAAAAAGGTCGAAGCGCACTTCGCCAGGCGGCGAGCCGCCGCGCTGCGCAAGGTGCGATAGTCCATGCGGCTGGAGTGGTCCCTCTTCGCGCGGACCGACCGCGACGCGATCTTTGACTACATCGAAGCGGACAGCCCACAGGCCGCCATCACCGTGGATGACCGCATTCGGGTGCAGGTCGAGGGCTTGGTGCAGTGGTGCAGTTCCCGGAGAGCGGCCGTCCTGGCCGCGTCGAGGGAACGCGGGAGCTGGTTATTCACCGCACGCCCTACATCGCCGCTTATCGCATCGCTGGCGACACCGTGCGGATTTTGCGTGTGTTGCACGGTGCCCAGCAGTGGCCCGAGGATATGTCCGAAGAACCGCAAAAGTGAACGTTAGCCGTGAGAAGAAGCGCATGCTAACAATTTCGAAGCCATTATCGGCAGGCCAGGCGCGGACACACCAGGGGTCGTGGTAGCAACGGAACAGCAACTGCAGTTAATTTAAGCCTCGGCGTCACGAAGCCCAGAAAATGTGTGGCAAAAGAAAATGAGATTTGCGAGATAGGAGCACCCGGTTAATGGAATCGTGTTCTCCATCGCGGGCCTGGAAATCGAAGCGGCCCGTTCTCTTACTCTGTGCATCCCAGGAGGGTTTCACCATGAGCCACGTCATTCGCCTGCAGTTGATTGGAAGGGTTACCTACTACGTCGGTTGGATCGCGTTGGTATGTGGAGGCTTGTTGCACCTTAACATTGCAACCAAGCTGTTCTTGGCGGTGAGTCTAACGAAGCGGAATCTGTTTGAGGTCAGTGTAGTGTGCTTCTTGATTTGCATCGCCTCGGAACTCCGAGCCCATGCCTTGCCCGGAAACGAGCTGTCCGCCGATGTAAGAAGGGCCGCGTAGGGACTGCCAGCAGACCAGATGGTCGGGACCTGCGATGCGGCTCCGTTTTAGCCTCTCGTGCGGGAATTGAATCGTGCCCCCCTGACGTTCGTTCGTGCGTCATGGCGGGCCGATCAACAACAAAAAACGCCCCACAACCCGGTCGGAGTCGTGGGGCGGAAGAGTGAACAGCCCCCCTCCCCTAGGGGTACCGTTCAGCCACAGCGTAAGACCTTTCCGCCAAGAGAAGAATGGCACGTGCGTGCTAAGCGTTGGGCACAAGCGGGCCAATCAAGGCCGTCTCGTGTATTGCGGGTAACTCTCGTACCGGTCGCGGCAGAGCGCGTGGTTCCCCGGTTTCGTTACCAATATCTCCATCTGGTGCTGCCGCACCCAAGAAAAGGGAAGCGGGCGGAAGTGTTTCCGCCAGAGGGTTCCAAGTACCTTCAGCGCTTCCTTTCAAAACAGAAGCCTGAAACGGAGCAGTAGCCAAACAATTCTCTTACTCGCCTGACAGGAGAATCTCCGGGTGCTTATGTGCGATTGTCAGAAGCTTCAAGGTCGCTTCCCGCGGGTGGCGTATTCCCTGTTCCCAGCTTTCTACCGCATTGGGGCTCACATTGATGATCCGAGCGAAAACTGCTTGGCTCACCTTGAAGGACTGCCTGATGGCTCGGATCTGGGTGGCTGTGAGCGGCTTGGGCGGGGGCGGTACGTCGGTGACCCGCAATGTTCCCTTTTTACCCTGCTCGTAAGCCAAAGCTTCATGCAAAGATTGTTTCAAATCATTGAACACTTTCACCGCCTTCTTCTTCCTTCTTGTTTGTTCCATGGGAGTAACCCTATCTTGTTGCTTTGATTTCGGCCACCAGTGCTCGCAACTCTTTGCGTTCATCATTCGACAAGTCTTCCTGTTCGTCCTTGTCCAACAAATACAACAGGTGAATATGGCTTCGATTCTCCAAATACAGGAACAGATAACGGTACCCGCCTCGCTTGCCCTTGCGTCGGGCAGGATTCGAGCAGCGTGCCTTGCGAATTCCGCCGAGTCCTGGTACTAAGTCTCCACGAGCCGGATTTTTGATCAGGTCGGCCTGGACAGCGCTCAGCACATCGAGAGCTGCCGCCCCGGCTAACTGGTACAGCCGTCGAGTGAACGCTCTGGATTCGATGTATACCACTATGTAAGATATACCACTATGTAAGACATAAGTCAACTCCCTTTGAAACGGATAGCGGTGCTCAGCACCACCCGATCTCGCGATCGACGACGCACCCGATCGCAAAAATCGCAACGTACTATTGACGTTCGCCTTATGTTCGCATAGGATAAATCCGTGCGCAAATGGCTGCCATGCTCGATTTGTATTCGATCTTTACCCGAGCGTGGGTCCGACCCATGCGGCCGTTATCGCCGGCATTGGTCTTGAGTGGAACAGGGTACCGAGCCCCAAATTTGTGCAACCCGGTTGCACAGTGACGACCAACAGAATCCAAGTCGGCGAAATGCTGCTGCACGAAGGTGTCGAGGCCTACAAGAAGGAAGGGCCCAAGTTCATGCAGCGCCTGGTCGCCAAGCGTCTAGGGCAAAAGCCCTTCAGCCCTGTACGTGCGGGTATTTGCCCCACCGACAAACTAGCTGATAAGCTAGTTTATATGGATCATAAGACTACGGTTGGGACCTTCGACGCAAAGACCCACCTCAATGGCCTGCTGAAAAGAGTCTCCAAGGGCGAGACGATCCGGATTACAAGGCGGGGAGTTCCGATCGCCAAACTGGTTCCCGCCGACGCTGGTGAGAAAAAGGACCCGGACCAGCTTGTACGAGAGATTCGCGAGTTTCGAAAAAGCGCAACTCTGGGAAAGATCACTATCCGCGAGCTGATCAATGAAGGCCGGCATTATTAAGCGAATGGTTCTGGATGCGTCCGTGGCCGTGGCCTGGTGCTTCGAGGACGAGAGTACAGGTTTCACGGAAGGAGTTCTTGATCTCCTTTCGACCGGAACCGAGGTGCTCACCCCTGCCATTTGGCCTCTTGAGGTTGCGAATGCGTTGCTAGTGGCAGAACGACGCAAGCGCATCACAGTGGCACAAGTTACGGCGTTGCTTCAGCGCATGGCGGGGCTTCGCATCTCGGTTGACCCAATTCAGCCCGGCACAGCTTTCAACCAAATCCTTTCGGTTGCACGTCAAAACGACCTCACCGAATATGATGCCGCTTACGTCGAACTCGCCTTGCGCGAAGCGCTCCCGTTGGCCACTCTAGATGGCAAGTTGCGGCGGGCGGCCACCCGTGTCGGCATAACCCTGGTCGTCACCTGAAGGTTCCAACGATCGGCAAGTGGCTCTCCATTCTGGCTTTTGAGCATGGCGTCTGGCGTCATCCCAGACCAGTGCCCCAGCCGCAGTGGCCGTCGACAGCGAGCGAGTGAATGTGGAAGAAGCTCGCGAAGCGGGAGCCGTGCATGTGGCACATCGGATGTGGGAACAGCTGGGGTTGAACGAGATTTTAGGTTCGGCGGGACTCTCGCCGCGCGCCTGCCTGCTGAGTGAAGCGATGACCCTGAACCGTCTGATCGCGCCGCTCTCTGAGCATGCCATGCCTGATTGGATTCGGAGCACAGCGCTGGCCGACATGCTGGGAACGGACTTTTCCGGCTTGAACGATGAGGCCCTGTACCGCAACCTGGACCGACTTCATCCCCATCGGGAATGGATCGAGCGCGAGCTGGCGGAACGAGAGAAGAGCCTGTTTAGCCTGGAGGAGACGCTGTACCTCTACGATCTGACCTCGAGCTATTTCGAGGGACAGGCGGAGAGCAACCCGCAGGCGAAGCGCGGCTATTCCCGCGATCAACGGCCCGATTGTAAGCAAGTGCTGGTGGGGTTAGTGCTGGATGGTGAGGGTTTTCCCAAAGCCCACGAAGTGTTCGAGGGCAATCGTCAGGACCGGAGCACGGTGGAAGAGATGTTGGAAAGTTTGGAGAAGCGGACGGGCCAGAAACCAGGCTCGACCGTGGTGGTGGACCGCGGCATGGCCTATGACGAAAATCTGAAACAGATTCGAGCCCGAGGACACCACTACATCGTGGCTGCCCGACAGCCGGAGAGGAATTCCTGGTTGGAGGAATTCGAGAACGACGACGAGTGGGAAGAAGTGATACGCAAGCCTTCGCCGCGCAATCCGGGGCAGAAGAAATCGCAGGTTCGGATCCAGCGTCGGCAGAAGGGGAACGAAGTTTACATTCTCTGCGTCAGTAACGGACGGGAACAGAAGGACCGGGCCATCCGAGAAAAACAACAGCCGCGGTTAGAGAGGGATCTGGAGGCATTAAAAACCGAGTCGAGACCGGGCACTTGAAAAAAGCGGAGAAGATCGCAGCCAAGCCCTCAACGCTGTTCGAGGCGATGAAGAAAAAAGCATGTCCGTGTACGCGGCGCTGGCTTCCAACGCGGAGTTGATCCTCGAGTACGGGCCGCCTGACGCGCTGCCAGATAGAGTTATAGCCGACCACGTCTGGGCCGCTGCTGGCGTCCCAGCTCAGGGCTACGCTCTGTGCTGCGGCTTGAGACAAACGTCTTGTAATATACAATAATACATGTTATCGTTCGGGCATTATGAGCAACACTGAGAAAACCATCAGTTTCCGTGCCGTTGCCGCAAAGATCGACACGCTTGATTCGCTGGCCGCCGCGCAGGACCGTTCGCGCAGCTATCTCATCAACGAGGCGATCACCAACTACATCGAGCTGCACGCCTACCAGGACGCGCTGGTTCGCAAGGGGATTGAAGAGATGCGGAAAGGGCGCGTCATGAGCCATGAGGAGGTCGTAAAGCGACTCAAGAGGGCGGGGCGCGCTCGCCAATGATCGAATGGACCGAGCAAGCGATTCGGCAACTGGATCAGGCTCATGATTACATCACGCTCTCTAACAGCGAGGAGGTTGCCGCCCGGATCACGATGCAGATCGTTACCAGCGTCCAACAGCTCGCCACATTTCCCATGTCGGGCAGATCAGGCCGGGTTCCGGGTACTCGTGAGCTGGTCATTTCGGATACTCCCTTTATCGCGCCCTACGCCATCGATCGAGACCGCATCGTGATCCTCGCCGTCTATCACGGTGCACAACAATGGCCGGAGGTCTTGTAAGTCTGAACTGACGGCGACCTGCGGCCTGCTCGATCCCGCTCACTCCCAAACGCCCGAGATCATCGAGCAAGTTGCCGCGGTCATCGGCCGGCGGCCCAGTGGCGAAAGTGGTCCCTCGAACGTGGCCACAGCTCCGATTCCGCACGGTGACTGTTCACAGGATGAGGGTGGCCGTAATGCGGACGTGGTTTCCGGGAACGAAAAGGGGCAGACGAGCGTGCCCATGGGAATGGTCCGCCGTCTAAGAAGCCGACATCAGTGAAGGTGGCTATTACGTGGAGATGCCATCGACGCTCAGCGACCAGTCAGTGTCGAGATTCTGGTTTGCCCTTCGGAAAGGAAATTGAAGATTCGTGGTCAGGTGTTGGCCACGCATTCTGGTACGTCATGGCTTCGTGGCTGCGCTGTAGCTTTGCATAACCCAAGCCGGTCAGGCCGGCTCGAATTCCGCTGCGTCGAGGGCTGTTGTCATGTCGCGGCAGACACAGTTGCCCAGTTCCTTGCGCCTCGCTCTCTGGGCCAGCTCCCGCTCACCTACGGCGGGAAGAACAGGAAGTCTCGTAATGCAGCAGAGCGGACCCAATTGAAAGAGCACCCGAGTTCGTTTTTGCATCGAATGCATGTTGAGATTGGCCATGGCCCGGCATCAGAAACTGGCTGCGGCCCTGCTTCCCCACGTACTATGCATCCCCATCAATGACTGTTCACGAAAGGGTTTTGGATATGTATGCCCGCGATCGTCTGCCCTGCGTTGAGATCTTCCGATAGGATCCGAGTGGCACCGCCTCTGAGAGCTGATGCGACAATAAGGGCATCCCAGAATCCGATTCGAGACTCATCTTCTATTCGAAATGCCGTCGAGATTTCAGCGGGCGTGGTATCCACGCACCAGATGGTGTAGCTGCTCACAACCAGGCGAGCCGATTCTTTGCATATGCTCGCTCCACAGTTCATGCAAAACACGCTTTGCGGCCTCGTGCTTTCGTCTGGCGTCGACGTCGTGAGCGTAAATCAACACATTTGTATCGATAAAGGTCTTATCGCTCATGCAATTCGTCCCGGCCCGCTCGAATCACTCCGCCCATGCGAAAGCCTTTATCGAGAAGCGCGATAGCCTGCCGTTCGGCGCGTTCGTACGCCTCTTCTTCGCCAACGAGGAACTCAATCTCTTTGGCGAGGAGGCCACTGATTGAGGTCTCACGTCGGGCAGCAAGAATCTTGGCCTTCTTGAGTAGGTGCCGGCTGAGACTTATCGTCACGTTCTGCTTCGCATCATTTCGCGCAATCGCCATGGCCCGCCACTTTACTCGCTATCCACGCATATTACGTGTAACACGTGTCTAGCGTGGCGTCAAACTGTTATAAGACTGGCCGGCGGAACCCATAGCCCGGGCTTTCGGTGGACTACGATCACATTTGTGTTTCGGGTCCCTGGGGGAAAGTCATGTTCTATGAAATAGACGCTCGCAGTGGCTCAGTTCCTTCGCTCAAGATTTCGAGATAGCGCGAGTAGGCGAAGAGCGCGGTCGCGGTGCTTTCCCGTCGCTTCCTTGGCTATGCCGAGGCGAACCAAGTGGTTCAGAGCAACCGTCATTTTTCAGGAGACTCGTGCGTCATAGGGCGGGGACGATGTCGGTCTTTTTGAAGTCGTTCCCTTTGAAAAGGAGAGGCTCGCCAGTGAGTTTGGCGAGGGCATAGGCGAAGCAGTCACCGAAATTCAGCCCTGCCGCGTGGCGGCCCTTGCCGAAGTCGTGGAAGGCCTGGCGCGCGAGATGCGCCTGCTCGACAGTCACGGGTTCGATCACAATGCCAATGCGGCGAAACAGTGCGTCGCATTGCTGGGCGACCTCAACGCCAAATTGACTCTCGATGACAATCGAGAGTTCGATGAAATTCCCGGCGGATATACGGCAGCGCGGGGCGCGGCTGATGGCTTGGATATAGAGTTCGGCATCCGGCTCTTCCGCCAGGATGGCGACGAGCGGTGAGGAGTCGAGGATCATTTGGGAAGGCCGTGTTCGTCGTACAGGAGCTCAGCATGATCGAGATACGGACGCTTGATGTGGGCGGCTGCGCGCTTGGCAATAGCCCGGATGTCGGCGGCGAGCGTTTCGGGATCGCGCCTCTGGAGACGTTCATAACGCTCCCGCAGAGCTTCCGTGACGGCGCGGGTCATCGTTTCGCCGGTGGCCTGGGCGATCGCTTGGGCGAGACGGTGGGCTTCCGGATCCTTGACGTTGAGGCTCATGGTGCTTCTAGCCTTCTGTACCAATCTTCTACCTTTCCTCTATCATAACCCATCTCCCGATTCCCAGCAAGGGGCAGTGGCTCTCGGACGACTTGGTGGGCTGAAGGGCGGTAAGGCTCGCACCGCCAAAACTGACGGCCGAACAAAGGCGGGAAATAGCCCGTAAGGCCGTAAACGCCAGGTGGGCCAAAGCCAGGGGAAAAGCCCAGCAGAAGGACCTGCAAGACAAAGCCTGATCGCCGCGAGATTGCTCCCCAAGATTGGTCGGCGGCCCGCATCCAGTCTTCCCACAAGTCGGTGACTTCCTCGGCAAGGAGGCCCTCGGCGAAGCTCCGTTGGGCACGGCGGGCCTCAATCACGGAGCACAAGCTAAAACCGGTTAGGGGAGTTCGAGTGCTGCCTTCACAGCAACTTCAACCGTCCGCATGCTCTCTGCGGAAAGGGTTCCTAAAGGTGGGTAAAGCAGAAGCTGTTTCTCGACCGTCGTAGGCTGGTCGCACTTGGCCCACGACTCGGGTCGCGGCATCCTTCCTCGCCACCGAGACAAATTTCCGCAGGATCATGGGTTGGAAAGATCTCTGGCAGTTGCAAGCGATCCTGGGACGAGAAACAGCAGCCATCCAACAGGAGGTCGCGTAAGATGATTGCGAGCGCCGCTCTTCAACCTCTAACTACAAGCGGGACACCCTCCCTATCAGCACTGGAAAATGGGGAAAAGGAGCCAGGTTCATCTGTACTGTTGGCCATCGGCAACGAGTTCGGGAGGCCAGTGGATTGGCTACTGACCGGACAGACATAGAGGAAATGACATCACAGGAATTCATTCGACCTGAAGTCGATGTCACGGACTGGTAACCACGGCCTGCGCCTGTCTCGAGTAGCGGCTCTCTGCCCCTTGAGTACACAGGCACTTGCAGGGGCGCTGTGTCTATGTTAAGATTACGTTTGTAATATATTGTCATACATGTTTATCTTCGATGCTTTGACGCTGATTCTGATTGCGAAGACGGAGACACTCGACCCCTTCCTACGTGGTGTCGAGCTCGAGGTTGCCATTCCGCTTGAGGTTGAGAAGGAGTGCTGCAGTGTTGAGAAATCGCTGGATGCGCTCATGATTCAAAAGGTGCTGGATGAATCGAGAATCAGAGTCATCGCTGTCAAGGACAGGAAGCTCGTTACGAAATTGCAAGGAGACTTTGGCCTCGGCAGGGGTGAAGCGGAAGCCATCGTCCTGGCTCTCGCGGAGAAAGTTCGGGTTTTGGGCATCGATGACAAGAATGGGATCAATGCGTGCAAGTTGCTTGGCGTTGCGTTTACGACGGCGATAGGCATCTTGGTGCGAATGCGCGAGAAGCGACTACTTACGACGAACGAGTCCCTCGTGAAACTTGAGGGGCTGGCAAAGCATGGGCGTTACAAAAGGTCAATTCTTGAAGACGCCAGGCGGAAACTGGGGACAGCGACATGACGAAGACGATGAGCATTCGAATGGATCGTGAGAATTTCGAATTTTTGAACGAGCTCATAAAGGAACAAAGGAGTGATCTTTCGAAGGCCGTGCGGGATATGGTCACCCGGGGCAGAGTCTTACTCGCGGTGGAAAGGTACAAGAAGGGCGAAGCATCGCTGGGCAGAGCTGCCGAGCTTGCCGGAGTCCCCGTGGGGCAGATGATGACGATCTTGACCGAGTTCAGGATGCCTGGTAAGGTCCGCACGGACCCGTCCAGTGGTGGTGCTGACCGGCGATCTCCGCTGGGCGGTGGCCTTTGTCAATTGACTTTATGGCCATTCAGGACCAGCAATTCTATCTGCGCCAGCTTGTCCGGGCGGTTGGTGCCGGCCACGGTGCTCTTCAGAGGGAAGTCAAACACCTAACGGATATGGGTCTGATTGTGCGAAGAGTTCAGGGCAATCAAGTTCTATATCAGGCGAATGGGCAGAGCCCTATCTTTTCGGAAATCAAGAGTCTGATCACGAAGACCGTGGGCATCCACGATGCCATTCGTTCAGCTTTGGTGTCTTTGGGGGCAGAGATTCAGATTGCCTTTGTTTACGGTTCGGTGGCACGTCAAAAGGAGCGGGCAAATAGTGACGTGGA
>Ga0208820_1001996_pt1 | contig 10527 bp, 10 predicted proteins | sample June2015DPH_16_5_FD_184713 | JGI IMG/M metagenome (GOLD analysis project Ga0208820, IMG submission 184713) | Peatland microbial communities from SPRUCE experiment site at the Marcell Experimental Forest, Minnesota, USA - June2015DPH_16_40... | ecosystem: Environmental > Terrestrial > Soil >...
CGAATTGGTTGCGAGGCTGGAACGGGTTCGGCCGGATGCGGGCGAGCGGGACTTCCCGAAGCATGGACCCGGTAGAGATTACCGAGGTCGACGGGATGAGCGCCCCCAATCCCTTGCCCAATCCGCTACGCCGGACCACCGCTGACCTCCTTTGCGAGCTCTCGGTAAGCGATGGCGCCCCTCGAGGCCGGAGCATGCACGGTGATCGGCTCGCCGAACGAGGGCGACTCTGAGATGCGGACCGTTCGCGGGATGACGTTCTTGCAGACGGCAGCTCCGAAATGCGTGCGCACCTCCGCTATGACATGGTCGGCCAGTCTCGTCCGCGAGTCGTACATGGTCAAGACCATGGCCGACACCTCGAGCTCAGGGTTGAGGTTGGCCCGCACCAGCTCGACGTTCCTGAGCAGCTGGCCCAGACCCTCCAGGGCGTAGTACTCGCATTGGATCGGCACGAGCACCTCGCTCGCCGCCGCAAGGGCATTGACCGTGATCAAGCCCAGGGAAGGTGGGCAGTCAATGAGGACGTAGCCGAAGTCCTCCCTTATCGGAGCAATGACTCGCTTCAGGCGGAGCTCTCGGCTGAAGGCCGAGACCAGCTCGATCTCCGCTCCGGCAAGGTCGATGGTTGCCGGGGCGAGGAACAAGTTCTTTATGCTCGTCGGTTCTACGCAGTCCTCCAGCGGGACGTCGCGGAGAAGGACGTCGTACATCGAGAAATCGAAATTCCTCGCCTCGATCCCGAGGCCGGTCGTGGCATTGCCCTGAGGATCGAGATCCACGATCAACACTCGGTACCCGAGGTCGGCGAGGGAGGCACCGAGATTGACCGTGGTCGTCGTCTTGCCGACGCCTCCTTTTTGGTTGGCGACTGCGATCACCCTGGGCAGTGACCGCACCCGGCCTTCAGCGGGTGACTCCGCGCCCTCGTGGCTCTGAGTAGGTGCTCCCGGATCCTCCGATCCTGACACCATGCCCATCACCAGACGTTCACGCTCGACTGGTTGATCTCGGTCGTCATCCTCTTCGTCGTTCATCACACCTTCGGTTCGAGGGGAGTGTTCCACGTGAAACATCTGCGACCCGAACGACTGGAGGTCTCGTCGGTCTCAGGCAGCTTCAAGGCGAGCATAACGCGCGCGCCATCGCCGAACCTCTGAAGGCGGAGCAGTTCCGCTCGGCAAGACGACCAGTCACGATTTGTCCAGCAGCTGCTCCAGCCGGGCGGCGACGAGGCGATAGCAGGACACGGGGATCAAGTGCACGCCGTGAAAGACCCCGCTGTCTCGGATGGCCAAGAGCAGCTCGCAAGCGGCCTCGATTCCGGCTTTCGGGTCGCGGTCCACCTCTTCGACGAGCTGGGTCGGGATGTCTATGGTAGGGATCGTCTTCGCCAAGTTACGCGCCATCGCGCTGCTGGCCAGAACAATGACGCCGGCATAGATGGCGTTTTCGGGTTGCTCTCGCTCCTGCCAGCGCAGCAGTGCCTCGAGTGAGAAGCCAACCTGCAGGAACAAGAAGTCGGCTTCTCTTTTCCATGCAGGAAGCGGACCAAGGTTCGCGACGGCACCCAGGCGCAACCTGCGGGATCTCATGAGCCCGGTCGTCAGATCGAAAGCCCTGGCCTCACGCAACATTGTCTGGACCGTGAGCTCGCTCGTACGGCCTCCGACACGCGGCTCGTCACCACGTACCAAGAGGAACTGGTCCACTCCATAGGCTTCCGCCGTCAGCAGATCACGTTGGAAACCGAGCAAATTACGGTCCCGGGCGTTCAAACAGGCGATCGACCGACCGCCCATCTGCTCCACTTCATGAGCGACCGCGATACTCGAGACAGTCGCCCTGCCGATGTGATTGTCCGGTATGAGGAACGAGCCCGCGATCGAACTCAGCACGCCGATCTGGTGCCTCACGTGCTTGAGGTCCGGCCGAGTGGAAGGCTCGATCTCGCAGACGAGCTCGAAGCTTGTTGCTGACATCGCCATAGACTATCGAGGCCTGGAGCTCGAGGGTCGCCTCAAGAAAACAGCGGCCGTTTCCCTGGGATCCCTGGCCGGCGGGGATATCGATCCGGGCAAGGGGCGGCCTGTCTGAGCACGGCGAGCCCGAACGGGTCGCGCAAGGCGAGCTCCGGTGCCAGACCGAGCTCGGCACATCCCTCTGCCGGCCAACGATCGGCCTCTGGCAAAGGCCCCGCGGTCGGCCAACCATCCGCTACCAGGCAAGTGCCCGCTTCGCACGCACCGGCACGAGTATTCCCCTCCGGGGGCTCAGAAACGATCAATCGGCCGCCGACCTGGAGAAACGGCGCCGCGCACTCGGCCGTCACGGCAGGTGGTCCGAAGCTTCTCGCGACCACCGCCGTAAAGCTTCCCCGATATCGTCCCTCGCGCCCGATCTCTTCCGCCCTCGCCCTGACGATCTCCACCCGTGGCCCAACCTCGAGCTCCTCGACAGCCCAGGACAGGAAGTCGACCGAGCGGCGGCTGGAGTCGACCATGACGAGTCGGAGGTCCTGATCCTCGACGGCGAGCACGAGGCCGGGCAGCCCACCGCCTGATCCGAGCTCGAGAACTGGGCCGTTCACAGCCTCGAGCAACAGCGCGCGGAGGAAGGCCTCTGAATGAGCGATCTGTGTCTCTGTGGGCAGGCTGCCGACCAGGGACCTCCGTTGGGCTTCCAGCAGCACGGCCACGAGGCGGGAGTGGTCGGCTCCGAACTCGGTCATGTTTCAGGTCCCTCGCCCCACAGAGGGCGAGTTCTGAGACGCCTCTTGATGTTCAGCTCAGATCTGCAGACTCGCTCGAGTAGTCCTCGGGGTCCTCTGCCGAGTCAACTGCTTGCGTGCCTTGGCTGGCTGCAGATGCGGAGGACATGCGGATCACGACGTAGCGGCGCGGCTCTATGCCCTCCGAGATCGTCTCCAGGCCCTCGAGCTCGTTGACGGTGTCATGAACCACCTTGCGGTCCGACGGTGACATCGGCTCTAGTGCCTCGGGCACCCCGGTGCGCAACACGTCACTGGCGGCTTCGAGGACGAACTGGCGCAAGGCTGCGGCCCTGCGCTCGCGGTAGCCGCCGACATCGACGACGATCCTGCTCGTGTGCTCGTCGGTGTGCCTCTGTACCACCGTGCGTGTCAGTTCCTGTAGGGCCTCCACCGTCGCGCCCTTGGGGCCCACCAGAAGTCCAAGGTTGTTACCCTCCACACTTATGTAGATGTCGCCGTCTTCAGTCCGGCGCGCGCTTGTGGTTGCGTCGATCCCGAAGCGTGCGACGACCTCTTTGACGAAGTCACACGCGAGCTGTTGCTGGGTCTCGATGCTCATTTCCGCCTCCTTAGGTGATCCACTCCCGCGACCAGCGCCACTCGAAGTCTTCTCTGCCGTCGACTCCGAGTTGTTAGAGAGCCGGTCGCGACCCCCTCGTCCCCGGCTCCGTGAACGTCGCCGGCCGCCCGCGGGTGAACTCCCGGAGGCATCGGCACCTGGATCCGTTGCGTCCCCGGGTTCCTTCACGGCCCGACCACGAGAGGTCCGTGAACCGTTTTGAGCCGCTCCTTGAGCTTGGCGGCCCTGGGCGCGTGAGGTGCCTGCAGACCCACCAGCCTCTCTCCCGCGGCGTTCCTCCCCCTCAGATTTCTCGGTCGGCTTGGTGGTGGAACTTTCGGAGCGACCCGTTTGAGCTTGGCGACGGTGCCCACGCTCGGCCCCGCCCGCAGCAGTCCGGGGCCGGTGCGAAGGTCTCTTCGCACGGGGTTGAATCGGGCGCACCCGGGCTCTGATCCGGGCACTGCTTCGCCTCAGGCCGAACATTCCCGATCTCGGCTCTTCCACGACGACAATCTCGGCGTCCTTCTCGGCTACGCCAAGCTGCTCGAGCGCCGCCTCTACGGCTTCCTCGACCGTCCTCCCGACCGTCTCGACCCATTCCACGGACTATCGGCCCCTCCGCGGGCGCTTATCCCTGGAGCGGGGCTGCGACTTCGTCCCGCCACCAGAGCCCCCGGACCCGGACGGCCGTTGGGCCGGCTTCCGGGCACCAGACCCGTTCCTCGAGCCATTCTGGTTCGCCGTAGGCTTCGAGCCATTCGTCGTGTCGCGCCTGGGCCCGCCCGTCGCTACGGTCCTCTGCCGGGGCGCTGGTCTTGCCGGCTCGGTGCTTGGCTCGGCCGAACCTCCAGCCGTTGCCGCCTCGCGCATGCGAGCAAGGAAGCCCTTGCCGGCGGTGCCCTCTGGGGCCGCGCCCGCGCTCTTACCTGCAGCGGTGGTACCAGGGCCCGTAGCGGTGGCGAGCTCCGCGTGATTTCGAGAACTGAGCTCGCGGATGGCCGCGACGATCGTCGGGTCGTGCTTGTACATCCATTCCTGCTGCCCGACGCGGAACAAGCTCGAGACGATGAAATAGACACCGACCCCGGCAGGAAGCGCGATGTAGAGCACGAGGAAGATGAGCGGCATGTACTTCTGCATCTGCTGCATCTGCTGGTTCGCTTGCGAGGCCGCCGGGTTGCGGTTGGTCACCTGCCAGATCGAGACGTACTGGAGGCCCACCGCGATGAGCACCAGCAACGCGTAAGGGATGACGTCCACGATATGAGGCTGATGAGTGCGGACCGAGTCGGCGAGGTTGATGCCGAGAACGTGCATCTCGCCGTGGGCCCTTATGAGGTCGCGGTACATCCGGCTCGTCTTGGGGATGTTCTGCGGCGTCGCTACCGTGCGCACCACGCCGTGAGAAATAATCTTCTGGCCCTTCGAGTTGAGCACGTCGGCCGTCTTCGACAGGCCCCGGACGACGTCGTAGAGGACGATCAGGACCGGGAACTGAAGGAACATGGGCAGGCAGCCGCCCGTCGGGTTGACGCCGTTCTCGCGATAAAGCGCCATCACCTCCTCGTTCATCTTCTGGCGCAGCTCTTGACGCTCCGCAGTCGGCATCCCCGGCTTGGCCTTGTAGCGGTTCTGGATCTTCTTCATCTCCGGCGCCAGCAGCTGCATCCGCATCATCGAGCGGGCACTGGCACGCGTGAGGGGGAAGACGACGATCATCACCGTCACCGTCAAGAGCGCGATCGCGACGGCGTAGTTCGGGATCAACCCGTAGAAGAAGGCGAGGACATACCCGATCAGGACAAAGATCGGGTGCAGGATCGTGCCGATGACGGAAGTGCCCGCCTTGGCCGTATGGGTGGCAGCCGCAATCAACATCTCGGACCTCAGCTCGGGACCGGGTCGAAGCCCTGGCTGCCGAACGGGCGGCACCGAGCGACGCGCCTTATCGCCAGCCAGGTTCCCCGCAGCGACCCGTGCAGCTCGATGGCCTCCATGGCGTAAGACGAACATGAGGGGACAAAGTGGCAGGGTGACGGCCGGCCGACCCGCAGCGCCTGGTAAGCGCGCAGCATCACGAGCAATGCCCTTGCGACCGGCGTGGGCGCAGTCGGGACGGACGTCATCGGGCGGCCACCTGGCTTGCCCGCTGCATCGCTTCGATCACCCTTGTCCTCAACTCCTGAAACGGGAGATCACGAACTCCCTGGTCAATGCCCACGAGGTAGGCCCCCGCAGGAAGCGACGCCGTCGCCTCGGCCGTGACCGCCCGTAAGCGGCGACGGACACGATTGCGCTCGACCGCGGTCCCCACCTTCCGTGGAACGACGAAAGTGAATCGCCGAACCTCATCGCTCTCTTGTGCAGGTAAGAACTGTACCCGCACTGGTCCCGACCAGGCGCGTCGCCTCGAACGCCTCAGCTGGGCAAACGCCCTGCGGCCCCGTACCGGGTGAGGGCGTGGGCGCTGAGATCGTCCGCCAAGAACCGGCCGCACAATGCCCATTGTCGTCGGGAGCGGAGACGGTGTCGCAACGTCGCTCAAGCCGACAGCCGAACCCGCCCGCGGCGGCGACGTGCTTTCAGGATCGCGCGACCGGCGCGTGTCGACATTCGATGGCGAAAGCCGTGCCTTCTCGCCCTTTTGCGGGTGTTTGGTTGGAAGGTCTGCTTCATCTCAGCCTCGTTTCGTTCGTACCGGTGACGCACGTCTGGGGTGATTCCCGACGCGGCATGGGCCGGTGAAGCAGGTGTAATCGACCCGCCAAGATCCACCTGTGCATCTGGCGCGCGACAACACGGGTCCACCAGACGGCAGGGACCGGCCGGAATAATTTAGCGCACGATCCGTCTCGGGGCCACCGGTTCCCCTGAGGCAAGCGCCGCGCCGGCGCTGTACGATTTCCCACACACCCTGCGAGCTCGCCCCGCCGTCCACACCTGTGGATGCTGGTGTGGAGAACTTCTCGACCGGAGGGTCTCGAGCTGGTGACAGAAGCACAGCAACTGTGGAATGACTGTTCGGACGCCCTGCGCTCGCAGGTGTCCGAGGCAACATGGCGGGCCTGGTTCTCGCCAATACGTCCCGTCGCGGTCGCGAACGGGACCTTGGTGCTCGCGGTGCCGAGCGGGGTGGTCCGCGACCGCCTCGAGGGGAGGTTTCACAGCCTCGTCCACGATGCCCTCCTCGACAGCTCGGGTAAAGAGGTCCAATTCCGCTTTGACGTGCAGATAGACGACCCAGGACCCGAGGAGCTCGCACCGAACCGGGAAGAAGCCCGGCGAAACGACTACGGGGCGCCGGCTCTGAACGTCGTCGCGCGCAATGGCAAGCCCGCGCCGGCAAGAGCCAAGGACACGCCGGGCGTCGACGACGTCCCGCTCAACCCGAAGTACACCTTCGAGACCTTCGTCACCGGACCTTCCAACCGCTTCGCGCACGCCGCTGCCTTGTCGGTGGCAGAGGCGCCTGCACGCTCGTACAACCCGTTGTTCGTCTACGGTGCCGCCGGGCTCGGAAAGACGCACCTCCTGCAAGCTGTGGGCAACTACGTGCACGAGAACTTCTCGCGCATGCGCGTCCGTTACGTCTCGACCGAGACGTTCATGAACGAGTTCGTCGAGACCCTTCGTGCCAAGGACGACATGGGCGCCTTCCGCAGGCGCTATCGGGAATGCGACCTGTTGCTTATCGACGACGTGCAGTTCATGGACAAGAAGGAGTCGCTGCAAGAGGAGCTCTTTCACACGTTCAACTCGCTGTACGGCTCCTCCAAGCAGATCGTGCTCACCTCCGATCGCGCACCCCGGGCGATCGCGACCCTGGAGGACAGGCTCCGCAGCCGGCTGCTGTCAGGCTTGACGACCGATATCCAACCCCCCGAACTCGAGACCCGTATCGCCATCTTGCGTACCAAGGCCGAACATGAGCACGCGGTCGTCGGTGACGATGTGCTCGACTTCATCGCCACCAAGGTCAAGGAGAACATTCGGGAGCTCGAGGGCGCACTCATCCGCGTGACTGCCTACGCCAGCCTGAATCGTCAGCTGCTGACCCGCGAGCTCGCCGAATCCGTCCTGGCGGATTTCGTGGCCTCCAATCAGCCACGGCAGATCACTTCCCGGCAGATCATCGAGAGCAGTGCCCGGCATTTCGGCTTCAGCGTCGATGAGCTCATCGGTCCCAGTCGCCGACGTCCCCTTGTGATCGCGCGCCAGATCGCGATGTATCTGTTCCGTGAGCTCACCGACTTCAGCTATCCCGCCATCGGCAGGGAATTCGGGGACCGGGATCACACCACGGTGATTCACGCCGTTGAGAAGATCTCTGGGCTCATGAAAGAGCGCCGCCAGGTCTATGACCAGGTCACAGAGCTCAGCGCCCAGATCAAGAACGGTTTATGATCTGTGGATAACGTCCTTGTCGTCGGGGGATGAGCCTCTTGTCCGTCCCCAGGCGTCACCGGCCGTGGGCGACAGGCTGTGCAATCAGAGGATAACCGCCTTGAGGGCACGACCCTCCCGAACAGGACGAAGCCTGGGTTATCAACAATCCCCAGGACCTACTACTCCTGTTGTCTTTTTCTCTAATTAGGAAGGAGTAGAGCATTCCGTGAAGTTCCGTGCCGATCGAGACACGCTTCTGGAGACCCTCGTGACCGCGTCGAGGGCGACAAGCGCCCGTTCCGGACCCAGCTTTGGTGTCGCCGGGCTACGGCTTGTCTTACGTGGAAAGCACCTGGAGGTGTGCGGATCGGATCCCGATCTCGTGATAGAAGCTCGTTGCGAGGTCTCAGGCGAGTCTGATGGTTCGGTGCTCGTGCCGTCTCGCCTGGTTGTCGACATCGTGCGTTCCTTCGATCCCGGCGCGGTGTCCGTTGTCGCCGGCGACGAAGAGGTGCGCTTTTCCTCGGGGCGGGCAGAGTTCGTCGTGAGAGTTGCCCTTGGTGCTGAGATCACCCGTCTCGGCGTGCCTGAGCAGCAAGGGATCGAGATCCCGGCGTCTGTTTTTGCCGATGGTCTTCGTCAAGTTGTCCGGGCGGCTCTCGTCGACGACTCGCGCGCCCCCCAGCTGACAGGGGTGCTGATGGTCGCGACGGAGAGCGGGCTCAGGCTCATCGCCACGGACTCGTATCGACTCGCGTTCCGCGACTTCGCCGGGATGGAGGTAGTCGAACCTGATCGTCAGGTCCTCGTTCCGGCAAAGGCGCTGGCGGAGGTGCAACGCCTGGCGGCCGCCAAGGCCGACGGTGACCGCATGATCGTTTTTCGTTACAGCGATCTCGACGCCGTATTCGAGCTCGATGACGTCCGGATCACGACGCGGCTGTTGCGGGGTCAATTCCCCGAGGTGGAACGGCTGATCCCCGCCTCTTACGCTTACCATCTCCGCGTCCCGCGTGACGATCTCGAGGCCGCGTTGCGAAGGGTTCGTCTGGTGGTGAGAGACACCAAGGACGCCACGACACCGGTACGCCTGGCGCTCCACGACGGTGGGGTCGATCTCACCGTGCTCACGCCCGAGAGTGGCCGGGCTGAAGAGAGCGTCGAAGGCGATTTCCAAGGCGACGATCTGACTGTGGCGTTCAACCCGGGCTACCTCTTGGACGGGGTCGAAGCGGTTCGGTCCGACACCCTCGTCCTGGAGGTGAACGATCCGGGCAAGCCTGCCTTGGTGCGAGGTGACGGCGAGGACGAGTACCGGTACCTGTTGATGCCAGTGAAGGTGTCCTGAGTCCGGATTCCCAGATGGACGAGACGGTTGTCGTGCGGCTTGAGCTGCACGATTTCCGCAACTTTGAAGCTGTCGAGTTTCGCCCGTCGCCTGACGGGTTGACCGTGGTGCAAGGTGAGAACGGCGCCGGAAAGACGAGCCTTCTCGAGGCCATCGCGTACTGCTCCACACTTCAGTCTTTTCGGGGGGCACCCCGTGAAGCGGTCGTGCGGCAAGGCGCAAGCGCGGCGAAGGTGCGCTGCGACCTCTTGGTGGGAAAACGCAAGGTGGAGATCGAGGTGGACGTGCTGCCCGGCCGGCGCGACCGAGCCTGGCACAACGGGCAAAGAGTGCCCGGCACACGAGAACTCCTCGAAGTCCTGCGGACGACGTTGTTCACACCGGACGATCTGGTGCTCGTCAAGGGCCCGCCGGCCGGCCGGCGCGACTTCCTCGACGAGGTGCTAGCCGGGTCATATCCGCGCCTCGGCGCTGACCGGGCCGCGCTCGACCGTGTGCTCAGGCATCGCAACGCCCTTTTGCGCCAGCTTGGCGGCCGGCTCGGTTCCGACGCGGCGGGAACGCTGGATGTCTGGGACGAGCGGTTGGCCCAGGTCGGTGAACGCCTCACTTCTTCCCGCTCCGGAATCGTCGAGGCTCTTTCACCGCATGCCGCCGAAGCCTTCTCGGTCCTCGCCGGCGAGGCCGGCCCCCTCGAGATGCGCTATGACCGTTCCTGGGAGGGGACGTTGCGCGACGCCCTCGTCGCCTCGCGAGCCGAGGACCTGCGCCGTGCGACCACGACCGTCGGTCCGCAACGTGACGAGCTCGAGCTCGAAGCGGGCGGGCTTGACGCCCGCACGCGGCTCTCACAGGGACGTCAGCGGTGTGTCGCCCTTTCGCTGCGACTGGCGAGCCACCGCCTCATGACGGCGATCACAGGTGCCGCACCAGTACTGCTCCTCGACGACGCCTTCTCCGAGCTGGACGAAGGAACGGCCCGAGCACTCGTAGGCGAGCTGCCCGCAGGTCAGGCGCTCCTGACCACCGCGGGCGAGCTGCCCCCCGGGGCGATTCCCAAGCTCGTGGCCAAGCTGGTCGGCGGTAGGCTCCAGCAGTGAAGAGTCGTTGGGTGGGGTCAGCACCGACCCATGACGAACCTGTCGCCGCCCAGTCGTGGGACGAGGAGACGGACGCGTCCCCGGCGGTGCCCATAGGGGCTGCTCTTGATCAGTTGTTGCGTCAACGGGGAATGGAGGATGCCCTCGTCCTCGGTCGTGTTGCCGGTTGCTGGGAGGAGGTCGTCGGTCCCGAGATCGCCCGCCAGGTTCATCCTCGGCTCGTGCGCGGCCGCGAGCTCGTCGTCTCGGTCGACCACCCTGCCTGGGCGACAGAGCTTGAACTTGCCGGTTCCGCGGTGCTGAGCCGTCTGGCGGAAAGGCTCGGGGAGACGGCTCCGCAACGCCTCAGCGTCCGTGT